>JAABUZ0100005321.1_pt1 | contig 16979 bp, 14 predicted proteins | sample 5562091 | NCBI WGS metagenome assembly JAABUZ01 (sample SAMN12813069, study PRJNA571459) | rock metagenome | isolation source: Antarctica rocks | place: Antarctica: Victoria Land, Linnaeus Terrace sud | collected 2015-12-21
GAACCTTTCGTGTATGAAAATAGGGAACCTTTCGTGTATGAAAATAGGGAACCTTTCGTGTATGAATCCTGTTAAAGGCCACGGGTTTCAACCCGTGGTATCTTTACTCCGTGGCTTCCGCCCCCTCACCCCACAAATAGATGTGTATGTGCCTGCCTTCTATGAAGGATCAGGACCCTATCGTCAAGTTTTCTCTAAAGTGCCATCCTCAGATGCAGATGCAGGGTATTCTGACATTGCGGCAAATGTCTATCTTCCAAGTGGAGCTAATGGAGAAATCAGTGAAAATCCAAATGGTGTTACTGATACGAGAGACTCGTGCAGCATTTACATGGGAGGGTGGGGAGCAGGAAGCACACCTGACGCGGTCGACGCCGGATTTACCCACGACCATTCATCCACTGACCCTGACGCTTGGACTATGATACTGGGTTCTAGCCGTTATAAATCGCTCAACCCAACGGTAGGAGACGGCTCAAATCCGCCTGGTGGCGTTGTGACTGCGGATGCCATCCGGTTCAATTCAGGGCAGTCGACGTTTTTGGAATTTTTTGTGGCTCCTAACGGCAACGGTGGCAGTCAAATTGACGTGGCTGCCACTGGTGATGCTTATGACCAGACACAACCCTCGCACCCCGATCTTGGAACCGCGACTTACACCATCGCTCTTGATACAGGGACAAATAGCGGCTGGAATGTTAATGGCAACGGTGTAGTATTGAAAAGAAACACCAGTATTGGGCAACAAATTGTACCTAAACCTGCCCCTGGTCAGCCTTCCACACGTGACAACTTCCACACTGGTTCTTTCGTCAAAAATGTCAGTTGGACGAACTGCCAAATTGGAGTGTACAACAGCAGTGGAACTTTGCATGATTGGGTCAGCACAGACACGAATTACGTGCCGGGAAATTATCCAAACGACGATCCGCCTGCGGGTTCGGGAGCGACTTACTCAAACATCATACAGACACAATATATAAGTGGAAGTAACAGCAATGACCCTCACCGCCGGCAAGCAGCACCATGACGGGATAGTGACGACACAATATATAAGTGGAAGTAACAGCAATGACCCCGCGAGTGAAGTTGACAATATAATCATGTTGCCGAACTGAATGCAGTCAAATTTGAAATGATGAGGTAGAACAAAAATTTACCTCACCTGGGCATTGATGCATACAAGCATAACAAGGGTTACAATTTATGACAAAACAGTCTGTTGACGCTCGTATTTTTACTGGGCTTGGCTTTGCTCTGCTACTCAACGTATTTATGTCTATGGCTTCCGCAGAGGCGACGAAAAGATATGCCAATCAAGCAGGTTCTGGCAACACCGTGTCAGCAACTGCTTTCTTGAAGATCAACCAATACTACGTTGTCTACTCCAAACCCACTGTGCCTTACATGGACAAAAGCGGCAATTTCATGGTCAGTCTGCAAGGTCTGGGTTTTCTGCTCACTTTTGCCTCTGACGCTAAAGTCGTTTCGAGCCAGTCAGGAGAAGTGGCGACATTCAGCGGCGCGGGGCATCGCATCACGTTTCAGTCAGGTTCTGCGTCTGCCCAGGTGGATGGTCACCCCATTGTGCTGCCATGCCCGGCCTCTCTGGACAGAGGTTCAAAACGCCTGCTGGTGCCGATCTCTGTCATCACCGACACCTACAGAATACAGTCAAAATGGGACCCCAAAACACGGGTGCTGTCGCTGCAAGGCGAAGGGCTGACGCGCCGCCCGGACGGTGATTTACTTGACGCGGTGCAGCAGAATGAGGACCCGCATCTGGGTATTGGAACAGTGACCGGTGAGCCAGCGCTTCTGACTCCGACCGCGCTGACCATGCGCCCCGGCATGATCCCCGCTGATCCGGCGCAAGCCCCGATTTACTATCCGAGTCATCACCGGAGAAACGAAACAAGCCAAATAGTCCAGTTCACTCTCAAAAACATGTCCGGGAGTGACCTCACGAATGTGTTTCTTAACGCTGCTGCCGTATCCGATGCCCCAACAGGCGGTGTTCGTCTCACCGGCGTACCCTATAATTCAGCAAGCATTCACAACGCGACCAATGTTGTCATCAAGGCGGGTGGGTCACGAAGCATATTGTTCGGTACAGACAGTCCTAACAGTCCTGACATTGAATATATTGTCGTGTGGCCGGTTTCTCTTCCGTAAAAAACCGGCCCGGATATCCCCGAAGCAAGGCACAGCCGCGAACTCTTTACGCCGGGTCCTTCTGAATAGATACCCTGATGAAAACCATTACCTGGTCACGAGTATGCTGGAGATGCGTATTGCGGAACAACTGGCCGAAGAACGGAATGTCGCCTAAAAGCGGCACTTTCTGGATGGTTCTAGCATCTTGGTCGTTGATCAGGCCGCTGATGACCAATGTGTCGCCGTCCTTGACCCGCACGGTTGTAGTCGCCTCGCGAATATGTATCAGAGGAACCTGAACGCCGCCTGCGCCCGGTGTGCCGAGAACGACCAAACTTACTTCCGGGTGGACATTCATCGTGACGAAGCCGTCGTTGCTGGCCTTGCCGGTGACAAACAGCTTGATGCCGGCGTTGACGGTGCTGGTCGTGATGTTCTGGCCGGTGGCCGACTGCGTGACCGACGAAATGTAGCTGACCGTATCGCCGACAAACGTGGCGGCAGGCTGGCCGTCAATCGCAGAAATGTTCGGGGACGCCAAAATCTTGGTATTTGCGTCGTTGAACAGGGCGTTCAGCTGGACATTGACCGCGTTGGCCACCGGCGTCCGGGCGAACGTGCCGAACTTAATGACTTTCCCCGGAAATGTTCCTGACCCCAGTATGCCGGGCGCTCCCAGCTCACCGATGGTCGTGTTCGCGCCCAAAAAGTTGTAAAGCAGACCGTACTGGTCGTCGTTCGCGGTGCTTGTTTCAATGACTTTTGCTTCGTAGTTGATTTGCAGCGGGCGCACATCCACCGTGGCAAGCACCTGAAGGGCGCGGCTGATGTCCGAAGCGGAGCCGGTCAGCAGCAGGGCGGTCGTGGTCGGCTTCACCGGCAGGTTGCCCGTGACCGCCGTGGTCGTGCCGCCGGTTCCAGCGGCGCTGGTGCCGTAGGAAGTGGTAGTGGCGGTGACGCCGCCGGAGTCTGCCGTTGTCGGCGCGGCCGGAACGATTCCCATCACCGGCGCGGGCGTGGTGACGAGAGTGGGAACAAGCCGGTTCAGCACGGTTTGCAGGTCGTCGGCGGCCGCGTATTTGATTTTATATAACTGGGTCACCGACGTGGCGACGTTGCGGGAGATCGCGCTTTCCGATTCGGCAATCAGCCGCCGGGCCGCTTCCACATCTTCCGGCGTGCCGGTAATCACGAGAACCCCACCGCCGCCCTGAGCGCCGGCGGACTTGCCGGGCGTCGCTTTTAAGTTGGGCAGGAGCTGCTTGAGGGCGTCCACGAGGCTGGCCGGGTCGGCATAAGTAAACGAGACCACGGCGGTGACGGGCGGGGACTGGGCCGTGCCGGACGCGGTCAGCGCCTGGATCGCCGCCGGGGTTCCGACAAGATACGTGCGTCCGACTTTCGCGTACTGGTAGCCAGACAGCTTGGTAATGAGGTCCAGCGCTTCTTCCAGCGAGACATGGGCGAGCGAAACGGTAATCGGGCCTTTGACATCGTTGCCGGAGACAATGTTTGTGTGGGTCTGCATCGCCAGCGCTTTCAGAACATCATTGATGTCCGCGCCGACAAAGTCCAGCGTCACATCGTCGGCGCTGCTGGTGAGGGCATGAACGGCGGGCTTGTTCAGGGCAGTCTTAGGCGCGGCCTGGACTGCAAGTGGGGCGGCCAGCAGGCCGGAAGCCAGCGCCAGCGCGGCGGCATTCTTAAGCGCGGCTGCATTTTTGAATTGGATTGACATGGTATTCTCCTGGGCGGCCTCCAGTGGGGGCCTAAGTTCGTCCGTGATTTTGTTCAGTAAGTTAGCGGTTAAAGGCGTGGAACTGAAGTTCTACGCTATGGGGCGCAGACGCCTAGTCTCACCCCAATAAAGCCTCCACCTTCGTGGAGAAAGAAAAGAACCTTGCACCTACAGTTCTAATCTTCGTCCGCGAAGGCGGACGGTGGGCGTCTGCGCCCCACAGCGTAGAACTTCAGTTCCACGCATCACTTGTTTCTTCTACTCTTTACGGCTCTGGGCCAGCACGCTGCCGTCCAGCAGGCGCAGTCCGAGGCTGATGGCGCTTGCGACTTTCGCCGGGGAAACAGTGGGAGCGGGCTTTGGCACGGACGGCGTTTCCGCGACTAAACCTAAACTTGGCTCCTGCCGCTTCCAATGCGTCTGCTGCGCGTGAATCGGAGCCGAGTGGTACACGGGAATCAGCGTGCCGTCAATCACAGCCGCCGACTGCGGCATCGGCGTGGGCGTCGGCACGGATGCCGGTACAGAGGGCAGCGCCGCAGGTTTCGCCGGGCCTGCTTTGGCCCCGCCAAGCATGAGCTGGTACACGGCCGCGCCATGCCGCAAAACAACGGACGTGCGCGTGACGCTCGTCACCCGGTAGGTGCCGTCTACGAAGTCGCCGGCATGGACAATGCGCCGGGCCTCGCCGCTGCGAAGGATGGCGACTTTCCCGGACGCTCCCAGCAAAACGCCGGTGACAGTCCAGGAAGGCGCGGCAGGGGCCGCCGGCAGTGCAGGTGCGGCGGGCGCATCCGGCCCGCCCGGCAGAGGTCCGCTCGGCAGGGGCCCGCTTGGCCGAACCGGAAATGGGATGAGGCTGCCCGGCAGGGCAGGCGCACCGGGACCGACGGGCAGTGGGCTGAGTGCGCCAATGCTCGCCGTCTGCTTTCCGGCGGGCGGCAGCTTCGGCAGCGTCGGCGCTTTCACGGGGGTGAGGCGGGCTGCTGGAGCGGCTGTCGCCGGGTCAACATAGCCGACGGCGAACGGATCGTGCATCGCCGGGCCGGGCGGCGGCGCATCGGGAATGTCTGTGGACGCCGCCGAGGCCGCGTCGCCCGCTTTAGCCGACGGTCCGGCGGCAGATGCCGGTCCGGCGGCAGATGCCGGTCCGGCGGCGGGGCGGGCCGGCGCGGCGGGGCGTGTTCCCGCCGAGGCCGGGCCGGGCGCGACCAGGTGAACGACAAGGTAGCCGGATACGCCGGCGGTAAGTATGCACAGCGCGGCGAACTGCGGTATCTGCTTTTTGTCTAGCTTCTTCATGTTCATGGTGGGTTTTCCGAGGTGAGCGTCCCTAAAAGGTGAACTTCCCTAAAAAGTTTTGATTTCGCTGGCGCTGCGCGTGCTGGCGGCCTGAGTCGCGGAAACCGCGCCGACGGCGGCTCGGTTCACCGCCCCGCCCACGGTTCCACTTGCTTCCGGTGTCAGCAGCACGGGGGCTGGGACAGGAGCCGGCGTCTGAGCCATCGCCGGCATTGGAGCCGCGGACGCACTCAGCAGGCCGGTTGTCTGGGTTCCGGTTGGGGCGTCATGGAACATATACGCGGTCAGCTTCAGGCTGGTCTCGACCACCATCGGGCCGCCCGGCGCGGCGGCCGTGCCGGGGTGCATTGCCACGCTGTCCACGGAAATAATCTTGGGAAAGCGGGTCAGGCTGTAAAGAAACATGCTGGTGTCGGCATACGAGCCGGAAACGTCTACCGCGACATCCAGAGTGTCATAAGGCGGCGGCGGCGGCGCTTTTTTCGCGCCGACCGCCGTGCCGTCTGCCCCGGCCGCGGCGGCAGGAGCCGGAGCCGCGGCCGGCGGCGGCGCGGTGGGCCGCACCGCTGACATGGTCAGATGCGTCTGCGCCGCCAGCCCTTGAAGCTGGGCCAGCAGGGTCGGAACATAGGATTTGTCCGACACCGCAGTTTCCAAATACTGGATACGCGCCTGCGTCTGGGTGTAGTCGTCCAGAGTTGTTTGATACCGATGGGTGATCTGCTCGCTGGAGCTGACTTCCGCGTCTTTCTGCTGGGCTGAAGTTTGCAGGGTAGTCAGCTTGGAATTGAGGCCGATGAGAATACCGCCGCCGCCGAGCAGGACGAGGCCCGCCCCGCCTAGTAGGATCGGGATGAGGCGCTTTGCCGGAGGACGAGACCCGGCGGGACTAAGATTTTGTGCCATTGACCGCTCCTTTGACTGTGCCTGGTCCGTTGACTGTGACTGGGGCTGCTTCCGGCTTCAGATGCACGGTCATCTGGAAGGAAACCGCGTCCGCCTGGCCGATTTTCTGAGACTGGACAAACGACAAGTCCACATGGTCCAGGCGCGGTGACTGGTTCATCCGCAGCATGGACTGGCCGACCGTCGCTTCGCTCATAGCAATGCCGGACAAGTTCAGTACCGGGTCGGTGCCGGAGTTGCTGCCCGGCGCGGCGGCCGTCGCTGCCGCTCCCCCGCCGGCCCCGGTCCCCAGGGAAGTCAGCCACGTTTTCGGCGGCAGGCTGTCCGTGACCGCGTAAAAGTTGTTGTACCAGAACAGCGTGTCGGCTTTTGCGCCGTTCAGCGTGTCCACTTTGGGCTGAAGCGCGGCGGTCTGGGCCTGCAAAGCCTGGATTTGCGCGACCTGGGGTTTCAGCTTTGCAATCTGGTCTCCGAGGTCATTAAGATGGCCCTGGGTCACTAAAATCCGGGCGGCCAGGACAAACGCGGCGGCGGTGACCACGCCGATTTCTCCGGCAATCGAATACAGCAGCTTGCGGGCGCTTTTTTCCTGGTTCCGCTTTTCTTGGCGGCGCAGGGCGATCATATTAATCGAAGGCATGAAAATTGTTCTCCGAAACTTAAAATGTTAGGCCGCTTTTGCCAGTGGGCGGGGAGCGGCGGATGACGCCGGCGCGAGGCGGACGGGCGGCGGGGCCAGCTCTTTCAAAGCGAGGCCGATGCCGAGGACCAGAAACGGGTGGTTCTCATCAATAAAGCTTTGCAAAATCTGGCCGGTTTCCATATCCGGGTTCTGGAACGGGTTCCAAATCTCGACGGGAACGCCGAGCCGGGCGCTCATGTAGGCTTCCAGGCCGTGCATTTTGGCGCTGCCGCCGGTGATGACGATTTTGCCGACGGGGCCGCTGGTCTGAGAAGTCGTGCCGGCGGGCAGGATGGAGTTTGCAGCATCGGCCAGCTGGGACTGGTAGTAGTTGGTCGAGCGGCGCACTTCGCGCAGCAGCTCGTCAATGGCGGGCTGCAGCGTCCGGGCCAGCGCTGCGGCGTCCGAGTCTGCGCTCTCGCTTTGCAGCAGCGCGGCCATGTCCACTTCGGTTTTGAGCCGCTCCAGCTCTTCCCAGCCCGCGCCGGGCGCGATGGCTTTCAGCGCCTGGGTGAAGCTGTCCCCGGCAATGGGAATGTTGCGGGTCAGCGCAAACAGGCCGTTCGCAATAATGTTCACGTCGGTGGTGGTCGCGCCGATGTCAAGCAGCGCCAGCGTCGTGCCTTCGCCGGGCCGGGTCGGAGATAGATCCACCAGCGCCCGCTGCAGGGCAAATGCTTCCATATCCACCGCCACGGGTTCCAGTCCGGCCAGCGCCAGGGCGGACAGCCGGGATTCCACCATGTCGTTCGGGGCGGCGACCAGCATGACGCTCATTTTGTCGTCTTCGCCGGGAACAGCGCCGGTAATCTCGAATTCGATCATGCTGTCTTCGACCGATGACGAAATGTGCTTCGCGGCCTCAAACCGCACGGACTTCCGCAGCACGCTTTCGGGCATTTTGGGGAGCTTGACATGGCGGACAATCACGCTGGTCCCGCTGATGGCGGCGACAACGGCGTTTGCGTCAATGCCTGCGCCCGACAGCATGGCCCGAATCGCGGCGGCGACTCCCATCTGGTCTACGACAATGCCGTCCCGCACGGCATCATGCGGGGTGGGGGCAATCGCGGCTTTGACGATTCGCCAGGAACCGGGCCGGGCCGCGTCCGCCTGCACCGCTTTCATAAAGCGGCTGCCGATGTCTACGCCGACGATTTTTTCTTTGCCGAAGACCTGTGTAAGTCCAAGCATGTGTCCACTTCCTCCCGCGAAACCCAATCCGATAAATCTCTGCGCCTGAGACAGCGCTATGCTTGTGATTATGGGTGCGGCAGGGAAAAACTAGAGGGGGATTTTGCGGAGGCAACCAGTCTGTCATGCACAGACCGTGCCAAGAGGGTGCTAAACGGCCTGAGAGAAGTACGGGTTTTTAGGGAGCGTATCAGAACCCGTAGGGGCGCACCCTCGTGTGCGCCCTTTCTTTCCGTGTGCGCCCTCTAGGTTGTGAGGGCGCAGACAGGAGAAGAAGGGCAGACACGGGGGTCTGCCCCTACGGGTAACGGGATTGGCGCTTAGCGAACCGGGATGGGTTCTGCCGAAATCCGTGTTATAATACAGCATGAGCATCCCGCCCAACAACACGCCGCCTCCCTATGGCACGCCGCCCGGCGGCTACTCTCCCGCGACGCCGCCGAAGCCCTCCAGCGGCGTGAACGGCTGGAAAATCGCCGGGTTCGGCTGCCTCGGCCTGTTCCTGCTGGCCGCCATCGGCGGCGTTCTGCTGGTGCGAAACGTCAAAAACAGCCTTTCAAACCCGCAAAAGAACAGCATCGTCGGCATGGCGGTTTTGGCAGGGCAGGCCACTGCCGATGGGCTGCATCTCCAGCGGGCCGTTGTCACCTACCATGCCCAGCACGGCGCGTACCCGAAATCTCTGATGAGCCTCTACACCGACGGCTCCATTGACGGCAAGCTGCTTCATAACGGGCTGGACGACAGTCCCGACCCCGCGCATCTGTCGTGGCGCTACACCCAACCCGCCGAAGGCGCACCGGGCAGCACGCCCATTTTGGAAGAGCCGTACCACATCACCATCAGCGGCACCGCCGCCCCCGGCAAGATCGTCATTGATTTGGACGGCAAAACCGAAAGCAATTCCAGAAGCCAAAGCAGCTACGGTGGGCAAGGCAGCTACGGCGGGCAAAGCAGCTACGGCGGGCAAAGCAGCTACGGCGGGCAAGGCAGCTACGGCAGCCGGCCGGACGGCGCAAACAAATGAGGTCAAATTGAGGCATCCCAAAAGAGGCTTTTCGGCGTTCGCTCTTTGCGTTTCTTGCGCTTTTCTTTGCAGTCTCACAGGATCGGCTCTGTCTGCCGCGCCTGGAAAGACGCCGCATGGCCCCGGCATTGTCATTTGCGAACCGGTGACCTCCCCGGCTGATGCCGCCGAAAGCAGCTTCGGCTCCGGGTGCGCTGCCTGGCTGCAAATGGCCGTCGGCGGTCAGCCGCAGCTCGGCCAGACGCCGCTTTGGAGCGCTCTGAACCGCGCCCGCGTGGAGATGCACCGCCCCGACTTGCAGCTTTCTTCGGCGCAGGCCGTGCGCCTCGCTCCCCTGCTCGGCGTTACTCATGCCGCAGCCGGAACCCTGCGCGGAGCAGGACCGCGTCTCAGCCTCAATTTTCGTCTGCTTCAAGTGCCTCAAGGCACTCCGGTCGGGCCGCCGGTGACACTTACCGGGACCCAAAGGCAGATTGTCGCGGGGCTGCCGCAAATGGCCCGGACACTCGCCAAGCGCCTGGGGCCTGCCGCGTCCCCTGTTCCCTCCTCGACCGGCCTGACGCCCGCTGAGTGTCAGCTGATCGGGCAGGTGCGGTGGCAAAAGACTTTGACGGATACGCAGCAGGCCGCGCTTGACGCGGTGGTCGCGCGAAGCCCTCTTGCCGGCCTCGTCCGCCTGAACCTGGAGACTGGACGGACCCACGCGCAGTTTAACCGTGCAGTTCAGACGCTTCTCGCCCAGGCGGGAAACAACACTTTGGTTTGGGGAGAAATCGCCTGGCAAAGAGACTTGGCTTTGCTTCCTCACGCTGCTCGGTTGTCGGCATTTGCCGCACGCTATCCCGGCAGCGGCAATCTCGCGGTTGCCGAGACGTTCCGCTGCCGCGCCGCCGCAGACCGCCCGGCGGAACTTCAGGCGGCAGCGCGGGTGATCCGGTATGCGCCCCGCAGCCCGGATGCCTGGCTGACCTACGCCGAAACCGTTTCCAGCGTAGCATCAGACCTGCGCCAGGGGCGCACTTACGATGCTTTGACTCCCGACGAAGCCCGCCGCCTCAGCCGCCTGTATCCCGAATGGGAAGCCGCCGCCGCCCGCACCGTGCAGCTTGACCCTGACTTCGCCCACGGCTGGGCGCGTCTGGCCCAGGCGGCGACATTCACTTCGGATACGGCGGTGGCGGACCATGCCCTGCAAACTGGCCTGACGCTCGGCGACGACAAAGCCGGTATTTACGGGTGGGCGCTGGAAATGTACCAGCCTAAATGGGGCGGCGACCCCGCAAAGCTCAGGGAGTTCACCCAGCTTGCGGCGTCAGACACGACCCTGGACACCGCCAGCGTCCTCTCCGTTTCCCGTGAGCTGTACGACAGCGGCAGCCCGGAGCTGTACAAAAAAATGCTGGCTGATTTTATTACGCGCCGCCGCACCTTTCTGAGCGGCCATCCTAACGACGGCCAGGCCCACGAGGACCTTGCGATGGCGCTGGGAGCTTCCGGGAACGCGCCGGAGGCGCTGGCGGAATACCAAGCGGCGGCGACCCTGCTCCCTGAAAACGCGGCCGCACAGCTTTACCTCGGTGATTCTTTGTTCCATCTCGGTGACTCCTCCGGCAAATCGGAGCGGTATACACAGGCCCTCGCGCAGCTCCAGAACGCGGTCCGGCTTGACCCGGATTACGCAGACGCTTACTCGGACATTGCCTACTGCCAGAAAGATTTAGGCCATCACGACGCCGCAAAAAGCGCCGCTCGGACAGTTCTGCATCTGAACCCGGCCTCCGGCGACGCTTATGCGGTGCTGGCAGAGGTGGCCCTGCGGGAAAACAACCCTGCGGAGGCCGTTCCCCTCTACCAAGCGGCCATCCGCCTCGGCCCGTTTCGGCGGTCCGACTACCAGAATTTGATCACCGCGCTGGTGAATACCAAGCAGTGGGACACGCTGCTGGCGGTTGGGGCGAAGGTGGAAGCCTTTTATGGTCAAAAAGACGGGGCGACTTACAACGACATGGCAAATGCCAGCCTGGAAAAGAAGGACTGGGCAAATGCTCTCACCTTCAGCCAGGCTGCCCTCGCCGTCAATGCCGACGATCCCTGGGCCCATGAAAATCTGGCTGAGTCCTATCTTGGGGCCGGCCACATTGCGGAAGCGCAGGCGGAGTGGCGAAAAGTGCTGACCTATAAAGACGGCCAGTTCAAAGCGGACGCGGAAGGATACCTCAAAAAATATCCGTGAGAATAGCTGTCATCAACCTAAGCGGCAAAAGCCAGGGCAGCGGAATATCATAGCAGGGCGATCAAATCAGTTGAGACATGATTAATAACCCATGCCAAGTTCCTGCGCCTGTGCGGTAAGTTCCTGCAAAGTCGCCAGCCGTGCCTGATCAATCCGCGTCTTGTATTCCACTACATCGGCCCGAAGAACTCCCCGGTAAGTTTCAGTCATGCGGCAGGGAAGTTTCCCCGCGTCCAGCAGCCCAATTAAGTAAGGCCGCGAGACGCAAAGCAAATCCGCTGCCTCTTGCAACGTAAGTTCTGCCTGCTGCGGTGCAATTTCGAGTATATTTTCTTGCAGCGTTTCCATAAGAGTTTCCATGAAAAGCGGGCTAGCAGTAGTCAGAACCTTTAGCTGTTTCGCAGCGTGTTTATGTGATCAACGCCGGGTTGTGAGACGCGAAATTTGCCACGTTGTACAGCGAAAACCCGTTTCGCATTTTTAGCAACTGTAACGGCTTGGGCGGCATTACCTACCTTGATACCCTGCTCTTTTAGCAGATCGTTTGCTTCTTTGGTGCTGTAACCGTTATCAGCGCTCTTTTTCTGGACAAAATATCCAGCGATGAGCATTTGTTCCTCTTGGTTTATCGCCTTCTTGAACTGGTTCAAGTATTCACCAAAAGTTTCGGGCATCCCTGATGTGGATTTTGGAGTATCAGGCATGGAGTCTGGGGTAGGCGTTTCGTGGCCTTCATCTCCAAAGTCATCATTGGGAGCGAATAATCCCAACAACGAGTCAAGATTGTCTAGTTGTTCACGGACAAAGACTTCAGACCCCTCAATTTCAACCTCATTCGTTCCATAGCTGATTCGTACTTTTGCTTCCATGTCAAATCTCCTTGTTAAGTTCGTCAAGCCAACTCTGATAATGGGCTTCTACATAGCGTACTCCCGGCGATAAAATAAGGCACCACTCACCCTGACGGTATTCAATTAATCTTTCATGGTGAAGCACTTCGAGATACCGAGTTCGGTTCTTATTCTTGTCTTTGCTCTTGACTTCCAGCCAATCTAACAAATCAGGTTCTAATACTTTGCCAGGATGCTCTGTATAAAGCAAGAGCAGGATTTTGTTCTTAGGCTCAAGGCTAGGCAACAAAGCTCGTTTGACATCTCCTACCTCTTGCACAAGAACTAAACGCCTCTGAACAAGAATATCTACGATGGATTGAGCCTCATCAGGTGAACATTGATAATGAATGCGAAAAAGCTCTGCCAGTACCCAGTCAGCGCAGCTAGTCACTAAACTGGCATCTGGATGGTTTGGGCTTATATCTACTCCCGGATGGGCAACACCGCGATTGTTCCGAATATCACACATAAGCGTTAATGTACGCGGTATGTTGATACGATATGATGCAATCGCATTCGTAGTTAGAATTTGTTCAAACCGCCTTAACTCTTGAGCAAGTTGAGGTATTTGCTGACCAATAGGAGTATATGCTCCACAAGCCGTCTCGTATTGCAAGATACGGAAGCAAATCTCAGCGAATTTGCCCCCATTAAGCTCGGATGGCTCATGCTTGTTCAGATAAAACTTTTCCTTAATTTCCGCATAATGCGTCAGCAAAGCATCAACTAGCTCGGTAGGCAACTTCGTCTTCAAGTCAGTCTTAATCGTCTGCATTGTGCTCATAGTAGCGTCGCTAGTTTCTCCTCATAGCAGTGATTCGCAAGACCGCTTTTGTTTTTCTGCTTGCTCAGCTTGAACCTCATTATAGCATAGGTCCGCCAATCACCGCAAGTTCTTTGGCGAATGGCGAGGCTGCAACTGCTGTGCCTGCGGGCGGGTCGGTCCAGCGGCCGTCGGATTTGATGAGGGCGACCAGCTCGTCTACACTGACTTCTTGCGGGACGTTCTTGACAGGGGTGCGGCCCCGGTAGAGGGTAATGACGCCGCCGCCTTTGCCGACGTAGCCGTAGTCGGCGTCGGCCATCTCGCCGGGGCCGTTGACGATGCAGCCCATGACGGCGATGTCGAGGCCGACCAGGTGGTTTGTCGCGGCTTTGACTTTGCGGAGAACGGAAGTCAGCTCAAACTTGGTCCGGCCGCAGGACGGGCAGGCGATAAACTCGACTTTGGTCTTGCGGAGGCCCAGCGCCTGCAAAATGTCGTAGCAGGCGGGAAGCTCGTTTAAAGGGTCTTCGGAGAGCGAGACGCGAATGGTGTCGCCGATGCCTTCGGCGAGAAGCGTGCCGATGCCGGCCGTGCTTTTGATGCGGGCGTACTCGCCGTCGCCGGCTTCCGTGACGCCTAAATGCAGCGGATAGTCCATGCCGAGATCGTCCATGCGCCGGGCCATCAGCCGGTTCGCAGCCAGCATGATCGGAACGCGGGACGCTTTCAGCGAGATCACCAAATTGCGGTAGCCGTGCTTCTCGCAGATTTGAATGTACTCCAACGCGCTCTCGACCATGCCTTCGGGCGTGTCGCCGTACATGACGGTCAGGCGCTCTGCCAAACTGCCGTGGTTGACCCCGATCCGCATGGCGATGTCGCGCTCTTTGCAGACGGTAATCACGGGCAGCAGCGATTCTTCAATCGCGGCCAGTTCCTCCTGCACTTCGGCGGCAGTGTATTCGTCGGCCCGCCCGCGCGGCTTGCGGAACACGAACAGGCCGGGATTGATACGCACTTTGTCCACGAACTGCGCGACCGCAACGGCAATGTCGCTGCCCTGATGATGCACGTCGGCCACTAAGGGAACAGCGTAGCCGCGCCGCCGGACCTCGTCTTGGATTTCGCCCAGCTTGCACGCTTCGGCAAGCGTCGGGGTCGTCACCCGAACAATCTCGCAGCCGGCGTCGGCCATGGCGATAATCTGTTCCACGCAGCCGGCGACGTTGCGCGTTTCCTCGGTAATCATGCTCTGGACAACAATCAAATGCCCGCCGCCGATGGTGATCGGACCGACACGGACGGCGCGGGTCACGCGGCGCGGGTACGAAAGCGGCGTCTGGTTTGGACGCGAAATAAGCTGCGAGAGTTTCGGTTCTGAAAATTCCGACATAATGTTTCCTCCGCGAGTTCTTTTCTTATTATACCCGGCGGCTTTGCGCGAAATTCATTTGGCATTCCGCGCAGAGCCGTGTTATAATACAGCAACGCACTATGTCTACCCGTGATTCTGAAATGACCGGCAATACTTCCGCGCTTGCCCTGTTTCGTAACCGCCCCTTCGCGCTGCTCTGGCTGTCCCAGATGATTTCCAACCTGGGTGATATGGCGCTGTATATCGTGCTGCCTGTGACGGTGTACAAGGCTACCGGAAGCAAAAGCGAGCTAGCCATTACATTTGTCTGCGGCACGCTCCCCGCGCTGCTGTTCAGCCTGCTCGGCGGAGTTCTCGCGGACCGCTGGCCGCAGCGGCGCACGATGATTGCGGCGGACCTTGCCCGGATGGCGGCCCTGCTGCTGCTGCTGCTCGTTCATAACGTCAAGCACTTCGGTCCGCATGATCTGCTTTTGTTTTACACGGTCTCGTTTTTGGTCGCCTCGTTTTCCTGCTTCTTCAGCCCGGCGCGTCAAAGCCTGATGCGGATCGCCGTGCCGAAGGAGCAGCTACTTCAGGCAAACAGCCTTGTTTTCACCGGGTCGCAGGGATGCAGCCTGCTCGGCCCGGCGGTCGGTGGGTTGCTGCTGGCGTTTCTATCGGCAAAAAGCGTGTTTGTGTTTGACGCCGCGACGTTTGCCGTGTCGGCGCTTTTAATTGCCCTCGTTCAAGTTCCCTTGTCTGCTTTGCAGGACCGGCCGACCAAGCCCCGACGCGGCCCGGCAGGCGTTTGGGAAGACGCCCGCGAAGGCATTTCGTACATTACCAAAAGCCAGATTTTGCGCCCGGCGCTGACGCTGATTTTGTTTGCCGCCGCGTCGTCTCAGATCACCAACACGCTGGAATTTCCGTTTGTGCGTGATGTCTGGCACGGCAGTGCCGGGCAGTACGCTGCGCTGGTGTCCATCGGCTACGCGGCGGCGGTGCTGACCGGGGCCGCCGGCGCAGGGCCGCTGCGCTCAGTGGCACCGGCCCGCCTGCTGCTGATCGGGTTCCTCATCATGGGCGTGACCGGCCTCTTCTTCGCCTGGACCACCGGCCTTGTGGTCGGCGGCGCACTGCTGTTCGTGTCCTGCACCGGCAACTCGATCCTCAACATCGGCAACATCACTTTGTTCCAAAGAAGCGCCCCGCCGCACATTCAAGGCCGGGTCAGCGCGACCATCAGCCTGTGCATGAAGATGGCGCTGACGGCAGGCGGCCTGCTGACGGTGGCCCTCAGCAGCATCGCTCACGGCCCGCACGGCCTGCGCCTGATCTTCATGGGAGTCGCGGCCATGTACTTCTTCTGCGCCCTGCTGGCCTGGGTGACGCTGGGGCATCTTTCGGCGCAGGATGTCAACGATGCCTTGCAGCCGCCGGATGAACCGCCCGCGCCTGGCTCCCCGCCGGCCGTGTCGGAACATGCGGAGTCCTCGCGTGCCTGAAGACACTTTGCCTGAGAACACTTTGCAAGACACCTCCGAAGACGCTGCATTTGGGCCGGTGACGCCGTTTTACGACACGCTGATGGCCGGGGTGCCGTACCGCTTCTGGATGGACTACTTGGAAAAGGTCTGGAAGAAGCACGGGCAGACGCCAAAGACGGTTCTGGACCTCGCCTGCGGCACTGGGACCGTCTCGCGCTATTTGGCAGGCCGCGGCTACGCTCCGACGGGCGTTGACCTGTCGGCGGGGATGCTGGAAGTTGCCCGGCAGCGGGCGGCGGAAGAACAGTTACCTATTCCTTTTATCCAGCAGGACGCCGCCGATTTAGACCTCGGCGACGCCCGCTTCGACGCCGCGATCTGCTTCTTTGACAGCCTGAACTATATTCTGGAACCCGAACGCCTGTGCTCGGCATTCGCCCGCGTCTGCGCCCATCTTGCGCCGGGCGGCTCGTTCTTCTTTGACATCAACACCGAGTACGCGCTGGCCGAGGGCATGTTCAACCAGAGCTGCACCCGCAAGGGCGAAGCCCTGCATTACCGCTGGCGCTCCCGCTACGACCCCGACCTCCGCCTCTGCACCGTCCGCATGAACTTTTCGTTTGACGACGGCTCCGGCGTCCGCCGAGCGTTCACCGAAGTCCATCGCCAGCGGGCTTACGGCAAGGACGACCTGACCGGGTGGCTCCGCGCCGCCGGATTTGCCGACGTTACCGTCTACGATGCCTACTCCACCGATCCCCCTAAAAAGCGCTCCGACCGCTTGTTCTACTTTGCCGTCAAGCCGACTGACTAAAAAGCCCCCCAATTCTGGGGAGCCGAAGTAGGGGCGCACCTCCGTGTGCGCCCTTTTCATCAAAAGGGCAGGCACAGACAAGAAGGGCAGGCACAGACAAGAAGGGCAGGCACGGGGGCCTGCCCCTACGGGGTATCCAGAGATCGCCTAAAAAAGCCCCGCCGACACTTTTGTGCCGGTAGGGCTTCGTCATTGACCGTTAATGCTTGGTTGTGTTTTCCTGCTGGTCGTGTCGCTGCATTGCGATCTCGACCCGGCGCAGATGCTCTCGAATCTCTTCCGGGGCATCCGACGTGGACGCATAGCGAATATGCTTGTACACGTCTTTAAGGTGCTGGTGCTGCTGGTCAAGCGTCGGCGTACCGACGGTATCCTGAGTGATGTTGTCTGACATAATTCTCTCCTTTGAGTTGTCCATCTCTC
>JAABUZ0100005322.1_pt1 | contig 16976 bp, 15 predicted proteins | sample 5562091 | NCBI WGS metagenome assembly JAABUZ01 (sample SAMN12813069, study PRJNA571459) | rock metagenome | isolation source: Antarctica rocks | place: Antarctica: Victoria Land, Linnaeus Terrace sud | collected 2015-12-21
CGACCTGTTTGCGCTGGTCGGGGCGCTCGCGTGGCTCAACGACCAACCCTCGTCCGCGCCACGTGCCCATCATCTTTTCGACGTGATCGCAAGCGCGATCTGACAAAGCGAGCGGGTGGACCGACGAGCAGGGACCCAGTCATGCAACCCTAAGCACCCTAGCCCCGCGGGGACGACAACCCGCGGGCCCCGGGGCAACTGCTGGCAGCAGCGCTGCCAGCAGGCCGCTCGCCGCGGCATCGTGCTGCCACTCGGGAGTGGGGCTCACGACCAGCGTCCCGTGCTCCAGCTCGACCTGCCGCCAGTGCACCGACGGGCCGAGATCCAGCTCGCGCCAGTCATCGACCGTCCACGGGCCTCGCCGCTGGAGCACCCGGATCCAGGACGCCCACCTTGCTGCGGTCCATGCCATCACCTCCACGGCACTCGATCGTGCCCCGATCGTGCCGGCCGAGGCATAGGCAGTCACAGGCAGCCGGAGGCCCCGTGCGTCAGGGGAAGCGCGGCGACCAGGCGAGCGAGGCCAGCGCGGCGACGAGCCCGGCCAACAGTCCCAGCCCCACCAGCCAGGAGGTGACCTCGGTCAGCTTCGTCGTGGTGCCGACCTGCGAGCCGATGTCGCGGTAGACCGAGCGCAGCTCCGACCCGCTGGCGGCGGTGTAGGCCGTGCCGCCGCTGTCGGTGGCGAGCGCGCGGAGCGCGCCCACATCGGCCGGGACGGGGATCGTCACGCCGTTGATGGTCACCGAGCCGTCCTGCGTGCCGTAGGCGATGGTCGACACCGGGACCCCGGCGGCCTTCGCGTCGGTGGCCGCGCTCGAGGGGTCCCGGCCGGCGGTGTTGCCGCCGTCGGACAGCAGCACGATCCGCGCGGGCGGGGGCGGCAGCTCGCCGCCCGCGGCCTGGGTCTGCTGCGTCGCGTCGCGCTGCACCGCCGACAGCGAGGTGTAGACCGCCTCGCCGATGGCGGTGCCCGGGCCGAGCTGCAGCGCCTGCACCGCGTCGACGACCGAGGAGTGGTCCTGGGTGGGGGCGGCGACCTCGCGCGCCGCCCGGTCGAAGACCACCAGGCCGACCCGCAAGCGCGCCGGCAGGCTGGAGATGAAGGCAGCCGCCCCGCGCTTCTCCTGCGTGAAGCGGTCCGGTGAGACGTCGGTGGCGTTCATCGAGTTGCTGACGTCCAGCGCGAGCATCACCGTCGCCCGCTCGCTCGCGACCCTGGTGTCGGCCTGCGGCCTGGCCCAGCCGATGCAGAGCGCGACGAGCATCAGCGCGAACGCCGCCGGGGGGACGTGCCGGCGCCAGCCGGGCCGCCGCGGCGCGACCGAGGCCAGCAGGTCCAGCTCGGTGAAGCGCACGGCGACGCTGCGACGGCGCAGGGCCAGCACGACGTACGCGGCGACGAGGACGGCGACCGCGAGGAGCGCGAGCAGCCGCCCCGGAGAGAGGAACGTCATGCGCCGGCCCGCTGTAGTCCGTGCCTCTGCGGTCCGTGCAGGACGTGCCGGGTGGCGCCGCGCAACCGGCGTCGGGACGCCACGAACCGGGCCAGGTCGACCACCCAGTCGCGGTCGGTGGCCAGCACGACGTGACCGGCGCCGGCCCGGCGTACGGCCGCCGCGACCTCGGCCCGGCGTGCCAGGGCCGCCGCGGCGTAGCGCTGCCTGAGTCGGACGCTGCGGGTCTGCACCTCCATGGCCCGGCCGGTCTCCGGGTCGACCACCCGCAGCACGCCCACCGCCGGCAGCTGCAGCTCACGGGGGTCCCGGATCTCGGTGACCACCACGTCATGTCGCGAGCCCAGCCGGCGCAGCGAAGACTCCCAGTGGCCCGGGTCGCCGATCAGGTCGGACACCACCACGACCAGGCCGCGCCGGCGGACCGGCCGCTCCAGCCGGGAGAGCCCCTGCGCCAGCGAGGGAACGGCCGCACCCGCTGTGGCGCGCGGGGCTGCCGCGATCGAGCGCAGCAGCGCGAGCTGGCCGTCCCGGCCGCCGCGGGCGGGGACCAGCAGGGGCGTCCCCCCGGGGGCAGCGCTCAGCAGCACGCCGCCCAACCGGTTGCCGGGGCCCTCGGTGAGATGGGCGACGGCGGCGACGGTCGCGAGGCCCAGGTCGCGCTTCTCCCAGCGCACCGTCCCGAAGTCCATCGACGCGGACAGATCGCTGACGACCCAGGCCTCCAGCTCGCGGTCGGCGCTCGTGGCCCGCACGTGCGTCTGGAGGGTGCGCGCGGTCGCCGCCCAGTCGATCCGCCGGACGTCGTCGCCGGGGGAGTAGGGCCTGGCCTCCGCCGGCTCACCTCCCGGCCCGGGCAGCGGCGTGAGGTGCTCACCCTGGAGCAGCCCGTCCAGTCGACGCCCGACCGACAGTCGCAACCGCCGCAGCGACGCGCTGTCGACGTAGCCGGTCAGCGCGGTCCCCGTCGTCATCCGGTGCCGGCGTCCTGCTGCGGCGCCACCCGCGGCTCCGGCACGCCGGCGAGCACCGTGGCCACCAGCTCCCGGGGGTCGACGCCGTCGGCCACCGCCTCGTAGGTCAGCACTAGCCGGTGGGCCATCACGTCGGGCGCGAGGTCGCGCACGTCCTCCGGCAGCACGTAGTCGCGGCCGCGCAGCAACGCCAGCGCGCGGGCCCCGGCCACCAGGCCGAGCGACGCGCGGGGAGAGGCGCCGTAGGCGAGCTGCCCGGCGAGCGTCTCCAGGCCGTAGCGGGCCGGCTCGCGGGTGGCGAGGACGAGGTGCACGGCGTACTCCTGCACGGCGTGGTGCACGAAGACCTCGTCCACGGTGCGCTGCAGCCGGGCCAGCTGCTCGATGGAGAGGACCTGCTGCGCGTGCGGCGGGTCCACGCTCATCCGCCGCACGATCTCCAGCTCTTCCGCGCCGGTGGGGTAGCCGACCGAGACCTTGAGCAGGAAGCGGTCGCGCTGCGCCTCGGGCAGGGGGTAGACGCCCTCGCTCTCGATCGGGTTCTGAGTGGCGAGCACGACGAACGGCGACGGCAGCTTGTGCGTCACGCCGCCGAGGCTGACCTGTCGCTCGGCCATCACCTCCAGCAGCGCGCTCTGCACCTTGGCCGGAGCACGGTTGATCTCGTCGGCGAGCACGAAGTTGACGAACACCGGCCCGAGCTCGACCTCGAACGCCTCCCGGCTGGGCCGGTAGACCCTGGTGCCGACCAGGTCGCTGGGGAGCAGGTCGGGCGTGAACTGCAGGCGGGCGAAGCTGCCGCCCACCACCTCCGACAACGTGCTCACCGCCAGGGTCTTCGCCACGCCGGGCACGCCCTCGAGCAGGCAGTGGCCCTTGGCCAACAACGCGACGAGCATCCGCTCGACCAGCCGGTCCTGGCCGACGACGACCTTCTTCACCTCGAACAGGGCGCGCTCCAGCAGCGCGGCGTCGGCCGAGCCGTCGGGGCCGTCTTTGGTCAGGCCGACACGGCTCAGGCGGGGCGGGGCGGTCACGGGTCTCCTCGGGTCGACGACGTGCTGCACGACGTACGGCGCGGCGCTGGTGTGCCGGCTCCGACAGGGTCTCAGCACACCCTCAGGCGAGCGGTCCCTCTCGTCGACGCGGGAGATCCTGCGCATGATGCAGCTCGACGGCGGCGCGTTCCGGTTGCTGCCCGCCGACCTCTAGCTCACCGCCAACTCAGCGCCGGTGTGCCTGGAGCTGGCGCACGAAGACCTCCCGGTTGTGCGCGGAGGACACGCCGTACGACAGCTGCGCCTGGAACGCGCCGGGGCCACGCAGCCGGACGACGAAACGGAAGCGGCCGGCCGCGTCGGTGCGCCCGACCGCCACCGTCACCCGCCGTCCGGTGTGGGCGGCGCGGTAGGTGAGCCGGACGAGGTGGTGGGCAACCGGCTTGCCGCGCAGCACGGCCCGCCCGCTGAGCACGACCCGGTCGCCCGTGACCGCGCCATGTGGTGCCGTCAGCGTCACGACCGGCAGTCGACCAGCGAACGACGACCTGGTGCCGGGGGACGTGGCGAGCGCCGACGCGGTGCTGGGCGACGACGCGGTGGGCGAGGACGCGGTAGGTGCCGGAGCGGCGCCGGTCACGTTGGGGGCTGGCACCGCGTCGTACGCCGCGAAGACTCCCCTGCCGGCGTCCTGGCGCACCACGGTGCCCTGGTCGGTGTAGGTGTTCTTGCCGGGGTCGGTGACGCAGGCCCCGCTGCAGCCGTCGGCGTAGGCAACGAGCACGCGCCCCTGCTTATCCACCGTGGCGTCGTTGAAGTCCAGCAGGTTGCGCATCGCGGCCTCGTTGTTCCCGGTGCCGCCCGACGTGCCCTGCAGGTTGATGCCGCCACGCTGGACCGGATCGTTCGGGGTGGTGTCGGTGACCTCCCAGCTCGCCCCGCGGTCGTAGGTGTGGGCGACGTAGAGGTGGAAGACGCCGGGGTAGTTCTTCAGCTGGTCGTCGCCCACCGGCTGCGCGCCGAGGAAGGCGACGGCCGCCCGGTCGCCGTCGCCGGCCACCGCCTCCGGGAACTGGATGTTGTTGATGCCGAAGGCGGCCCCGACGTCCACCGGCGAGCTCCAGGTGGTGCCGCGGTCCCGGCTGACCACGACCTCGATGTGGCTCCCCTGCGTGGTGTCGTCGCCGTCCTCGTAGGCGAGGTAGACGGTGCCGTCGCTGCCTACCGCCACCGACGGGTCACTCTCGTCCTGCTTGGTGTGGCTCGCTGCCACCTCGTGCACCGTCCAGGTCAGCCCGTTGTCGGTGCTGACGGTGACGGCGGCATGGCCGTCGCAGTCGAAGTTCGGCACGTACACGGTGCCGTCGGGGGCCACCTTGAGGTGACCGTGCAGGCCGGCGCAGGTGGGCATGCCGGGGACGCCGAGACTGGTGTAGATCGGCGTCCCGTCGGTGAACGTCCGACCGCCGTCGTCGCTGCGCGCGCAGCTGGCCTTCACGTCGGCCTGCGCGCAGTAGTACGTCGCGTCCGGGTAGCTGCCGGGCAGCTTGGTGACCGGCGGCGTCCCGGCGTAAGGCCCGCCGCCGAGGCTCTGATGGTCGAAGGACGTGGTGAACCCGCTGCCCGTCCCCTGGGTGAAGGTCTTGCCGTCGTCGTCGCTGTAGGCCAGCAGGCTGGTCGCGCCGGCGAGCTGGCTGACGAAGGTGCGGCCGGTGCGCTGGTCAGTGAAGCCGATGGGGTCCAGCGACGCGGTGCCCTGCGGGGGCGGCAGCGGCACGGCGGCGAAGCTCGCCCGGTTGGCGGCGTCAAAGGAGACCCGGCTCAGGGAGGTGTCGGCGAGCAGAAAGGCGTTGCCGGTCGCCGGGTTGAGCCCCAGCGAGGGCTCGCCCGCGTGATCGGCGAGGCCGGGCGGGGCGACGTAGCCGGTGTAGTGCAGCGCCGTCGACGGGGTGACCGCAGATCCGACAGCTGCCCCCGAGGACAGCGGGGCGAGGGCCGTCGCGCCGGCGAGGGCACCGACGGCGACGAGGGCGAGGGCAGGGCGGGTGCGCATGCCACCATCTTCGCGCTGGTGTGCGCCGTTCCTGCCGGCGGTGGGTGTCGTGGGTGGTCAGCCGTCCTCCGCGGCGGCCAGCAGGCGGCGCAGCAGGTCGGCAAGCGTCGAGCGGTCGTGGACGCCCAGGGGCGCGAGCAGGGCCGCCTCCGCGGCGGCCAGCAGCTCCAGCGCGCGGTCCACCCGCCGTCGCCCCTCCGGTGTCAGCGAGACCTGCACGCCGCGGCCGTCGGCGGGGGAGCGGGCCCGGGCGATCAGGCCGAGCGCCTCGAGCCGGTCCAACCGGTGGGTGGTGGTGGCGCTGGACACCAGGGTCTGTGCCTGCAGGGAGCCGGGGGAGAGCTGGTACGGCGGGCCGCTGCGCCGCAACGCGGCCAGCACGTCGAATCCCCACTCCTCCAGGTCGACCTCGCGGAAGGCGAGCGCGCGGCTGCGGCCGAGGTGCAGCGCCAGCCGGGACACCCGGGAGAAGACCTCCAGCGGCGCGGAGTCGACGTCGGGGCGCTCGCGCCGCCACGCGGCGAGCAGGGCGTCGACACTGTCAGGCACACCACCAGTCTGCCGAGCCGGAGCGCGCGCAGGATCTGTTAGTGTCTCGACGTCGAGAGACCGGCCGTGGTGGCAGGCTTCGCCGCGGCACATGAGACACCGGGCGAGGGAGAGCAGAGATGGCGGGCAACAGCTTCGGGGCGCAGGGGACGCTGACGGTCGGAGAGCGAGAGTTCACGATCTTCCGGCTGGACGCGGTGGAGGGCAGCGCGCGGCTGCCGTTCAGCCTCAAGGTCCTGCTGGAGAACCTGCTGCGCCACGAGGGCGGACTGCACGTCAGCGCCGACGACGTGCGCGCGCTCGCCAGCTGGGACCCGACCGCGGAGCCCGCCGTCGAGATCGCCTACACCCCGGCGCGGGTGCTGATGCAGGACTTCACCGGCGTCCCGTGCGTGGTGGACCTGGCCGCGATGCGCGAGGCCATGACGGCGCTCGGCGGGGACCCGACCACGATCAACCCGCTCGCCCCTGCCGAGCTGGTTATCGACCACAGCGTGATCGCCGACCACTTCGGCCGGCCGGACAGCTTCGACCTGAACGCCGCCCTGGAGTTCGACCGCAACAAGGAGCGCTACGCGTTTCTGCGCTGGGGCCAGCAGGCCTTCCGCGACTTCGCGGTGGTGCCGCCGGACACCGGCATCGTGCACCAGGTCAACCTCGAGCGGCTCGCCCGGGTGGTCTTCGTCGCGCCGGGCCCGGATGGCGAGGACACGGCGTATCCCGACACGCTCGTCGGGACCGACTCGCACACCACGATGATCAACGGTCTTGGCGTGCTCGGCTGGGGCGTCGGCGGGATCGAGGCCGAGGCGGCGATGCTGGGCCAGCCGGTGAGCATGCTGATTCCGCGCATCGTCGGCTTCCGGCTGACCGGCGAGCTGCCGCCTGGCACCACCGCCACCGACCTGGTGCTGACGGTCACCGAGCAGCTGCGGCAGCACGGCGTGGTCGGCAAGATCGTGGAGTTCTACGGCGAGGGCGTGGCCAACGTCCCGCTCGCCAACCGGGCGACGATCGGCAACATGAGCCCCGAGTACGGCTCCACCGCAGCCATCTTCCCGATCGACGCGGAGACCCTGAGCTACCTGCGGCTCACCGGTCGCGACGAGGACCAGGTGGCGCTGGTCGAGGCCTACGCCAGGGCACAGGGCCTGTGGCACGACCCCACGGTGGAGCCGGTCTTCTCCGAGACGCTGGAGCTCGACCTGGGCACCGTCGTGCCGTCGCTCGCCGGACCCAAGCGGCCGCAGGACCGGGTGCCGCTCGACCGGGCCAAGCCGATGTTCCGCGAGGCGCTCGCCTCCTATGCGGTGGCGACCAGGGAGAGCGCCCTCGACGAGGGATCCGAGGAGAGCTTCCCGGCATCGGACCCGGTGTCGGTCTCCGCCGGGCAGGACGCCGCTGACCAGCCCTTCCACAGCAGCAACGTCGGCGACGTGGCCGACCGCCCGAGCAGCCCGGTCGGCGTCTCGCTGTCGGGTCAGCAGGTCACCCTTGACCACGGGGCGGTCGCGATCGCCTCCATCACCAGCTGCACCAACACCAGCAACCCCTCCGTCATGATCGGTGCTGCCCTGCTGGCCAAGAACGCGGTGGAGCGCGGGCTGACCACCAAGCCGTGGGTCAAGACGACGCTGGCCCCGGGCAGCAAGGTGGTCAGCGACTACTACGAGCGGGCCGGGCTCACGCCGTACCTGGACAAGCTCGGCTTCAACCTGGTCGGCTACGGCTGCGTCACGTGCATCGGCAACAGCGGGCCGCTGCTGCCGGAGGTGAGCGCGGCCGTCGCCGAGGGCGACCTGGCAGTGGTCAGCGTGCTGTCGGGCAACCGCAACTTCGAGGGCCGGATCAACCCGGACGTGAAGATGAACTACCTCGCCTCCCCGCCGCTCGTGGTGGCGTACGCGCTGGCCGGGACCATGGACATCGACATCACCAGGGACCCGCTGGGCACCGACCCCTCCGGGCGCCCGGTGACGCTGGCCGACATCTGGCCGAGCGAGGCCGAGGTCGACGCCGTGGTGCGGGAGGCGGTCCGGGGTGAGCAGTTCACCCAGAGCTACGCCGATGTCTTCGCCGGCGACGCCCGCTGGCAGGGGCTCGACGTGCCGGCAGGGGACGCCTTCGGGTGGGACCCGGACTCGACGTACGTCCGGCGTCCCCCGTACTTCGACGGCATGCCAGCCGAACCGGCACCGCTGACCGACATCGCCGGCGCCCGCGTGCTGGCCGTGCTGGGCGACAGCGTCACCACCGACCACATCTCGCCGGCCGGCTCCATCAAGGCCGACTCACCGGCCGGCCGCTACCTCGCCGAGCACGGCGTGGCGCCGGGCGACTACAACTCCTATGGCTCGCGCCGCGGCAACCACGAGGTGATGATCCGCGGCACCTTCGCCAACATCCGGCTGCGCAACCAGCTCGCCCCGGGGACAGAGGGCGGCGTCACCCTCAAGCTCGGGGCAGGTGAGCCGGCCGTGACGTCGATCTACGACGCCGCGCAGGCCTACGCCGCCGAGGGCACCCCGCTGGTCGTCCTTGCCGGCAAGGAGTACGGCTCCGGGTCCTCCCGCGACTGGGCCGCGAAGGGGACCGCGCTGCTCGGGGTGCGGGCGGTGATCGCGCAGTCCTACGAGCGGATCCACCGGTCCAACCTGATCGGGATGGGCGTGCTCCCGCTGCAGTTCGCGTCGGGTGAGTCGGTGGAATCGCTGGGGCTCACCGGTCACGAGGAGTTCTCGATCTCGGGCGTCGCGGGGGACGGGCCGGTGCCGAGGCAGCTGACCGTGCTCGCCGGCTCCACCAGCTTTGAGGTGACGGTGCGGATCGACACCCCCGGGGAGCAGGCGTATTACCGCCATGGCGGGATCCTGCCCTATGTCCTGCGCACCCTGCGCGACTCGACGGGGGAGGCCTGAGCCGTGCGTGTCATCGGGCTCGACCACGTGCAGCTCGCGATTCCTGCGGGGGGCGAGAACCGGGCACGCAGCTTCTACGGCGGGGTGCTCGGCCTGCTCGAGGTGGACAAGCCGGCGGCACTCGCGGCGCGCGGGGGGTGTTGGTTCGCCCTGGGTGCGCAGCCGGGGACGCCTCAGCTGCACCTGGGGGTCGAGGAGGCCTTCCTCGCAGCGGCCAAGGCGCACCCCGGCCTGCTGGTCGACGATCTGGACGGCCTGGTCGACCGGTTGGCGGGCGAGGGTCAGGAGGCCGTGCCGGACGACCTGCTGCCGGGCTATCGGCGGGCCTACGTCCTGGACCCGTTCGGCAACCGGCTGGAGCTGCTCCAGCCGGCGGTGACCGGGTGAGCGCGACCCGCTCGTCGACGTTCCTGCCCGGCCTGGACGCCGGGCGGCTGGTCGACGACCTGCTCACCGCGTCCGGCGATGCGCTCCAGGTCTGGCAGGCCGACCGGGCCGCCCCGCCCCGACTTGCCCTGCGCCGCACGGCGGAGGAGCCGGTGGGCGAGCTGACGCTGGTCGGCGTCGACGATCCGCTGGAGGTCAGCGACCTCGTCGTGGTCGTCGAGCCGAGGGCCGAGGGGCCGGAGCTGGTGGCGGCCTACGCCGAGTCGACGCCGGCGTGGGCCCTGGGCGGTGACCCGACACTGCGCCTGATCGGCGTGCAGGGCACCGTCTGCCCCTACCCCGCGCTGCAGCAGCTCGGGCTCTGCTGGCTGGGGCAGGGCTGGGACAGCGACGGGCTGCGCGGCATCCGGGAGGCGCTGGTGGCGTGGCGCACGGTGGACCGCAGCGGACTGCCCGGCGTCGTCGCCGAGGAGGTGGCACGGCTGCGCGCGGACACCGCCGGGGAGGAGCCATTCCTGGCCGGACTGCTCGGGGACCTCGGTGTTGCGGTGCCCTACACCGACCCGGTGACCGTGCTCGACGCCGTCGCGGTGGCCTGCGCCTGAGCACTCGAGCACCAGGCACCGGGCACCTCAGGCGCGACGGGCCACCTGGGGCAGCCGGCTGCGGGTGAGTAGGGCGCCACCGAACGCCGCGAGCAGCGGGAGCGCGACGAGGAACGCCGCGACCGGCTGCCAGGGCACGGTGAACGAGATCCGGTCGACCCGGCCGGCGATGACCGCGGCGGCCGGCACGAGGCCGATGAGCAGCCCGAGTCCGCCGCCGAGGACAGCCGTCACGCCGGCCTGGGCGGCGCCGTAGCGGCGGCGCAGCGACGGTGCGGCGCCGACGGCACCCAGCACCGCGAGGTCGTCCCTCGCCTCGCTGCCGGGGAGGGCGGTCGCCACCGCTGTGACGCCGAGGGCGAGCAGCGCCGCGACACCGAGCAGGGCCAGCTGCACCAGGCCGACTCTCGACTGGTAGCCGGACTCGAGCTGGACATAGATCCCGTCATCGCGCGCGGCGGAGACCACCGACGCGCGGGTAGCCTGGCTCGCCGTCGGGTCGATCCTGGCCCGGTGCTGCATCTCGCCAGGACGCAGGCCGGCGCTCCGCGCCACCTCGGGGCTGACGATGAAGCCGGGCTGGGCGTAGCCGGCCGGCCACTGTGCCTGCACCGCCGGGAGGCGCACCGTGCGGCGGTGGCCGCGCGCGTCGTCGTCCTCCACGGTGACCGTGTCCCCGCGGAGCAGGCGCGGGTCGGCGACGACGGCCCGGCCGGCGAGTAGGTCCGCATCCCTGGCGGGGTCGGCGCCGAGCGTGCGCAGCAGGTCGACGCCCCCGGCCACGGGCGGGCCGTAGGACGAGGTCGGCTCGAATCCCGCCCCGACGTAGCCCCCGCCTGTACCCAGGCTTCGCTGGGCCGCAAAAGGGCTGGGGTGCAGCGGTTGCAGGGCTGCCGCGGCCGCCGCCAGGTCCACGGTGGCATCCCGACCGTCCGAGCTGGCACCCCCGCTGAGGATGACCTGGTCGCGGGGACCTTGCGGCAGGTAGACCGCCCGATCGCGGGCATCGGTGCTGGCGAGGAAGACGGACACGGCCATGGCGCCGGAGACGGCGGCGGCGACCGCTGCCACCGTGGGGCCGCTGCGGGCGCGCTGACGTGCAGCGTCGCGCAGCGCCAGTCGCGGTGCCGCTGGCAGCCGACCACCGAGCCGGGCCGCGGCGCCGATGAGCACGGGGCAGCAGGCCACGGCACCCACCTCCAGCAGGACCACGCCGAGCAGCGCGACGCTGGTCTGCGCTGTGCGCAGCCGGGTGGAGGTGGCGCCCTGCACGGTCACCAAGCCGCCGATGACGATGAGCGCGACCCCGGCGCCGGTGATCCATCGGGGCGTGCTGGTGGCCCCGCGCTGGCCGGTCAGAGCAGCCCGGGCGGGCACCCGCGCGGCCAGGCGGGCGGGCAGCGCCGCGGCCAGTAGTGCAGCGGTTAGGCCGAACGCCGCGGCCCCCACCACCTCCAGCCACGGGACCCGCACGCCCGCCAGCAGCCTCCCGCCGCAACTCTCCAGTCCTGGGAGCCCCAGCCGGCCGACGCCGAGACCGAGCGCGGTGCCGAACAGTGCGCCGGTGACGCCGTAGAACAGACCCTGGGCGAGCAGCACCCGGCCGACGTCGCGGCCGCGCGCGCCGTTGACCGCGAGCAGCGCGAGGCTGCGGCGCTGCCGCCGTGCGCCCACCGCGAAGGCCGTGCCGGCGGCCAGGGCGGCCTCGAGCAGCGCGAGGACGACGACCAGCGCGGCGCTGCTCACCGCCTCCGGGGTCGGCGGTGACGATCCGCCGCCGCCGTAGGAGAGCGGGCGGAGGGAGAAGGAGCCCCCGGTGCGCGGCAGATACGGGTCGAGCACCCTGAGCGGGGTCCCGTTCGACAGCCCCACCAGATAGGAGAACGGTTGTCCGCCGAGCGCGCCAGGAAACCCGGTGATCTCGTCGGTGCGCAGGGCGTCCGGCGAGACGGCAGTCCCGACGACGGAGAACTCCCCTGGGACGCCGCGCAGGCTGACCCGACCGCCGAGGCCGAGGTGCAGGCGCTGGAGCAGCCGGGGGCTGAGCGTCACCTCCTCGCGGGTGCGCGGCGCCCGGCCGCTGCGCTGGGCCACCAGTCCCCGGGCGAGTGGGTCGTCGTAGCGCAGCTCGCGCAGGCTGGTGTGCCGGGAGCGGCCGCCGGCGCCGACGATGGTGTCCCCGAGCGACTCCGGCAGCAGCCGGACGCCGCTGGGCGGCACTGCCAGGGCGGCCAGCTGAGGTGCGGTGAACCGCTGCACCCCGCCGGCGTAGAGGCGACCGACGGCCTGGCCGTACTGCCGCTCGACCTCCGCGGAGGCCGGCAGCTGTGCACTCCGGACCAGGACTGCCGCGGCCGTCAGCCCGGTCACCGGCGCCGCGATGAGGAGCACCGTGAGGACTGCACGCAGGGGCGCCCGGCGCGCGTCGCGGCGGGCCAGCCGCAGCGCCAGCCGCCAGCTGCCGCCGAGAGCACCGCTCACTGCACGCCGGCCACGAGAGAGACTGCGGGCGACCGGCTCTCGTCCACCACCAGGCCGTCGCGCAGGAAGACCACCCGGTCTGCCCAGGCGGCATGGCGGGCTTCGTGGGTGACGAGCAGCACCGCGACCCCGGCGTCGCAGCGCTCGCGCAGCAGGCGCAGCACGGCGTCACCCGTAGCGGTGTCCAGGGCGCCGGTGGGCTCGTCGGCGAGCAGCAGCCGCCGATCACCGACGAGCGCCCTGGCGATGGCGACGCGCTGCTGCTGGCCACCGGACAGGTCGTCGGGGAAACGGTCGGCGAGCTCGGCGATCCCCACCGTGCCGAGTGCCTCCAGTGCCCCCCGCCGGGCTGCCCGCACGCCGCGGCCGTCGAGCTCCAGTGGCAGCCCGGTGTTCTCCACGGCGGTCAGCCCGGGCACCAGGTTCAGCTCCTGGAAGACGAAGCCGATCGACCGACGTCGTCGCGCGGCGAGGCCACGGCGGGAGAGCCCACCCAGGTCGGTGCCGTCGACCAGCACCCGGCCGCGGTCGGCTGTGTCAAGACCACCGGCCAGGGTCAGCAGCGTGGTCTTGCCCGAGCCGCTCGGGCCCATGACCGCGACCAGCTCGCCGGCCGCGACCGACAGGCTCACCCCGCGGAGCGCCTGCGTGGTCGAGGCTCCGGTGCCGAGGGTGCGCTCCACGGCGTCCAGCTCCAGCACGGTGTCGTGGGTCACGAGATCCTCCTTCTGGCCAGTGCGGGTCGGCGGCGGGCAGGCGGCGGGACGGGTGGCGGCGCCGGCTGCACTGGTGGCGATGGCGCTGGTGGCGATGGCGCCGGTGGCGCGGCTGCCGTGCGAACGCGCGCGAGGAGCACGGACTCCACGAGGTCCAGCCAGCGCGCCTCTGCCTCCACGGCGAACAGCTGCGATTCGAGGAGGAGCAGGCGTGCCAACGCTTCGTCGGGGATGGTGAGCTTGGCCCGGGTCAGCTGCTGCAGGGCGGTCAGGGTCTCGACCCGCTGGCGCTGCACGACCGCGCGGATGTCTACGCCCGGGGTGGCCAGCGCGAGGGCGAGCTTCATGGCCAGCTCCTCGCGCGGGGCGACCTCGCCGCGGGCAACCGGGGTGGCGAACCAGCCGGCGACGGCGGCCCGCCCCGCCGGGGTCGCGACGTAGGTCCTGGTGTCCTCGCCTCCCGTGGTGGCGTCGACAGCCACGAGGCCGTCACGGGTAAGCCGGGACAGCGTGGTGTACACCTGCCCGACGTTCAGGGCCCAGGTGCCGCCAGTGCGCTCCTCGAACTCCCCGCGCAGCTGGTAGCCGTAGCGCGGGCCGTCGGCCACCAGCGTCAGCAGCGCCATCCGCACCGACATTCGACCACCTCCTCCCGATAGCTACTGGGTATGCATACCAGGTACCTGCTGGCGCCGTCCAGGAGACTGGCGGGGTGACCACGGCGTACGACGACCTGCTCGCGCTCGCCCTCGACGTCGCGCGGGAGGCCGGGGACCTGCTGCTGGAGCGGCCGGCGGTGGCCGACATGGGAGTGGCCACCAAGAGCACCCCCACCGATGTCGTGACAGCCATGGACCGGGCCAGCGAGCGGCTGGTGGTGCGGCGCCTCAGCGCGGCCCGTCCCGACGACGCGCTGCTCGGCGAGGAGGGCGCGGAGCGCACCGGGACCACCGGCGTCCGCTGGGTGGTCGACCCCCTCGATGGCACGGTGAACTACCTGCACGGCCTGCCCTTCTGGGCCGTCTCGATCGCGGCCGAGGATGACGCGGGCGGGATCGTCGGCGTGGTGCATGCACCGGTGCTCGGCTGGACCTTCACCGCCTCCCGGGGGGGCGGCGCCTGGCTGGACGGCGAGCGGCTGGCCGGCTCGGACTGCACCGACCTGAGTCGCGCGCTGGTCGCAACCGGCTTCGCCTACGACGCGGACCGCCGCGCCAGCCAGGGCGTGGTGGCGGCCGCCGTGCTCCCGCGGGTGGCCGACCTGCGGCGGCAGGGCTCCGGCGCGCTGGACCTGTGCATGGCGGCCCTCGGGGTCGTCGATGCGTCCTACGAGCGGGGCCTCTCGCCATGGGACTACGCGGCCGGGGCGCTGGTGGCGAGCGAGGCGGGCCTCGTGGTCTCCGGCCTGCACGGGGAGGCCGCCGGGTGGCAGATGACCGTCGCCGCGCCGCCGGCGCTGGCCGGCCAGCTGGTGGCGCTGCTGGAGGAGCTGGACGCGGCCGGCGGTCCCTGACCGGTCCGGGGCGGGAACGGCTGCTAGGCCAGGTGCGGCAGGACCTCGCGGGCGTAGAAGTCCAGCATGCCCTGCTGGTCCGGTCCGATCTGGCAGACGTAGACCTCGTCGTAGCCGGCGTCCACGTAGGCCTGGATCGCCTGCAGGTGCTCGGCCGGATCCGGGCCGCAGGTGATCGCCTCGGCCACGGCGTCGCGCATCACAAGCGAGCCGAGTGCCGCGAATTCCTGCGGCTGCGGCAGGATCTGGGCGGCGTCGCCGGGCAGCAGCTGATGGCGCCACAGCCGGTGGGCGTTGTCGAGCCCCTGCTCCGCGGTCGGTGCCCAGGCGACCTTGACGCCTGCCTGCGTGACACCCGAGCCGCCCTCCTCGCGGTACTGCCGGACAGCGTCGGCGTCCGGCTGCACGTTCATGAAGCCGTCGGCGATCCTCGCGGCCAGCGAGGTCGCCTTGGGGCCGAAACCGCTGAGGTAGACCAGCGGCGTCTCGCGGGGGAGCGTGTAGAGACGGGCCCGGTCGACGGTGTAGTGCTTGCCCTGCATCGAGGTCCACTCGCCGGTCCAGAGCTGCCGCATGACAGCCACTGCCTCCTCCAGCATCTCCAGGCGCACCGGCGTCGCAGGCCAGGCGTCGCCGAGGATGTGCTCGTTCAGGGCCTCCCCGCTGCCCACGCCGAGGGCGAATCGGCGCCGCCCGCTCTTTGCCTCCGCCAGCGCTGCCACCGTTGCGGCCGCCTGCGCGACCACCGCCGGGTGGATGCGCACGGTAGGGCAGGTGACCGCGGTCGTCACGTCCACGTCGGTGGTGGCGGCGATGGCACCAAGCACGGTCCAGACGAACGGCGACTGGCCGCCCTCGTCGGTCCAGGGGTGGTAGTGGTCGCTGAGCCACAGCGACCGGAAGCCGGCCTGTTCCGCCGCCTGCGCGCCGTCCAGGAGATCCCCGGGTCCGCGCTCCTCGCTGGAAAGGAAGTAGCCGATGTTCACCATGCGCCGGTGCTACCCCGGTCGCAGGTCGGGAAGCCCATGCCCCAGCTTGCGTACTTGAACACGTTCAGAGAACGCGGTATCGTCGCCTGAACGCGTTCAACAACGAGTGCGTCGGAGCAGGACGGAGTCGAGTCATGGACGTCGGCGGGTACGTCGTGGGGACCTATGTCACCTACCTGGTCGTGAGCCTCGCGCTCACGGTGTGGGTGGCACGCACGTTGCAGCGGCACGGCCAGCTCTTCCTCGTGGACGTCTTCGGTGGCAGCGTGGAGCTGGCGACGGCGGTGAACCGGCTGCTCGTGGTCGGCTTCTATCTGGTCAACGTCGGTTACGTGACGCTCGCCATCAAGGTCGGGGCGCCAGTCTTCGACACCCGGACCTCGCTGGAGGCGCTGTCGACGAAGGTGGGTGCCGCGGCGCTCGTGTTGGGCGCCATGCACTTCGCCAACCTGATCGTGCTGACGGCATTGCGACGGCGGTCGCTGGCTCCGGCGCGTCCCACACATGCCGCTCCCATGCCATGGGGACCGTGGGGACCGGCGCCCGCGCCGTTCGTCCCCGCCGAGGGCCAGGCCTGACCGGGTCGGGTCGCGGGGAGCAGACGCGGGACCGCATCGTCGGCACCGCCCTGCGCCTGTTCCGCGAGCGGGGCTACGACGCGACCACCATGCGTGCGGTGGCCGGCGAGGCAGGGGTCTCGCTGGGCAACGCCTACTACTACTTCGCCAGCAAGGAGCACCTGGTCCAGGCCTACTACGACGTGACCCAGCAGGACCACGTCGAGGCGGCCAGGCCGGTGCTCGACCGGGAGCGTGACTTCGCTGCCCGGTTGCTAGGCGTGCTGCGTGCCAGGGTCGACACGATGGCCGACTATCACGAGTTCGCCGCGGCCTTCTTCAAGCATGCGGCGGACCCACGGAGCCCGCTGTCGCCGTTCAGCGAGGAGTCCCGGCCGGCGCGGGAGGCGTCCACCGCCATCTTTCGCACGGTGGTGGAGGGGTCGGACGTGAGGTGCGCGGCCGAGCTGCGGCCGGTCCTTCCCGAGCTGCTGTGGCTCTACCAGATGGGCATCGTGCTGTTCTGGGTCTACGACCGCAGCGAGGGGGCAGCGGCGACGCACGTCCTGGTGGAGCGGACCGTGCCGCTGGTCGCGCGACTCGTCTCGCTATCACGGCTGCGCGTGCTGCGACCCACCGTGGACGAGGTGCTCCGGCTGCTGCGCGAGCTCGGCGTGACCGGCGGACCCGCTCGGATTGGTTGAGACGGAGGTCACACAAACCTGCTCCGGCGTCGCCGCACCAGGCCCTACACCGGCCTAGACCGTCGGCGCTGGGGC
>JAABUZ0100005324.1_pt1 | contig 16965 bp, 13 predicted proteins | sample 5562091 | NCBI WGS metagenome assembly JAABUZ01 (sample SAMN12813069, study PRJNA571459) | rock metagenome | isolation source: Antarctica rocks | place: Antarctica: Victoria Land, Linnaeus Terrace sud | collected 2015-12-21
CCGTGCAGGTCTGCACTCATAATCTCGCATCCCCACATCGCACCATCCGTGCCATAGCCTGTGCCATCGACAGCTATTCCTATCACTGGTGCCGTGATCTGATGCTCGGCGAGGACGCTGGCGATGTGTGCATGATGATGCTGGACGCCAATCTTGCGCTCTACTGGAGAGTCGAGAGCATACTTTGTGGCCGGATATTCAGGATGCAGGTCATGCACTACGGCCGCGGGCTGAATATCAAAGAGACCTTCAAAGTGCGTGATGCCTTCTTGATATGATCGCAATGTCTCCATGTTCTTAAGATCGCCGATATGATGGCTGACAAATGCCAGTGGCCCCTTGCCCACGCAATACGTGTTTTTGAGCTGACCTCCATACGCCACGAGAGGCACTGGACAGTCAAAACCTAGACGTATTGGTTCGGGTGCGTAGCCGCGAGCGCGCCGCAGAAATTGCTCTCCATCATCAACAATGCGCATCACCGAGTCGTCACAGCGCATATGAATAGCTCGGTTGTGGGTGAGCACTCCATCAGCAATGCCCAAAAGCCGCCGTTGTGCATCTTCATCTCGATACGTTATCGGCTCATCGCTAGAATTGCCACTGGTCATCACCAGCGCCATAGGTTGCCCGTCTTTTCTAATCTTAGAAAATGCCGCCAGAAGCAAATAATGTTGTGGCGTATAAGGCAGCATCACTCCCAGCGTATTGTAACCAGGTGCAACATCCGGCGCTATCGGCCCAACATTCGGTTTCTGTAAAAGCACAATCGGCCGCCGATAGGATTGCAGCAATTCCGCCTCCGCCTCGCTCACATCACATAGTTGACGCGCCGTCTCCAGATCTGGCACCATTATCGCGAATGGCTTGGCCTCGCGCCGCTTGCGTGCCCGCATTCGTGCGACTGCCTTTGCATCCAGCGCATCGCACATCAGATGATACCCTCCAATCCCTTTCATCGCCAGTACATTCCCTTCGGCCAGTCGCCGCGCTGTCAGCGCAATCGGCTCGCCCCCTCCAACCTCTTGCCCTGCTTCATCCAGCAGTCGCATGTGTGGTCCACACACTGAGCATGCGTTCGGCTGAGCGTGGAAACGCCGGTTGAGCGGATCATCGTATTCAGCCTGGCATTCCGGACACATGTGAAAGACGCTCATAGTGGTCTGTGCGCGGTCGTAGGGCACGTTCTGGATGATGGTGAAGCGTGGCCCACAGTTGGTGCAGTTGATGAAGGGATAGAGATAGCGTCGATCTTTCGGGTCGAAGAGTTCGTGCAGGCAGTCCTGGCAGAGAGCTGTATCAGGTGAGATCAAAGCATGACGTTCATCGCCAGCCGCGCTATGCGCGATTCTGAAGTCTATTTCGTTGCGGATTGGTACTACTTCGCGGACAAGAGTATCAATGCGGGCCAGCGGCGGCATCTTCTCACGTAGAGCCTGCTGAAAGCCTTCTAGCCGATCGATTGAGCCTTCGACCTCAATTGTAACACCCATACTGTCGTTCAACACAAAGCCGCCTAGCTCCCACTGCAATGCCTGGCCATACACAAAGGGTCGAAAGCCGACACCCTGGACAATGCCTTGAATGAGAATACGCCAACGCTGAATTGTCGATTCCGCTATGAATGTCACCAGTCTTCTTCATCCTTTCAGTTGTGTTTCACGTGAAACGTCTTTAGTATGTATTTTTCTAGTACCTTCGAACTTCTCCTCTCGCGTAGCAATTTATGATCAATTTTAAACAAGGTACCTTCTCACGTTCAAAACAAAGTTTTTTGTTCAGGTTCTTCTTTATTTCTTTTCGCTTCTATTTGGTTTGACTGCGAAAGCGACTTTTTCTGTCTTCCTGAAGCATGTTCGAGAAAGTTGTGAGTGCTCACTATGGGTTGGCCAATGCGTTGTTCAATGAGACGTCGAGCATCACCGCCAATGGCTCCTGCGTCTGTTGCATCACGTTTAAGCTCAGGGAAGCCCTGGCTATCGCGATTCTGATGAAGGGTGATGGCAGTAGCTTCACTTAATGAAGTCAGTGCCAGTTCTAAATGGGTCATATGGTCGCGCAAGTTCACTTTTACTGGCAATACTTTATATTTTTTGTGTACCTGGATCGAAATATCAAAGGTTCCTTGATGGATTTCGTTAGTAAGAATGGCAAATTGCACTCCTTCTTCCGCACCACGTTCCTTCCACTCATCCGTCAGGTCGTTACGGATAAGATCACTTTTAATTCGCTCCTCAATCCACTTCTCGTCATATCCTTTCGCGCGAAGATCAGCACGAAGACGATCTACCGTCTTCTCTGGGTGTTCAATTTCCTCGATGCGCTCGTCACCAGTCTTTGCGAGCCATTGCTTAAATGGTTCAACTCGCGGTGAGTAAATAGATTGCAAAATGCGGAACACAGAGGCGCGATCACACGTATCAGTCTGTCGCATACGTCCGTCTCGTGCCTTCAGCTTCAGTTGGACGATGCTCTCAATCGTTTCTTTGGCACCCTCTTCGTTGCGAAGTCGATTTTTTAAGACACGCCAATAATTTGCGTGATCCTTGATTTCAGGGAGAACATAGATGAGAACATCTACAATGACATAGTACCAAGTGCTCTGATGCCAGACTCGACGAATACCCGATGTGGAAAGGGTTAATTCTTTTAATGGTTGCGTATCCATAATCCTCCTTTCAAACCATTAGGCATTCCTAATGGTTTGACTTAAACGCATCAACTTCCATCACATGGAGTAGCTTCAACCGTTTGTATAGAATGCATGGCTGTGTTTACGAACGACACCTTTAAAAGTGTCGTCTCGGATACTTGATATTGTATCATGATCTGGAGTAATTCCATAATTCGTTTCTTTGCTGTGAGAGCTGGGCTGTTAACGACAATCGGAAGGAATTGTCATAATACAGTTTGCTTCGCCACGAAGCTAACTAGCCAGTCGCACCAGGCGTCGAGTCCTTCTCCTGTACGGCAGCTTAGTTCGAAGATGCGCAGGTCGGGGTTGACGGCACGGGCGAAGCGTTTGACGGCGTTCATATCATAATCGACGTATGGGAGCAGGTCGGTTTTGTTGATGACCATGACTTCTGAGACGGCGAACATGTGTGGATATTTGGCAGGTTTGTCGTCCCCTTCGGTGGTGCTGACGACGACGACTCTGCTGTCCTCGCCGAGCGTCCAGTTGGCGGGGCAGACGAGGTTGCCGACGTTTTCGATGCAGAGCAGGTCGATCTGGTCCAGGTCGAGGGCGGCGAGTGCTGCGCGTATCATGTGCGCTTCAAGATGGCAGTTGCCCTGCGTGATGATCTGCACTGTGGGGGCACCGACGGCTTCGATTCTTTCGGCATCGTTGGCGGTCTCTACGTCGCCCTCGATGACGCCTATGCCTAAGCGCCCACGCAGCCGCTTGATGGTCTGCTCCAGCAAGGTGGTCTTGCCCGCGCCTGCCGAGCTCATGATGTTGAGCGAGCGGATGTTGTGCTCGGCGAGGGTGTGCTGCACCTCCTGAGCTATGCCGTCGTTGGCGGCGAGAATGTTTTGAACTATCGGAACCTTTGCCATTCTATAGGACTCCTCCCTCTTAACCTACAACAACCACGAGGGATTGTCGCTATATGGGCCTCTGTGGCCGATGTAGAACGACAACCACGAGGGATTGTCGCTACGCGGTTGTTTCCATGTCGAGCACTCTGAACTCTGTTCCTGAAATAACGTCGGCCTCCCATTTTTCACAGAGAGGACACTGGACAATGAATTGCTGGACGGTGAAGTCCTGTTTGCATCTCCGACATGTGGCCCGGTGCGGTACTCTATCGATGACGAGCTGCGCTCCCTCTAGCTCTGGAGTGAAGCTGGCGATCATTTCAAATGAGAAGCTGAGTGAGTCTGCCACTATTCCCATCGCGTCCCCGACCTGGATGCGGACGCAGGTGACGTGCTCGACGTTGTGCGCCTCCACCTGCGTCATAACCACATCCACAATCTGTTCAGCTATTGCGAGTTCGTGCATAATCGTTGGCTATGTTTTCTCGAATGTATGAATAGGCTACATTGAACGTATGCGTAGATAGCGCTGAATGTCGGGTATCTGCTGCATCGTTATAACTACAACGATGGCAAGCAATACTAGCCCAACCGCGCGTAAATCAATCGTAATCATGACATCCTCTCTTTCTCTGTTTCGGAATAATCAGGAAACCAGTCCCTGATGAGTTGATCGACCATCTCTACGGCCTCTGGTATGGCCGCCTGTATAGGTTCGCTGAGTCCCATCTGCATCTCTTCGTAGTCTTCTCCACTGCCAACATTGGCAATTTCGCAGCCAACGAGAAGAGTGTGGACGGGCTGTGCGCCCAGCGTTTTGGCGAAGGCCAGAACTTTCAACGGGTCCATGCTGTGTGTGTCCAGTCCAACGCGCCGGGCTTCTCCTCCTGTTTGTGCATTGAGGGCGCTCAGGTCTGGCTCTATAAGATAGACCGTCCCCCTTTGCACCGCATCGACCAGCACCAATTCATCATAGGGATCAAGCAAGCTATAGGCCAGCTCAATGCCGCTGATACCAAAATCGATGACCTGTACGCTTTGCGGATACGAGCGCCGCCGCAGATGTTGCGCGACCTCTACTCCAAAGCCGTCGTCGCCTAGAAAAATATTGCCGATGCAAGCTATGAGAACGCGCTTACTCGCCGCTTCATTCTGGTCATCCGAACTCACTGTCCCGCCTCCACGCGCTCTACCTCTTCGGGATAAAAGAAAAAACGGTGTCCGGGCATAACGCGCTCGTCCTCCTGCTCTCGGCCAGGATCATCGTCGAGCGTGACGACAATATAGCAGCGGTCCTCGAAGTCCTGCTGTATATTCTCGATGCGGGCGATCTTTTTGTCAAGTAGTATATCAAAGGCGTCGGCGCGTACTTTGGGATGTAGCCGCACGCTATCACCGATCCGAACTTCGCCGCCCTGTACGCTGACGGATGTCGGGCCAACATTCTCGCGCTCGATCATCGATTGGCCTCCTCTTCATTAACGCTGTGTAAGTTTCGAATAACGCCATGCAGGCTCATAAGATCATCCGCCGTGAGCGACTCGGTGCGTTCTAAAAGTTCCCTCGCGCGTTCATCACCATTACGCATCTCCTGCTTCTCCTCGTCGGTCAGGGTCAGAATGCGCAGCGTCAATATTTCGTCGATCTCAGTACCATCGAATAATGTGCCAATGCTCTCCGGCGCGATCTGTGGATAGTCGTAGAGGATGATGGGCGATGAAAGCATGGCGTCCCGCTCGCCCTCGTGCCCGACCAGAACCGGCCATGTGTGCAGATTCTGACAAGCCTTCGCTCTCTCCGCCAGCTCATCGGGCGGCTCTAGTAAAGAAATAAACTCGCCCTGTTGCACCTGCAAAATAGTGTGCGTCGAGACAAACGAATGCAGTTGTACCTCGTCACGCTTGTAGTCCTGTCGAGGTCTGATATCTTGCCCACCCTCCATACTTGCTAAATCACGGCTTTTAATTCTACTCGTATTCTCGATGAGCGCTGTAATCTTAAACAATCCTTCCTCGATGTGCTCCGCCGAGATCGTCATTGTTCCTTCGATGGCCTTCTGAATCCTGCTGCTTTCTTGCTCCGGCTCAACGAGGTGTTCTTCGGGAAAGCTGATGGCTATATGCTTTGGCTCCGTAGCAAGCTCGCTCAACGAGATATTTTGTCCCGCTACCTCGCGTGCTCGCCCTTCCTCCCAGGTCTCGTAGCCTCGATATCCGTCCCCCGTATCTCTTTCTTCCGTCGTATGCTTCAGCAGATGAAGAAAGCGCATGGTGACATCAAGCTTCGTCTCATTTGATCCCTTGATGAGGCATTCGGTGCGCATCTGCCACGGCTCGTTAATTCCTTGCGCCTCGCTATAGATGCGTGGATAGACGACGCCGAAGGTCCAGCGCTGGCGATTCTTGATTGAACTGCGGCGATATGGATAGAGCAGGTAGCCTTCGTAGAGGATGGCGTCTGCTATCTCTCTGATCTGCTCGTCGTTCATCTTTGCACCTCCTCGCTACTTGCTGCAAGTAGCCGGGTGAGCGCATCCTCCAGCGTGGGGAGTCCATGCCGCGTCTTGTACCGATAGATCTGGTCAAATACGTCTTTGTTCATGCGTATCCACGCGCTGTTTGGATAGTAGTGCTGGATCATCTGCTGCCACAGGCTGACTGGAAGCCGGTACGCTGCCTCTTTCGACCAGGGCACCTGTCCGATCTGCACCTGCCCCGCTTCTGTAGTGTAGAAGATGGTGCCGCTAAAGAGAAAGTTGAGCGGTATCTCGCCGTCTTCGAGGGCGGCGAAATATTTTGTGCCCACGACTTCGAAGTCATAGCTACAGGTGATGGGCAGATCAACTGTGGTCTCGTCCGCGAATGCAGGGACGGTTGTGTTTGCGTGCGTCCATAGAAAGCTGCGCAGAGTCTCGCTCCAGCGCGAGGGCTCGCCGAAGACATCCAATAACTGCTCTTTGGCCTCTGGACTATAGCGCCGCTGCGTGGCCATGATCTGCACCTGCGCGCGCAGCATGACGCTCTGAACGCGCTCCTGTGGCCGTATGTTGACAATATGCAGTTTGAAGAGCGGTGTGGGGACGGCTGCGAAGAGGGCTATCTCGGCTCCAGTGATCTCAAAGTTCAGCTCTGGCATCGACCCCTCCCTTCTCGCCTTTCCCTTGCATCTCTCTCTGCTCGCCCGCTATCACTTTGGCCTGCGTGCGTATCCTGACGAAGAAGTCCGCAATGTTCTTCCACACCGCGTCACCCCCGCTCAGCCCACGCCAGGAGCGGCGGATAAGACCGACAAGTTCATAGCAGACATCTATCGGCACAATGTAGTATTCGCGTACTCCGCGCACACGATAGATGAGCAGGGCCTCAACGTCGTACTCTAACGTCTCTAGAGTCGGATTATTCTGTACTAGCGTGCCCCAGTTGTCCAGGCTGAGCTGTGATTCCGTTGCTCCAGCGGGTCCTGGATAGAGTGCTGTAACTGGCTTGCTGCCTACGCTACGGTACATAAAAACCATGTTGACGGGGATCATAAGGTCATCCCACTCGCCATCGCTCATCGCAAAATCTGGCATTGCCAGAAATCGGCGTGGCACAGTGCGATATTTTCCGCTGCCCGCTCCATCTTTATTGAAGAGCAGGAAGCAAGCGGTACACGCACAGATCAATGTGCGATTGTTAAGTTCAAGCAGATGTCGATGGTCGGGGGCGAGAACCTCTTGGCAGAGGTCACAGTGCTCCGGTGCTGCCACCTGTCGAGGAGGTGCCTGCATAAGCCTGCGCAATGAGTTCAGCGGAACATTCGAGCCGCGATTGGATGCCATAGCCACTTACCTTACCTTGCTACCTGGATCGGAGTCGAGCCTGCATCTGGATTTGATGCTGGCAGCGAAACCTTTATCTGACCGTCTTTGACGAGCAGCGGAATCGGTTCTAGAAAGAGATTGGGAGTGTCCAGGCAACGTCCTGCGCGGGTTACATCATACGGTTTGCCACACGCTCCACAGATCAGTGCCACAAGTTCGAGCTTGCCCTGATCGAGGGGCGCGCTACAATTACGGCAGCGATTGCGATAGGCATAATAGGTCTCAGCCACACGGCAAAAGAGTAGTGCTGTCTGTTGAACCGTTTTCGCGACAAGCCCGCCCTCAGCAAGCGTATCCAGTCCACTTATGACGTTCCATATGATAATCTTCTCGTTGGCATCGCTGCTATTGTCGCTACCGGCCTTCCTCAATGGTGTTACATTGATTGGACGTGGTGGATTTGTGACGCCGTCGGTTTGCAGCCCCTCTAGATCCGGTGCCGCTTTATTGATCGCTTCCTCGATCGCCAGCTTGAGGGTGACACTTGAGGATGGGCAGCCATTACAGCTTCCTTGCAGCCGAAGGTAAGCGATATTATCGCGTACTCCTAGCAGCTCAACGTTGCCTCCATGTGACTTGAGGTACGGGCGCACGCTCTCTAATGCCTGAGTAATGCGCGTTTCAACATCGATAGGATGCAGGCCATGCAGCAGAAGCAATGAGTTGACGAGTTCGTCGTTGGCATACTCGTCGATGATCGTCTCGCCTGCCGTCTTGTGCCCGGCTGTGATCTCCAGCATCCGCGTCAATCCCTCTCCATACATGGCAAGCAGCGTTTGCAGTAGTTCTTCCGTCACTGCCTGCGCCTGTGGATCAGAGAAGGTCGCGACTTCTTGCAGCAGCGCCTCAATGCGCGCCGACCAGTTCGGCGATTCCTGTATTTCTTGGAGCATGTTTTATCGTCTCTCTAGATCTCTTACAGGATACGAAAGGTTGCATACGTTGATTTTATGATCAACGCATGCAACCAAACTCTATTAAGACTTACCCGTTCACGCCAAACGTAGGTGAGTGCACGATGTTTAGCTCTTTCCCTTCGCCCAGGTACATATGTACGCCACAGGGCAGGCAGGGGTCAAAGCTGCGGATCGCGCGCATGATGTCAATGCCTTTAAAGTTGTCTTGCCCGTTCTCTTCGAAGATGGGAGTATTCTGTACTGCATCTTCGTATGGTCCGGGTGTGCCGTAAATGTCGCGTGGACTTGCATTCCACGGTGTCGGTGGATAGGGATGGTAATTCGCGATCTTGCCATCGCGGATGACCATGTGATGCGAGAGAACACCGCGTACCGCTTCGTGGAAGCCACAGCCAATGGCATTTTCCGGAACCTTAAAGTCGGCCCAGGTCTTTGTGCGCCCGGCGCGTACCTCGGTCATGGCTTTCTCTAAGAAGTAGAGGGCAGCCGCAGCCGCGTAAGCCTGGAAGTAGGTCCGTGCGCGATTCCTTTCGATGGCGTTGCTCCATTGTGGAATTTTCCACTCCAACTCCATCTCAGGTTTGAGCGCGGTCTTGGGCAGGTTGATCTTGACGCTATGCCCGGTCGATTTAACGTAGCCGCCGATGTCTACAAGTCCGGCCAGGGCGGTTGTCCACAAGCGTGCGATTGGGCCGCCGCCAGTATCCAGCGCGAGATGCTTGCCACTCTGATTGTCATACCAGCGTGGCGACATGACCCAGCTATAGTTGCCATTGAAATCGCGCTTCTGCGGCTTAGGCAGTGTGGTCTGATTCCAGGGATGGTTGCGATCGATCGGATTGCCCAATGGATCATGAGTGACGAAGAGTTCCTGGTTTTCCCAGCCATCGTAGTACGAGCTGCCGAGCAGAATACGCATGCCCACGTTGATATCAACAAGGCTGGTCGTCCGCAGTTTGCCATCGACAACGATACCGGGCGTGACGTACATTGCGCGTCCCCACTCGTCCATGTTGCGATAGTCATAGTCGCACACATCGGGGTCCTGGAATGATCCCCAGCAGCCAAGCAGAATCTGGCGCTGTCCTACTTTCTCGTAGCCTGGGAGGGCCTCATAGAAGAAGTCGAAGAGATCATCGTGCATCGGCACAACTTTTTTCATGAACTCAACGTACTTCATGAGTCGCACGAGATAATCGGTGAAGACCTGGATGGTGGCAACGGTGCCAACTCCACCCGGATAGAGCGTGGAGGGATGGACGTGACGCCCTTCCATCAGGCAGAACTTTTCGCGCGTTATGCGACTCATCTGCAACGATTCGCGGTAGAACTCGCCGGTGAAGGGGTTGAGGGAGCGCATGATGTCGGCGATGGTCTTATAGCCGTGCAGCTCTGCATGTGGAGCCTCGGTCCTTTCCGCCTTCGCCAGCACGCTTGGATTGGTCTCGCGCACCATCTGTTCGCAGTAGTCAACGCCCACCAGGTTGTCCTGATACAGACAGTGGTCGAACATATACTCAGCGGCCTCGCCGAGGTTAAGTATCCATTCGGCTACCGCTGGTGGCTTGACGCCGTATGCCATGTTTTGCGCGTAGACGGAGCAGGTGGCATGGTTATCACCGCAGATGCCGCAGATACGGCTGGTGATAAAATGCGAGTCGCGTGGATCTTTTCCCTGCATAAAGAGGCTATAGCCGCGAAAGATCGAAGAGGTGCTGCTGCACTCTACGACCTGTCGGTTTTTGAAGTCGATCTTGGTATAGATGCCCAGGCTGCCGACAATACGTGTAATGGGGTCCCACGACATATCGACAAGCTGTGATGGCGCGCTGCTGGGTGTATCTTCTCGTCTAATTTCCGTACTCACGATGTTCTTCTCTCCTTGGTTCCTTCTTTGGTCCCTATGGGGTCTGTCATCGCAACTGCGAGCGTCATGAGCGGGGCTGGTAGCCCGTCGTCAACTGTTTGCCTTTATGACGCCATGATGGTTCTTTGTTGAGGGTGGTCTTGGTGAATTTGCGCAGGTTGCGGATCGCCGTTCCGTAGATGCCCACCGCCGTTGATGAGAATTTTCCGCCCGGCGGCTCATCCATAAATGGCATGAACTTGTCTGGGAAGCCAGGCATGGTACAGCCGATGCAGATGCCGCCGACGTTGGGGCAACCGCCTATTCCAGCCATCCAGCCGCGTTTGGGAACGTTACACTGCACAACAGGTCCCCAGCATCCAAGTTTGACGATACATTTAGGGGAGCCATATTCAGTGGCGAAGTCGCCCTGCTCGTAATAACCGGCGCGGTCGCAACCTTCATGCACGGTCTTGCCGAAGAGCCATGTCGGTCGCAGCGCATCATCAAGCGGGATCATTGGAGCCATGCCGGCCGCTTGATAGAGAAGATAGAGGACGGTCTCCATAAAGTTGTCGGGCTGGACGGGGCAGCCAGGAACGCAGACAATGGGGAGTCCAGCCGACGATTTCCAGTCCCAGCCTAAATAGTCGGGCAGACCCATAGCGCCGGTGGGATTGCCTGCCATAGCATGTATTCCGCCATATGTTGCGCAGGTTCCTATGGCTATGACGCCCCAGGCCTTTGGTGCCAGGCGATCGATCCACTCGGTGGTGGTGATTGGCTGACCTGTGGTTGGATCGTTGCCCATCGCGGCCCAGTAGCCCTCACTCTTGATGTTTTCGTTCGGAATTGAGCCTTCTACAACGAGGACAAAGGGGTCTAGCTCGCCTCGCTCGGCCTTATACCACCAATCCATAAAGCCATCGCCAACTTCGTAGGCGAGGACTGGATTGTGAAGATGTACTTTTGGAAGCCCTGGTATGGCCCCCAGTAACACATCCTCGATGCTCGGCTGGGTGGCTGCGGTAATAGAGATGGTGTCCCCATCACAGCTCAGGCCCGCCGTCATCCAGATGATATGAACTTCATCCACACGGACATTGGTTGCCATGTAGTGCCTCCTACATAGAGCCTTTTCGTTGTGCGCAGCACGTTAAAGCATTCATTGCTGTTACAAATGTTGTGCGCACACTACAATGATCTCGTTACTTTTTAATACATTCAGACACAGAATAGTAGCGGCTTTCGACACTCCTCTGCTCCGCAAAATGTAACATATAAATGTTTCAATAAGGTTGCAAGAAAATCTGCTCAATTCTTAAGTTATAGCCCCAAAATGTTGCGGATTTGCCGTGCTGCGATCAAATAGAATAAAAGAAAAATACCTTGCGATCTTGTATAACTATAGACTTCTATCTACTTGAATTACTGTTCGCTATTCGTACTTCATTGGCCTGCACGCGTCTTTTTCTCCATTTTCTGGTCAGGAAATTTGAGTCCTGCTGCCCTAATGCTGTGAAAAGCTCTTGCTAATATCCGTTTTTTATGTTACATAAACTTGTAGAAAAAGTTAAGCAACTTAGAATAATGTTGTTTTAATATGAATGGATCTCGGAGATGAGATTCACTTGCAGTGTATTGCAAAAGGCGCTCAAATGGAGAATTTGCGTATTTATCTCCTGGGTACATTTCGTTTGTATCGTGATGGAGTACTACTGACGTCCAGGGACTGGCAGATTCGACATGCCCGCCAGTTGTTTAAGCTGCTCTTCACCGAGCGAGGCCATAACGTTCCTGCCAGCAAAGTAATCGATCTGCTCTGGCCCTATTCCGCTGAACACACGCATAAAACGCTGCGCGGTGTTGTAAGCATCCTGCGCTCCGTTCTTGAGCCGGAACGTGCATCGGGCGAGTCCTCTCGCTTCGTTCCGCGCGGCAGCCTGGGCTACACTTTGCAGCTTCCTGATGACGGGGCAGTCTGGGTCGATAGCATCGAGTTTGAGCGCCTGCTTGATGAGACCAATACTGGTCATGAAAGTCCAAAGAGACGGCGGTTGCTGGAGTCGGCGCTACAGCTCTACACTGGTGACTATCTGGCGGAAGATGAAGATGAAAGTTGGACGCTGGCTGAGCGCGCTCGCTTGCGTGAGCGCTATTTTTCGAGTGCATTATCTCTTATGGAGGCGCAACGGAAGCTAAATCTCTACAACGAAGCTATTAGTGTCGGACGTAGAGCCCTGGGCCTCGATACCTGCCGCGAGCCCTTTTACCCTCTCATTATGTATTGTCAGGTGGCACTGGGAGATACGGTCGGCGCACTCCAGACCTTCGAGCAGTGCCGCCAGGAGCTGCATAATCGGCTCGGCGTCGATCCTTCTCCACAAACACTTAAGCTGCATACTGAACTTCTTCGCGGTGAGTTACATATAAAACCTGTTAAACAATCATTGACAACCTCGAAGCAGCCAACCTCAACTCCAACGACGAACTCTGCCAGCACACCCAACTCTCCTGTTCAACACTCTAATGGAACAAAAAAGCCGCCGCATGATCTTCACTTGATAGGGCGTAAGGATACTATAGACTACATACGGCATTACATTGATGTACTTCAGGATAAGCAGACGAGGCAGAGGACGCGTACGATTGCTCTAGCGGGTGAGATGGGGATTGGAAAGAGCTTCTTGTTGCGCCACATTCTCAATTCTGCGCGTAACATCCATATTGCAACTCTGATCGCAGAGTGTCATGCTCTTGAGCAGGGGCTACCATTCGCGCCTCTACTGGTCATGGTGAAAGCATGGCTGGCAGAACTTGAGGGCAATGAGCTTACCGCACTGCCCAGTTCCGTCCTGGCTGTACTCGCTCATCTACTGCCGGAGCTGCCCATGCGGCTTCCAGGTCTCCTTCCAGCGTCTTTCCTTACTACTGAGCAGGCATATTGTAGCTTCATCGCGAGCTTCGTTGATCTCTTTCAAGCGCTTAGTCAGCAGCATCCATGCATCATCGCCGTTAACAATCTACAGTGGGCGGATGAGGCATCTCTTCTGGTCCTGCATCGACTAGCTCGAACTAGCACTATGCATACAGCGATCGGTCAGCACAGCCCGTTGCTCTTATTGCTCGCCTACCGTTCTGAAGATGTACAAGAGAATACCTCGCTCTATACAATGCTGCTCTCATTGAGCCGCTGTAGCTATTTCCACGCCCTGCATTTATTGCCTTTTAACATAAATGAGGTCGGCGACTACCTTAACGCTCATACTATGACTCATGCTTGCTCAGCCGATCAATGTCATCAGATCACACAGGGCAATGCCTTCTTCCTCGCGGAGACCGTGCGTCTCCTTGCCGATCAAGCAGATCAAAAAGAATACGATGTCGCCATAAGTGACACTTCTCAGCTCGCCTCTCTCCTTGTCATACTACAGCACTCAACAAAAATTCGTGATCCTGTGCTGGCTCGCCTTGCCCACCTGCCTGAAAGAGCCGTCGAACTGCTGGAGCAAGCCGCTGTTATCGGTCGCCCCTTTCCACCCGCCCTGCTTGGCCCCTCCCTCTCGACAGAAGACTACAAGCTGCTCGATCTGTTGATCGCGCGCCACTTCCTGGTTGAGGAGAGCGCGGATGACCACGAACTCTATCTCGCCTTTCCGCATCAACTTGTTACAAGAATAATCTACTCCACCTGCACTGCCCTGAAACGCTCACAACTTCATCTGCAAATAGCAGCACAACTCGTACGCTACTATGCCGATTCCATCCCCACTCGCGCTTCAGAAATCGCTGCACATTATCGAAACGCTGGACCACAATACTATCCTCAAGCACTTCAGTACGAGATCTAGATTCGCAAAACTCTCAGAGAGTCTCCGAAGCCCGTCATCACCATGTTCTCGCGCCTTCGCTGCCTGAATAGATATTCGTGTATAATTTTACTTTTTCTACATTTTTAAGCTTCGCTTAAAAATGTAGAAAAAGTAAAATTATACACGAATATCTATTCAGGCAGCGAAGCTGCACTATCTCATCTACTAAGAATGTGGATGCGATGAGCCTCGGACACACTCTCTGAGAGTGTCGGAAGTCTACCCACGCCTTCGGCGTGTTTTGCTTTGATCGTTCAAGCAAAATATACATAGAACTAAGGGACAAGCGCCGAAGGCGCGAGAACGTGAAGGCAGAGGGAGCCGCGTTGATATGTTCCCTAACAACAAGCGAGTTGAAGTGTTAGGGAACGTTAGTGAAGCCCTTCTGCACTCTGCGTCTCCAGAACCAGAAAGTATGCTATACTGTTAGGGAACTTGTTGGAATTGGAGAATGCATGATGGGGCAGAAACTTCCCACTATTCGAGGAAACACACTTTTTTATTTTCAGCATGATGAGATACACACGTTGGTTGTGGGGACGGAGGACTGGCACGCGTGGCTTGCCAGTGTAACCGCCTTCGCTTTTGAAGATCTCTATGGAACCTTCACGGCCCGCAAAGAGCGCTCCGGCAGCCAGCGAGGTGGATGGTACTGGAAAGCATATCGCCGGTACAATGGAACGTTACAGCGCGTGTATCTGGGGAAAGCTGAGGATGTGACGCTTGCACAATTACAAAGAGCGGCGGCAAAGCTTTCTCAACAAAAGGGTATCTCTCTATCCGAGGCTACAGAGAACATTGATGCACAGGCGTTGATGGACGACCCTATCAGGGCGAACGCAGCGAATGGTGACATCTCTTATACCCATGCTCATCATCAGTTTTTTCTGGGCACAAAGTTGCACATTCCGTATACACGTACAACACTTGTTCCGCGCCCGCGCTTGGTTGAACGACTCAACAAGGAAGTATCGCGCAGAATTACTCTTGTCACTGCTCCCGCTGGATTTGGCAAGACGGCCCTTCTCAGCTATTGGCTCCGCCAGATGAATCAGCGTGCTGCATGGGTCTCGTTAGATGAGCGCGACAATGATGTGGTGCGCTTCCTAACCTATGTGATTGCGGCTTTAGAAAATGCTCACGTTCCTATTGGAGAGAGTACTTTAACACTCCTTCAATCACCCCAAATGCCGCCGATAGAGTTGATTCTGACCGCACTTATTCACGATATTGACGCCACTCCAGACCCTCTTCTCCTTATTTTTGATGACTATCATGTTATCACCTCTCAGAAGGTTCATGACGTTCTGCTCTTTCTGTTTGATCACCTTCCATTACACGTGCATTGTGCGCTTGCCAGTCGTAGCGATCTTCCTCTTCCTCTCTCTCGCTGGCGCGTCCAGAGACTTCTCACTGAGATAAGTACCGAGGATTTGCGCTTTACCTATGAGGAGGCCTCTCTCTTCCTCAGTCAGATTATGAGCTTATCCCTATCATCTGAAGAGATTGCGGTCCTTGAAACTCGCACAGAAGGCTGGGTCGCTGGACTTCAGTTAGCAGCACTCTCTCTTCAGAGTCGTAACGATAGTGCGCGCTTTATCCCGGAGTTCGCGGGCACAAATCGTTACATTGCTGATTATCTGGTTGAAGAGGTTTTTGAACGGCTTCCGGTGGACATGCAAAACTTCTTACTCTGTACTGCCGTGCTCGATCGCCTGAGTGGTCCTCTCTGTGATGCCGTTCTGAATGATGGAAATGTTCGCAACCTTCCTCGTGAGAGTGGACAAAGAATGCTGGAGCTAGTAGATCGAGAGCATTTATTTCTCGTTCCATTAGACGATGAACGGGGTTGGTATCGCTATCATCACCTTTTCCTGAGCTTTCTACGCGGTCGTTTACAACAACTGCATGCCGATTGGATACGTCCGCTCCACCAGCGAGCAAGCATATGGTACGCGGAGAATGCACTGCAAGATGAGGCTATCGGGCACGCATTTGCAGGGAACGAGTGGGAGTGGGCAGCATCTCTGCTTGAGCAGATCACTCCTATATTGCTGACACGTGGGGAGTTGACTACACTGCTACGCTGGTTTCAGGCACTCCCCGAAGAGATTATCCGCTTGCATCCTCAACGGATCATCCTCTATGCCTGGATACTGGTTTTCAGTGGTCAGGTGGATGCCGCAGGTCTGCGTGTGCAGGATGTGCAATCGACTCTACATAGTCTGGCTATTGACAAGCCGCTCGTTGCCGAGGGAGAGACGAGAGATGACGTGCAGGGTCTGCAAGGCGAGATTGATGCTATAGGTGCTATGATTGCTCTGACGCGAGGTGATATCTCTTCCGCGATCAATCTTGCCTGTTCCGCCCTGGAACGTTTGCCTGAGAGCAACATGGTTACCCGTTGTGTTGCTGCTCTGACGTTAGGTTCTGCATATCTTCTGAGCGGCGATGCGCTGGCAGCAGGCCAGGCATTTACTGAGGCAATCACCTTTGGACAGGCAACTGGAAATATTCTTGTGACACTCCTCGCGAGCCAATACACCGCTCAGTTACAGAAAGAACAGGGACATCTCTACAAGGCAGCCGAGACGTACAAGAAGGCTTTGCAATACGCAATGGAGGGAAAGGGCAGGCAGCTACCCACTACCGGTCTGCTCTATATAGGCTTGAGCGAGATACTCTTTGAATGGAACGACCTGGATACAGCCTCTTCCCTGCTCATGAACGGTCTTGAGCTCGGTACGCTCAGTAATGCAACCGATGTATTACTCGCTGGCTACCTGGCTCTCGCACATCTAAAGTACGCACGGGGAGATAGATCTGGCGTCCTTGATGCTCTCAAGTCGATTGAGGGGCTCATGCAGCAAGTTACTCAACCAGCACTGCTTTCCGAAATGGAGGCCCGGCGCGTGTATCTACAGA
>JAABUZ0100005325.1_pt1 | contig 16963 bp, 18 predicted proteins | sample 5562091 | NCBI WGS metagenome assembly JAABUZ01 (sample SAMN12813069, study PRJNA571459) | rock metagenome | isolation source: Antarctica rocks | place: Antarctica: Victoria Land, Linnaeus Terrace sud | collected 2015-12-21
TTAGCGCGGGTGCTCCACTAGCGTCCGCCCCTGAGCACAAAGCCGTCCGAGCCCAACTGCTCCACCGCATCCTCAAAGGCGGCGAAGTCTCGCGCCAGCAGCGCGTCGAGCGGTCGTCCCGATGGCCCCCGGGCCCGCACCCACCGCCTCAGCACCGCCGGGGCCGCCCGTTCGGCGGCCTCGCCCAGCAGCGCCAGCAGCACCGGCAGCTCCGTGCGATGCTCCAGCTGCCCCGAGAGCAGCGTCAGCGGATCCACCGCCAGCACCTGGCAGAGCTCCTCGTCGTCCAGGCCGAGGAGGTCCATCAGGCGCGCCGCCCGCTCGCCCTGGGCCAGGCGCTGGCCGGCGGCCGGATCCTGGCGCTCGCTCAAGCCCCCGCGCGCCGTCCCTAGAACAGCTGGTTCTCGCCGCCGAACACGTCGCTGACCGACCCGTCGGTGAATATCTGGCGGATCGAGTTGGTCAGCAGGTGGGCGCAGGAGAGCACGCGGACGTTCTCGGGGGCACCGGGCGGCAGCGGCACCGTATCGGTGACGACGATCTGCTCCAGACGGGCCGCGGCCAGGTTCTCCCAGGCGTTGCCGGAGAAGACCCCGTGCGTGGCCGCGGCGTAGACCCGGCGGGCGCCGGCATCGGAGACGGCCTGGGCCGCGGCCTTGAGCGTGCCGGCGGTGTCGATGATGTCGTCGACGATCACCGCTGTCTTGCCCTCCACCTCGCCGATCACGTAGTCGATCTCCGCCACCTGCTGCGCCGGACGCTCCTTGTTGAGGATCGCGAGGCCCGCACCGATCTTGCGGGCGAACTTCTTGTTCAGCTTCGCGCGGCCGGCGTCCGGCGCGACCACGACCAGGTCCTCGAGCCCGAGGTCGGCGAAGTACTGCGTGAGCATGAACAACGCGGTCATGTGATCGCACGGCTTCTGGAAGAAGCCCTGGATCTGGCCGGAGTGCAGGTCCATGGTGAGGATCCGGTCGATGCCGGCCGCCTCCAGCATCCGCGCGACCAGCCGGGCGCTGATCGGCTCTCGCGGGGCGGACTTCTTGTCCTGGCGGGAATATCCGTACCACGGCGTGACCGCGATCACGCGATGGGCGGAGCCGCCCACCGCGGCGTCGATCATCGCCAGCAGCTCCATCACGGCGTCGTTGGTGGTCAATCCGGTCGCCGGGTTGCCGCAGGTGGGCTGCACGATGAACACGTCGGCGCCCCGGACGGACTCCTCGAAGCGGCAGTAGACCTCGCCGTTGGAGAAGGTCTTCAGCGTCATCGGCGACAGCTCTACGCCCAGCTTGGCGGCGATCCTGGCGGCCAGCTCCGGGTTGGCGCGGCCGCTCACCAGCATCAAGCGCTTGTCGTACTCCACGCGCAGGTCGTTGGGCGGGGCCGGTTGCGTCTGCAGGACGCTCATGCTCGACGCGAGTGTAAGGGCGGGCGATGACGAGATGCTCACGATTGCGCGGATCCGGGCGGTTCCTGGGGTCCCTCTTGCTCACGCTCGCGCCGCCGCTCGCTGTAGCCCTCGATGTTGCGCTGGTGTGCGCGCGCCACCCCGAGGGCCCCGGGCGGGATGTCCTTGCCGATCACCGATCCAGCCGCCGTGTAGGCGTCGTCGCCGAGGATGACCGGGGCGATCAGGGTGGTGTCGACGCTGGTCCTGACCCGGGACCCGATCGTCGTGCGGTGCTTCCGGTAGCCGTCGTAGTTGGCGGTGATCGTGGCCGCGCCCAGGTTCGTGCGCTCGCCGATGATGGCATCACCGATGTAAGAGAGGTGCGGCACCTTGGAGCCCTCGCCGACCTCGGAGTTCTTGATCTCCACGAACGTCCCGGCCTTGGAGCCCTGGCGCATGACCGTTCCCGGCCGCAGGTAGGCGAACGGTCCGACGCTGACGCGGTCGCCGATGTCCGCCTCCCTGACGTAGGAGTGCAGCACCGTGGCGCCGTCGCCGACGCGGGCGTCGATCAGCGTGCTGTGGGGACCGATGGTGCTGCCGGCCCCGATCCGCGTGCTGCCATGCAGGCTCGTGAAGGGGGCGATGACGCTGTCCTGCGCCACCTCTGCGTCCACGTCGATCACCGTCGCCAGAGGGTCCACGATGGTGACGCCGCTGCGCATCAGCTGCTCGTGGATCCGGCTCTGGGCCAGCGCGCGGACCTCGGCGAGGGCGATGCGGTCGTTGACCCCCAGCGTCTCGGTGGGGTCGGAGAGCTCGTAGGCCACCACGGTCCGCTCCCGGTCTCGGAGGATCGGGATCACGTCGGGCAGGTACAGCTCGCCCTGGGCGTTGTCGGCGCGTACCTGGCCCAGCGCCTCCAGCAGCGCCTCCCCGTGAAAGGCGAAGATGCCGGTGTTGACCTCACGGACTTGCAGCTCCAGCTCGGTGGCGTCGCCGGCCGCCCTGGTCTCCACGACGCGCTCCACCGTCCCGTCGGGCGCGCGGATGACCCGCCCGTAGCCGGAGGGATCCTCCAGCGTGGCGGTGACCATGGTGGCGGCGGCTCCGTCACGCACGTGGGCCTCGGTGAGGGCACGAAGTGTCTCCGCCGTGATCAGCGGCACGTCGCCGGCCAGGACCACCACCGGTCGTGCCGGATCGATGTGCTCCGCGGCGGCCATGACCGCGTCGGCAGTGCCGCGGGCCTCGTGCTGGATCGCGACCTCCACCTGCCCCTGCAGCAGGGGTGCGAGCCGGCGCTCGGGACCATCCACCACGACCACCCCCGCCGCCCCCGCCGCCAGCGCCGCCGCCACCGGCCAGGCGATCATGGGTGCTCCGCACAACGGGTGCAGCAGCTTCGGGGTGGCCGAGCGCATCCGCGTGCCCTGCCCGGCAGCGAGGATGACGACGACGGGATCGGCCATGCGTCGGAAGGGTAGTTCCGCCGGCTCGCAGTTGGGGAGCCAGGACTTGAACCCGGTCTTGGAGGACCAAAACCTCCCGTGCTGCCCATTACACCACTCCCCAGTGCATCGAGCGGGCGGCTTGAGACACGTTATCTCATCCGGCCGGTAGGTCTGCTCCGGGCGAGCACCCGAGTGATCTCCCGTGGTAGGCAGGGGTCCGCGAGCGCTGCCCGCACGTCGGCCGGGCGATGCAGCCCGCGCTCGGTGCGCAGGATCCCCAGCTCGACCCCGGCGCTGGCCACTGCGTCGAGCCCCAGCCTCATCACGTCGGCGTCCCGCCAGGACTGCTCGGGCATGGTGAAGAGCCGCTGCAGCGGCCGTGCCAGGCCGACGAGATAGAAGCCGCCGTCGATCACCGGACCGAGCACGAGGTCGCAGCCGTCCTGCAGATCGTCGAGCGCCTCCTGCGCGCGCTCGGGGCCGAGCGTGGGCAGGTCGGGCCAGACGATCAGCAGCGGCCCCGGTCCCCGGGCGAACACGCGGGCGCTGGCGTCCGCCAGTCGCCGGGCGATGCCCTCGCCGTTCTGCGGGAACAGCACCGCGCCCTCACCCACCAGCGGACGCAGCTCCCGCGCCGCGTCGGGCGGGTCGTGGGCCACGTGCACGGCGCCGGGGGCGATGCTCCGAGCCCAGCGGGCGGCACCCGAAATCAGCAACCGCTGCAGCGCCGCGCAACGCTCGGCGCCCACCAGTGGCTCCAGCGCCCGGCGCACCTGCCCGCGGCGCGGGGCGCGCGCCATGATCAGGATCGACGGGCCCCCGTCGCTCATGGCTGGTCGAACCGCAGGAGCGTCCCCACGAGCGGCGGCGGATCGGCCAGCGCGGCCAGGGCGCCGGCCAGGACCTCGGCGAGCACAGCGGGGCTGCGTCCCATCAGCGCCACCAGCTCCGCCACCGGCGTCGTCTGCCCGGGCATCACCTCGTTGGCGTAGTCGGTGACGAACCCGATCAGGGCGTAGGGGAGCTCCGCCTCGCCGCAGAGCACGGTCTCCGGGCCGCCGGTCTGGCTCACCGCGCTCACCCCGCAGGCGGCCAGCTGTGCGATCTCGCTGGGGGTATTGAAACGGGGCCCGTCGACGTGCCCGTAGGTGCCGCCGTCGCGCACCGGGTGGGCGGCCTGCGTAGCGGCTCGCACCAGCGCTCGCCGGACCGCCGGCGAGAAGGGGCCCCCATGCAGGACCCAGTGCGCGCGAGCACGATCGCCGGGCTCGGAGAAGAAGGTGCAGAGGCTGCCGTCGGGCAGGCGGTTGGAGATGAAGTGCAGGTCGTCGAAGACCACGAGCGAGCCGAGCGGCAGCGATGGGTCGAGCGCGCCGCAGGCGGTGCAGCCGATCACCGCGCCGGCGCCGAGCTCCCGGAGCGCCCATACGTTGGCGCGGTGGCTGACGTGGTTGGAGAGCCGGACGTGCCCCTGCCCGTGGCGGGAGACGTGCACCACCTCCGCGCCGGCGAGCTCGCCGCGGGTCAGCGCCGCCTCGCCGAACGGCGTCCTCACGGTCATCGGCTCGGCGGCGGAGAAGCCCGGAAGGGCGTGCGTCCCAGACCCGGTGATGACGCCGACCAACATGGCGCGATGCTAGCGCCGGACCCGGGTCAGGCAGACGTCCAGTTCGCGTCCTACTGACTCAGCCCGATCGAGGATCCTGCCGATGATCGTCGCTGACGAGATCGAGGCGAGATGAAGTGCGTCCAGCTGCAGCATCGGCATCCAACCACCACCATCACCAGCAGCAAAGCCGCCGCCGCATGCCGTTGGGGATCGGTGACGAACGCGGCCTGACGCTGATCGAATTGCTGGTCGCGATGGCCATCCTGATACCGGTGCTCGGCGCCACGATGTCGGCGCTGCTGGTCTCGTCCCACTCGCAGCGGCGCGACCAGGCCTTCGCCGAGGAGTTCACGACCACCGGCGCGGCGCTGGCCGGCCTCACCCACGATCTGCGGCAGGCCACCACGGTCGTGGCGGCGCAGCCTGCCCGGATCGAGTTCCTGATGCCCTCGCCTCAAGTCGTCAACGGGCAGCGGCAGCTGATCACCCTTGACATCCGCTACGACTGCACTGCTGCCGACTCCGTGCCCGGCTACACCCGTTGCGCGCGCGTGCAGTCGGTTTACCCGAACCCGCTGCCGGCCCTCGGCGCGAACGCCGGACCGGAGGACATAGAGCACGTGGCCAACGGAGCCATCTCCTCCTACTGCAACGCAACGGGGTCGGCGCAGTCGGGTTCGGTGTTCTTCTACACGAACCCCAACACGGCAAATCCCGACACGAGTCCTCCTCCATGCGACGAGAACTACGAGAACGTGGTCGCGCAGCGCCCGGACTACGTCCAGGTCCTGGTGCGGGTGCCCGCCAGCGGCTCGCTCAGATCGGGCGGAATGACACACCAGACGGTGCTGAGCGCCGGCGCTTACCTGCGCAACTGGAACCTCGGAGCATGATCCGCCGTCAGGAAGGCTTCACGGTGATCGAGGTGGTCATCGCCGCCATGATCCTGCTCGTCGGCGTCCTCGGCCTGTTCGGCTCCCTCAGCGTGTCGCAGAAGCTGTCGCTGGTGGGCGAGCGTCAGACCTCCCTGGCCCACCGCGCCCAGCAGGAGCTGGAGCGTCTGCAATCCATGCCCTTCCAGCAGCTCGCCATGACAGTCTCTGCGCCCACCCCCAGCGGCTGCCCCAATCCGCTCACCGCGGCCTATCCCACGAGCCCGGACTGCTATGCCGCCAACGGGTCCTTCAGCTACGACCGGGCAACCCCAGCAAGACGGAGTCGCTCGTCATCGATGCCGCCAAGGGGACGATCACACCCAACGCGGCCGGGTCAGGGTGCAGCGACGGCTGTACTTCGACCTGGAGCGATACGCGCCTGAGCGGCGAGATCTTCGACTTCGTCTCCTGGATGACCGACCCCAACTGCCCGACCGGCGGCACGATCTGCTCCGGGAGCAACGGCAACAGCGCTGAGAACTACAAGCGCATCACGGTGGTGGTGACGATGAACGGGGTGGCCCACCCCGCAAAGCCGATGCTGGTCTCGACGATCGTCGCCGACCCCAATGCGCTGCCGAGCGGCGCCCCGTCCAACGCCACGCAGAACCCGCTGCAGAGCGTCAATACGCAGTGTGGCGGGGGCAGCTGCACGCAGGCGCTCACCGGCACGGCCGTCGACTACTACCTGACTGACAGCCCCTCCGGCGGGAGCTACCAACCCCCCACGGCGTCCCACCCGCTCCATCAGACCCTGACCTCCTTCGCCTGCACGCTCGGCGGCCTGCCCAGCACCTGCCCGCCGAAGCCCGACCAGCTCATCACCACGCCTCCGAGCACCGGCGGCGGGCTTCCGCCCTGCGCCGCCACGAACCTCGGCTGTGTGACCAGCACCCCGATCCCGGCAGCGGGCGGCGGGGGCCCGGGCCCCAACCCCTGCAACGGCGGCATCGCCCCGACGGATGCCAACGGGAACTGCTCGACCGGTCTGCGGCTCCCGCACCCCTCGGCGGACAGCAGCAGCTGCCCCAGCCCGCCCGTTGACAACACCAGGAGCTACTCGTGGGTGAGCTCTGCCATCCCCACCGGCACCACGGTCAACCTCGCGGGCACCGGCGGGATGACGATGTTCATGCAGTCCGCCGGCAGCACCGCCGTGAACGTCACCCTGTGCGCGGGGGTGTACATCCAGCCCGGAGGGCTGCCCGGCACCGTCACGACCCTGCTGCCACCCGCGGTGACGCAGATCGCAGCCACGGTCTCGGTGTCGGCGCAGGCGACCGCCGGGGCCCCGACTCCGGTGTCGTTCGGATTCAACCTGGGCCAGGCTGCGACGTTGACCAGCACGCCGGGGAGCCCGGTGCGGATCGAGCTCGTGGTGTGGCTGGCGGCGTCGGCCGGATCCGATGTGGCCCTGGTCTACGACCACCCCTACATGTCCTCGCAGATGACCCTGATAGAGCATTGAGCCGAGCGCATCGCACCCTCCACCAGCTCCGCGAGGAGAGCGGGATCGCGGTCCCGATCGTCCTGGCCGTGATGATGGTCGTCCTGGCGCTCTCGGCCGCCGCGGTGCTGGCTGCACCGCCAACAACGACCTCGCCGGCCGCGACGCCAACCAGAAGGCCGCCCTCGAGGCAGCGGACGCGGGGCTCAGAGCCGCGACCTATCGCTTGAACATGCTCCTGCCCCAGCAGGGCTACTGCCCCACCAATCCGGCCACCCAGGTGGGAGGCTCGGGGCTGTGCGCCCAGGACGGGCCCGAGAACCTCGGCAACGGGGACACGTTCAGCTACTGGGTCAGCGACGTACTGGGTCCGGGGGCGCAGTGCGCCGGTCTCCCGGTCACCGCCCCTTCCGGCCTCAACCCGCAGACCGTGGGCCAGCGGTGCATCACGGCGATCGGCACCGCCAACACCGGGGCTCCCAACGCCGTCAGCGCCCATGTCCAGATCCGCGTGGCCAGCTACACGGCCCAGGCCGTGTTCTCCGTACCCGGGCTGATCGGCCTCAACGAGGTGACGATCGCCGCCAACGCCCTCGTGAACGGCTGGGCCGGCACCAACAAGGACGCCTATATAGGTAACAACGCCAACGTCACCGGCGTCGACCTGGGCCCTCCGGGGACTCTGCACCAGGGCAACAACTCCCACGTGGGCGCGGTCACGCGGCAGAGCCCCTCCCAAGGACCGATCGGGCTGCCGCTGCCCTCGTTTGGCAACACCGCCAGCGTCAACGACGACTCCCGCATCGGCGCTCCCAATTCCTCGACTGTCAACTGCTCATCCCCCCCGAGCTCCAGCAGCGTCGACACCTGCACCGGCGTCAGCTGGAGCGACACCGCCTCCGCCCCCCGCGACCTGTCGCTCGGCCCCAACGCGACGTTGACGCTCGGAGGCGGCGTCTACAACTTCTGCAACTTCTCCTCCAAGCCCAACGTCACCATCAAGATCCCCTACGGGACCTACACCACGATCTACATCGACTCTCCCAACGATCCCAACTCCGCCGGCGACACCGGCACCAAGTGCGCCGCCGGCACCGGATCGTTCACGCTGGGCAACAACGCGCAGGTGACGGTGCAGACAACCGATCCCGCCAATCCCGGCGTGGCCGACCCCACGGCGCTGAAGATCTTCGTCTACGGCAACCCGACCAGCCCGGCATCGAACAAGGTCACCTGGAGCAACAACACCAACAGCTTCGCCACCATCGTGGCTCCGTTCTCAAGCGTCGAGCTCAGCAACAACGGTGCCTTCACCGGGGCGGTGGGTGGCTACAACCTGGACCTGTTGAACAACTTCACCTTCAACTGGTACGCCAAGGAGAGCTCGTTGCTCACCGGCCAGCAGGACCTGTACTACCGCACCGCTTGGGAGCAGTGCCCGGCGCTGGGCTTCAGCCCGGCCACGCCGACCGCGGGCTGCTGACGCGAGCGCCGGTGAGGCCTGATCAGCTGGCTCAGCGCGGGACCCGTCCGCCCTCGGCGCCCGGCTCGCTGGCCGGCCCCCGCGGCGGCGCGATCCCCAGCACCCGCATCGCCTTGAGGCCCAGCGACAGCTTCTCCCGCCCATCGGTGGAGGAGACCTCCAGTCCGGTCAGCTCGCGCACGCGCTCAAAGCGGTAGCGGACCGTGTGGCGGTGGGTGATCAGCCGCGCGGCGGTGGCGTTGACGTTGGCATCGCAGTCCAGGAAGGTGGCCAGCGTGCCGAGCAGGTCGGTCTCGTACTGCTCGTCGTAGGCCACCAGCGGCCGCACCGTCTCCTCGTAGAAGCGCCGCAGCTCGGCCGGGTCGTTCATGTGGGGCAGCAGCAGCTGGTAGGTCCCGGTCTGCTCGTAGCCCAGTTCCACCCGCTCCGGATCGCCCTCGACGACGTTGGCCGCCAGCAGCGCCTCGTTGCCCGCCCGGTGCAGGTCCAGCGGCTCCTCGCTGCGGCGGCTGCGTCCGATGGCAAAGGCGAATCCGGGCAGTCCGGACTCCAGCTCGCGCAGCATCGCCGAGGACACCCGGCGGGCGCTGTCCTCGCTGTCGGGCACCAGCAACACGACCTGGCCGCTGTCCTCCTCGCTGAGCGCCGCGATCGAGCCCGGGGCGACCGACCGAGCGCCGCGACCGGCTACCGCCAGCAGCCGGCGGCGCCAGTCGTCCTCGGTCGGGTTGCGCGGGCGGGCGCGGAGCACGATCACGGTGGCGCCGGCGCCGAGCTCGGTGCCGAGCTCCCGCCCGCGGGCCAGCAGATCGCCGCGATCGCCGATCCGGCGCTCCAGCACGTCCCGCAGGAAGGTGGTGGCGGCCTCCTCGGAGGCCAGCGCCGGCGCCCGCACCCGCTCCACCTCGGAGGCGATCAGCGTGCTGACCAGGCGCAGCAGCGACGGGTCCGGGGGCGGCTCGCGGGTGCGCATCCGCAGCTTGCCGACCCCGTGCTCGGCCACCTTCAGCTCGATCGTGCTCACGCCCTCCCCGTCGCGCATCAGCGAGCGCTCGTCCGCGGGGGAGCGCGCGGCCACGGCGAGCACGGAGGCCGAGCGGTCGATCAGGATCAGGCTGGCGTCGAGTGCCCGCGCCGCTGCGCGCAGGATCTCCGGCAGGCCGGCGCCCGCCTCCACGGCATCGGTGATCGCCGCCAGCCCCGCCAGGCTCAGCGCGCCCGGCACGGGCACAGAGCTGTTCTCCACCTCAGCCATCGGGACGTTGGCGATCGCTCAAAAGATGCGCGGCCATTCGAACACGACCAGTGCCCCGGCCAAGACGCCGACCCCGATCAGCGCCGCGAGCACGTACAGCGACAGCACCACCGCCGCCGCCCGCTCCAGCGGGCGGCGGTAGGCGGTCACCGCCGGCACGAGCACGAGCGCGCAGAACGCGGCCAGGCCGAAGACGCCCAGGCAGGCGCCGACGAGATAGGTGATGGTGTGGTTGGTCATGGTGCGACGCCTGCCGATTGTGCCTCAAGGCGATGATGCCAGCCGCTGAGGGCCTCCTACACGGATAGGCACGTTGGCGCGCCGCACTCGGGACCCACCGGGACGGCGCTCAGCGGCGGGGGATCGAGATCGGCCAGGGTGGCGGCGGCCTCGCTGGCCTGTGCCGCCGCCTCCGGGCCCCAGAACAGGCCCGCCACCGTGGGCCCCGAGCCGCATACCAGCGCCCGCTGCGCCCCGACCTCGCGCACGGCCCGCAGGGCATCGGCGATCTGGGGCAGCAGCGAGATCGCCGCCGGCTCCAGGTCGTTGACGAGCAGCTCGTCGGGAAGACGAGCCCCGGGGCGCAGCGCCTGCTGGAGACGCCCCGCCTCCCGCTCCAGCGCCCGATCGGACCGTGGCAACCCCAGCCGGTCGGCCTCCCGGAAGACATCGGCGCTCGCCAGCGGCGTGTGCTGGCCCACGATCACAAAGGCGTGGGAGGCCAGCGGCGCCAGCGGCGTCACATCGTCTCCCGCCCCCAGTCCCAGCACGGCCCCGGGGGCCAGCTGGCCAGGGACGTCGGCGCCCAGCGCGACGGCCAGCTCCGCGACCTCCTCGGGGCGCCCCGGCGCGAGCTCCTGCGCCAGGCGCAGCGTGGCCGCGGCATCGGCCGAGCCCCCGCCCATGCCGGCGGCGACCGGAATGCGCTTGTCCACGTCGATCCGGACCGGAGGGGCGTCCCATCCCCGCTCGCGCAGCCCGCGGAGCGCCCGGGTGACCAGGTTCTCGCCCTCCACCCCGGGGCAGGAGACGAAGTCGCCGACGATCCCGGCCGCGGTGCTCAGCACCAGCTCGTCCGCCAGCGAGAGCGACTGGAAGACCGTGAGCAGGCGATGGCGGCCGTCGGGGCGGGGCTGCCCGAGCACCAAGCAGAGGTTGACCTTTCCGGGGGCCAGGGCGCGCAGCTGCATCTCAGTGGTCCTCCCCCCCGCCGAGGAGCTGATCGGCGAGCTGGCGGAATTCCTCGGGGGCGAGGCGCTCGGCGCGCTCCTGCGGCGGGTGCCCGAGCGCGACCAGACCGGCCTGGGCGCGCTCACGCGCGTCCGCTCCCCAGCGGCCGCTCAGCGCCAGCGAGCGCGGCAGGGCCTTGCGGCGGTGAGCAAAGGCGTCGCGCACCAGCGCGCGCAGTGTCGGCCCGGCCGAGGGACCGGTGCGCCTCAGCCCGACCAGCACCGAGTCGACTCTCGGTACGGGGCGGAACACGGTTCGCGCCACCGGCCGCAGCACCCGAACCTCGCAGGCGAGCTGGGCCAGCACGGAGGTGAGGCCGTAATCGGAGCCGCCCGGCGGCGCCGCCAGCCGCTCCCCCACCTCGCGCTGCACCATCACCACCCAGCTGGCCACCGAAGGCAGCTCCTCGATCGAGCGCAGGATCAGCGTCGCCGAGATCGAGTACGGAAGGTTGGCGACGACCTTGCCCGGCGCCGGCGCCAGGGCCCCCAGGTCCAGCTCCAGCGCGTCGGCGAAGTGGAGCGTCACGTTGTCGAAGGGCTCAAGGACGCGGTGCAGCCCCTCCCGCAGGCGCAGGTCCACCTCCACCACGTGCACGTGGGCGGCGCGGGTGGCCAGTCGCTCTGAGAGCACTCCCGGCCCGCCGCCCACCTCCAGCACCACGTCGTGCTCGTCGAGCTCGGCCAAGCGCTCGATCACGCCCAGGATGTTGCGATCGACGAGGAAGTTCTGGCCGAGCTCACGCACCCGTGGGCGCCGGGTGCTCACCATCGCAGAGCGGCAGCGGCGCTGGACTGCACTTCCGCCTCCAGCTCCTCGTAGCCGATCCGGCGCTCCAGCGCCAGCGCCAGCGCGGTGTGGACTACGCACGCGGGCTGATTGGGCCGCCCGCGCACCGCCTGGGGGGCCAGGTAGGGAGCGTCGGTCTCCACCAGCAGGCGCTCGCAGGGGACTCGCAGCGCGGCGGCCCGCAGCGCTTCCGAGCTTGGGTATGTCAGGTTGCCGGCAAAGGAGATCCACCAGTCCGGGTGCACCAGGCACGCCTCGATCCGGTCGGGCATCGAGAAGCAGTGCAGGATCACCCGCAGGCCGGCGGCGTGCTCGCGCAGGATCGACAGCGTCGGCTCCTCAGCGGCGCGGCAGTGGATCACCAGCGTCTTACCGGTCTGGCGCGCCAGCTCTATCTGGGCCAGGAAGGCCCGCCGCTGATCGGCCTCGGGCGCGCCTTGTCGGTAGAAGTCCAGGCCGGTCTCACCGATGGCCACGCACTTCTCGTGGCCCGCCAGCGCCTCCAACTCGGCGAGATCGGCGTCGTCGAAGCCGCGTGCCTCGTTGGGGTGGCGCCCGATCGCCGCGTAGACCTGGGGGAACTCCTCGGCAGCCTGCAGGGCGGCCCGGCACGAGGCGCCGTCGGTCCCGACGGTGAGGATCCGCCCCACGCCGGCCTCGGCGGCCGCTTGCACCAGCTCGGCGTCCGCCGGAGCGCACAGGTGCAGGTGGGTGTGGCTATCGATCACGGACTCTGCGCCGGCACCTTGGGGAACAGCGGCTCCAGCGGGGTCACGGTGCCCGCGCTCACAGTCGCGTTGAAGCTCGCCGAGCCGTAGCCGCCATCCGCCCTGCCCAGTGCCTCCAGCAGCCTGGCGGTGCTGGCCGGCAGGTAGGGCACCAGCAGCACCGTGACCACGCGCAGGCCCTCGATCAAGGAGGCCAGGACGACATCGAGCGCGTCGGCGGCGCCAGGATCGCGGGCCAGCTGCCACGGAGCCCGCTCCTCCACGTAGCGGTTCAGCCGCCGGACGCGCTGCCAGATCAGCTCCAGCGCCTGGGTGGCCTCGACGCGGTCGAGCAGCGCCGCCACCCGCTCCGCCAGGCCGGCGAACTCCTCCACCAGCACCGGATCGGTGTCCACGGCGGGCACCACCCCGTCCCGGTAGCGGGTGAGCATCGCGATCGTGCGACTGGCCAGGTTGCCGTACTCGTTGGCCAGCTCGGACTCGTAGCGGGCCCTGACCGCGTCCATGCCCACGGCGCCATCCCCCCCAAAGGCCACGTCGCGCATCAGGTAGAAGCGCAGCGCGTCGGTTCCGAGCTCGGCCATCACCGCAAAGGGGTCAAGCACGTTGCCCAAAGACTTGCTCATCTTGCGCCCGTCGGCGCCGAGCAGGAAGCCGTGCACGAACACGTGCCGGGGCAGGGGCAGCTCCGCGGCCATCAGCAGCGCCGGCCAGTACACGCCGTGGAACTTGAGGATGTCCTTGCCGATGATGTGGAAGGTGGCGGGCCAGAAGCGGGCGCTCAGGTCCTCCCCCGGCCGGGCGTAGGACAGCGCCGTGACGTAGTTGAGCAGCGCGTCGAACCAGACGTAGAAGACCTGCTCGGGGTCCCAGGGGACCGGGACCCCCCATTGCAGCCGCGCCCGGGAGAGGGAGACGTCCTGCAGACCCGAGGCGATGAAGGCGCGGGCTTCGTTGAAGTGGCGGCCGGGCATGACGAAGTCCGGTCGCTCCTCGTAGAGCGCCTCCAGCCGGGCCTGGAAGCTGCTCAGGGCGAAGAACCAGTTCTCCTCCTGCTCGCGGGTCAGCTCAATCTCGTGGATCGGGCAGCGGTTGCCCTCCAGGATCTCATTCTCGACCTTGAAGTCCGCGCAGCGCGGGCAATACCAGCCCTCATAGAGCCCCTTGAAGGTGTGGCCGTTGTCGTGGACCCGCTGGAGCACGTCCTGGACCCGGCGCTTGTGCTCCTCGTCGGAGGTGCGGATGAAGAAGTCGTTGGAGACGTTCAGCTGCGGCATCAGGGCCTTGAAGCGCTCCGCGTTCTGGTCGGCCAGCTCCTGCGGCTCCAATCCCTGCGCGTGGGCGGCATCGGCCACCGGCTCCCCGTGCTCGTCGGTGCCCGTCAGGAAGAACACGTCCTCTCCGCGCTGGCGCATGTGGCGGGCGAGGACGTCGGTGGCGATCGCCTCGTAGGCGTGCCCCAGGTGCGGGGCGGCGTTGACGTAGGAAATCGCGGTGGTGACGTAGAACGACACGGCCCTCAGGCTATCCGGCGCCCGGCGGCGTCAGTAGGCGAAGCTGGCGCGCTGGGCCCCGCCGCCGGCCGAGGCGCTGACGCTCACGCGGTGATGGCGCCCGCGGGGCAACGGCAGCACGTAGGCGCGGCAGGGCACGAGCGTGCGCCTGAGCACCGTTGGACGTCGCCTGCGGTTGCGCACGACCACCCGGAGCTCGGCGTTGCCCACGGAGTACAGCTCCAGCCGGGCACGAGCCCCCTGGCGGCGCAGCCGGGCGCGTTGGAACTCGCTGCTGGCCGGCAGCCGCCCGCCGCTGGCCACCGGGCGCGTGGCGGGGGCGCAGGCGAAAACGTCGCTGCCCAGGGAGTGCTCACCGGGCAGCCCGGCGTAGCCGATGTGGCCCACGGCAAACAGATCCTCGATGCTGCGCAGGATCGAGTAGTGGTTGTAGGCCACGCTCGAGACGGTTCCCGGCGCGATGTAGGGGGAGAGCAGCACGGCGCCGACGTCCCCCCCGCCCGGACCGGACGCCCCCGGGAGGGGACTGCCCGGACCAGGAATCTCGCCGCAGCAGGCTCGCGTGTCGCTGTTCCCGGCCTCGTCGAAGGTGATGATCAGCAGCCCGCCGTTTCGCCGGAAGGCGGCGGAGCCGGTGATCTGCGGAACCCACCGGCGCAAGAAGGCATCGGCGGCGGCGAGGCCCCCAGGCCCGCCCCGCGCACAGGTGGCGTCGTGGCCGTCGTCACACAGGTCCGGGGTGATGAACGAGAAGTTCGGTGCGTCGGGATTGGCCAGGTCCTGGGGCAGCGCGTCGAGATTGACGACGTGGGTGTCGCACAGCGTCGTGTCGTCGATCACTGAATGGAAGTAGACGAACGGGTTGTGGCGGGTGGCGTACGCATCGGTGGCGGTCGCGGACTGGGTGTTGTCCCGGCCGCCGGGCGCCGGATGGCCGCACACGGAGCTCTCCCGCGCCGGGTCGGAGCCCATACCCTCGTTGTAGTCCCGCCACACGAGCCCGGCTCGGTTGAACTGGCTGGCGATCGTGGGCACCGCGGCGGGATACAGGCAGCCCTCGCCCTGCATCTGCCCGTAAGCCCCGACCCCGCCGAAGGTGAAGTCGCTAAAGAGCTGACAGTCGCTCTGGGTCTCGATGTTCGGCGCCTGCCCGGAGATCATCGCGATGTAGTTGTCGTTGCTCTGATGGCCGATGGCGTACAGGTTCGGCAGGTAGGCGCCCTGGGAGCGCAGCGTCTGCGACAGATAGGGCGCCGCGGAGCCCGCGGCGAACGTGGTGGAGGCGCCCTCGTTCTCCAGCACGATGTCGTAGACGTGGTAGATCGGCGGCAGGGGCGCGGCCGCGGCGGGACTCGCAGCCGCGGCGCCCAGCAGCAGGCAGAGCAGCGCCACCGCCAGGCGTCCGCGCGTCATCAGAGCGGCACTCCCGGGCCGCAGGCCGCCCGCCCTCGGCGCTGCTGCGCCAGCGCCGTGGCCCGCGCCCGCGTGATGATGCGCGCGAGCCGGGCGCGCGCGGGCGCGCTCCGTGCCCGGCGCAGCGCGGCGCGCGCTCGGCGGAGCGCGCGGGCATCCCCGTCGTAGCGGGCGGCGCTCAGCGTGCACGGACGTGAGACATTCACCTGCAGGGAGGTGTCGGTGGCGAACTGCTCGAAGTCATCCTGGAGGTAGACGCACACCGGGTGCACGCCGTAAAGGGCGGGTCGGCCGCTGCCCCCGGCGCCGCCCTGGAACGCCTCACCCGGGTCGGGCTGGGGGCGCAAGTCCTGATCCAGCAGCACCACGCCGTGGGTGTGGTTGAAATCGCCACCGCACTCGCCGTCAGCCAGGTTCACCCGCGCCCGTAGCGGACCCGAGCGGGGGTCGAGCACGCCCGCGTCGGCATCGACCTTGACCGTGACCCTCAGCGGGCTGTGCAGCCGAGCTACGGGAGCGATCGACACCTGCATCCGGATCGGGGTGAAGCTGTCGGCACGCCCGGCTGCGGGCACCGCCACGAGTGCGAGCGTGAGGACCGATGCCCCGAGCAGCGCCGCGCGCACGCTCAAGTCCGGTGGCCCATCGAGGAGGGATGTCGGAACATCGTCGACGGCGTCGCCGGCCGGTACTTGAAGCCGAGACGCTCCAGGTATCCGCTGGTGTGCAGGTCGGCCAGATCGTGAGGCTTGGTCCGCGTCTGCGCGCGCGGGGCCAAGCCGCCGAGGGGCGTGCCGAGCAGGCCGCCGGCGTCCAGGCCGGTGCCCCCGCTGCTGACCAGCGGCGTCCCGGCGCAGGCGGTGGAGGTGATGTGCGCCGGAGTGGGCAGATCCGGGGGGTCGAAGTGCGGGTGCTTGAAATCGAAGGCGCGGGCGATGTTGTTCGCATACAGGTCCCGCGGGGTCAGCGACGGCAGGCCGTAGCGGTAGCGGATCATCTTCAGGATCGACTCGAAGCCGTAGATCGAGTGATCGACGTGGCCACGACGAGCGTAGGGGGAGACCACGGTGGCGGGGATCCGCAGGCCCATCTGGCCGAAGTCGCGGTCGATGTCACGACTGGAGCGCAGATCCGGTACGCGCGGCGGGGCCACGTGGTCGAAAAACCCGCCCCACTCGTCGTAGAGAATGAAGAGCGCTCCGCGCTTCCACTGCGGTGACGCCATGAAGGCGTGGACGACGTCGGCGATGAACGCCTGGCCGACGCGAACGTCGCCGAGCGGATGCTCGTCCCCGGAGGTGCCCTGCTCCTCGCCCTGGAAGGAGGGATCCACGTAGGAGACCGCGGGAAGGGTGCCGGTGGCGCAGCGCTCGTAGTATTCCTGGACCTGACCGGATCGTGCCAGGCCGGGCGCGCCCCACAGGGCGGACACAGGGATGTCGGTGAAGAAGTAGCGATTGGAGACTCCGGCGCGCGTCAGTGCCCTGAAGATCGTGGAGTCCGGAAAGCCGCCGGAGCTGAGCGGCAGTGAGTTGTCGGTCTTGCCGTAGGACTGCGCGGCGTGCATGTACTCGCGGTTGGGATAGGTGGAGGACAGTAGCGAGCAGAAGAAGCGGTCAAAGGCGGTGAAGTTCGGCTCTCCTCTCCGTTTGGGGGTGACTCATCGGTGAGGGAGCTCGATTTGGATGCCGGCGCAGCAGAGGTAGGTCATCG
>JAABUZ0100005327.1_pt1 | contig 16960 bp, 17 predicted proteins | sample 5562091 | NCBI WGS metagenome assembly JAABUZ01 (sample SAMN12813069, study PRJNA571459) | rock metagenome | isolation source: Antarctica rocks | place: Antarctica: Victoria Land, Linnaeus Terrace sud | collected 2015-12-21
TCAGCCGCAAACCGATCTTCGGGTACAAGACCCTCATCTACGCGACGCTGTCGATCGGGGCGCTCTCGATCGCGGTGTGGGCGCACCACATGTACGCGACGGGGGCCGTGCTGCTGCCGTTCTTCTCGTTCACCAGCTTCCTCATCGCCGTGCCGACCGGGATCAAGTTCTTCAACTGGATCGGCACGATGTGGCGGGGCCAGCTCACGTTCGAGTCGCCGATGCTGTTCTCGGTGGGCTTCCTGGTGACGTTCCTCTTCGGTGGCCTGACCGGTGTGCTGCTCGCCAGCCCGCCGCTGAACTTCCACGTCACCGACTCCTACTTCGTGGTGGCGCACTTCCACTACGTCCTGTTCGGGACGATCGTGTTCGCGACCTATGCCGGCATCTACTTCTGGTTCCCGAAGATGACCGGCCGGATGATGAACGAGCGCCTCGGCAAGTTCCACTTCTGGGCGACCTTCGTCGGCTTCCACATGACGTTCCTCGTCCAGCACTGGCTGGGCAACGAGGGCATGCCGCGGCGCTACGCGGACTACCTGCCCTCCGACGGGTTCACGACGCTGAACACGATCTCCTCGATCGGGGCGTTCATCCTCGGGGCGTCGACGCTGCCCTTCATCTGGAACGTGTTCGCCAGCTACCGCTACGGCCGTCCCGTCGAGGTCGACGACCCGTGGGGCCACGGCAACTCCCTGGAGTGGGCCACCAGCTGCCCGCCGCCGCGACACAACTTCACCGAACTGCCCCGGATCCGGTCCGAGCGTCCGGCGTTCGAGCTGCACTACCCGCACCTCTCCGAGCGGATTCGCCTCGAGGCGCACGTCGGCTCGAGCTCCCCCACGATGGGTGAGGCTGCGGCGGGTCAGACCGGACAGGAGCATCTGCCCGGCAGCGATCCGCGGAACCGATGAGCACCAGCAGCCACCATCGACGACCCGGAGCGGGTCTCCCCAGGGTCTCCCCCACGCCCGGACCACGGCGATGATCGACGCCTCGAGCGACGCAGGGCATGGATGATCACGCTGGACCGGTTGGTGAACGTTCTCGCCCCCAGCGGTGCGCGTCTGTGCTGCTGCCCCCACTCGCGAGAGGTGATGCTGCGCAGCGTCGGGGTGTACGACCCGACCGACGACCGCACCGCGACCGGTGAGCTGTTCCTGGCGGTCGGGGTGGACTCGCCGATCGAAGCGACCCGCCTGGCGGCGCGAGGCGGCGCCGCGGTCGTCGTGCTGCGCGGCGCCGGCCCTGTCGACGCGGGCACTCTCGCGGTTGCTGCGGACTGTGGAATCGCGGTGTTGCTGGTGGACCCGGCAGTGTCGTGGAGCCAGCTGTGCGCGGTGGCCTACGGGCTGGTGCTCGAAGGACGCGAGACCGAGTCGGGACGGGGACCGACCGACCTGTTCGCCCTGGCCGACACCCTCGCCTCCGCAGTCGAGGGCGCCGTGGTCATCGCCGACCAGCTCTCGCGGGTACTGGCCTACTCCAACGTCCAGAGCAGCACGGACCAGGTGCGGGTCGAGACCATCGTGGGTCGGCGGTTACCTGACGCGGTCCGCGCGGTGTTCGCCGAGCGCGGCGTGTTCACCCACCTGGCGGCGTCGGACGAACCCTTGTTCGTGGAGCCCTCCCCACCGCACGGCTTCGCCGGGCGCATGGTGGTCGCGGCACGCGCCGGACGTGAACTCCTCGGCTCGCTGTGGGTGGAATCGCCTACGCCGCTGATCGGCCACCGGCGGAGCGTCCTCGAAGACGGCGCCCGCACGGCGGCGCTGCACTCGCTGGGCGCCCCGCTCGAGCAGGGGCAGGCCGACGTGGCGTGGCCCTGCAACACCACCAAGTACATCACCCACTTCCCCGAGGAGCGGATGATCTGGAGCTTCGGCTCCGGGTACGGCGGCAACGCCCTGCTGGGCAAGAAGTGCTACTCGCTGCGCATCGCCTCGGCGATGGCGCGGGACGAGGGCTGGCTCGCCGAGCACATGCTGATCCTCAAGCTGGTCAGCCCCGAGGACAAGACGTACTACGTCGCGGCGGCGTTCCCGTCGGCCTGCGGCAAGACCAACCTCGCGATGCTCGAGCCGACCATCCCGGGCTGGAAGGTCGAGACCCTCGGGGACGACATCGCCTGGATGCACTTCGGTGCGGACGGGCGCCTGCACGCGGTGAACCCGGAGGCCGGGTTCTTCGGCGTCGCGCCGGGCACCAACTGGACGACCAACCCGAACGCGATGCGCACGATCGAGCGTGGCAACTCGCTGTTCACCAACGTGGCCCTCACCGATGACAAGGACATCTGGTGGGAGGGCATGGAGGGCAAGCCCGAGCACGTCACGTCGTGGAAGGGCCAGGACTGGACGCCGGCCAACGGCGAGGCGGGCCAGCCCGCGGCGCACCCGAACTCGCGCTACTGCACGCCGATCGATCAGTGCCCGATCCTCGCCCCCGAGTGGGACGACCCGAAGGGCGTGCCGATCTCGGCGATCCTGTTCGGCGGACGCCGCAAGACGACGATCCCGCTGGTCAACGAGTCGTTCGACTGGCAGCACGGCACCTTCATGGGTGCGACGCTGTCCTCGGAGAAGACCGCGGCCGCGGCCGGCGCCGTCGGCGAGGTCCGACGCGACCCGATGGCCATGCTGCCGTTCATCGGCTACAACGTCGGCGACTACTTCCAGCACTGGATCGACGTGGGCAAGGGCGCCGACGCCGACAAGCTGCCGAAGATCTTCTACGTGAACTGGTTCCGTCGGGGCGACGACGGCCGGTTCCTGTGGCCCGGGTTCGGCGAGAACGGCCGCGTCCTCAAGTGGATCATCGAGCGCATGGAGGGCAAGGCAGGAGCCCTTCGCCGACATCGAGGCCTCGCTGCACGTCGACCTCGACGAGTGGCGCGCCGAGCTGCCCCTCATCGAGCAGTGGTTCGACACGTTCGGCGAAGCGCTCCCGACCTCCATGCGCGACGAGCTGCATCGCCTACGGCAACGGCTGGGCGCGGACGACCCCGAGCACCAGCCGCCACCGGCCCCCGCGCAGGCCCCGTCCGCGCCCCCCGGCCGCAGCCCGACGCACCGGCTCCGCCCGTCGACACCTCGGAGCCGGTCATGACCGCGCGACCAGTGGGTCCCCAGGCCCGCGCGAACCAGGGGACCGACGGCGCCGGGACGGGTGGTGGCCGGCAGCAGGACGGGAGCTCGCCAGCCCTGTCCGACGATGCGGCCCTGGGGCTGGCGAGGTGGGAGAACGAGGGCGGCGACGCCTCGGGAGCCGTCGGGGACCAGATGTCGGCGCGGTCGGGGAAACCGGTGCGTCCATCCGGAGGGTGCTCCACCGGGCTCTGCCCTCGTGCCGACGGTAACCACAGTAGTCGGGAGCCCCGAGAAGGCCCGCCGTGCGGCGGGTGACCGTCGGTCGGGTCTACGACGAGCGCACCCCGCTGGACGGTGCCCGGGTGCTGGTCGACCGCATCTGGCCGCGCGGCCTGGCCAAGGACCGGGCCGACCTCGACCAGTGGTGCCCGCCGGTCGCCCCGTCGACGCAGCTGCGCCGCTGGTACGGTCACGACCCCGCCCGGTTCGAGGAGTTCTCCCGCCGCTACCGGGCAGAGCTCGACGACCCCGCCCGGGCCGAGGCCCTGCAGCACCTTGGTGAGATCGCGGCGCAACAGCGGCTGACACTGCTCACCGCCACCAGACATCCCGCCATCAGTCAGGCCGCCGTGCTCGCGGACTTGCTCGGCGCCGAGCGCGGAGCCGGCTGATGGCTGTCGGGGCAGGCTGCCCGCCACCACCGGGGGCGAGCACCGGTGCAGGCAGGGTCACGTTCCACCTCCCGCGTCCCCCAGCACCGAGGCGCCGTGCACCGAGCGCCCGGATCGCCGTGACCGGATCACTGGCTGCGCCAGGGGCGGCGCAGGGGCGCTCGGGACCCGGGCCCGGACACGGCGCGGGTCGGTGGTGCCGGCCCCGCCGAGATCCTGGCGGCGACCCCGCCGACACGCCCGGGGCCTTCACAACGGCGGGTGAGACCACCGCAGTCAGCGGAGGGACGGGCACCATCCACCCAGGACGACGCAGAGGAAGACCGATGACCGCAGCACAGCACCCCCCGGTGACCAGCGACGGGTCGGGAAGCCCGCTTCCCGACCCGGATCCGCCCGAGACCCGGGAGTGGGTGGAGTCCCTGGACGGGCTGGTGGACCACGCCGGGAGCACCCGCACGCGGGCCGTGCTGCGCAGCGTGCTGCGCCGCGCGACCGAACGCCAGGTCGGCGTGCCGAGCCTGCTGGGCACCGACTACGTCAACACGATCGGCCCGGACTCCGAGCCGGCGTTCCTGGGCGACGAGCACATCGAGCGGCGCCTGCGCGCGTACAACCGATGGAACGCCGCGGTCATGGTGCACCGGGCCCAGCGCCCGGAGGTCGGGGTCGGCGGCCACATCTCCACCTACGCCTCGTCGGCTGCGCTCTACGAGGTGGGCTTCAACCACTTCTTCCGCGGCCACGACGCGCCGGGCGGCGGCGACCAGATCTATGTCCAGGGGCATGCGAGCCCCGGCATCTACGCCCGCGCGTTCCTCGAGGGCCGGCTGGACGAAGACCAGCTCGACGGGTTCCGCCAGGAGCGTTCGCATGCCGGGCCGGGCGGTGGTCTGCCGGCCTACCCGCATCCCCGCCTCATGCCCGACTTCTGGGAGTTCCCCACCGTCTCGATGGGCCTCGGACCGCTCAACGCGATCTACCAGGCCCGGTTCAACCGCTACCTGCACCATCGCGGCCTGGTCGACACCAGCGGTCAGCGGGTGTGGGCATTCCTCGGCGACGGCGAGATGGACGAACCCGAGTCCCTCGGCGCCATCGCGGTGGCGGCCCGCGAGGAGCTGGACAACCTGACGTTCGTGGTGAACTGCAACCTGCAGCGCCTCGACGGCCCGGTCCGCGGCAACGGCAACATCATCCAGGAGCTGGAGGCGTTCTTCCGGGGTGCGGGCTGGAACGTGATCAAGGTGATCTGGGGTCGGGAGTGGGACCCTCTGTTGGCCGCCGACACCGAGGGGGCCCTGCTCCATCTGATGAACACCACCCCGGACGGGGACTACCAGACCTACAAGGCCGAGTCCGGGGCGTTCGTGCGGGAGCACTTCTTTAACCGCGACCCTCGCGCTGCGGCGCTGGTTGCGCAGCTGTCCGACAACGAGGTGTGGGGCCTCAAACGCGGCGGGCACGACTACCGCAAGCTCTACGCCGCGTACCGCGCGGCGACCGAGCACACCGGGCGACCCACCGTCATCCTGGCCAAGACCATCAAAGGGTGGACGTTGGGCTCGCACTTCGAGGGCCGCAACTCCACTCACCAGATGAAGAAGCTGACCTTCGACGACCTCAAAGGATTCCGGGACCGGCTCTACCTGCCCATCCCGGACGCCGCGCTGGACGCGACGCTGCCGCCCTACTACCGCCCGACCGAGGACTCGCCGGAGCTGGCGTACCTGCACGAGCGTCGACGCACCCTGGGGGCTACCTGCCCCAGCGGCGGGTCGCCGGCACCCCGTTGGCGTTGCCCGGCGACGGGGCCTACGTCAGCGCCCGCCGCGGCTCGGGCACCCAGCAGGTCGCTACCACCATGGCCTTCGTCCGGCTACTCAAAGACCTGATGAAAGACCCCGGGATCGGCCATCGGTTCGTGCCGATCATCCCCGACGAGGCTCGGACCTTCGGCCTCGACGCCCTGTTCCCTTCGAAGAAGATCTACAATCCGCATGGGCAGCGCTACCTGTCGGTGGACCGGGAACAAATGCTGAGCTACCAGGAGGACACCCGCGGGGTGCTGCTGCACGAGGGCATCACCGAGGCCGGGTCGGTGGCGTCGTTCACCGCGGCCGGGACCTCCTACGCCACCCACGGCGAGCCCATGATCCCGATCTACATCTTCTATTCCATGTTCGGTTTCCAGCGCACCGGCGACGGCCTGTGGGCGGCCGCGGACCAGATGACCCGCGGGTTCCTGCTCGGCGCCACCGCCGGGCGGACCACGCTCAACGGGGAGGGCCTGCAACACCAGGACGGGCACTCGCTGCTACTCGCCTCGGCCAACCCGGCGTGCGTGGCCTACGACGTGGCCTACGCCTTCGAGCTGGGCCACGTGGTGCGCGACGGGCTGCGCCGGATGTACGGCGAGCCCCGGGTCGGGCAAGACCCGAACGTCTTCTACTACCTCACCGTCTACAACGAGCCGATCACCCAGCCCACCCAACCCGACGACGTCGACATCGAGGGCATCCTCGCCGGAATGCACCGCTACTGCCCCGCCGACACCAGTCCCGGAACCGGGCCGCGGGCGCAGATCCTCGCCTCCGGTATCGCCATGCCATGGGCGCTGGAAGCCCAACGCCTCCTACAGCGCGAATGGAGTGTGCACGCCGACGTCTGGTCGGTGACCTCCTGGACCGAGCTACGCCGCCAGGCGCTCGCCGCCGTGGAGTGGAACCGGGCCCACCCCAATCTGCCCCGGTCGAGCCCGTACGTGACCCGGCGCCTGCGCGACGCCCCGGGCCCGGTGGTGGCTGTCTCGGATTGGATGCGGGCGGTGCCCGATCAGATCGCGCCGTTCGTGCCCGGCGACTGGTCCAGTTTGGGCACCGACGGGTTCGGGCTCTCCGACACCCGCCCGGCGCTGCGGCGGCACTTCGGGGTCGACGCCCCCTCGATCGTCGTCCGGGTGCTCGAGCAGCTCGCCGACCGCGGGGAGCTGGACGCCTCGGTGCCCACCCGCGCGACCGAGACCTACCAGCTCGGCGCACCGCGGTGACAAGACCCGTCACCGCCGCTCGTGCGTTCCACGCATCGTGGCAACCGGCCCGTCGGGCGGGGCCGGGATCGAGCTCGAATGAGCCCGTCCGCATCTGCTCGCTAAGCGTCGACCATCCTGCCCGACCCGAGAGGTGAGCGTGACTTCCGCCAAGAACCCGAACACTCCCACTACCGCCACCGATGACACCGGTATCCCGGTGCAGAGCCAGGAGTATTCGCTTACGGTCGGCCCGAACGGCCCGCTGCTGCTTCAGGACCACTATCTGATCGAGCAGATGGCCAACTTCAACCGGGAGCGCATCCCGGAGCGCCAGCCGCACGCCAAGGGCAGCGGCGCCTTCGGTCACTTCGAGGTCACCGACGACGTCAGCCAGTACACCAAGGCGGCTGTCCTCCCGGATGAAGAAGACCGGCGTGTTCGGTGAAGCTCTACACCACCGAGGGCAACTTCGACCCGCCCGGCCTGCTGTACGCCGGTGGCTCCGGAGGTTCGCCGGGGCGGGGGCGGACGGTCGGCCGGTCGGGACGGGAAGGGCGCGCAGCCGGTCGAAGGCGGCGGCGAGGTCGCGGGCCCATGGGCGGCCAGGATCCAGGAACTTCGTCGTCGGGTGTTCTCAGCCCGGCGGGTCGTCTCGCCCGTGGAGTGCGTGCAGCGCGAGGGTGGAATGCGCGTAGGCGCCGCCGGCGCGCATCTCGACGGCCACCCAGATCGCCTCCATGATCTCTGCGTCGCTGGCGCCCGCGCGGTGGGCGAGCTTGGTGTGCCCGTCGATGCAGTACGGACATTGGGTGGCATGCGCGACCGCGACGGCGAGCAGTTGCTTGGTCTTCGTCGGCAGCGCGCCCTCGGCGAAGACCTGGGCGCTGAACTCGTCGAAGGCCGCGTGAATGTGCGGGGCGAGCTCACGGCGCCGCTTCGCCACCTCGCGGGTAGCGGCGGGATACATCGAGTGGTCCACCGGGGGTTCTCCTCTCGCGGCGCGCGTGCGATCGGTCTCTGATCTGAGCGCGGTCGGGGGTTCGACGACCGGGGTCAGTCCCCGGGGATCGGCGCACCGCACGACGGACAGCGTGTCGGCGGCTCCCGGTCGGCCAGGCGCCCGCATTCGGGACACAGCAGGTGCATCCAACAGACCGGGTCGCCCCGCTGTTCGGGCTCCGGGGGCCGCCCCGTGCTCATCACCGTCACCCCTCCGCGCCGGATCGCCGGAGCCGTTCCAATCGGCAGGGGTCGCCGAATGCGGCGGACCCGCGCGGGGGGCCAGCGCGGAAAACCAACCGGAACTTGCCGATCTGCACCTCATCGCCGTCGGCCAGCACCGCGACGTGGACCGGAGTGCGATTGACGTAGGTGCCATTGAAACTGCCAACGTCGACGACGACGAACTTCGCGCCGTCACGGCGGAACTCGGCGTGCCGACGCGACACCGTCACGCCGTCGAGGACGACGTCGCTGTCGGGATGTCGCCCCACCACGATCGTGCTCCGGTCGAGCAGACAGCGGAGCCCGGCGTTCGGACCACGCCGGCCGACCAGCAGGCCCGACCCCGCGTGTAGTGCCGCCACGTCGGCCGCTTCGGACTCGGGCAGGAACACCGATATGCGGCCGCGCCGTGTCCCGCCCCAAACGCGGCCGGTATCGACGGTGTCGACCACGTCTGCTCCGGGGTCATCATGACGTGCTGGGTCCGCGTCGAACAACAGGGCGGGTGCACGGTGACCGAGCACGGGAACACCTCCTTGAGCTCTGGCTCGCCGACGGACGGGTCCTGGCCGGCATGAACGCGGGCCGGGTTCAATGCCGACCTCGATTCCCGGGAATGCTCGTATCGTATCACGATATATAGGTCGCGACGGGGTCAGATCGAACGGGCTGAGCGTCGAACTCTCTGGGCGTCGCTCTCTGGGCGTCGAACACTTCTCTGGGCGTCGAACTCTCTGGGCGCTGCCGCGCTGAGCGTCTCGCGCGGTCCGCCCTGCGGCAGAGTCGCTTGGGGGAGACGTGTCCGCGTCGTCGCGGCGTCGGCGTCTCCGCGCCGGCCGTTCCCCTCTCGGGCGGCCTGCTGGTCCTCGATGGTCGTGTCGTGGTCACGTGGACGAGGCGACCGTGGCCTTTCGCCCTGCGACGGGTGGTCTATCCCGTGGCCAGCACGTGCGACGCGTGCTGCCACATCGTCGCGACGACCTGGCCGGCCTGCTCGGGGCGGGCGAGCCCGGCGCTCCGCCCGGCCCAGAAGTTGACGGGGTCCAGGCCGTCGGGTTGGCCGCGGCGCCATTGGGTCACCAGTCGGCGCTGGGTCGGGTAGGGCGCGGGCGGCGGAGCGTCGGGCGCCCGCCAGGCCCGCACATACTCGGTCGGCACCGATCGACCCAGTCGCCCGGTGTAGGCGCGGGTGGTCACGGTGGCCCCGGGCGCCAGCCCCTCCAGCGCTGCCGACCAGACCGGGGCGATCGCGGTCTCCGGGCACCGCAGCAGCGCGGTACCGACCTGGACCGCGCTGGCGCCGAGGGCGAGCGCGGCCGCCATCGCGCGCCCGTCGCCGATCCCTCCGGCGGCCACGATCGGGACGGTGATCCGACCGGCCAGCTGCAGCAGCAACGTCCGCAGTTCCACGCCCGTGTGCTCGGCGGTGTCGGGATCGAACGTGCCGCGGTGCCCGCCGGCCTCCATCCCCTGCGCCACGATCACGTCCGCCCCCGCCGACTCGGCGGCGAGCGCCTCCTCGAGCGTGGTGGCACAGGCGAACCAGGCGATGCCGCGCTCGCGGAGCCGAGTCACATACTCCGGGTCGAACAACCCCATGATCGACGACGCTGCGGCGGGGGCGGCCGCCAGCACCGCGTCGCACTGCGCTGCGAACTCTGGCCCCGGCCCGCCCGGCTTCCCGGGGCTGCCGAAGTGGGTCAGGAACTCTCGGGCGGCGGCCTCCCGCGGCGGATCGTCGGTGGGCGGGTCGGGGATCCACAGGTTGAGCTGGAAGGGGCCGTCCGAGCCGGCCCGGAACTGCCGTGCCCACTCGGCGATCCGGTCTGGGCTGTCGTTCACCGCGCCCGCGCCGCCCATCCCGCCCGCGCTGGCGACCGCGATCGCCAGCGCGGGCGGGCAGGCCCCTGCCATCGGCGCCTGCAGGATCGGCACCCGCAGCCCGAACCGTCGACAGAACTCCTCCACCCGACCCTGCACGCTCACCGACACCCGTCTCCGCGATCGGACATCGGGATGGAGGGGGGGCCGTTGGAGTGGATACGGGGGCCGGGTGCAGACGGGGTGGGTGTGATGACCGTGACCGGGCAGGGGGCGTGGGCGGTCACGTAATGGCTGACCGAGCCGAGCAGTGTTCCGACGATCTTTCCGTGTCCGCGGGTACCGACCACCAGCAGGTCCGCGCCCTCGGCCGTCGCCAGCAGCACCTCGGCGGGGTGCCCTTCACGGGGTGTGGCGGTCACCGACTCGCCGTTGGGCACAATGTCGGCGTCGGCGAGGGCGGTCGCCAGGACCTCCTCGGCGGCCATCACCGGGTGGAAGTCGCCCGCGGTGCACATGTCGCCGAAGGTCGATTCCTGCGGGAACTCCCAGGCGATGACCGTGTGCAGCGCCGTACCGCGTGCGGACGCCTCCGCGGCCGCCCACCGCAGTGCCGTCAGCGATCCGGGTGACCCGTCCACTCCGACCACGATTCCACCCACCGTAAGGGGCGGGGACGCCCCCTGCGGGGCGGTCATCGGCTGCACCGGCCACCCTGTTTCTTGGGAGGCGTGGACGAGCTGATGCACTCGACCCGGGCCGGTCACTCGAGTCGGCCGGAGCCGAGCACGGGCACCGTCGTGTCACCCGCCACGGTGTCACCGGCAGGGCCCTGGTTGCCGGTGCCGGCGCCGGGGACAAACGGGATCGAGGTCGGGTTCTCGAACTCGCAGGACGGGCTGACCCCATCTCCCCCGTGCACGAGTCGATTCAGCATCGCGTGAAACGTGTGGGCGGACATTAGACACCTCCGTGTCTCTCGAGGCCGGCGGCCTGCGCGAGTGCGGTGTTCGGCGCCACCCCGATTCCGATGATCACCGCGTCGGCCGCGACCAGGGCACCGTCGCCGAGCCGCACGCCCCGGGCGCGCCCGTCGCCGTCGGGGACGATCTCGGCGACCTGCACGCCGAGGCGCAGGTCGACGCCGTGCGCGCGGTGCAGGTCGGCGAAGACCTGGGCCACTTCCGGGCCGAGGACCCGCAGCAACGGCAGCGGCTCGGTGTCCAGGACGGTGACCGCGACGCCGGCGAGGCGGGCGGCGGCGGCGACCTCGAGCCCGATCCAGCCGGCGCCGATCACCGCCACGCGCTGCGCCGACCCGAGCAGGGTCTTGATGCGGTCGCTGTCGCCGACGGTGCGCAGGTACTCCACCCCGTCGAGATCGGCGCCGGGCACCGGCAGCCTGCGCGGCGACGAGCCGGTGGCCAGCAGCAGCTCGGCGTAGCGGATACGAGCGCCGTCGTCCGAGCTGACCTCGTGAGCGGCCGGGTCGATGCCGGTGACGGTGACGCCGAGGCGCAGATCGACGTGGTTGTCGACGTACCACTGGTGCGGGTGGACGTCGATCGTGTCCCGCGCGGCGGTGCCCTGGAGGTACTCCTTGGACAGGGGTGGCCGGTTGTACGGGGCGTCGTCCTCGGCGCCGATGAGGACGATCCCCCGTCGAAGCCCTCCTCGCGCAACGTCGTCGCGGCCGCGGCCCCGGCCAGGCCGCCCCCGACGATGACGTGCGTGTTCGTGTTCGTGTCGGCGGTCATGGTGTTCCCCGTTGCTCGCAGGTCTCGGACGTGGCGCGGAGGCGGGCGGCGAGGCGGGCGGCCACGGCGGTACCCCCTGCTCCTCCAGGGTGGCGACGACGTCGTCGTAGTCCACGCCCACCCTGTGCAGCCCGTCGAGCACCTGGTGTGCGTCGTGGTAGTGCCCGCGGATCGTGTCGTGGCCGGGGACGTCGGCGTGGTCGGCGACCGCACGCAGGGTGTCCTCCGGCATGGTGTTGACCACGCCCGGCGCGATGAGGTCGACCACGTAGTGGGTGTCGCGATAGGCCGGGTCCGTCACCCCGGTCGAGGCCCACAACGGGCGCTGCAAGCGGGCCCCGGCCGCGTGCAGGGGCGCCCATCGCGGGGAGGAGAACACCCGCTCGTAGTCGGCGTAGGCCAGCCGGGCGTTGGCGATCGCGGCCCGCCCCCGTAGCGCCGCGGCGCCCGATGTGCCGATGGCGTCGAGGCGCGCGTCGACCTCGCGGTCGACCCGGCTGACGAACAACGACGCCACCGAATGGATCCGGGCCGGGTCCCGACCGGCCGCCACGGCGCGTTCCAGGCCGTTGAGAAAGGCCTCCGTCACTTCGTGGTAGCGGGCCAACGAGAAGATCAGGGTGACGTTGATGCTGATGCCCTCGGCCAGGCACGCGGCGATCGCCGGCACGCCTTGCCGCACCGCAGGTATCTTGATGAACAGGTTGGGGCGGTCGACCAGCCACCACAGTGCCCGGGCCTCGGCGATGGTGGCGGCGGTATCGTGGGCGAGCCGGGGGTCGACCTCGATGGACACCCGCCCGTCGACCCCGTCGGTGCCGTCGTAGACCGGACGCAGCACGTCACAGGCCCAGCGCACGTCGAACGTGGTCAGCGTGCGCAGCGCCTCACTGACCTCGACCCCGCGCAGCGCCAGCTCGGCGATCTGCGCGTCGTAGGCGTCGCCGCGGCTGATCCCGCTGGCGAAGATCGTGGGGTTGGTGGTCACCCCGACCACGTGGTCGTCGCGGACCAGGCGGTCCAGGCTGCCGGAGGCGAGCCGTTGGCGGCTCAGGTCGTCCAGCCAGATCGACACGCCGGCGTCACTCAGCGCCGCCAGTTGGTCAACGAACATGACGTCGGGTCCCTTCTCTGCTCGCGTGTCGGCGGGCCCGGCCTGCTCACAGCGGGGCGGCCCTGATGCCGGTGGCCCGTGGGCCACCGGCGGGACCTCCGTGCTGCCGACCGGGTGTGCGTCGGGTTCCGGTGCTGCGGGTGGAATCAGGCGCCGGCGGTGGTGCGGTTCCGGTGCCCGCCGACGGTGAGACCGGGTGGGTCGAAGCGGGCCGCGAGACGGGCCAGGGTGAGGGCGGCGAGCAACAATCCGACGTCGCGCAGGGCCACGTCGTAGTAGCCGGAGTAGGTCAGCAGGCTGACGACGATCCCGGCCAGCCAGGCGGCCACGATCCAGGCCCCGTAGCGAGGCTTGAGCGCGACCGCGAGCCCCGCGACGATCTCGACCACGCCGACGACGTGCATGGCGGTCGTGGCGCTGAACGGGGCGAGGTCGGCGATCCACGGGGCCAGGTACTGCTCCCAGTTGACCAGCACGTTCGCGAACTTGTCCGCCCCGAACACGATCGGCAGCACCGCGAACCCGATCCGCAACAGCAGGAAGCTCTGGTACGCGGGATCGCTGGTGAGCCGTTGGCGGCCCGGGCTCGGCGCCACCGACGGCGCGTGATCGTCGATCGACATGATCTCTCCTGACCCATGGGTGCGGCGGGGTGCCTCGCACCGTCACGTTGTTGGTGTCGGGAGCCGTCGACGTCTTACCCCCGCGGTCGGGAGACACCGACGGCGGGTGGCGCCCACGGCCCCCGGGCCGCGATGCGGGGTATGACCGGCCGATACCGCGACGCTCACTGGCATGACTTGCAGCCGCCCGCGCACGGCGTTCGTCCTGTCCGGTGGGGCGAGCCTGGGCGCGATCCAGGTCGGGATGCTGCGAGCGCTCTACGAACGCGGCATCCGCCCCGACCTGGTCGTGGCACGTCGGTCGGGGCCGTCAACGGAGCGTTCATCGCATCGCACCCGCCGACGGTGGCCGCCGCCGACGAGCTGGCGGCGAGCTGGCGACGCACCCGACGCACCCAGGTGTTCCCGCTGCACCCGCTGCTGGGACTGCTCGGCTTTCTCGGGTCGCGCCACCACCTGGTCCCCGCCTCCGGCCTGCGCCACCTGCTGACCGAGCACGTCGGCTCCGCGCGCCTCGAGCAGCTCCCGATCCCGCTGCACGTGGTCGCCGTCGACGTCCTGACCGGCGAAGAAGTCCTGCTCTCGTCCGGACCGGTCGTCGAGGCGGTGCTGGCCAGCGCGGCCGTTCCCGGGGTGCTGCCCCCGATGCGGTGGGGCGGCCGCGAGCTGATCGACGGCGGCGTCGCCGACAACACCCCGATCTCCCAGGCCGTCGCCCTCGGTGCGCATGAGATCTACGTGTTGCCCACCGGGCACGCCTGCGCGTTGCAGACCTCGCCGGGTTCTGCGCTGGGGATGTCACTGCACGCGCTGAGCCTGCTCATGCACGCCCGGCTGCTGGCCGACATCGCCATGCACCAGGACCACGCCAGGCTCGTCGTCCTTCCCCCGCCGTGCCCACTGACCGTCTCACCGGTCGACTTCAGGCACGCCGGCTACCTGATCACGACGGCGTTGACCGACGCCCGCGCCTTCCTCGACGGCGGGGGCGCCGCCCGCCCTCCGATCCGGATGGGCGTCCACCAGCACCACACGGCCGGGGGCCGGGCTCGCCGAGATCGGATCGACGACCGGGGTAAGACCGCGCCTCCGGCCGTCGCACACAGAACATGCGCGTAGCCGAGCAACCCCGCAGCCCCCTGACCGACCCGGTCCGCGCCTGGCGCAGCGGCCGGCTGCGCGAGGCCGGCTTCAGCCCACCCGTCGCCGAGGCCCTGGCCCGCGACCGCGACTACGACCTGCACGCCCTGCTCGAACTCATCGACCGCGGCTGCCCACCCCCGCTCGCCGCCCGGATCCTCGCCCCCGTCACCGCCCCGCCGGCTCCATGCTGAATCCGCCGCGAGACACGATCGTGACACCCCACGAGGCCACCCACCCCGGTACCGTCGCAGCCGTCATGCCCGGCTCCGACGCACCCCGCTCGACCGCGAGACCGCCCCAGACCGCGCTCGACGCCGAGTCGCAGGCCTGGGTCGAGCACCTCCGCCCCGACAGCCCCCACCGCGAGGCGGCCGTGCTGGCCCTGCACGCCCTGCTGTTGCGCGCGGCCCGCTTCGAGGTCGACCGTCGCCGGGCGACGATGCCGGACCTGCGCGGCAACGACCACGCCGACCTCGCCCAGCAGAGCGCCGACGACGCCGTGGTCGCCGTCCTGGCCAAGCTCGAGGGCTTCCGCGGCGAGAGCCGCTTCACCACGTGGGCCTACAAGTTCGCCCTGCTCGACACGGCCGTGACCCTGCGCCGGCGCGCCTGGCAGAGCCGTGAGGTGCCCCGCGAGCCCGAGCACTGGCCACCGATCGCGGACACGGCGTCGACGCCGCAACGCGCCATGGAGGGCCGAGAGCTCCTCGCCGCCGTCGGCGCGGCCATCGACCGCGACCTCAGCCCGCACCAGCGCGACGTCCTGATCGCGATCACCGTCAACAACGTGCCCATCGACGTGCTCGCCGAACGGCTGGGCACCACCCGTGGAGCGCTGTACAAGACCCTGCACGACGCCCGCGCCAAGCTCCGATCGGCCCTGACCCACCGCGGGCTCGACCCCCACCGGAACACCGAGGGCAGCCCGTCATGACCGCCGACCACACCGACGTCCACCGGCTGCTCGCGCGGCTGCTCGGACCCCCCGGCCCGGAGCTGACCTGCGAACAGTGCTTCGAGCAGCTCGACCACTACGTCGAGTCCCGGCTTGCCGGCGCGGACGCCGATCGGCTCGTCCCGGGCATGCGCGACCACCTCGCCGGGTGCCCGGCCTGCGCCGAGGACCAGGACAGCCTGCTCGCCCTGCTCACCGCGGACCGCGACGCCCCCGACCGAGGCTGACGCCACGGTCGGCCTCGGGCCCGGGCCCCGAGGGTGCCCGGAACGTGCCAGCGATCATGATGCCAGCAGCAGGGTACCGGTGGCGATCAAGGCGACCACCTTCACGACCTCCAGGGCCACGTACGCGTAGTGGCTACGCGATCCGGGTGATTTCGCACCGGTGAGGACCCGGTTCGACCGGTGCGTCAACCGTGGCCGGATCAGCCCCAGCTGCACCACCAGGACGGCCACGACGACCACACTCGACACCACGCTGCGGCCCGCCGCGCCGCCGACGACGGACGCGACCACCAACGCGACGGCGAGGACCGCTTCGACGGTATTGAGGGCACGGAAGACCAGGCGTCCGATGCCCAGGCCAATGCGCACGGTGACCTCGGGCGCGCGGAACTTCAACGGCGTCTCCAGGAACGAGACGGCCAGCACCATCCCGAGCCACACGAATGTCACCGCCGTGGCCACCGCCGCCGCCGGGTTCATGGATTGGCTCCTCTCCGCCCGGGCGGGCGTGGCTCACTTGCCCGTCCGCGGCCTGCGGGCGGTTGCGTCGAGGTGCGCAAGGCATAGATCGGGTTCGACGAACGGGTCGAGCCGCTCGACTGTGACCGGGGTACAGAGGGCGGCCATCGCGCCCTGCATCAGCCCCAGGTGCAGCGAACAGACGATCCCGGCGCCGGACTCCACCAGCTCCAGGAACGGGCAGTGCCGCAACCCGAGCTGCCCCTGGCGGCCGAGGATCGCTGCTCGGGCGCGAACCCCAGATCGTCGACCAAGCCCACCAGCCGAGCGAACGCCTGCTCGTCCGTGAACCCGCCCGACGGGGCCGCCTGATCGACGAGCTGGGCGCCACAGGCCCGCCCGGCGTCCATGGCCCTGGCTTCGGCATCGGGGGCGGCGGCGAGCTCGCCGGTGAGGATGCCGGCGAGCAGGCGGTAACTGCGAGGCCCGGCCGGGTCCTCCCGGGGTGGGCTCGGAACAGCAGCAGCGGCCGGCCCGGGCCGGCCGGAGCGCCGTCGACCTGCTCGACTTGACCGGTACCGACCAGGGATTCGAGATGGAACCGGACGGTGTTCGGGTGCACGTCGAGCCGCTCGGCGATCTCGGCGATGCTCATCGGGGACCGCGACCCCCCGTTCCACTGCGCCGACACAGGGCAATCCGTACGTCACAGCCTCAATTTACACAAACCTCGCTAGTGACCTGCGCCGGTAGTTCGTTGCAGAAGTCGTGCGAGGGATTCGAGGATCTGCTCGGCGGTCTTGGTCCAGATGAAGGGCTGGGGGTTGTCGTTCCAGGCTTTGATCC
>JAABUZ0100005330.1_pt1 | contig 16954 bp, 16 predicted proteins | sample 5562091 | NCBI WGS metagenome assembly JAABUZ01 (sample SAMN12813069, study PRJNA571459) | rock metagenome | isolation source: Antarctica rocks | place: Antarctica: Victoria Land, Linnaeus Terrace sud | collected 2015-12-21
TCAGACAAAAACATGTGATAATAAAATCGTCCAAGTTCATGGGAGTTCTCCTCAGAATGGTGTTTAGGTTTTTCTGAGAATACCTCATGAACTTTTTCTTTGGCAAGATTACTTGCACATCGCGTTAACTATGAACGTTATGATCCGCCAGTTAGAGGGAGATACAGTAAACTGCTCAGCACGGTTTATGCTGGTCGAAAATACTCTGGGTCCAACTGCATTTGGGCAGTATAACGATGTAATCGTCAAGGAGGGCGATGGTACGTGGCGCATTAAGCATCGACAACTGGTGGAGATATGGCGTCATCCTGCTTCCATCAGTGTAAATAAGTAATGAATATTGATAAACGTAGAAGTGAAAGATCGTTGAGAAGGGATGCATGCAATGGATGGTAATACAAATACTTCAGATGGAGATAAGTCGAGGAATCATCATCTTATTGTAATGCGAGCCGATGAAGGACAAGCTTTATGGCATCTTGGAACACTCGTCATCTTTAAAGCTACCGGAGTGGATACAGGGGATCAGTTTGCTCTCTCCGATAATTATGCACGGCAAGGTGTCGGTCCGATGCTGCATGTACACGAACGAGACGATGAGTCCTTTTACGTGCTCGAAGGAGAGATTGGCTTCCAGGTTGGAGATGAGACAATTTCTGCCAGTGCTGGCGACTTCCTGATCTTGCCTTATGGAGTCCCCCACCGCTTCTGGGTCAAATCTGAAAGAGCTCGGTTTCTCGTTCTCTCCACACCAGCCGGGTTAGATCGTTTCATTCAGGCCACGGCAAAGCCAGCCCTTACACGAACTCTCCCTCCACCACCTGCTGGCCCACCAAGCCTTCAAGAATATGAGCAATTAGTAAATACAGCTCATAAATATGGTTACGAAATACTTGGACCACCTTCCGGTGGTACTATGTAAGACGAGCAGGGCGATCACAGGTATCGCCCTGGTTCAGTTGCCTTAGTTTAAAGGTAAGCCGCTTTTGGAAGAGCAAATACTGTTCCAGTCAGATTCGCCTCTTCAAGATAAATTGGTTGATAGGTACGCTTTGTAAATACCCACTGGGCATCCGATGTCTCAAGAGAAGGTCCAACGGCGACGATGGTATCTCCTTCGATCAGAACATCTGCCCAACCAAAATCGCCGAGCTGTGGATCGAGAGTAATCACGCATCCGTTACGAATAAGTAGTCTTGAAGCGGCCATGTTCACCTACCTCTTCTTAAATTGCGAGTTACGAGACTACGATCCCAATTGTGGTAACTCTGTGATACCAAGCTGGCGTAGAAGACCAAGTTCATCGCCTATTGCCCAAATTTCTCGGATCTTCCCATTGACGAAACGAAAGAGCACAACCTCAGCTACATCGATCTGCCTTCCAGTAGGAGGAATACCGAGAAAATCACGCGTATGCGTACCTTGAACGGTATAGCGAGTCATGACCGTCTCACCAACAGCCATCTGCTCATCAATAATGGAATTCCAGTCAGGAAAGCCACTGTGAAGCTCTAGCGCGGTCTGTTTAAATCGTTCGACGTTCGTCAATGCCTGCGAAGGTTTGTCGGGTTGCGCAGAGCTTTTTCCTTTGAGGATAGAGAGAGATTTTGCGAGAGCACCACGAACATGACGTAGCTCTGGATCGAGAATCTCATCTGCAACTTCCATATGACCGGCATTGATGACTTCCGCGTTGAAGCGCTGAATGGTTGCCTTGTTGTTCAATGATCTTCAGGCATTAGTGCAGCAGCAATTCGAACGATTATCCAGAGAAGAGCAAACAGTAATGTGCTGGCTGGTAATTGAGCGGGAACTAGTATCCCTGGACACCTTAGCCAGGGAGCGAGGACCAGTACTGTCCAGAAAACAGGTCTTGGAAGCGGTGGAAGCATTACGACGGCGCTCTTTGATTGAGCGAGGATCGCAAGGGACGGTTTTCACCTTGCAGCCAATGCTGATGGAATATATGACGGAGCAGGTGATCGAACACATCAGTGCGGAGATCGGACATGGACAACTCTCACTTGTAATCAGTCATCCTCTCGTTAAAGCACAGGGCAAGGAATATGTACGACATAGCCAGATTCGGTTCTTACTCAAGCCGATTCTTAAGCGCTTGCTACTAGAGTTTCAGGACAAAAGCCACCTTGAAGATCGACTCATCCAATTGCTAAATCTTCTACGGAAGAGACCGCTGATGGAACAAGGATATGGAGGTGGCAATATCGTCAATCTGCTCGTTCATCTGAAAGGAGATTTGAGGGGATACGATCTCTCTGAACTCACGATCTGGCAAGCCTACCTGCAAGGAGTAGAGTTGCAGGATGTCGATTTTACTGGCTCAGCTTTTCACAGCTCGGTTTTTACAGAAACCTTTGATGTAATATTGAGTGTGGCTTTTAGCCTCGATGGAAGGTATTTAGCGGCAGGCAGTGCCAATGAAGAGATACGTTTATGGCATGTTGCTGATTGGCAACCCTTCATGACTCTACAGGGACATACTGATTGGGTCAGGTCAGTCACCTTCAGCCCCGATGGTCGATTACTTGCCAGTAGTAGTGAAGATCAGACCATCAAGATCTCGGAGTTTGCCAGTGGAAGATGTCTCACGACGCTACAAGAACATGCGAGTTGGGAAAGATCAGTTGCCTTCAGTCCTAACAGTACCATGCTTACTACAGGAGGTATGGATCAGACAGTCAAGATCTGGGAGGTTGCTAGTGGAAGATGTCTTGCAGTGCTAGGAGGTCATGAAGGACGCATCTATTCGGTCGCCTTCAGTCCCAATGGTCAGTCGCTTGCCAGTGGGAGTGAAGATCAGACGGTCAAGATCTGGGAGGTTGCTAGTGGAAGATGTCTGACAACGTCATCAGAACATACGAATCTGGTAAGATCAGTTGCATTTAGCCCTGATGGCTTGTGGCTAGCAAGTGGAAGCAATGATCAGACAGTACGCGTCTGGGAGACAAAGAGTGGTAAATGCCTTCAGGTGTTGCGTGGTCATACCAACTGGGTCAAATCGGTGGCTTTCAGCTCGGATGGCAACCTGCTAGCAAGTGGGAGTAGTAATCAGCTTATAAATCTATGGGAGGTCGCCAGTGGAAAATGTCTTGAGGTGCAGCGATGCCACACCAGCGAAGGAGAACTGACTACCTCCAATCTGGATACCCATCCTCTTGCTCAAGGAAGCTCTGAACAGGAGGAGAGAGAATATAGCGAGTATGGGGAACACTTCAGAGTATTGTATGGGGATATCAACAGAATATGGTCGGTGGCTTTTAGTCCTGATGGTGTGCTACTAGCTAGCGGCGGTGAAGATCAGACGATCAAAGTGTGGGAGGTCGCCAGCCGTCGATGTCTCAAGACATTGCGTGGTCACAGAGGAGCCGTACTTTGTGTCAGATTTAGTCCTGATGGCACGCTGTTAGCTAGTAGCGGTGAGGACCAGACGATTAAAGTATGGAAGGTTGCTAACAGCCAGTGTCTCAAGACATTACACGGCCATACGAGTCGAACAAGGTCAGTCGCTTTCAGTCCCGATGGTGCAACTCTTGTGAGTGGTTGCGATGATGGAACAATAAAGCTCTGGGATGCGCAGACAGGAGCATGCTTCAAAACGTTAAGAAGTGATAGACCCTACGAGCGTATGAATATCGCGAACGTAAAGGGACTCACAGAGATGCAGAAAGTTATGCTTAGAAAGTTAGGAGCCATCGAAAGCGAGGAGCATTCATAGCAGGGTACGAAGAGAACTGAACTTATGCACGAACCTACAGCAAGTGACATCACCCTCCTCTAAATGTAGACTTGAAGTCAAAAGGAGGGCTTCGATGAGCATAGAGGAAAACAAGGCTACTATTCGTAGGCTAAATGAAGAGTTTATCAACAAGAGTAACGCGTCTATATTAGACGAACTGTACTCTCCAGAGCTACGGCGTAGTAGATGTGGCTTGCAATGGATCGTCAGCACATATGACGGACAACGCGGGTTCGAGAACCTACACGAGGCGTTTCCGGATTACCATTCTCAGATCGAAGAGCAAATTGGCGAGGGCGACCTCGTCATCGCACACTGCACCATCACGGGAACGCACAGGGGTGAACTATTTGGTATTGCTCCAACGGGAAAAACAATCTCAATGAATCAGGTCGTCTACTACCGCTTTTATGAAGGCAAAGTCACGGAGATTTGGGCGATTAGTGACGAGCTTGGCCTGCTGCATCAGTTAGGCCTCGTAGATATGCATCAGATGCGTGAGAAGTTGCACTTCTAAAGGGCTTGACATCTCCAACTCTTTTAAGTTGACAACACTCCCAGGAAGATACGAACGAACCTGAACCCAGAGGCGAACGCACAGGGACTGACAACCTCCCCACTTTGTGAGTAGACTTGAGTTAATTATTAACCTCTTTGACATAGATATGTAATTATCAGGAGGTCCAGCAATGATTGAGGGTAGAAGCCTGGAACAGCAAGTACAATGGCTAGCTGATCGAGCAGAGATCAGCGATGTACTTTTTCGTTACTTTTCAAGCACTGATCTGCGTGACTGGAATCGCTGGGGGGACTGCTTGACTGAAGATGTGGAGGTTGACCTCGGATTTGGTCAGAGGACCGGACGGGAGGACGTCGTTCGGTGGGTGGAGGCAGCTCTGGTAGATGTCGATGCTACGCATCATATGAGCAGTAACCACGAAATCACCATCGACGGTGATACTGCGACGGTGAGGTCTGACTTGCTCACCACCCATGTTGTGGTACGTGAGGGTATTGAGGAGCGTTTGACTGCTGGTGGAATCTATAACCACCTGCTTGTTCGCACTGCAAAAGGATGGAAGATTCGTAAGGCACAGAATAGCATGACCTGGCGCGACGGCAACCCTACGGGTCCAGCCGCCGCCACGCATGCACGTGTGAGCAATAGCGAGCGACCGGAAGACCTACTTTAGAGTAGACGCTATGGACTTCGCTATTACGTATGTGGAAACCAGCTGAATTGACAAAGTAGTCATAAGTAGTTGAGGTTGCAACAAATGACTAAAATACGTTTGACCCTGGCTTGTAGCGAATACGACCGGACAGCGGCTCTCATATCAGGTGATATAGAGCCAGAGGGAATCAGTCTGAACTACCTTCGTTTGCCGGTAGAAGAAATTTTTTGGAGAATGATCAAGCACCAGGAGTTTGATGTCTCAGAGATGTCTTTCTCCAGCTATATGATTCATCGCAGCCGCACCGATGATTTTATGGCCATTCCAGTTTTCCCGTCGCGCTTCTTCCGCCATTCTTGTATCTTCATTAATGCCAGGGCGGGTATCGAGCGACCGGAAGATCTGGTAGGAAAGCGGGTGGGCGTACCTGAATACCAGATGACGGCATCACTCTGGCAACGAGCACTCCTACAACATGAGTACGGAGTTCATCCATCAGCCTTACGATGGTTTCAAGGAGGCTTAGAAGAGCCAGGTCGTGTCGAAAAGCAGACAATCGATTTACCGACGGAGATCGATATTCAACCGATTGGACCAACTCAAACGCTGAGCCAAATGCTAAAAGATGGAGAAATTGATGCCCTCCTCTCAGCTCACGCGCCTTCCAGCTTTTATGACAATGACATCAATGCTATGTCAAGTAATACTCCTTTAATTTCGGGTGGTAGTGGGCAAGTACGCCGCCTTTTCCCCAATTACAAAGAGGTCGAGCAAGCATACTTTAAGAAAACGGGCATTTTCCCAATTATGCATGTGATCGTTTTGCGTAAAGATGTGTTGGAAAAGCATCTCTGGGCAGCTCGCAGCTTTTACAAGACATTTAGCCTGGCTAAAGATCAACTCTTTAAGCAGATGGCTGACACAGTCGTATTACGCCTCAGCCTGCCCTGGCTCTTTGCGGAATTGGAGGAAACTGTACGCCTTATGGGATCTGACTTCTGGCCTTACGGAGTAGAGGCTAATATCAAAACATTGGAAGCTGCTACTCTGTATTCGCACGAACAGGGATTAACGCCTCATAAACTTGATGTTGAAGAACTGTTTGTGCCAGGTACCATAGATGAGTTTAAGATTTAGTGGTTTCTATTGCTTTGAGAAAGGCAGGCCAGTATGACAGCTTCAAGGTTGCTCATCCGTAATGGATGTGTGCTTACCCTCGATCCAAAAATTGGTGACTTTGCCTGGGCAGACGTTCTGGTTGAGGGAGACAAAATCGCCGCTGTAGGGTCGTCCATTGAAGCATCTGATGCTCAGATCATTGACGCAACAGATATGATTGTCATTCCAGGGTTCGTAGATGCTCATCGTCATACTCAACAGGCTGCTATTCGCAACCTCAACTCTGATATGACCTTTGAAGAGTACTTTGGGACAATCATGGGGGTCTACTCTCACTGGCACCGGCCTGAAGACGTTTACATAGGAAATCTTGCTGGTGCACTGGAAGCACTGGATGTTGGTATTACCACATTGCAGGACTGGTCTGTTGAAATCAATACACCTGAGCATGCAGATGCTGCGGTCACGGCCCTTCAGGAGGCAGGTATAAGAGGCAGTTTTGGATACGGACCACCGTATGACCCATTGAGAGAGTGGTGGTCTAACAGTAGACTGCCACATCCAGAGGATACACGTCGGGTACGCAACACATATTTCTCCTCGGAAAATCAGCTGCTTTCATTTGCAATGGCTTTGCGTGGGCCAGAGTTCACTACCCCCGAAATTAATGAGCACGATTTTCACCTTTCTCGCGAACTTGACGCTCGCATATATGTGCATATCGATGCCCCTGGAGCGATTGAGGGAATATCTCACCTGCTCGGTCCTGATACTATCTACATCCACTGTTGTCGCTCAACTGATCACGAACTTAAGATGATCGCTGACTCCGGGGGATTTTTGTGCGTCTCACCTGAATGCGAGATGGGCCTGCACAATGCGCCTGTCACTGGTAGAGCACTCGCCCAGGGTCTACGTCCTTGCCTGGGCGTTGATAGTTCGGCACCTATATCAGGGGATATGTTTGTGCAGATGCGCATGGCACTTCAGCAGGAACGCATGCGCTTTCTGCAAGCGGCTTGGCAAACAGGACATCCACCTGCGAAGTTCGAGGTTTCGACGCGTGATGCTCTCGAATGGGCAACGATAGAAAGCGCACGTGCGATGGGGCTTGAGCATGAGGTTGGAAGCTTGACTCCTGGCAAGCAAGCCGATATCGTTCTGCTGCGAGCCGATGGACTCTACCTCACGCCACTCAACAATCCTGTTGCTGCTGTTGTGACGGGAGCAGGGCCACGCGATGTTGATACCGTTCTCGTTGCAGGAAAATTTGTGAAGCAAGATGGCAAGTTGCTGGGCGTCGATTTAAAACGTGTACGTAACTTGCTTCTTGATACACGCGATCATCTCTATTCGAAGGGAGGAGTGCCGAGGACTGCACAATTAATGGCAACGCGACCTCGACGAATCGTATCTTAGCCTCATGAAGGGCGAGATATACACATCACTATTCAGTAAGTAAGGAAAGGAAAGCGCGCAAATGTTACAAGAAACTGCTGTAAACCCAAAATACCATGTTAAACTTACTCCTGCTAATTCAGTCTTGATGATGGTTGATTACACGACTGGATTCCTGCCTGGGCTGCGGACGATGGAGCAAGCCAAGTACATGCACAATGTCACTGCACTTGCTAAGATTGGGAAAATTTTTCAATTGCCAACTATCATTCTCGGTGATGAAGGAGGGTGGAGAGGCAACTTCTTTCCTCAAATCTCTCAATATCTACCGACAGGTCATTATATTGAGCGCCACACTCCCAGTGCCTGGCGAGTTCCAGAGTTTGTGGAAACTCTTAAGAAGATTAACAGACCAAAAGTGATCATGGCAGGTATCTCTATCGATAATTGTGTGCTACAAAATGCGCTTGATATCTTAGCTGCTGGCTACGAGGTCTATGTTGTGGTAGATGTTTCAGGGACCGAATCCCAGCTTGTGGAAATCGCTGCAATGATGCGACTGACGCAGGCGGGAGCAGTAATGACTTCCTGGGTTTCCCTGGCTTCGGAACTGCTCGATGACTGGAATACACCAGAGGGTCCAGAAGTTGGAGCATTGTATCAAGAACTGAGTGCATGGGGTGGGCAAGAATAGGGCTGACACTACGTTAAAAACGGCTCAACTGAGAGTGGCCGGGTCCCTAAACCTGGACTCAAGCCACTCTAACTCGTAGTATTTGAGAGTGGGTAACAGAAAGGAAAAATTGATGTCACAGGAACATATTAGACGCATTTTCGCTGCACTCGACTCGATGCAAGCAGACGACTTCGTAGCATTTTTTACTGAGGATGGGCAGATGCGAACAGGCAATGCTGCCCCACTCGTTGGGCGGAACACAATACGTGATGTGCTCGCTCAGGGGATGAAGGCAGCTTTCAAAGGTCTGCGTCATGAGATCATTGGCCTATGGGAGGAGGGCGACATAGCAATTGTCGAAAGCAATGTCAGCTATACACGCATCGATGATACTATCATCACGCTACCTGCTGCAACTATCTTGTATATGACTGACGGGCTCGTTCGAGACTATCGGGTATATATGGATATCGCACCAGCACTTGCTCCAGAATGAGCTCAAATATGTCCCGTTTTTGGGGACGTGCTCTTAGCTTGATAAATGCAGCCGACTTTGGCATAAATTTAAGCCTCTTCTAAAGGCCCGATACGGCGACAGTAATAATTCCAAACATTTTTTAACAGCTTAGGAGTGAAAATTTTCTCTCGCTTCCCTGGTATGTCTTCATCGTGTGTCCAGCTAAAGGAATGACTGGAAGCAGAAGCGAATAATTGAACCTGACTTGCCCGCTCCAAATTAATAGCCGAAACCACAGCTTTTTCAATTGTGTCGCCCGCTACCACGATTCCATGGTTGATCAAATAGCAGCCAATGGCATCACCTAACGTCGTAGCGACCTCCTCGCCCAGTTCGCGTGATGCAATGAGGTCTGAGGTTCGGGTGAAGCGGGGCACATCAGGTGGAGTAAACTGTGCACCTTCGTGAGAGACAGCTCGCAAGGGTTGCCCGCTAGCCGCAAAGGCTATGGAGTAGATTGGATGAGTATGAACTACACAAGTTATTTCTGGCCTGATTCTAAAGATCTCAGAATGAATAGGGAACTCAACATGGCGTGATAGGTCTCCTTCAACAACATTTCCGTCGAGGTCCACGCGGATCAGGGTGTCAGGAGTGATTTCATCCATGCCCATGCCAGATGGTTTCATCCAGAACGTATCTTCACCAGCTCTGCGATAGGTAACATGCCCATAAACAGTATCGTTTTGTCCATTGGCTGCTAAAATGCGGCAGGCATAAGCAAGTTCGCGGCGAAGTTCCAGACTCTCTTTTGAAAAAGTTGACATTCTAGAAAACCTTCCTTTAAGTAAGATGTTAGAAATGGTAAGTATACTATCAGATAGCTAGAAACCTGATTACTTCTCAGTCTACTCAGATAGGGCGAGATTGTCAGTCCCTTTACGTTCGTTTCTAAGTTCAGGTCCGTTCGTATCCTCGCATTACCTTTCGACTGCTCCCAACGCTCCCATCATCGCTTTTTGGGCTTTTGTTAATCCTACAACTCCGCTAATATTCATGCACTCATATGGCCTATCGCTTCTCAGTGTTCTGAGACATAAACCCGTCTCTACATTCCATAGCTTGATCGTCTCGTCATCGCTCGCGCTAACAAGAGTGCTGCCATCGGGACTGAAAGCCACCGATCTTATGCGACTCATGTGACCTTTTAACGTCTTAATGCATTGCCCACTTGCAACTTCCCAGAGCTGGATGGTTTGATCCTCACTGCTACTTGCAAGTAGTGATCCGCGGGGACTGAAGGCCACGGAAGATATGACACCGGTGTGACCATGTAAGGTCTTAACGCACTGACCACTCGCCATCTCCCACAATTGGATGAGCTGATCAGCACCGCCGCTAGCCAGGAGTTGACCATCGGGACTGAAGGCTACCGACCAGATCCAGTTTGTATGGCCTTGTAATGTTCTGATGCATTGTCCACTTGTCACACTCCAGATCCTGACCGTCTGATCAGCGCTGCCACTAGCTAGAAGCTGGCTATCGGGACTGAAGGCTACCGACCAGATCCAGTTGGTGTGGCCCTGTAACATTCTGATGCACTGACCGCTGGCTACATTCCAGACCTTTACAGTCTGATCAGCTCCTCCACTAGCAATGGTATCGCCGTGAGCATCAAAGGCTACTGAACATACCCAGCGCGTGTGACCTCGCAAGACCTGCAGGCATTGCCCACTGGCTACACTCCAAACCTTCACGGTCTGATCAGCCCCTCCACTAGCAATAATATCGCCACGAGGACTGTAGGTTGTGGAATAGATGAGACCTTTATGACCTTGTGAGCCATTAATACACCGTCCACTACTTGTCTCCCACAATCGAACTACCTGATCACCTCCACCACTTACAAATGTGTTGCCATCCGGACCGAAAGCCACTGACCAGACTGCACTTGCATGCCCTTGCAGGGTTTTAAGGCACTGCCCACTGCTGACCTCCCACACCTTCATACTCCGATCCATACTTCCTGTGATAAGTGTGCTTCCATCAGGGCTAAAGGCTACCGACCAGACAATATTCGTATGTCCAGACAGTGTTCTCAGACACTGACCAGTACTGACTTCCCACACTCTTGCTGTCTGATCTTCGCTACTACTGGCCAGGATATTGCCGTTCGGACTAAATGCTACTGACTGAACCCAGTCGGTGTGGCCTTGTAGCGTTCTGATACATTGTCCGCTAGTCACGTCCCAGAGCTTGACCATCTGGTCGGCGCTGCCACTGGCCAGGAGCTTGCCGTCCGGACTAAATGCTACTGACCAAATGATATTGGTATGAGCAGATAAAGTTTTGATGCACCGTCCACTAGCTACCTCCCAGAGCTTGACCGTCTGGTCAGCCGCACCACTGGCCAGGAGTTGACCATCAGGACTGAAAGCCACTGACATTATCCAGCCTGTATGACCTTGCAAGACATTGAGATACTGCCCGCGAGTAACCTCCCATAATTTAATTGTTCGATCCATATCACCTATGGCCAACAGCAGACCATCAGGACTAAAGGCCAACGACCAGATCTTAGCCATGTGCTCCTGCAACGTTGTGATGCATTGTCCGCTGGTCACATCCCAAAGCCTTACTGTCTTGTCTTCACTGCTGCTAGCGAGTAGTTTGCCGTCAGGGCTAAAGGCTAACGACCAGACCCAATCTCTGTGCCCATGCAAGGTCATGCTGGGCTTCCACTCCTCTGTTCGCCAGAGACGTACCTCTCCATTCGCACTGCCCGCTGCTAAATAGTTTCCGTCAGGGCTAAAGGTTACGCTCAAAATTGCATCGAATGCATCCGCAAACACCGCTTTAGTAAGGTCTGATCCGGCCAGGTTTACATCTTGTAACTCTACTCCCTGGAGATAGGCTTCCCATAAAGCCAACCCTGAGAGATCATACCCCTGCAAATTGTTTCTTAGGAGAGAGAGCATGTTAATAATGTTTCCACCTGCATACCCCTGTTCTATGAAACTTCTCTCGCGAAGGAGGGTTAGCAGGTGGATCAGATGTTCTTCCCTTCTCTTCTCGCTATGAAAGTACGCGTATAGCTTATCAAGCACAGGTTTGAGGAGAAACAAAACCTGGCTGTAGCGCACGTACTCTTTGCTCTGAGCCTTCAAAAGTGCGTGGCTAATGAGTAGGGAAAGCTTTCCATGTTTCATCTCTTCACTTATCCGCTCGATTAACCGTTCTGTAACATATTCCAGCACTATTGGCTGTAGTGTGAATATAGCGCCCTGAGATCCTCTTTCTATTAAGGAGCGGCGATTCAATGCTTCCACCACCTCCAGGACTTGTTTTCTAGGCAACGGTGGGACTAGCTCTTGTGCGATCACTTCCAGTGAGACCAGTTCTCGCTCGATTCCTAACCAGTACATTACCGCTTGCTCTTCTGGCGACAAGCGTTCAAATTGCAGTTCTAAGAGGACCTGAACTCCATTGAAGAGCACTGCGCCTTCGTGCAAGAAGGCGGCAATATCACCACCGAAAACTTCTCGAATGGTTTCGGCAATCATCTTCAGCGCGAGCGGATTGCCCGAATAGCAGGTGACCAGTTCTTTCCAGATCGCCTCTTCTCCAAACATCTCTCTTCCACGCAAAAGATCCTGGCATTCTACCTGGCTCAGCCCGGTTAGCTTCATCGAGCGTACACGTGCGTTTGTTCCTTCAAGCGGTCCTATCTCTCTGGGTTTCTCTCGGCTGGTCAAGATCAAGCAACTTTGATGGTCAACCTCCCCTAACAGTTGTATAAGACGACCATACGCCTCATATCCTTCTCGGTACAGGCCATCACGGTTCTGCTCTTGCAGAATGGTTTCAACATTGTCTAATACGAGCAAGCAGCGCTGCTTTTGCAACAATCCGATCAAGAGCGATATTTTGCTTTCAATACGCGGTGGAATATCTGGAACTGATTGCTCGGAGAGAAACAAAATACATTGCGTCACCAACTCTTCTATAGGGGGTGCATTTCTCAACGAGCGCCAGATAACGAACTCGAAGTGTTTTGCAAGGTGATGTGTGAGCTTGATCGAGAGTGTAGTTTTGCCAATGCCACCTACCCCTAGCAATGCTACCAACCGGCAGTGATCGATCATGACCCAGCGTTCCAACTCGGCCAGCTCGGCGTTGCGTCCATAAAATGTGCTCACATCGACAGCTTCCCCCCAGTCTTCTCGGCGAGAGCCATCGTGATGCTGATTGCGTTCTGTACCAGCCACTTCAAGGTGCAAGGGGTGGTCTGAAGCTGACTGGATGGAAGGCTCATAATGGTTTACTGATTGTAAGGGAGGAAGATGTATTGGTAGGAGGGATGACTTCTCCAGCAACAGCTCACTAAACCAACTCTGATCGAAAGTAGCTCTCAGGCGTGAAGCCTTTTGGCGTACCTTCTCCCAGAGCTCTTCTGCCTCTTCTGCCTCTTTGCCTGAAGGAAAGACGTTCTGGAACACATACGTTTCGATGAGCTTTTTCAGGTATTCTCCTTTGGGATAACTACTACCACCCTCCCATTTCTGAATAGCCCTTGTGCTGACTCCGATACGCCTGGCCAACTCTTCCTGGGTTAAGTGAGCCTTTTCACGTAGCGTAAGCGCTATAGTTCCAAACTCATAGTCTCTTGCTTTGCCATAATCATGGCCCGCACTCAACTCTCCAACGGCGTCGTTCATGGTCAGACCTCCAATGAAAAACTCGGAGCCGATACGAACTAATCTGAACTCAGAAGCGAACTCAAATGGAGTGACATCTTTGTCCTTTGCGAGTAGAATTATATGTAGTAAGAATCTGCTCTGAATACTACCACAAGCACATCATAACATCAAAGGAGTTGAAACTATGGCAATTGTACGCACTTCTAACATTGACTTAAAGACAAACGGTGATGGTGCCTACGCTTTCGTTGCGCAACCGGATGACGATGCTCAGCACCCAGGCATAGTATTAATCCAGGAGTGGTGGGGCATCGAACCACACGTTCGTCAGCTTGCTCAGAGGCTGGCAGCAGAAAATTTTGTGGTGGCAGTTCCTGATCTATATCATGGCAAAATAGCGACCGAACCCGACGATGCAAGGAAGATGGTGATGATGATCCGAAGCAATCTTGATAAAGCTGCTCAAGAGATCATTGGTGCTCTCGAAACAGTCAAGGCTATGCCGAATGTAGAACCGAAAAAATTGGGTTTGATGGGCTTTTGTGTGGGCGGTTTTATGACCTACTTCGTTGCATCTCGCTACCCTGACTTAGGAGCGGTTGTTCCTTTCTATGGTGCAGGATACGAACCTATACCAGAAGAAGTTGCCAGGGTCAACGCACCTGTACTCGCGTTCTATGGGAAGAGAGATCATAGTATTTCAATGGAACAGATAGAGAAGATAGAGCGCATCTACAAGGAAGCTGGCAAAGAGATTACGGTGAAAGTGTACGATGCCGATCATGCTTTCATCAACTCTGATCATGGCTCAGGCAACGAAGACGCCGCCAGAGAGGCCTGGTCAGTAGCTGTTGACTTTCTGAAAAGACAGCTCAAGTAGTCTTTGCCCGGTATTTTATGCACTTAGCGGGTGTAGAACAACAAGAGTTGCGTTGAGTGATCCTCTAGAGGAAAAACGGAGGCGTGTGTTGGTAACAGAGGTCGCAATCTTTCATGCTGTAGCAGGCAAAGAGGATGAGTTAGGGCAGGCGATTAAACAGGGGCAAGTGATCATCCGCTCTCATCCAGATTGCCTCTCAGCACAAGTGGAACGCTGCATCGAAGATCCTGCACAGTACATATGCACGTACTCATGGACTTCACGTGAGGCACATACCCTCAATTTTCGTGATGGACCTCTCTTTCAAGAGTGGCGTCGTCATATCGACGGTCTATTTGAAGGAGTGCCAGTTGTATTTCACTATCAGGCTTTTTGAGAAGAGCTTGAGATGATAGAAGGCAAGGATCGTGCGTAGCAACGACGATGGTGCTCGTTGGCAGCAAAGCGCGGAGTGACACCATCATGCGCTCAGCCGTAGTGCGGTCTACGCCCGCAGTTGGCTCGTCAAGTAAGAGCAGCGATGGCGCTCTCAGCAGAGCTTGTGCAATGCTCAGGCGGCGACGCTCTCCGCCCGAAAGGGTATAGCCTTGCTCGCCAAGTCTTGTGTCCAGACCATGCTCAAGCTGCTTAAGCAAATCCGTCAAACACACAGCCGCCAGAACATCGTGCATCTCTTGCGTTGTCGCCTCCGGTTTCGCCATCAGCAGGTTTTCCTGAAGAGTCGCGTTAAAAATGTGACTATCCTGCGAGACGAAGGCGACATGAGACTGAAACACATCCTGTGTAAAAGCCGACATTGGTGTCTCTCCCATCTCAATGCTTCCGCTCTCCTGTTCGATTTCCCGTGCCAGCAGTTTCAGCAGCGTTGATTTGCCTGAGCCACTTGGTCCTGTCACCGCAATCAACGCGGCGGGCGGAAGCGTGCAGTCAAAGCGATGAAGCACATGCCTTTCTTGACCAGAATACCGAAAAGAGATGTCTCTCATCGTGAGCGTCTGACCCGTTGGAAATGGAGGAGAAAGATGCTGTTCGTCCCGCGCCGATTCCTCTTCCAGGAACAGCATGTTGAGTCGTTGGGCCGCCTTCTGAACGACGCCAAAAAATTGATAGGCGAGGGGCAATGTCTCGATGCTCTCGAAGATTCCCATGATGAGCAGACAGATCATGACAAGCACTGGAGCAGGCATTACTCTCCGTGTAACGAGAGGAAGACCCACACTCAATGCTACTAGAACTGTGATTGAGACAAGGCAGAGTGTCACAGCCCCGCTGGTCGCGCTTCTCCGCCGTAGGATTCGCTGCACCTGCTCAAGCTGACCCATCTCCTGCAAGAATTGATGTTTCACAATCCCTTCCGCATGATAGGCGACGATCTCCCATCTGCCCTGCAATGCTTCGATGCAACGCGTTCGTAGGCGTGCGCGCACATCAATGAAATGCGAACCAGGATGCCGATTTCGCCATGCCATGAAAAGGGGAAGCCCAACTCCAGCGAGCAGCATAAGCGGAAGGACCAGAATAGCAAGCAGAACTGATTGGATTCCAAGAAAGGCAAGACCGGCAAGAACAACTACTCCCGTTGCAATCGTCGGAATCAAGACGCGTAAAAGGACCTGATCAAGTGCATCAATATCTGCCATCGCGCGGCTCAATAGATCGCCGCTACGAAACGATGCGAAGCGTTGCCCAGGCAGAGAGATTGCTTTCTTAAAGAACAAGATGCGCAGGCGCGCCAGCCACAGAAAAGTCGCCTGATGATTGACGACGCGCTCACTATACCGTGCGAGGGTACGCAGCAAGGCAAAGGCCCGAATACCACCACTGGGAAACAGATACGAGAAGGTCGTGATACCGAGAAAGCCAACCAGAGCAGACATTGTAATAAACCATCCTGAGAGGCCAACCAGACTCACCGCGGCACCACCCGCGATACAGACGAGGACAAGTCCCAGGAGAAGAGAGCGGACAAGTCCCCCTCGTAACAGTTTAAGATAGGGCAACAGATCACGCATGTATTCTCTCCTCATGCTGTGTCGGTTCCTCGACGAGCATTCCTTCGTCCAGACGGAGTACACGATTGCACAGCGGAAGCAGGGCCGGACGATGAGTGGCAAGCAAGACGGTCTTGCCTTGCATCAGCGTTGCCAGCACGTCGATTAATTTCGCCTCCGTCTCTGCATCCAGATGTGCCGTTGGTTCATCCAGCACAAGCAAAGACGCATCCTTGAGAAACGCGCGGGCCAGGGCAACCCGCTGCGCCTCGCCTCCAGAAAGTCCCTGTCCGCGCTCCCCAAGTGGAGTATCTAATCCAGCGGGAAGGCGGGAGGCAAAATCTATCACCTGAGCTTTGCGTGCGGCCTCCTCAATCTCCTCCCTTGAGCGATCTGGCTGGCCCAGCGCAATGTTCTCGGCGAGCGTACCTGGAAAGAGATACGGACGCTGGCTTATCCAACTGCTCTCTACGACCATTGCTTTAGAAGAATGCTCTCCATTCACTCGCATCTCTCCCTGTGTCGGTACTACACGCCCCGTCATCAGAGCCAATAACGAGGTCTTCCCTGCTCCAGAGGGTCCGACAATCGCCACTCGTTCTCCTGCGTGAACAACGAGATTAACATCAGAAAGCGTTGGAGCAGTTCGACGCGTATAGTGCAACATCACCTCGCGTAGCTCTAGCTGCTGCACCGTATTGATCACCTGCTCGGCCGACCTCTGATGTTGAATCTCCTCTGAATTAGAGGAAGATGCGAGGAATGGCAGAAGATGTTCGGTCGCGGCCAGAGCATCGGCAC
>JAABUZ0100005332.1_pt1 | contig 16951 bp, 8 predicted proteins | sample 5562091 | NCBI WGS metagenome assembly JAABUZ01 (sample SAMN12813069, study PRJNA571459) | rock metagenome | isolation source: Antarctica rocks | place: Antarctica: Victoria Land, Linnaeus Terrace sud | collected 2015-12-21
ACACGGGTCCGATGCGCTATGGCCGCGTTGCTTCAAGACTCGCCCGTCGCGCGGAGGGCTCCCGTGTCACCACAGTCTGCCACACCCACGTACACGTTCGCCACATCCGCCACCTCCAACGGCGGCCGCCTGACCTGGCTTTACCCCAACATTGTGACACGCGGCCTGACCTTGAAAGGTCATGGCAGCGGACGGACGTTGAAAGGTCGGTGCGGGCGCGTCACACACTCCATGGGTCTAGGGTACGGCTGTCGCGGTCAATCTCCGTGAGACCTTTTAAGGTCTGGTCCCTGCCATGGTCTTTTAAGGTCAGGCCCACGGCGGCCGCCATCACCATTGTGGCGCGCACCCCCACGTATCCACCAGGGTTGACAACCCCCGCCCATTCCCTGTACGATAGCAATACCTAGACGTTCTTTGCATAGGGGCGCATAGTTTCTACTATGACGCCGATTGGAGGTGGCGCGGATGACAGTAGCGGTCGCGTGCGATGGGCTGACTAAGGTATACGCTACGGGCGCGGTCGCCCTGGATAACCTGACTCTGACCGTTCCACAGGGCGCCAGCTTCGGCCTGCTCGGCGAGAACGGCGCGGGCAAGTCGACGTTGGTGCGCCTGCTGATGGGCTTCATCTTTCGCACCAGCGGGGAGTTGCGTGTGCTCGGCGAAACGGAGGTCCGGCGCGCCCACCCGCGCATCGGTTACCTGCACGAGCGCCCCTACCCCGAGTTGCGCCTGACCGCGCGGCGCTACCTCACCTACATGGGCGAGCTGTCGGGGCTATGGGGCGCGGCTAACCGGCGGCGCGTCGACGCCGTGTTGGCGCAGGTCGACCTGACCGGCGCGGCCAACGCGCGCATCGCCACGTATTCCAAGGGTATGGCGCAGCGCCTTGGCATCGCCCAGGCCCTGCTCGCCGACCCGCGCCTGCTCGTGCTGGACGAGCCGACGAGCGGGCTCGATCCCTACAGCCAGTGGGCGGTGCGCCAGACCATCGCCGGGCTGCGCCGGCAGGGTGTGACGATCCTGCTCTGCTCGCACGACCTTGCCGAGGTCGAGGCGCTCTGCGATGAGGTCGCTGTGTTGAGCCACGGCCGCCTCGCCCGCGTCGGCGCGCTGGCCGACCTCGTGCGCGCGGATACGTCCGGCGGGGTCGTCGACATCGTGCTGGAGGGGGGAGAACCGGCAGGGGAGGTTGTCGCGCGGCTGGGTCTCGGCGCGCGCGTCATCGCCGTCGACGGCGACCGGTTGCGCGTCGCCGTGGCGGACCAGGCGGATGTTCTGGTTGCGCTCGTGGCGGCGCGGACGTCCATCCACTCGCTCAACCCGGCGCGCCGCAGCCTGCAGGACGTGTACCTGGATGCGACGGGAAAAAAATAGAAAGCAGGAGGGTGTCTTATGAGCGCGATAACGGCCGGGGCGCGCGATCAATCAAAGTCCAGCGCGCCGTGGCGTTTACCCGCTGTCACCGTGGCGCGGCTTACGCTGGAGAGCTACGTCCGGCGCGGCTGGATCTTGTTCGACGTGGTCGCGGTCGTGGTCACGCTCGTGGCCCTGTGCTATCCGTTCCAAGTCGCCACGGCGTCGTTCTACGGCGGTATGGGCCTGGCCCTGGGCGCCGTCGCCGTGCTTGGGACCGTCATCCTGGCGCGGCCCGCCGCCAGCGCGCGCACGTACCTGGTGCTGGCCCGTCTCCCCGCGCGCGGCGCCTATAGTCATGGGCTGATGCTCGCCGCGGCGACGTTGCGCGTCTTTGATGCCCTGTTGGCGTTGGCGCTGGCCTTGGCGACGGGGCGCATCGTGCGCCCCACCCTTGGCCCCGTTTTGATGGGATTGGCCGGCTTGACGGCCGATTGCGTCGTGCTGGCCGTCCTGACCGTGACGCTCTGCGCGCCGATCGGCTCGCGCCGCCTGCTGATCGCCTTCCTGGCCTGGCTTGTCGCCGCCCTCGTGCCCGCCTACGACGCCGCCCGGCTGCCGGCCATTCTGGCGGAGCTGCTGAACCTCACGCGCCTGCCCCTGTTGCCCATCTCGACCGTCTTCGCCGCCACCACTGGCGGGAGTCCTGGCTGGCCGATCCTGGCGGGGTTCGCCGTCGAAGCTGTTTATGTCGGCGTTCTGGCCGTGCTCGCGGGGTTCTTGATCGAGCGGCGTGAGCTACTATTGCACTGAAAACCACAGTCCATAGATCATCCCGTCGCGCGCGATAACCCAACGTTTTGCATGCGGGGGCTGCCGCCGCCGGAGGGCATGGCGGTTTGGGCGCGGGGCGATGGCGGCGGCAGGATCGTCACCGTGGCCGCGCGAGTGGCCGCGCCGCGCGCCGTGCGCGCCGTCGTGGTGAGGCCGGCCGTGACCGCCCTGGCCGGCTTGTAGGTGACGCGTATCGTCGTCACGTAGACGCCGCGTCCGTCCGCGCTACCCCGTCGCATGACCCGGTAGGGCACGGTTACGACCGTGCGCGTGACATGTGTGTGGCGTCCATTCTTGATGACTGTCACGCGTGTGACGGTGACCTGCAGCGTGACCGTCACGGCCGCGCGCGCCGCCGTACGTACGCTGACCCGCAGCGTCCCACCGCTCCTCACGACGCGCGCGGCCGTGACGGTCAGCGGCGGCGCGATCGTGCGCGTCGGCGTGGGCGTGGTCCCCCGCGTCGGGACGGCGGTCGGCCGGGCCGTGCCGGTGGGCCGGAGCGGGACCGGCGTGTTCGTCATGGTTGGTATCGGGGTATTGGTCGGGATGGGCGTGGTCGTCGCGGTCGGGATGGGCGTGTTGGTGCTGGTCGGGATGGGCGTATTAGTGGGTATCGGTGTGTTGGTCGGGGTATCGGTCGGGACGGGCGTGTTGGTCGGGGTATCGGTCGGGACGGGCGTGTTCGTCATCGTGGGCGGGAGCGGCGTGTTCGTGGCGGGGACGGCCGTCGGCGCGGGCGCTACGCTCCCCGCGTAGGGCTTGCAGGAGTAGGACGGCCACGGGCCGCTCGGCGGCGCGGGCGTCCCCGCCACGGGCAGGTCGAAGGTCGTGCTGTAGAGCAGCGTCGCCGCGAGCGTCGCCCAGTCGCTCCCCAGGTAGCCGTAGTCCTCGCGCTGGCCGTAGCACGTCCGCCACTGCGGCGCCCCGCCGTAGACGTAGCCGTCGGAATAGGTCCCATTGACCGGCCAGTAGCTCCAGCTTATATTGCCGGGCACGTTCGTGGCGGGGTTCCCGTTGTCGATGTAATGCACGAAGGCGCTGAACCAGGCGCCCGCGCTGCCGAACGCCGTGTCCACGATGCAATTGTTGGCGTGGGTGCAGGTCCCGTACTCGCCGACCCATAGCGGCGCGGTGTAGGTGTGCGCCGGGGACGCGGTGATGTAGCCGAAGTCGCGGTCCCAGGCTTTGTACATCGTCGGTACGTCGACGTTCGCGTTGGTGCTGGAGAAGCGGTAGTCGTGCGGCGAGTAGACGAGGTGGTCACTCCCGCCGGGGGCGGTGAACGTCACCGGATCGACGGCCACGCCCTGCAAGTTCTCGCCCCACCCATCCGGCGGGAAGCCGCCGTTGGCCTGCGGGTAGGTCGACACGCCCTCCACGACCATCAGCCAGTGTGGGTTGATGGCGAGCAGCAGGTTACCCGCCCTTTGCGCCCACTGCGGCCAGTCGGTGTCGGGGTTATTGATCCCGTTGGGGCCGCCGCACGGACCCCAGTGGGCGGACGTGACGTAGCCGGGGCAGTCCGACGGGCCGAATTGCGAGTGCGGCTCATTGCGCAGATCCATGCCGGTGACGGCGGGGTCATGGGCGAAGAGCGCGCCGAGCGTGCGCCAGTCGTCGAGCCACGATCGCGCGCTGTAGCAGGTATAGGGCGCCGCGTTGGAAGGGCAGGTGATGCCCGTATACCACAGCCCGTTCTCCTCGGGGCTCCAGCCGGCCTCGGAGCGATGGTCGTCCAGGATCACGTAGAGCCCCCGGCTGCCGGCGTAGTCGACCACCGTCTTGAGGACATCGAGGGCGCGCAGTCCCACGAGGTCATTGTTGTTTTGGACGGTGTCGCTGATCGCCCGCAGTAGATAGGCCCCGGTGATCGGCGTGTTGGTCGTGCCGGGGACGGGGATACAGCTGCCGTTGACGCAGACCGACGACAGGTCGCTCACCACGGGGTTACGCTCGACGAGCTCGTTGGAGAGCGGGATGCGCAGGGTGTTGAAGCCGAGCGCCTTGATATGGTCGACGATCGTTTTATATGACAGGTAGTGCAGGCCGCCGGCGACGAAATCGTTGGAGTCGAAGCCGTACCAGTTGAGGGCGCGCAGGCGCACGGGGGCGCCGGTGGCGTCGACGATCGACGCGCCGCAGGTGTGCAGGTAGGGGGCCGGGTCCTGTGCGCCGCAGGCGTCGGCATGCGCGGGCGACCGGCGCGCGGCCGGATTGATCGGACTAATCACGAGCAGGGCCACAAGGGCCGCGAGGACCAGGCGCGCCGTGAGCGCGCGCGTGAGGCCAAAAGGAGGGCGCATACTCTTCCCATCGTGCGTACGTGGCACAACGCGCCATCTACAATGAATGGCGCGACATGATGACATGCATAGAAGCTCTATGCACACACAGCATAAAGGGGGGTATCGTGCGGGCGCATGATGCGAAACTCACCGATCTCGCCTGGATGGGCGCCGGAACGTTGCGCACCGAGGCGCCGGTCAGGTGATCGTACCAATCGACGCGCATCGTTGTGACGCTGCAACTTCCCCGAACCGGCGCGCATGCCGGCGCTCCCAGTAGACGCGAAAAAGTGGCGCGCACCCCGATGGACCCATGGCCTTGTACGGCCGACCTTCCTTTGTGCTATGATGGCGCGTAGCGTGGCCGTGGCGTATAGGTGTGGCGCGGGGGAAGCTTTATGGCGGCGATGGAGATGATGTCCCTGGGGCAGTTGCTGCGGTACTACCGGCGGGCCGCGGAGTTGACGCAGGGGACGGTGGCCGAGCGTGCCGGGATCAGCGTGCGCGCCCTCAGCGACTACGAGTGCGACGCGCGGCGCGTCCCGCGCAAGACGACCCTCGCGCTCTTGAGCGATGCCCTGGCGTTGCCGCTGGAAGACCGCGCCCGTGTGGACGCGGCGTGGCGCCGCCGCGGCCAGGCGCAGGACGCGCGGCCCGGCACGGAACCGCCACTCCCGCCGCTCGTCGGGCGTGAGCGCGAACTGGACCTGCTCGAGCGCCACCTTATGGGCGCGGGGCCGCCGGTCCTGATGTTTGCCGGGGAGCCGGGCATTGGCAAGACACGCCTGCTCGACGAGGCGGCGTCGCGCGCCGTCGCGCGTGGACTGCGCGTGCTGCACAGCGGCTGCCAGCGACGCGACGCCGAAGCGCCCTACGCGCCCCTGCCGGACGCGCTCATGCGCTTTATCGACGGCCTGTCGCCGGCGCGCCGGCGCACGGACCTCCAGGGCTGCGCCTGGCTGGCGCGCTTGCTGCCCGAGCTCGCGGATGCTATGCCCGAGCCGCTCCCCGCGTGGCCGCTCCCGCCCGGCGACGAGCGCCGCCTGATGGTCGAGGCGCTGGCGCGTTTCCTGGGCAACGTGGCAGGCCCGGCCGGAACGCTGCTCGCGCTCGACGATCTGCAGTGGGCGGGCGCCGATGCCCTCGCCTTGCTCGCCCGGCTGGTCCGGCCGGCGCGCGCGACGAACGTTCCCTTATATATCGTGGGGGCCTATCGCGACAGCGAGGCGCGGCCGGGCGACCCGCTCGCGGAGGCCCTGGCCGACCTGGCGCACCGGTGCCTCGTCGCGCACCACACGCTGACGCCCCTGGCCGCGCCGGAAGCCGCCCAGCTGCTCGACGGCTTGCTCGCGGGCGCGCGGGGGGAGGCGCCGTCCGCCGCGACACGGGCGCGCGTGGCGCGGCGGACGGGTGGCGTGCCGTTCTTTGTGGTGAGCTACGCGCAGGCGCTCGGCGCGGATGCCCGCGCGGAGGAGAGCGCGGACGCCGTCCCCTGGGACGTGCGGCAGAGCCTGCGGCAGCGCGTCGCCGCGTTGTCGGAGCCGGCCCAGGCGATGCTCGGCGCGGCGGCGGTGGTGGGCCGCCGCGTGTCCCGCGCGTTGCTGGCCGCCGTGCTCGCGCGGCCGGAAGATGAGGTGCTGGAGGCGCTGGAGGACGCTACGCGGGCGCGCCTGCTGGTCGAGGTGGGACCCGACACCTACCAGTTCGCGCACGATGTGATCCGCGAGGTGGTCGAGTCCGGCCTGGGCGCGGGCCGGCGCACGGTGCTGCACCGCCGTGTGGCCGAAGCGCTGGAACGCGCGCGGGGCGAGCCGCCGGTCGAGGAACTGGCCTACCACTATAGCCGCTCCGACGCCGATGATAAAGCCGTGCTCTACCTGGAGCGCGCCGGCGACCGCGCCGCGGCGCAAGCGGCTCACGCCGCCGCCGCGGGCTACTACCGCGCGCTGGTCAAACGCCTGGACCACCTGGGCCGGACCTTGGACGCGGCCCGCACGCGCGAGAAATGGGGCACGGCCCTCAGACTGACGGGGCGGTACGAGGAGGCGCTCGTCGCGTTCGACGGGGCGGCGGAGGCCTACCGCGCCACGGACGACCTCGACGCGTTGGGCGGCGTCATCGCTTGGATTGGGCATACCCACGCCGAACGTGGGACCACCGGGGAGGGCGTCACCCGTATCATGGGCCTGTTGGTCTCTCTAGAGGAGGGCGGGGCGCGGCAGGGCTTGGCCGTCCTGTACACCCGACTTGCCTTCCTGTTGTTCGTGAGCGGCCGCTACGACTGGCAATTGGCGGCGGCGACGCGTGGCGCCGACATGGCGCGGGAGCTTGGAGACAACAGGATCTTGGCGCACGCCGAGGGCGGCAGGGGCCACGGGCTGATGATGTTGGGGGACCTCGACGGGGCGCTCGCGGCGCTCGTGGATGCCATCGCGCCAGCCGAGGCCGCCGGCGAGCTCGAGGCCCTGGCCAGCACGCTCACCAACGTGGCCACCGCCTATATGTGGCGCGGCGACTTCGACCAGGCCCGGCGCTATGCCGAGCAATCCATCGCGGTCGCCACGCGGATCAGTAATCCCGCGCACCTCGTGCTCGTGACCCTGCGGCGGGCCTTCCTGGCGCTGTTCGAGGGCGACTGGCCGCGGGCGCGCGCCACGGTCGAGTGGGCCGTGGGTCTGGAGCCAAGCATCCTCGACTCGTGGAGCGTGGTGTATCCGCTGCTCACGCACGGGGTGCTGTGCCTGCTAGAGGGCGACGGGGATGGGGCCGTCGTCAACCTGGAGCGGAGCATCGCGCTCGCCGCGTCTATCGGGGACATCGAGGCGCTGCGCTGGGCGCACACCTGGCTGGCCGAGCGCGACCTGCGCGAGGGGCGGCCCCAGGCGGCGCACGACCGGCTGGTCCCGTTACTCGACCGTCCCGAGATGCGCGAGGCGGGGTGGCGAGAGTTGGACGTGAGCGCGCTGCTGCCGCGCCTGGCCTGGGCTCACCTGGATCTTGACGAGGTGGACCAGGCCGCCGAAACAGCAGTGGAGGGCGTCAAGCGGGCGCGCGCGATGGGCCACCGCATCGCGCTGGCCGACGCGCTGTGGGCGCAGGGCATGGTCGCGACGCGGTGGGAACGGTGGGAGGAGGCCGTGTCCGCGCTGGAGGAGGGGCTGGCCGTAGCGCGTGCAATGCCATATCCCTACGCCGAGGCGCGTACCCTCGAAACATATGGGGCGCTGCACCGCGCCCAAGGCGAGGCGGACGCGGCGCGCGCACGGTTGGAGGCGGCGCGGGCGATCTTCAACCAGCTGGGCGCGCGCAAGGACGCCGCACGGGTGGAGCAGGCTATCGCGGGATTAAGGGGTTAGTTGGTGGAGGACAGGATTATGTACGCGAAGCCCGATAGCGTTTATGATCCGGTCCTCGACGAGGCTATCGTCGTCCCGCCGGACGGCGCGCGCATCCCGCGCGCGCCGTTCGCCACAGCACTGCTGTTCAGCGTGGCCAATCTGGGCGCGAGCTTGGTCTTCACTTTTTTTAATTTCGCCATGCCGCAGTACCTGGATAGCTACCACCTGAGCCCCGCGCTGATCGGCCTGTTGGCCAACGAACGGTCGTTCATCGGCGGCTTCATCCAGCCCTTTGTCGGGCGGCTGAGCGACCGCACGCATACGCCGCTCGGCAGGCGACGCCCTTTTTTCCTGGTCGGCGTCCCTCTCACGGTGGCATCCTTGCTCGTGCTGGGTCTGCACCCGCCGTTCGCCGTGATGATCGCCATCGTGCCGGTCGCCGGGTTCTTCCTGTTCATTGCTTACGACCCCTACCTTGCCATGATGGCGGACATCACGCCGGCGACGCAGCGCGGACGGGTGGGCGCGCTGATGGGCGTCGCGGCGATGCTCGGCGCGATCATCTTTAACCTCGCCGCCGGGTTCCTGTGGGCGGCGCACGAGTTCACTGTATTCCTCGTCACGGCCGCCGGGCTCGTCGTCGCGTTCGGCGTCACGTTCATCGCCGTCCGCGAGCCTCCGCGCCCCGTCCCCGCGCCCTCTGGGACCGCTGGCGGGACACCAGTTTTCGTCGCCACGACGCTGCCCGCTCCTGGCGCCGCGTTCGCTGACGACGATCGACGAGCGGGCAGCGATAGCGCGCGCCGGCGGCCCCGCGGATCCCATAGGGTACGAGGCTACCTGCGCGACCTGCGACAATACCCTGTGTTGGCGCGCTACGTCGTCGCGCTGGGCCTCTTCTACCTGGGTGCCGGCGGCGCCACGCCGTTCATCACGCTGTTCGCGACCAAGGCGCTCGGTGTATCCAGCGGCACGGCCTTCTTTCTGCTCATCATCTTGGTGCTCTGTACCGCCATCGGCGCCGTGCCGGCCGGCCTGCTCGCCGACCGCATCGGCAAGAAACCCGTGCTGATCGCTGGGCTCGCGCTCTTCTCGCTGGGCACACTAGGCGGGTCGCAGGCCCCGTCGGTCGCCTGGGAGATCCCGGCCATGGTCCTGGTCGGGCTGGGCAACGCCTGCCCTACCGCGCTGGCGATCCCGCTGCTCGCGGACCTCGCCCCGGCGGCGCGTATCGGCGAGTTCATTGGCCTCGCGTCGTTTGTTTGGTCGATCACGCAGCCGATCGGCTCGTTTTGCGCGGGGCTATTCGTCACGAGCGCGCTGCCCTTCACCTACCGGCATACCTTCATTTGGGCGGGCGTGCTGATCGCGCTAGCGGCCGCGGCGATGGTCGCCGTACGGCCAAAACGGTGTACATCGTCGGGATTGTAGGGGCGTATGGCGCTACAGACAGCCCTGTCCGATTAAACTATGGCGCGTGGATCGGGCGTAGGGGCGTATCGCATACGCCCTGGTCGCGGGTGTGCGGTTCGCGGCAACCACCGCGCTTCGCGTTAGCCGGGCTCACGGCACAGACCGGGCGTATGCGATACGCCCCTACGCCTGCGGTGAGGCTGGGTAATTTTAATCGGACAGGGCTGTAGCGCCATACGCCCATGCGGATTGGTCTCTCTCCGCTCCGACAGCCCAACCGGGTGATCGCGGCAGGTATGTTCGGCGTCAGGTCGTTTGTCCCCTTTGGCACGCTGTAGCTACCCTGACGTGGTTGGCTCGTCGCCAGCAGCGACCGGCATGTCATCTATCGGGTCGTGTCACCATAGTTGTCGATGCGCTCACGGAGGTCGCGCAGCAACTCGTCGAAGGTGCAGCAATAGATGCTCCGCGAGTTGACAATGATGTGCTCACGGCGCCACTCGAACCTGAGTCTATCCGATGCGCTGATGCCACTGTCCCTGCCAGCAACAAGTAACATTGTTGCGTTGATCGTTCGCTTGCCGAATTGGCGCTCGAATGGCTCCGTGTTCTTGGTCGTTTCCAACAGCCATAGCCAGTCGACGAGTTGGTTGAAGCCGCCATTGAAGCGAGGAGCCCACTCGCTCGTTTGCCGGTTGCGACGCGCGAAAATACTGTTCGGCCTCCCGTCCTCCATTTCGATGAAGCAGTACCGCTTCCTGGCCCAATCGCCAACGACGATGTCGGCGGTGAATTGGCCGAACATGGGCAGTTCGAAGGCTAATCGATCAACGGTGACAATGGTGGAATTGTATGTGCCGAGGAAGAGAGACAGGTGGGGATGCTCACGAAAGAAAGGCAGGATATGGTCGCGCTCCGATAACTCGGGGTTGTCCGTGAGCAGCCTCTCTAGCGCATCGAGATCCAACCGGCACAGTGCCGGATCGAAGGTGAGCGCCTGGAAGCCGGGCAACGGTTGGTTAACTGCCATTCTGCTGGGACTGGAAGAGGCTGCGGACCGTTTCGGGGCGCGCGATGTCCATCACTTCAATAGTGTCGCTCTGTGTCGCACGCACATAGATCCAGACATCGGAGGCATCGTCGAGGCTGAGGACGTAGCGTGGCACGTCCCCGACAAGTCGCCTGATGCTCACGCCCGGTAGATTGTCCAAGCCGTTGTGCTCCATCGACTCGAACGTTTTGCAAACGGCAGCTTGCTCCGATTGCTCCAGCTGGCTGATCGCCGCCTTGGCCCGGCCGGAAACGATGACGCGCCGCGCGCGCTCGTCGGCTTGCGCTTGCTTCACGATATAATCCATGATGTCCATGTGTCCTCCCACCCCTCCGATACGAACAGGGTCGCTATGGCAATGGCGTGCGTGCGACGGGCTTGTGAGAGCAGCCAGCGCGCAAGCGCCTCCGCTTATGTACCCGTATGCTACCACGTCTACATCCTGCCTCACGCGGCGACATCGCGATCAGGGCTTATCGGCCGCGAAGATACGTTGGAGGACAAGGGCTCAATCTATTGTACAGTGAAATACCCTCCCGCGCCGCGGCCGAAGACTTCGGGGAACAGGCTCTCGGCGGCGTGCGCCGGCAGGGCGTGGAAGACGCCCCGCGTGGTCAGGTGGACGCTGTACTCGTAGCGGTAGACGCCTTTAGGCAGGTAGTCGACGAAGAGCGCGGCGCGGTTGTCGCGCAGTTCGGCGTGCGTGATGTACCACGCCAGGTCGTTCGTCCCCTGTGGCACGCTGTAGCCGCCCTGGCGCGGTTGGCTCGTCGTCAGCAGCGTCGGGTCGACCGCCTCGCCGCCCGCCGGCAACGGGTCTTCGAGGGCGAGGTAGTAGAGGTCCTGCGGCGCCGTGACCGTTAGCCGTACGCGTAGCGTGGCCCCGACCGGCGCCGCCGTGACGGGGCGTCCGTTATATAAGTACGCGCGCGCGACCGCCAGGCCACGGTCCAGTGCGCCCACCGTCTCGACGCGCGGGTAGTAGGTGAGCCGCGTCGTGTCGTAGAGCCGTCCCGAGGTGTTGCTCCGCCGTACGTCCACGCGGGCCGTCGCGCTGGGCGCCAATGTCGCGCCGAGCGGGGCTTGCAGCACGCGCGGCGTCGCCAGCGTTGCCGCCGTGACGGAGCCCTGCCCCAAGGGGCGTCCGTCGAGCGTGGCCGCGTAGGTGTAGTGGCCGTTGAGCTCGCCGGAGCCGCGCAGCCCATCGGAGAGGGCGCGCAGGGCCACGGCGTTGTCGACCGTGGTTTGCCAGGCCTCGCCGCTGCGCGCGCCGACCAGCCAGCGTGTCGCCTGCGCGATCAGCGGGCTCGTCGGGTCGACCTCGATCAGCGCGTCGAGCACGACGGCGGTGGCATGAATCGCGTCGTCGCCCGAGAGCGGGTCGCCCGACTCCTCCCAGTGCGCGCCGGCCGCGTCCAGGTGCGCGCCGCTCTCCAGTTCGGACAGCACGGCGTGCCCGCGCGGACCCAATTGTGAGCCGTTTTGCAGGTAGAGCGCGCGCAGCAGGTAGCCGCGTGACCACAGCGGCAAACTATCGCGCGCCGGATACAGATCGGTCCCCGCCGTGCCGCTGCCATGGACCGCCAGCAGGTAGCCCAGGTACGCGCGCAGGTCGGGCGGGACCGCGCCAGCGCCGTTGGGCGCGGCCAGCGGCGCGGCGTCGTAGCTCCGCGCTTGCGCTCCGATATAGCCGGTCCCCGACGCGAGCGCCCCGGCCGGTACGGGGTAACCGTCGTGGCGGGCCAGGTCCAGCGCGTCGAGGCAGAAGGCCGCGATCGACGGCTCACTCTGCAAGCTGCCGGACCACCAGCCCCACCCGCCGTCACCGCGCTGGTTGGACACCAACACGGCGGCGGTGGCCGTGACATCGCGGTGGTAGGCCGCCAGCGTCGCCGCGTCGAGGCCCGTCGCCGTGGCGGGGAGACGTAGCAGCGAGACCTCGCCCATGATCCGCGCGGCCAGGTCTTCGTTCGACTCGTAGGGGTATTGTTGCAGGAAGTCGACGCTCGAGCGCAGCCCAGCGGCCAGCGAGGGCTGCAGGGTCAGCGTCAGGCCGCCCTCGCCTGGCTGCGCCCCCGCCGGGATCCGCACCATCTCCAGGCGTGACGTCCCGACCTGCCCCGACGTCGCGACCGTCTCCGGCGTGCTGTTAGGCGCCACCGGCGCCGCGACTGTCACGCTGTCGCCGTCCACGCCGGGCGCCGTGACGGCCAGCAGCAGGCGTGCCGTGCCGAGTGCGCCGGGACGCAGCGGCCACGTCACCAGCCGCTCGCCGTTCGGGGCGACGGTTACCGTTCGCGGCCCCAACCCGCTTGGAGTGACGGCTCCCGACGCCGTCAACGTCACGCGCGCCGTCAGCGTTCGGTTCGTCGTGTTGTTGACCACGGCGCCGGCCTCGGCCTGGTCGCCGAGCGTGAAGAAGCGCGGCAGCAGCGGGCGCAGCAGCAGGTCGCGTGTGCTGACGACGTCGAGCGTCGTCTGTCCCACGAGCGTGTCACGCGTCAGGCCACGCGCGGAGAGGCGCCAGGTGGTCAGGTTGTCGGGCAGCGCGATCGGCAGCGTAGCATTGCCGTCCGCGCCGGTCGTCACCGTGGCGTTCCAGTAGGCCGTGTCCGGGAAGTAGGCGCGCGGCTTGCCCGCCGGACCGGCGCCGCTCCCACCACCACCGCCTCCGCCGCCGTTACGCGACGGGGCGGCCGAGAAAGCGGCGTGCTTTTCTCGCGTGAGCGCGTTGCCCTTAGCAATGTCGGCCGCCGAGACCTGGAAGCCGCGGATATTCTGTGAGTAGGCGGTCTGCACGCCGAGCCCGCGCTCGGCGTAGAACCCGTCGAGGATGCTTGGCGCGGCCTCGGCTGCCAGCGAGAGCACGCCCGCGTCGGCCACGGCCAGCGAGAACTCGCCCTGTACGGGTCGCCCATCGGGCGTGGCGGCGTGCAGCGTGGCCGTGATCGTCTCGCCGGGGTGCGCGCGCGTCGTGTTCGCGCGCAGAGAGAGGCGCAGTTGCCGCGCGCGCACGTCGACCGGCAGCTCGGCTACGCCCATCTTCCACAGCGGCGCGTCGCCGCGTGCATCCGTCCCCGCGACGAGCACGACGGAGACGAACACGTTGGGCAGGTAGCCCGGCAGGATCGGCACTTGTAGGGTCGGGCTGGCCCCCGCGAGGCGCACCACCTGGTGGCTGTACACGCGGCCGCGCTCGATCGTGACGAGGGCGGTCATATCCGGGCGCGGCGCGGCCACGAGCACGCGCGCCACGTCGCCGACGCGGTAGAGCCCTTTGTCGGGGACCAGCCGCGCGCGGTCCTCGGGCGTGTTGGCCCAGGGGCTAAACGCCTCGTCGGCGCCGGCCGCGTAGAGCGAGAGCGCGCTACGTATCGGGTTGCCGCTGGCGTCGCGCGCCGTGGCCACGAGGCGGTACTCGCCGCTCGACGGCAGCGCCACGGACGCGGCGCCGTGCCCATCCGCGCCGGTGGACGCCGCGAACGTACGGACAAAGGTATCGACCGGCCGCTCCTGGGGGAAGGGGCTGTTGGGAACGTTTACCTCGTGGTACGTGCGGCGGTACAGCGTCAGCGTGAGTGGGACGCGCGGGACGGCCGTCGCGCCGTCCTGCCCCAGTGTGAGCAGGTCGAGGCGCGCGGGCTGCCCGGCCACGACGAAGGGCGCGGCCTGATGCAGTCCGATGTAGAAGCGGCCCTTGTGCACGGACACGGCCACGCGCCCGCTCACCGACGCGCTGTTGATGTCCGTGACGTCGGCCTCGACGCTCCACTGCTGGCTCAGGAGGCTGCGGCGCAGGTCGGCGGGGATGGCGAGGGTCAGATTGCCGTTGGCGTCGGTGTGCGCGTCGCCCTGTACCACGGCTTGTGTGCTATTGCCGGGGCCGCAGGCGTCGATGCAGACGCCGCCACCCGCGTTGCCGGAGCCGGCGGGGGCGGGGTAGCCGGGCAGGCGCGCGGCGAGTTGTGGGACGGCGCCGCTATACCAGAAGGTGTCGGGGTAGTCCTGGAAGGTGTAGTCGGGGTAGGCCGGGGCGCTGAAGTAGAGGTCGCTCTTGACGGCGGACCAGTGGACTCTGGCGCGGTTGAGCGGCGCGTCGAACAGGTAGCGCGCCGCGACCGTCACGGTGACCGGCGCGCCGGTGGTGTAGTTGGCGTCGGCGTGGACGGGCGTAACGGCGACCGTGTAGTCGGGCTTGCGGTAGGCGGCGACCTGCAGCGTGACGTTGAAGCTCTGGTCACCCATTTGTGCGGTGAGGGTGTCCACGCCGAGCGCCGTGTTCACGGGCAGCGTCAGCGTCCCGGCGAACGCGCCGTAGGCGTCGAGGCGCGCCGTGGTGTTGTAGACGATGTGGTTATTGCTATCGGTCAGGGTCACGCGCGCGGGCGTTCCAGCCGCGAGCAGGCCATAGGCGCCGTCGTCGTCGGCGCGTATCAACCCCCGAAAGCGCACCGGGCCGTCCGGTCGGTAGATGGGGCGGTCGGTGTACAGATAGCCCTGGCGCGTCGACGGGGGGCCATAGATGGCCGGGAGGTGGTAGTCGTAGGCGCCCACGTTGGAGTTCCAGCTGGTCGTGCACAGCGCGGCGTCACCGGGGCGGTCCAGCAGGGCCACCAGAGTGCCCTCGTTGGGCGGCGTCGGGTAGGTCTCGCGCGCGTCGAGCACACCATCGGCGCCGGTGTGGCCGGCCAGCACCAGCCCACTTCCATTGCTAGCGCGCACGAGGCGCACCGCCAAGCCCGGCAGCGGGCGACCCGTGCGCAGGTCGGTGGCCCACACCAGGGCGCGGTCGTTCGAGGTCTTGAGCGTCAGGCTGGTGCGCGTGACCATGAAGGCCATCTGGTCGGTTCCGCCAGCGGCGCCGGCCGCGCGCAGGAAGTAGTAGCCGGGACGCAGCAGCGCCGTCCCATCGACGCCGGGCAACTCCTGCCCGATCGTGGCCGCGGCGTTGAGCGGGCCGGTGAATCCCCGGCGCGCCGTGTAGATCGCGCGCGCGGCCGGCGCGAAGTCCTGCGGGACGCCGCCCTGCTGGAGGCCCAGGAACTCCCCCTGCGAGAGCGGGTACAGCGTGAGCGTGACGGCGCGCGCGTTGACCCCGCGCACGGCGATGTCGACGGGGCGGTAGGCGTCGAACGAGACGATGCTGCCGCTGTAGGCGAACTGCACGGACGGCGCGAGCGGCGCGGTGGTGAAGCCGAGCCGCAGGGGGCGCGCCAGGGCCTGCCCGTACGTCCCGACCACGCCGTCGAGGCCGAGGTTGTAATGTGTCGAGGGCGCGAAGGCGCCGTAGACGTGCACGGTCAGCCCATTGTCCTCGCCGTATACGTTCAGGTTGTCGGGGCGGGGCAGGATGAGCAGGCGCGCGCTCACCAGCTTGGGGTCGACCGGCGCCGTAAAATGCAGCGTCAACCCGTTGCTCACGTCGGCGGAGCGGTCCCCATTCGCCGGCGTCGCGCTGTCGACGACCGGGTTGCCCGCCGTCGTGAAGCTCCACGAGACGCGCCCGCTCGCCGTGAGCGCGCCCTCGGCCGAGCGCAAGCCGGCGCCGATGGCGGCGCGATAGGTCACGCCGGGCGCCAGCCCCGCCGCCGGGCGGAAGACCAGCGTATCCGCGCGCGGCCAGTCATAGCTGCCGGAGAGGGTTTGGCCGGCGCCGTCGCGCAGCGCAAAGGCTGCGGCGATGGAGGCGCGATCGACGTCTTGGTTGAAGCGCACCGTGACGGGGGCGCGATAGTCGGCGTAGGCCGCGCCGTCGCCGGGCGTTACACGCGCCACAGCCGGGCGTACCGTGCTAAACGACGCCGTGTACGGCGCGGCGAGCGTCGCGCCGTCGAGGGCGCGCAGGCCGGTCGGGACGGTCACGGTGTAGCGCGTGGCCCCGTGCAGCGGGGGCGACCACGCCCACGTCGCGGTGTTGAGCCAGCGTCCTTGTCCGGGCAGCGGTGGGTCGAGCCGCACGGGCGCGCTCGCGGGCGGCGTCTCCAGCGCCGTCAGCGGGACCATCGGGCGGTCGAAGAAGACCACGATCGGCGTCGCGCGCGGCGCGTCCGCCGTCGCATCTACGGGCGAGACCCGCAGCACATGCAGGGCGTCCGTCGCTGCCCCTCGCGCCCCATGGGCGGCCGCGGGTAGGGCCGCGCCGAGCGCGACGGCGCATAGCAGTAAGACTCGTCCGGCGGTGTACAACAAAGGCGCGCGTGTCCCGGGGCTCTCCATCTTTCTCCACCCTCCACATATGACGGCGATAATTAAGCAGTCTGCTGCTCTTATAACGCGCCGGGCGGCGGAAGGGTAACGGCTGACCCCAAATCGCGGGCTATGACTTATCGTTCGCGCAAATTGGAAGCCAGTTCGAGAGCGTCGAGACCACCACATGTAGTATTTATAGCGGATACGCTACTACATGTAGGAAGTGCCACTGGTTGAGTTGAAGGGAGAGCAGAATGCCCAGTAACATACTGACCTGTCAAGTCCATAGACTCTGCGGCCATCACGGCCTTTTGTTGACAATAACCACGGCACCGAGCCGTTTGTTCACAAGCTGTATTGGGCAAGAACATAATGCACTGATCTGCGAACGATGGTAGCGTGAGAGGAGGGGCAGGAGTGCAGCGGCGCAGAGCACCGCGCGCGTCGTTGTGAGAGGGAACACGATGGGCCAGGGAGTA
>JAABUZ0100005333.1_pt1 | contig 16950 bp, 18 predicted proteins | sample 5562091 | NCBI WGS metagenome assembly JAABUZ01 (sample SAMN12813069, study PRJNA571459) | rock metagenome | isolation source: Antarctica rocks | place: Antarctica: Victoria Land, Linnaeus Terrace sud | collected 2015-12-21
GTCAGGGGTTAAGCGCGCCGCTGGCGTCGCCCTGCGCGCCCTGCATCTCTCTCCCGACCTAAAAGCAGGGGCTTGGCTCTCATGTCGTAGATCTTTACGCTGTGCAACATGTTCTTGCCCAATACACGTTTGTTCACAAGCCGTCGGTGATTGTCGGCACCAACCGCCGAACTCGCTCAAGATTTGCGCGAACGATAAGCTATGATGCGGCGATAAGCAAATCCCGCACTTTGTCGACATGCGCGCCAACGACTAATTCAGGCTAGCGGTGGCCATGCCCGACGCCGATGTAGCGCGCCTCACCCGCGCCGATGTTGTCGAAGCGATGGGGCACGTCGGCCACGAAGTAGAAGGCGTCGCCCTCTTCCAGGTCGTACGTGTCGTCGCCCATCGTGACGCGCACGACGCCCTGTTCGACCAGCAGGTAGTACTCCACGAGGGTGAGGTGCGGGGCGAGGTCGCCCGAACTGGACCCGGCCGGCATGACCACCTGCACGATGTCGACCGCGCTGCTGCCGAAGGCGGGGAACAGGCGCCGCTCGATGCCCGTGGCCGGGTCGAGGAAGGTCACGCGCTGCTCCTTGGGCAGCCATAGGGAGCGCCGCCGCTCGTCGGCCCCGATGAGTTGCGACATAGTCAGCCCCAGCGCCGCGGCGAACTTGGCGGCGACGACCAGGGTCGGGTTGTTCTCGCCGCGCTCGACCTTGGAGAGCATGGCCTTGCTCACGCCCGCGCGCTCGGCCAGGGCGTCCTGCGTCCAGCCACGCCCCACGCGCAGCTCGCGAATCCGTCGCCCCAAGCGCCGCGCGTCCGCCGCGTCCACCTCGCCCGCCGCGGGCGCCCCGTTTTCAACCACTTGCGCCCTCCCTGTTTCATATGTTATTATAAAATCAGATATGTGATCTGGGCGAGGCGAGCGAACCGCCCCTGCCGGTAGTGTAGCAAAGAAGGGTGGAACAATGGTCGATGTAGTGAGCGCGGGCGGTGGCGCGGACGGCGCGGGCGACGGAGCGCCGGCCGCAGGCCGCGGCGCGTGGTACGACGTGGTGGTGGTCGGCGGGGGGGCCGCGGGGTTGAGCGGGGCGTTGGCGCTGGGCCGGGCGCGCCGGTCGGTGCTGGTGATCGATGGGGGCCAACCCCGCAACGCCCCGGCCGCGCACGTGCACAACTACCTGTCGCGCGACGGCGCCGCGCCCTCGGAGTTGCTGGCCGCCGGCCGCGCCGAGGTGGCCGGCTACGGCGGCCGGATCATCTCCGGTAGCGTCGCCTCGGCCGCGCGCCTGAACGGCCAGGACGACCGCGGGGGCTTCCGGGTGGCGCTGACCGACGGCTCCAGCGTGTATGCGCGGCGGCTCCTGGTGGCCACCGGGCTGGTCGACGAGCTGCCCGACGTGCCCGGTGTGGCCGAGCGGTGGGGACGTGACGTGCTGCACTGCCCGTACTGCCACGGCTGGGAGGTGCGCGACCAGGCCATCGGCGTCCTGGCCAGCGGGCCGATGGCGGTACACCAGGCCCAGTTGTTCCGGCAGTGGAGCGCGGACGTGACACTGTTCCTGCACACCGAACCCGAGCCGACAGCGGAGGAGTCCGAGCAGCTGGCCGCCCGCGGCATCAACGTCGTGCGCGGTGAGGTCGCCTCCCTGGAGGTGACCGACGATCACCTGTCCGGCGTCCGGCTGGCCAGCGGACAGGTGGTCCCGCGTCAGGCCGTCGTCGTCGGGCCGCGCTTCTACGCCCGCGCGGACGTGGGCGCCTCCCTCGGACTTGCGACGACCGAGTTGCGCGTCGCCGGCCAGGTCATCGGCACGTCCGTGCCCGCCGACCCCACCGGCGCCACCGCGGTCCCCGGGGTCTGGGTCGCCGGCAACGTCACCGACCTCATGGCCCAGGTCATCGGCGCCGCCGCCGCGGGCCTGATGGTCGGAGCGGCGGTGAACGCCGACCTGATCGCCGAGGAGACCCGACAGGCTGTCACCGCCTACCGGGACCCCTCGAAGTCGGACGCGGAGCCGGTCTCCGCATAGCTGGAAGCTGACGCGTGCGAGCATGTTCTCGGCGCTCGTCGCCACGGCGTATGACGACGTTGCCGTCGTACGCCCGCGCGGCCACCTCACACGGCGGATGAGTCAGGGCAAGAATGAGTCAGGGCAAGAATGGTCGTGGGCCGACCCGGACACCCGCTTTCCCACGCCGGAGAAGGCGCTTGCCGCGCTCGACCTGAGCCCCGGACAGTGGGGCGCCGAACGGCTGGGCGCGCCCGAACGTCAGGCTACCGGCCCCAACGGGGAAACGGCCATCGTCACCGACAACGTCATCGCGGTCAGACGCCTCACGCCGTGACTACCCTGATCGACCCGGCCTGTGTCTGGGCCTAACGGGCGCCGGCAATGACGACGAGAACGAGAACGAAAACAAGGAGAAAGACAATGGACAAGCGACCGCACACCGAAGGCGTGGGAAACATGTTTAACGAAGAGTTTTGGGACGAGCGCTACCGCTCGCGCGGCGCGCTGTGGAGCGGCAACCCCAACCCGCAGCTCGTCACCGAGGCGGCCGACCTCGTCCCCGGTACGGCGCTCGACGTCGGCTGCGGGGAAGGCGCGGACGCCATCTGGCTAGCCGCGCGCGGCTGGCGCGTCACCGCGCTCGACGTCTCCACCGTCGCGCTGGAACGCGGCGCCGCCCGGGCCGCCGAGCGTGGCGCCGCTGTCGCGAGGCGCATCGACTGGCTCCATGAAGACCTGACCGCATGGGTCCCGGCCGCGGCGTCCTACGACCTGGTGTCCGCCCAGTTCTTCCTGCACCTACCGAGGGAGCCGCGCGAAGCGCTCTTTCGTGTCCTCGCCGCCGCGGTGGCGCCGGGCGGCTCCTTGCTCATCGTCGGCCACCATCCCTCGGACCTACAAACCACGATCCCGCGCACACCGCTACCCGAGCTGTTTTTCACCGCCTCCGACCTCGCCGTCCTGCTCGACCCGCACGGATGGGACATCGTCGTCAGCGCGGCCCGTGAGCGCGGCGCTACCGATCACGACGGCCGTCCCGTCACCATCCACGACGCGGTGCTACGGGCGCGGCGGCGCGGATAGCGCATAGCGGATAAGGATTGGTACGACGCACGCGACACCCGTGGGTCATCCGGCGCCGGGTGATCGACGGGCGGATACATCCATGCTCGTCCAGCCACCACTTTAGAAGGCAACGGGGAGGGCGGCCAATCCGCGCAAACTCACATTCCCACGCCACCGGATGCTGTCACGCGGCGCGTTGAGGCGCAGGTCGGGCATCCGGCGGAGCAAGGTCCGAAACGCGATGTCCCCTTCCAGGCGCGCCAACGGCGCGCCCAGGCAGAAATGCGCCCCCTGGCCGAACGCGACGTGGCGGCTCAAGGCGCGCGCGATCTCTAACGAGTCCGGGTCCGTGAACGCGGCCTCGTCGTGATTCGCCGCGCCGAGCGAGACCAGCACGAGATCGCCGCGGCGGATCCGCTGGCCGCCCAGTTCCACGTCGTCGCGCGCGAAGCGGGGCACGGGCGTGAGCACCGGCCCGTTGAAGCGGAGCAGTTCTTCGATCGCCCCCGGTATCAGGTCAGGGTCGGCCTGGAGCCGGGCTAACGCGTCCGGGTGATCGAAGAGCGTCAAGACGCCGATGCTGATCAGGTTGGCCGTCGTCTCATGCCCGGCGAAGATCAGTAGCCCGACCATCGCGCGGAGCTCGTGTTCGTCAAGGTGGTCGCCCACGGCTTCCATGTGTACAAGCTGGCTGAGTAGGTCATCTCCGGGCTGGCGGCACTTCTCGGCCACGAGGCCAGCGATGTATGTAGACCCGTCGAGCAGGCGGTCGCGCCGGTCGTGGGGGACGCCCAGCATATCGCAGATCACGGTGATCGGCAGCGGATAGCCGTAGTCGTGGACGAGATCCATCTCGCCCCGCGCCTGGACGCGCTCGAGCAGGGCATCGGCGATGCGCTGAATCCCGGGGCGCAGCGTCTCGATATAGCGCGGGGTGAAGGCTTTGGAAACGAGGCCGCGCAAGCGTGTATGATCGACGCCATCGACGTCGATCATCGAGCGTCCGCCGAAAATGCCGCTGTCTGACGAGGCGCTCGTGTGTGGCCGACCGCCCGCCCCGGCCGGCGCGTCGTGGGCGCTTGCGTCGACCGTGAAGCGCGGATCTTTCAAGACTTGGACCGCTTCATCGAAGCGTGTGACCAGCCACACGGCGCCACGCCGGTACGCCGCGGGGAGCGGGACCGGCACGACCGCGCCCAGGGCGCGCAACTGGGCGAACACCGGGTAGGGATTGGCAGGGTCGAGCCCGAACAGCGACGGCTGTGACGCCGACTCAGCGGCGGGGGAGTGATGCATCATGGCGTTGTACTCCTCTGTATCGACCGATGACACCTATGTATGTGAAGCAGTCGGCAACGTGTCCGTTGCCGCGGAGAAGGCCCCCTCTCTGCCCTCAACCGAGGGGGCCTCCCCCGCGGTCGCGTGGTGGGTCAGGCCGGTCAACGCGGCGCTGATCGCCCACACACGTTCTTGCAGGGCTACATTGTAGGACATCGGGACGGAGCGCGCCTCCTTCTCTCGGACAAAATATCTCCCGCTCACCCCTTCCACCGCTGGCGCGGTCGCCAGGTACAGGGCCGTCCGCGCCCCTTGCTCCGGCGTCAGCATGACGCGCTTGATCAACCCCGTGAAGGGGCGCAGCAGAGGCGGGGCCATGGTATCGACGATGCCCGTGCCGGTCAGACCGGGATGGAGCGCGTTCGCCGTGACACCGCTGCCAGCCAACCGGCGCGCCAGGGCATAGGTGCAGAGCGCCAGCGCCAGCTTCGCCTGTCCATAGACGCGCATCGGCGCGTACGAGCGCTCGCTCTGCAGATCATCGAGATCGATCGTCTTGGTCATGGCGTTGGACGCCACATTGACGATCCGCGCCGGCGCGCCGGCGCGCAGCGTGTCGAGCAGGAGATTGGTCAGTAAGAAGCTCGCCAGGTGGTTGACGGCCAGGGTCATCTCCAGGCCGTCGGGGCTCACCTGGCGCTGCATAATGTGCGCGCCCGCATTGTTCACCAGGACGTGCAGTTGGCCATAGCGCCGCCGAAACTCCTCGACCAGGCGGCGGATCTCCTGTTGGGAGGAGAGGTCGGCGAGCAGCAGATCCAGCGCGGTGTTCCCGGTCGCCTGCGCGATCTCGCGTTGGACCGCCGCGCCCTTGTGGGGGTCGCGCCCGACCAGGACCACGGTCGCCCCCTGTGCGGCCAACTCGCGGGCGATCACGACGCCCATCCCCCCCGTCGCGCCGGTCACGAGACAAATCCTGTCCCGCATCGTCGTCTGTATCATGATCTCATTCCTTCTACTTAGGCCGTGATGGCCGGAGACGTGCGGAGATACGCCGTGTCGGTGACCTGCCGCAGCATGAAGTCGGCGACATCAGCCCGCGAGATGCGCGAGGTCACCTTTATCCGCAGGTCGGTCCCGCTGCGATAGTGCGGCGTGCGCGGCCCATCGGTCAGCGCCGGCGGGCGCACCACCGTCCAATCGACCGCGCTGTGCGCGATCAATTCTTCCATGCGCTCCTTGTCCACCATTTTCTCCCTCTGCATCATCCAGAGCAGGCGGTTGTAGAGACCGCCGTCATGGCTCTCCCGCGCGCCGTAGGCGCTGAGCGCGACCAGGCGGCGCACACTGTGGCGCGCCATCGCCGCTAGGATGGTGGTCATCGCCTCGGTACACAGGCTCACTGGTCCTCGCTCATTAGGTCCCAGCGCGCTCAAGACGGCGTCTTGTCCGCTGATGACCGCGGCGACCTGGTCCGCCTGACGCACATCGCCCTGCACGACGCGGAGTCGCTCATGCGGCTCCGCGAAGGCTGTTGGGGTGCGGACGAGGACGGTGACGCGATGGCCGGCGGCCAAGGCCTGCTCCACGAGGTGGCGGCCCGTGCCGCCGCTCGCGCCGAAGATAGCTAGGTTCATGAAAATCTCCTTATTATTCCTAATTTATCCCTGCGCCATCCAGCAACACCGCCGACGCTACGTCACGATGCCTGCTGGGAAGATATGTAGGGCCTGGCGGGCAATCCCGCGAAGAACGCCCAGATGGCGTGGGGCGCGTCGACGTCGTGGGTCGTCCGTCCGACCAGTCGCGGGGCCGTGTAGGTCGGGTTCGGTACGACGTGGCCCCCGTTGATGATCGTGTACGCGACGACGGGGTCCTTGTCGTCCTGGGCGTACGTTGTGATCGTTACCGCGGTGTCGCCGGACGTCTTGCGATGGTCGAGGGCGCTGGCTGTCGGCGGCGTGGTGATGCCGTTGACCTGGGCGAAGTGACGCGCCGTTTCCGGCGCGGAGAGGGCGGTCCCGCGCGGCCGGAACCCGAATAGGCTGATCACGCCGCCGGTGTACGGCACGATAGGGTCGCGCGTGCCGTTCATGAGCAGCATGGGGATCGAGCGGCCGGTGGCCTCGCACGCGAAGTTGTCCGGGGTCGGCTGCGTGGCGGCGATGGCGGCGAGGCCCACGAAGCGCTCGGGCATCTCCGCCGCGAGGCGGAACACCATCTGGCCGCCGTTCGAGTATCCGGCGGCGAACACGCGGGCACGATCGATCCCGTGAGTGTCGTGGAAGCGCGCGATGAGGCCCCGGACCAACCCGTTGTCGTCGATATTTTCGGTCCGCGCCGGGTAGTCGGCGGCCGTGCGGCAGTCGTGCCAGTTGCCCTTGTATCCATCGGGGTAAATGACGATGAAGCGCTCCCGCGCGGCAAGCGTATCGAACCCGTAGCCGGTCGCCACGCGCATCGCGTCGGCGTTTTGGTTCGAGCCATGAAAGACGATGAGTAGCGGCGCCCCGGCGGGGAGCGCGCGCGGGATCACGGCCGTGTACGTCCGCTCGCGGCCGTCGATGGTGATGCGATCCTTCACGACCTCCGCGTCGAGCGCGGGCTGCGTGGGCGCGGGCGCATACCCAAAGTAGCGGTACAAGGCGGCGCCGGCGAGGACGACGGCGCCCACGACGGCGCCGACCGCCGTCAGGGCGCGCCGGCCGCGTCGAGGCCCTAATGTCCCGGCAGGGCCAGAAGGGCCTACTACCCGATCCAACGACGATGCGCAATGTCCGGCCAGCCCGCGCGCCGTTTCGTTGCCGATTCCTTTGGTCCCGCCCATCACGACAACAGTCTTCTCTCGTATGTTCCGGGTCGCGCCCATGGTTTTGCTCCTCTTTCTTGTCCACGACATAACCTGTCGCGGTCTTCAAACTCAAACGTTAGGCCGTCGGGCGAGTCCTCAAGGGATAAGCACGATTTTGCCGGTGGCCCGTCCCGCGCCGAGCTCTTTGTGGGCTTCGGCAGCATCCTCGAGCGCGAATGTGCGATGGATACGGGGTGCGATCTTGCCATCCGCCAGTAGCCCGATGAGGTAACTCAAGTCCTGCGTGAACCAGTCCGGGCGAGCGGGGATGACCTCGCCGGAGTTGTATCCGGAGACGCCGACCCCCTTCAGGAAGTAGGTCAGGTAACTGGTGCGGGGCGCGCGCAGCAGTCCGCTGAGGAGTCCGGGGATGTCGCGCCGGCCGTTCTTGAAAGCGGATGACAGGCCGTAGACGACCAAGTGGCCGCCAGGGCGTAGCAGGGGCAGGGCGCTCTTCCAGCTCGCGGGGCCGAGCGCGTCGAACACGGCGTCGATCCCGTCGGGGGCTTGGGCGCGGACCCGCTTGGCGTAGTCCTCGCTACGATAGTCGATCGGGATGCCCCCGAGCTGTGCGACAAAGTCGGCCTTGGCCGCGCTCGCCGTGCCAAACATGGTCATGCCACGGAGCGCGCCGAGTTCCAGCAAGGCGCTCCCGACGCCGCCGGCGGCGGAGTGGACCAGGATGGTGGCGCCGTCGGCGAGCGCGACCGAGCGGGTCAACATCTGCCAGGCCGTGACATAGTTCAACACCAGGCTGGTGACTGAGGCCGCCGCGAGCTCTGGTGGGTAGCGGACGGCGGCCGTGCGCGGCACGACCACATGCGTCGCATACCCGCCGCTGCCACCGGTCCAGACGGCGACGCTGTCTCCCTCCCGCACGTCGTGTACGTCCGAACCGACGGCCCGGACGACACCCGCCGCGTCGTAGCCCGGGATGACCGGTGGCCGCGGCTCCCGTCGCAGTCCCTCGCGCAGCAGGATGTCGCCGAAGGCCACGCCGGCGGCCGCGACCTCGACGACGATCTGGTCAGAGGCGGGTGGCCCGATCCGGCGCGCGGCGACACGAAGAACGTCGGGTCCGCCCCAACGCGTGGCAAATACAGCCCGGCCAGCGAATCCGGTAACGTCAGACGCGCCGCGCTGGAGTTCATTGCGTGGACCGACGTCGTTGTGCGAGGACGTGGTCTTGTGTTGAATCGCCATGGTGTTTCTCCTCTCTACGTAGCGGTCGGTCCAGCCTGATTGGGGCGCCCGGCTCGCCAATAAGACCGCGGCCGCCGCCATGTAGCATGGTCGTCGAGCGTATAACGATACGTTTAGACATATTTACCAAGAGAACAAAAAAAGAGGGCCTAGTCGTCGCCGCAACGGAAGGTGGCCGCGGCATCGGCCAGGGCGCGCAAGGTGGCGACGATGCGGTCGCGCTCCAGCCAGTAGTACACCTCTTGCCCCACCTTTTCGCTGTCGAGCACGCCGGCGTCCTTGAGCACCTTGAGATGGTGGGAGATGGCCGGGCGGCTCAAGCGGAACTGGCCGGCGATGTCACCCACGTTGCGGCGTCCCTGATCCCCCAACAGGTACAGCAGTTGCAAGCGCACAGGGTCACCGATAGCGGTCAGAAACCGCGTGATCTCCTTGCTATCGGTCATGTCGCCGTCAGCGACTCGGTGCGTGATCATATCCGCCTCTTTTAACGATGTGTTTAAACTCATCGACCATATCGTAGCACGGACGTATCCCCGTGTCAAGCTCCGCCCAACCGACGGGTGCGCCACACAAAAGTTCCTCCATCGACCCAGGTTTCACCGCGACGGACCTGAACGCCCACCGTGGATATCGGACGGTCGAACAGGCCGCCGCCACCTCGGTCCGCCTGGCCACGCTGACCGACGACGGCCCGATGGGCGAGTTCCACGATGAAAACGGCATCGTCCCTTGGTAAGCGCCATTACCGGCCAGCAGCCATGGCGCCACGCTCACTCAACGCACATCACGCCGATAAGGAGTATGAGGGCCGGGATAGTTCCCCCGCGAACGTGTGGAGGCCATGCGCGAGCCGGACGGATGCGTGGGAGGCGGTGTAGTCAGCCGGCGTGGTGAGGAAGAGACAGCGGCGAGGACGTCCACCGCCGCTGTCACAGATCTGTCACAGATAGAGAGATCAGCGCGCCCGCAGCGCCTCTAGCACGCGCTCGGCCGTCATGGGCAGCGCGGTGGGGTGGGCGCCGGTGGCGTCGGCGATGGCGTTGGCGATCGCGGCGGCGCCGGCTACGATGGGCGGCTCGCCCACGCCGCGCGCGCCCATCGGACCCTCTGGCGCGGGCACCTCGACGATGACCGGCGTGATCGGCGGGACCAACTCGGACGAGGGCAGCGCGTAGTCCATGAACGAACCCGTCTGTAGCCGTCCGTCCTCGTCGTAGACCAGCCCCTCGTAGAGCGCCCAGCCGATGCCCTGCGCCACGCCGCCACAGATCTGGTCCTCGACCCCGGCCGGGTTGAGCGCCTTGCCCACGTCCTGCACGGCCACGTAGTCGAGCACGCGCACCGCGCCGGTCTCCTCATCGACATGGACGCGCGCCAGGTGGGCCACGAAGCCGGGGCCTGAGGCCGAGGGGGCGGCCGCGCCACGCCCGAAGACGGGCTCGTAGCGCTGCCCGAAGTCGGTGCTCATGTGCGCGACCTCTTCCAGGCTCACACCACGGCCGGGCGCGCCGCGCACCTCCACCGTGCCGTCCACGATGTCAAGGTCGTCGACGGAGACTTCCAGGTGATCGGCCGCGATAGCCAACACCTGGCGACGCGCCTCGGCCGCCGCGCGCTCCACGGCGGCGCCGACGGTGTAGGTGATCTTGCTGCCGCCGCTGGCCCCTGCGAAGGGCGCCGTGTCGGTGTCAGCCGTTACGATGTTGATGCTGCCGGGCTCCACGCCGAAGGCCTGGCCGGCCAGCAGCAGCATACCCGTCTTGGTGCCGCTAATGTCGGACGAACCGACGACGACGGTGAGTGAGCCATCTTCGTTGAGACGGCAAGCGGCCGTGGCCGGCGAGGTGGCGCTGGGCCAGCCACCCAGAGCGATGCCGACACCCTCGCCGGGTCCTTTCTGTAAGCGGTCGCGCCAGGCCGGCTGGTCGCGCAGCGCTTGCAGCACGTCGCGTGCGCCGATGAGCGGCCACGCGTTGCCCGCGGGCATGGGGTCGCCCTCGACGACGGCGTTTTGCAGGCGGAACTCCAGCGGGTCGAGGGCGAGTTCCCGCGCCAACAGGTCGATCTGACTCTCGACGGCGAAGCAAGCCTGCGGGGCGCCCGGCGCGCGGTAGGCCCCGCAGCCCACCTTGTGCGTGAACACGTCGTAGCCGTCGATGAGCAGGTTTTCCCAACGATACGTACCGCCGAGCAGCATGCACAGAATGCCGGCCGTCCCACCGGGGTAGGCGCCGGTGTCGACCGTGACGGTGGCCTGTAGCGCGGTCAGGCGGCCGTCACGCGTCGCGCCGGTCTTGACGTATATGGCCGCGCCGGGCGCGGGGCAGGCCGCCAGGAACTCCTCGCCACGCGTGTAGATGAGGCTGACCGGGCGGTTGAGCTTCCAGGCCAGCGCGGCGACGAGCGGGTCGATCAGGGCGTACTTGGCCCCAAAGGCGCCGCCGACCTCCATGGTCACGACGTTGATCTTGTGCTGGGCGATGCCGAGCGCCTTGGCGACCTCGGAGCGCGTGAAGTACGCCGCCTGTGTGCTCGTGTAGACGGTGATGCGCCCCGCGCCATCGGGTACGGCCACCGATGACTGCGGCTCCAGGTGCCCCTGGCTCACCCACGAGGTGTGATACGTGCGCTCAACCACGACATCGGCCGCGCGGAAGCCGGCCTCGATGTCGCCGCGCCGGTAGCGCTCGGCCGAAGCGGCGTTGGCCGGCCGTTCGATCTTCTCGGTCTCGCCGCCGACGCTGGTGTGCGCGCCGGCGTCCTCGCGCTCGCCCGTCTCCTCGGCGGCGTGCACGAGGGCGCGCGGGTCGGCCAGCGCGCGCGCGGGATCGACGGCGGCCTCAAGTTCGTCGTACTCGATGGACACGAGTTGGAGCGCGTCCATGGCGATCGCCGCGCTCTCGGCGACGACGACGGCGACGGGCTGCCCGTCGAACCACACCTCGTCGGGCGCCAGGGGCACGCGTGAGCGCGAGAGGTCGTCGGTGGGCAGGAGCGGCAGGTCGGCGGCGGTGTAGACGCCGACGACGCCGGGCAGGGCGCGCGCCGCCTCCGCGTCGACGCGCGTCACGCGGGCGTGTGGATAGGGGCTAAGCGCTAGCTGCGCGTGCAGCAGGCCGGGTAGTTGTAAGTCGCCCGTGTACTTTGTCCGCCCTGTCACCTTGGGCTCGCCGTCCTCGCGCCGTACGCGCCGTCCGATAATCGTATCCGTAGTCGTTGGCGCCGTGGCCGTTACCATAATGTGCTGTTCTCCTCATACCGGTGCGTCATTACTTGTCCTTCTGTATGGTAACAGGGCGCGCCGCGTCATGGTCCCATTCGGGCAGGGTATACTGTGAGCGCTAACACCATCGGCCGAAGGATCGCTATGTCATCGTACGCGTGCGCAAGACATGGGTAGCGGCGGCGCGGGCTTGCTCTGGCGCAACCGCGATTTCATGCTGCTGTGGGCGGGGCAGACCGTCTCGATCCTGGGCGGCAATGTTTCCGGCTTCGCGCTGACGCTGCTTATCCTGGAGCTGACCGGCTCGCCGGCGCGCGCCGGTTTCATCACCACCCTCGGCGCCGTGCCATACCTCCTCTTCAGTCTGCCCGCGGGCGCGCTGGTCGATCGCTGGGACCGCAAGCGCCTCATGATCCTCTGTGACGCCGGGCGGGCGCTGGCGTTGGGCAGCATCCCCCTGGCATTATGGGCAGGGCGTTTGTCGCCGCTCCAACTCTACGGCGTCGTGGTGGTCGAGCGGACGCTGTTCGTCTTTTTCAACGCGGCGCAAGCCTCCGCCCTGACCCGTGTCGTCACTCCCGCGCAATTGCCCGCGGCCCGCGCACGGAATGAGGCCACCCACTACGGCGTGGGCTCGCTCCTGGGGCCGGCCCTCGGCGGCGCCCTCTATCAGGGATTGGGCCGCGCCGTCCCCTTCCTGGCCGACGCCCTGTCCTACGGGGTGTCGGTCGTTTCCCTCCTGTTCATCAAGACCGAATTTCAGGCCGCGCGCCCGGCCGGATCGCGCCGCCTACGCGCCGAGATCGCGGAGGGGTTGATCTGGCTCTGGACCCACCCGCTCATGCGCGCGATGGCGTTCGTCGCGGCGGGCTACGTCTTCGTCGGCGCCGCGACCGGCCTGACGTTGATCGTGGCCGCGCGACAGATGCATGCCCCGCCCACGTTCATCGGCGTCGCCTTCTCAATCGGGGCAATCGGGGGGATCGTCGGCGCGCTGGCCGGGGGCGCGATCCAGCGACGGTTCAGCTTCGGGCGGGTCATCGTCGGGGTGACCTGGATCGCGACCCTGTTGTGGCCGCTCTATGCCCTGGCCCCCAACGTCGTCGTGCTGGGGACCATCACCGCCGGCCTATATGCCATGGAGCCGATCTACAACGTGGTCCAGTTCGGCTACCTCCTCCCGCTCATCCCCGACGAGTTGCAAGGCCGCGTGAACAGCGTCTTTTACCTCATCATCTTCGCCGGCGCGCCGCTGGGGGCGGGGCTCGCCGGCCTGCTGCTCCAGTCGCTCGGCGTCGTCCCGACGGTTCTGGCGTTCGGCGCCTGCCGCGTCGCCCTGGCGGTGTTTGTCACCGTCAACACGCACATACGGCAGGCGCGTCCATTGCCTGGGACCCACGCGCCGCCGCGGGCGACGTGACCTATCGTGTCCGTGGTTGATAGGCCCTGTTCCCGCACTCGTATGGTAGCCTATGCCGGAGGGGGTACGGAGCTATGGGTAAGTTCTTTCCGTTAGTGGCGGCGTTGGCGGCGGGGCTGGCGCTCGCGGCGCAGGGCGCGATCAACAGCGAGTTGTCGCGCCATACCGGGCGCTTCCGCGCCGTGCTCACCTCGCTCCTCGTCAGCCTCACGACGGTCGCGTTGATCCTGCTATTGCGCCCCGACGAGGGATCGTTGCGCGGGCTGGCGCACGCCCCGCGCTGGGCCGTGTTCACGGGTGGGATATTGGGTGTGGTGGTGTTGGTCGCCAACGTCGTCGCGGTGCCGCGCATCGGCGCGGCCGCCACCTCCGGTCTGATCGTCGTGGCGCAGCTAATCGCCGCCGCCGCCATCGACCGCTTCGGCCTGTTCAACGTCGCGGCGCGCCCGCTCACGCCCGGCCGGCTCGGCGGCCTCGTGCTGCTCGTGCTCGCCGTGATCCTGATCATACGCGCATGATCGCTACCGCTGGTACAGCGCGTCTTTCTTGCCGAAACGCGCGACCAGCCGGTAGCGCTGTTCGACCCAAGAACGGAAACCGTACAACACGCCATCCAGCCGCCCGGTCGCGAAAAGGACGGTCCGCACATGGTCGCGCGCGATGATGTCTTTCAGGTAGTGTAGCGAGAAGTAGCGCGGGTCGATCTCTCCCGTGGCGATGCGCACGGACGACGTGTCCACCAACTCGCCCGGCACGCTACGGCCGGCCAGCCCGGCGATGTATTGCCCGTCGGTGACGACGAGCTCACCCGGCTGTGTCTTGTCGTGCAGCACTCCTGCCATACGCCGTTGCAGAGCGGCGAGCGGCGGGTTCGTGTCGACGCGCGAGCGGTTCTGGTCGACGCTCTGCCACAGGCTTGTGAATGCGGCCACACAGACCAGGGCCATGAGCGCATAGGTTGGGATGCCCATCCCCACTCGATCTCTCTCTTTCGCCCCCCCCGCCCATGGCTGACTGGTCCCCCGGCTGCGGCTGGCGGCCCAGCGCGCCTCCGGGGGAGCCTGGGGGGGATGCCTCCGAACCCCCGCCAACCATGGCTCGTGGGAAGAAACGGGCGTGGTCACAGCTAGCAGTTCAGGCGCTGTCGCGTCGCGCCTCCCCCTCCCCCGCGTCAGGGAGAGGGGGTTGGGGGGTGAGGGCATCCACAGGGGCAGCGCCGCGCTAGCGATGAGCGCCAGCAACGGCGCGAGCAAGACGACGTGGTGCCAGATCAGGGGCTGCTGGCGCACGAGCAACCAGAGCGAGATCGCCAGCCAGACGAAGAGCGGCGCGAGCGTCCAGGCGCGCCGCCACACGGCCAGCGCGACGCCGGCCAGCACGAGCAGCAGATAGGGGATGGAGTAGTACCCCACCACGTTGTCGCGGATCAGGCCGACGTTGTGGAGCAAGCCTCCCGGCCCCAGAGCAGTCGTGCCCTCCGCGACTTGGTGGAAACGCACGACCTGATCGTAGACGAGTCCACGCATGGGAAAGAACGGCGCCAGCACCGCCGCACAGGCGACGACGAAGCCTGCGGCGAGCAGCAGCAGGTCCGGGACGACGAGGCGTAGCGCTTCCCGCATGTCCGTGCGGCGTTCGCCGCCGGTCCGTCCGCGTCCCCTCCGTCGCGCGGCGACGAGGGGCACGGCCAGGTAGAGCGCCGCTGGTACGATAGCGCCCAGATCGAACAACTTGGTTAGCACCCCCAGGCCAAGGACCACGCCGCTGGCCGCCGCGCGCCAGCGGCGTGGCAAGCCGGTGCGGCCGGCGGCGACGGCGGCCAGGGCCACACCCGCGAGTGCGAGGGCCTCCGAGGGCATCTCGGCCTGCAATGTGCGCGACTCGGCAAGGTAGAGCGGATCGACCGCCAGCAGCGCGCACGCGATGACGCCGGCCCAGCGACCAGCTACCGCGCGGCCGATGTAGTAGCTGGCGGCAAGGCCGAGCAGCGAGTAAAGCACGACACCGAGCCGCGCCGCGACGAGCGTCTGCCCGAACAGCAGGTAGAACGGGAAAACGCCCAGCAGGAAGAAGGGCGGCTGCGAAGAGAACACGACGCTGAACAGGGGCTGCCCGGCGGCCATGGCGCGCAGCGACTGCCAGTAGGCGCCTTCGTCCTGGTAGTCGAGCGGGTAGTGGCGCAACGGCCACAGGCGCAGCGCCAGCGCGGCCACGCCGATGACGAGCAGGGCGAGCGGCTCCAACGGCAAGCGCCGTCGCCCGGCTGTCTCCCGCGCCGCAGGCGCTACCCCTTGCTGCCGTATCGTCGTTCGCGCCACGACCCCTCTCTTCCCGCTACTAACACGGTTCTAATCAAGCGCCCGCGCCTCGTCCTCGTCGTCCCGTGCGAGCGCGTCGCCATGCTCCACGGCGAGGCGGTCGGCGCGGTCGATCACCGTGATCGGCGCGCCGCCCTCTCCATCCCCATCTTCGACGACGGCGGCCACGCGGCCCTCCTCGCCTTCGTCGGGCGCGAGGCTTGGGTCCGTGTCCAGCGCGGGCAGTCTCGATACATCCTCATTCATCGCCCACCATCCTTCATCTACGCTAGCGCCATAGCCGTCGGGTCAAGCTCCCGATCCAGATCCTTAGCCAGGATCGCTTCGACATGAAAAACGTCGTGATCAGGAGCAGCTTTACCGAAAAGCGACAGGGCCTGGTTGATAGCCTCCTGCACCGAATCACCCGCGACACTGAGCCGCGCGGTTACACTCCCGCGACCATAGCTCACAACCGGCGCGTAAGAGGCTAACGCGTCGATAATCGACTCGGCATCGGATTCACCGACATCGGCGCTAACGATACTCCTGGCATCAATGGATACGCTCCACTCGGTCATTACTTCTCTCCTTGCTCCTCTACAGTTTAATCGTGTTGGGCATAGTGAGGCGTGCGTGCCTCGTCAGCCTCTGCGGGCGAGGCGCGATAGCGTAGGAACAACGCGATGGGGATGAGCGCGACGAGGACGACGAGCGCCGTGGCCTGCGCCTGCTTGAGGGGACCGAGCACGAAGACGTTGTCGCGCCACACGAACAGCGCCAACTGTCCCAGCGAGTAGAGCGCCAGGTAGAGCACGAAATGCATCCCCCCCGGCCACGCGCGGTCGCGCAGCCGCCACAGCAGCAGGAAGAGCCCCAGGCTGAACAGCAACTCGTAGGCGGCGGCCGGCTGGAAGGCCACGCAATCCGTGTACGGCGCGGGACACAACGGGCGCGCGAAGGCGCCCTGGTTGGCGTAGGCGGTCGCCCACGGCAGCGTGCTGCGGTAGCCCACGATGTCGCCGTTGATGATGTTGCCGACGCGCCCGACCGCCTGCGCCAGCGGCGCGAAGAGGGCGGCCACGTCGAGCAGCGGCAGGAACGGCGCCCGGTAGTACCGCGTCAGCAGATAGAGCGCGGGCGCCCCCAGGAAGACGGCCCCGTAGAACGCCATGCCCCCTTCCCACAGCGCAAATATACGCCGTGGGTCGCGCAGGTACGCCGCCGGATTGTTCTGCACGACGTAGTAGAGGCGTCCGCCGATCAGGCCGGCGACCGTCACACCCCAGAAAGCGCATAGATCTTGTCGCGCGAGATGCCGCGCCGCTCCGCGACCGGCAGCGTGATCCACAGAGCCAGCCCCAGGCCCACGGCGTACATCAGGCCGTACCAGCGCACGGCGAGCGGACCCAGATGCAGCAACACTGGGTCGATGTTGATGACGATGTAGGCGAACGGTAGAATCATAACGACTCTATTATCTCTAGTTTTCGCTAACAGCATGGCAGCAAGGGAACGCCTTTGGTAGAGTGCGGGTGCTAAGACCGTACCATCCAAAGGAGTTCCCTGATGCCCTCCGCAGTCTATCGTATGATGACCCTCCT
>JAABUZ0100005335.1_pt1 | contig 16949 bp, 22 predicted proteins | sample 5562091 | NCBI WGS metagenome assembly JAABUZ01 (sample SAMN12813069, study PRJNA571459) | rock metagenome | isolation source: Antarctica rocks | place: Antarctica: Victoria Land, Linnaeus Terrace sud | collected 2015-12-21
ACCAACTCCGATTTCATGCGGAAATAAGCGATAAGTGAAATGGCCGCAAGCTTACTAAGCACAAAGTTATGAGCTATGGTATCTGACTTACTATTTATGGAATACACAGAAGTTGCGAGTCGTGGAAGCCTAGTATTTCTTCTCTGTACAACTTAGGCCGTTTCAATGTCTACTAAGATTTACTTTACAGCAGCGAATGGGAGCTGTCGCTTATCTCTAAATGAAATTTAGATCCTGGTTGTGCTTGCTGGTTCTCGCGTGCTCCGCAAGAGCCGCTTCTTCAGACCTCGTCGCGTTGCGTTTGAAAAGACTCTGGGACGGCCAGAAAACCATTGACGGCGCTCTCGTCGTTATTCAAGATGGCCGGGTGCGGAGCGTAACAGCCGGAAATCCAGACACGCCTCCGGGAGCCAGAGTTATCGATTGGTCGCGCTGGTATGGACTGCCTGGCCTGATTGATGCTCACACTCATATGACCTATTACTGGGATCGCCAGCCCGGCACCCGCCCCCTTGGGCAGTCCCGGATGCCTGCCGTAACGGTGTTCCTCGCGCAGGAGAATGCCCGCAGGACCCTCGAAACCGGCGTGACCACGGTGCGTGACTTGGGATCTTCGGAATACATGGACATTGCCATGCGTCAACTGATTGATCGCGGCGCCATGCCGGGCCCGCGCATGTTCGTATCCGGCTATGGAATCTCAGTTCCTCGGGAGACACGACCGGGCCATCCCGAAAACAGATCACCGGGAGACGCTGCCTCGCCGGAGCAAGTTATGGAAGCCGTGCGCAGACAGGTTGCCGCGGGCGCGGATGTAATCAAGATGTACGGCTCCGAGGGCGGTTTCGATAATGTTGGGACTCAGCAGACGTTTACCTACGAGGAAATGAAAGCGGCCGTTGATGTCGCGCACGCCATGGGCAAACGGATCGCCATCCACTCGTATGGTCCGGAAGGCGCGCGTGACGCGGTGCGAGCGGGAACCGATACCTTGGAGCACGCCGTGGATATCGACGATGAAACTCTCGCTCAAATGGCGCGGCAGGGAACTTTCTATGTCCCGACCATCGATCATAATCGTTATTACATCGACGCCGCGAGCGAGTATCAGTTTGCGCCGGGCTACCTGCCTCGTTTACAAAACTATATTCAACGAAATTTGAAGACAGCGCAGCGCGCCTACAAGGCTGGCGTAAAGTTTGGAATGGGGTCCGATGCCGTATTCACCATGTTCGGTCAGAACACGCATGAACTTACTTGGCTGGTGAAAGCGGGAATGAGCCCCGAAGAAGCCTTGAAGGCAGCGACGATCAATGGCGCGGCTTTGTTGGGCAAATCCCAGGATCTCGGCGCGGTGATCCCCGGCCATTATGCCGACATTATCGCCGTGGACGGCGACCCGCTCGCGCGCGTTGATGTGGCGGTCGATGGAGTAAAGGCTGTGATGAAGGGCGGCGCTGTCGTCCTAAACCCGAAATGAATCTACCCGGTGTAAACGCTCCTTCGCAACCATGACACTTTTCCGTACCTTCGCATTCGCGATCTGCTGCTTGAGTCCTGTAATGATGCACGCGGCTGACCCGCATCCGGGCCAAACATTTAAACATTCGGGTGTTTCGCTGTACTACGAAGTGATCGGAACGGCGGAAGGAACTCCGCTAATGGTCGCCAATGGAGGTCCCGGCTTTGACCACACATACCTGCATCTGTCCGATGCCTTAGACACAATTAGCAAAACTCGCAGAGTCGTGCTTTACGATCAGCGCGGCAATGGCCGATCCTCGCCGATCACATCCGGTCAATCCTGCACCCTGCGCGATCAGATTGAAGATCTCGAAGCGTTGCGCGCTCACATCGGCGTCGACCGGATTGACTTGCTGGGCCATTCCTGGGGCGGTTTCCTGGTCATGGCTTACGCCGCGCGATACCCGCAACACATTCAGCATCTATTGATCGTTGATTCCGCCGCGCCGAAATGGAGCGACACGGTTTTTCTGTTCAAGGACGTATTCCCCGAGGGCGTCGAACGCGAGGATGCGGCGTCTTTCGCCGGTCAAATGGGCGACAAAAGCGCCGAGAAAGCCGCGCTTCGGGAGTATCTGTTGATGCTGTTCTACTCGCCGGAAAAACGCGACGCCGCCCTGGCCCAAATGAAGGATGTTGATGAAAATCGCGAGGTCAACCAGTCCATCAACCGGGACCTGCAACGCTTTGACCTGAACCCCGAACTGGGGAAGTTTCATTTTCCAACCGTTGTCATGACCGGGCGTTACGACATCAACGTAGCGCCGGTGGTGGCGTACAAGATCCACAAAGCGATCACCGGTTCCACCTTCGTTGTTTTTGACCGCAGCGGTCATATGCCGTTCTATGAGGAGCCGGAGAAGTTTGTCGGAGCCGTGCAGTCATTCTTGTCTGGGCAGCGGTAACAGTTATGCTGAGGCAATCTGCCGGATATTAATGTGTGGAGTCGCGTTCGCGATTCCATGTAGCGCAGGCACACCCTTTGCATGTTCGAACAAGCCTTCAAAAACATCGACGACGTTCTCTGGAAAGAAGCCGGTTGCACCACCGAACTGGACTACACCGAGCAAACCTCCTGGCTGCTCTTCCTGAAATACCTGGACAGTCTGGAGCAGGTACAAAGCCGACGAAGCCGCGCTGAACGGCAGGACTTACGCTTTCATCCTGGACGAGCCCTACCGCTGGGAACACTGGGCCGCGCCCCGCAACCTGGTCGGCGGCATCGACCACAACCGGGCGAAAACCGGCGACGACCTCCGATCCTGCCTACCTTCTACAGATAGATAACGATCAAACTTCGGTCGCGCGAGAACGTCGACGACTTCAGCTAAAACCGCTTCAGACGTTAAAAGCTGTCCTGTGCCGAGCGCTTTAGTGACGGCCTGACTTGGAATGGATGCCGGAAAGAGCGCGCTGCTGATTAGGATATTCGTGTCAACTACGCGGTACGGCCTAGCCCTCATCGGCAAGGATTTCAGCCAGCCTCTCTTCGGTCAAACCGTGCGCCCGCGCTTCGTCGCTGAGGCGTCGACAGGCTTCCTGGAACTCCTCTACATTGAGTCCATGGATTCGGTCGTACTCTCCCTGCGACAAAAGGACGGCAACATCCCGATCCTGTTTACGAATCGTGACCGGCTCATGCTGCACGGCATCCAACAAGGACTCAAACTCTTGTTTCGCTTCCGTATCGGAGATGTGCTGCATGGATTTATTGTAATTAACCGCCCTGGACGCTTTGAAAGAATCCCTGTTTCATCAGGCGTTCCAGGGAGAGATGTGAAAACCTGAGACAGCATTTTGTTCTCTTTGAATGAATCACTCCCATAAAGTTTTCAGGTCTTTGTACCGGGCGTATTTCTCGTCGCTACCCACGAGCGTTAAATTCGCAACCATTGCCTGCGCGATGATCATACGGTCAAATGGATCACGATGATCTCTAAAAACAGGCAAGTCGGAAAAGCGGTCGAGATCCCGCCGCGACCAGCGATAGGGCACTGCCTGGATCTCATCCATTAATTGCCAGAACTTCGCATAGGTAAAACCAACATCAATATACTTCGACTTGATCAAGACTTCCCAGGCAGAGATATCCGTGTAGTAGATGACGCCGGACCGTTTCAGAAGCTCTTTTTCAACCTTTCGCGGCAAATTCCCGGCGGCCCAGGCATAACAAGCCTGGGTATCGAGAAGATACTTTTCTGTTTTCGTCATTACCACTTGCTCAGCATGTCCAGCACTTCTCTTTCTTCCCGTTCCTGGGCTTCCGGCGTGTTCCAGTCCGGCGAAAGCTTCAACTCGTCCCGGAACATGCCATAGCCAGGCAGTTTTGAGGTTTTTGCTGTTTTGGTACGCACTGGTGTGATCTCCGCCACCCGCTTGCCCCGGTTCAAAAGATACACTTTCCGGCCATTCTGGGCGGCAATGATCAGCTTCGACAGATCAATTTTTGCTTGCTTAATGCCTACTTCCATTTCTCTATTGTAGTTACAAACTTACTTGCGTTGGTGGTTACAAGGTGGTCATGCGGTGTTAGGATTTTTGTAGAAGTAGATTTTCAGCTCTCGGGCCAGATCCACATCAGTCCTTGGGGTGGTAGTGCGCCGGTGTCCAAATGGTCCGGCGCGCGCTTCCTAGGAAAGGAAAGCGGATTACTGGATTTTCATCGGGCGAAGCGTTTTGATCTGCCGAAACAGGTCTATCAGTAGAATCCGGGCATCTTCCGGAATCTCGATGCCATACCGAGCGAAGACTTTTTGGCTTACCCGCCGGCGCCAAAGCTTTACCTGCTCGGGGCGGCGAAGGGAGAAGTCGCGGAGTTCCAGCGGATAATCGTCACACTCCGCGCCGCACCCGGCAAAGTCGCGGAGAGCGCTTTCATCACTGATCCAGATCCCCCCTAAATAGTCCATACCGAGGATGTCTGGAAAGAAGATGATCGCGATGTCCTCAAAGGCCACAATTTGAAGTTGTGGGGCGCATTCAATAATACGTTTTGGCAAGAAATAACAGCGCGCAAGAGAGGGAGCTGACGGAAGTCGGCAGCGGGCTGCACTTCGAGTGTAAACCAAAGCCTCCATTATGCCGCCACTTGCTATACATACATCAAATGTATATACTTGACGCGTGAGTGACGAGTTCGATTGGAACTAGGCGAACATCCGCCACTTGGCGCGTCACGACGTGCAGCCGCACGAAGTGGAAGAAATGTTCCGCCGCCGGTACGCTTTTGAGTTCGACGAGCCGGTCGAGGGCGAAGATCGCTTTCGCGTTTATGAGACGACCACTGGGGGCCGCTGCTTAACCGTTTCTTTTACGGAGCGGAAAGGGCGCACGCGCCCGATCACCGCTTGGGACATGACCGAAGAGGAATTAGAAACATATGCCGACCAAATCCACAACGAAACCGAAATTCAAGAGTGAGGCCGAAGAGGCCGACTGGTATCACACCAAGGAGGGTCGCGAGCACGCGCGCCGCACGCTCCAGAAGGCGATCCACAAAGGAACAATCATTGTCGAAGAGAAATTATCCATTCACGAATCTTCAAAGCTGGCGAGGGAGACCGGCAAGCTCGTCATCATGCGCAACGGCTCCAGCATGAAGCCGACTGATCCAGCGGTTTTAGAAAGGCTGCTCGAAGAGGCACGGGGCGCTATTACAAAACCCGTGTCGCTGCGTATTCCGCAGGCGGATCTCGACGCGGCGAAGCGTCTGGCCGAGAAGACCGGCAAGGGTTATCAGACGATCCTCAAGGACATCATTCATGAAGGCCTGCGGCGCGTATAGGAAAGGCGCGCGGCCGTGCAGCGGCTGTCAAACGTGCGCGTTTTGTATATATTGAACTGTGGGCGAGTTTGACTGGAACGAAGCCAATCTCATGCACATTGCCCGTCATGACGTCACGCCCGCGGAGGTGGAGGAAGTGTTTGAGCGCGATCCGTATATTGAGTACACGCATACGGCGGATAACGGCGAAGAACGCTTTGTCGCTCGCGGTATTACCGCGCGGAGTCGCTATTTAAATATTCCCTATACCGAACGTAACGAACGCATACGCCCGATCACCGCGTTTGACATGACCCGAAGGGAGATCAAACAACATGCCCCAAAAATCCACAGCCAAAAATAACATTCCGGATACGCCGCGCTTCAAGAACGAAGCGGAAGAAGCCGATTGGTGGGCGAGTCCGGCTGGCCGGCGCTACTCCTCGCGCCAATTCCAAGAGAAGATGCGCCAAGGCAAGATCATCACAACGGAAGAAACGAGCCTCACGCCCGAATTGCGCGAGCGCATGAAACGAGACGGCGTAATGGTTCACTTTAAGCACGGCCTGAAGGTGAAGCGCACTGATCCGGCTGTTTTAGAGGAATTGACGGCGCGCGCCCAGGCAAAGCGGACTCAGGCTGTGTCTCTGCGCCTTCCGGTTGCGGACATAGCGGCAGCTAAGAAAATGGCCGAGAAGACCGGCAAGGGTTATCAGACGATCCTCAAAGACATCATTCATGAAGGCCTGCGGCGCGTATCCTGATGAACGAAGCCGAAACCAGAGCCGAGCATATTGATCCCGCCCTGAAATCTTCCGGCTGGGGCGTGGTCGAAGGCAGCCGCATCCTGCGCGAGTATCCCATTACGCTAGGCCGCATCCAAGGCCATGGACGGCGGAGCAAGGCTCTCACCGCCGATTACGTGCTGGTCTACCGCAATACCAAACTGGCGGTCATTGAAGCCAAAGCCTGGGACAGGCCGCTCACGGAAGGCGTGGCGCAAGCTAAGAACTACGCCGGAAAACTCGCCGTCCGACATGCCTATTCCACCAACGGCCAGGGCATCTACGGCATCGACATGACCGAAGGCGCGGAAAGCGAAGTGCCGCAATATCCAACCCCGCAAGAACTCTGGAGCCGGACCTTTCTCCACGCCGATGTCTGGCGCGACCGCTTCGCCGCCGTTCCCTTCGAGGACAAAGGCGGCTTTTTCCAGAGCCGCTATTACCAGGACATCGCCATTGAGCGCGTGCTGCACGCCGTCGCCGCCGGGAAAGACCGCATCCTGCTCACGCTCGCCACCGGCACCGGTAAAACCTTTATCGCTTTCCAAATTGCCTGGAAACTCTTTCAAAGCCGCTGGAACTTAAGCCGCGCACCGTCCCGCCGTCCCCGCATCCTCTTCCTCGCCGACCGCAACATTCTCGCCGATCAGGCTTACAATGCCTTCTCCGCCTTTCCCGAGGACGCGCTGGTACGCATCGAGCCGGAAGACATCCGCAAAAAAGGCAGGGTGCCGAAAAACGGCAGCCTCTTTTTCACTATCTTCCAAACCTTCATGAGCGGCCCGCCGAAAAACGGCAAACCCTCGCCCTACTTCGGCGAATATCCGCCCGACTTCTTCGACTTAGTCGTGATCGACGAATGTCATCGCGGCGGAGCCAACGACGAAAGCAACTGGCGCGGCATCCTCGAATATTTCCAGCCCGCCGTGCAGCTCGGCCTCACCGCCACCCCCAAGCGCAAGGACAACGCGGACACCTACGCCTACTTCGGCGAGCCGGTCTACATCTACTCGCTGAAAGAAGGCATCAACGACGGCTTCCTGACGCCCTTCAAGGTGAAGCAGATTTCCACCACGCTCGATGAATACATCTACACGCCCGACGACAAGCTGATCGAAGGGCAGGTCGAAACCGGCAGGCTCTACAAAGAGGCCGACTTCAACCGCATCATTGAAATGAAGGACCGGGAAGCGCACCGGGTGAAAATCCTTCTGGATGAAATCAACCAGACCGAGAAAACGCTGGTCTTTTGCGCCACGCAAGACCACGCTCTGGCTGTGCGCGACCTCATCAATCAGATGAAAGTGAGCAAGGACCCGAATTATTGCCACCGCGTCACGGCGGACGACGGCTCGCTCGGCGAACAGCACCTGCGCGACTTTCAAGACAACGAAAAGACCATCCCCACAATCCTGACCACGTCGCAAAAACTCTCCACCGGCGTCGATGCGGCAACATCCGCAACATCGTGCTGATGCGTCCGGTTAATTCGGTGATCGAGTTCAAGCAGATCATCGGGCGCGGCACGCGGCTCTACGACGGAAAAGACTACTTCACCATCTATGATTTCGTGAAAGCCCACCATCACTTCAGCGACCCGGAGTGGGACGGCGAACCCCTGGAACCGGAGCCGACCGAAGGGGAATCCTCAGAAATACCGCTCCCCGCATCGCGCTCGTCCGAGAACGGAAAAGGCCAGCGCCCGCCCAAGATCAAAGTCAAACTGGCCGACGGCAAAGCCCGTATGGTTCAGCACATGATGATGACCAGCTTCTGGCACCCGGACGGTACGCCCATGTCCGCGCAGCAGTTTCTGGAACTGCTCTTCGGCAGGCTGCCGGATTTCTTCAAGGACGAAGACGAACTGCGCGGGCTCTGGAGCGCTCCCGGCACCCGCGCCAAGCTTCTGGCGGGGCTGGCGGAGAAAGGCTTCGGACAGGCGCAGATGGCGGAAATGCCAAAGATCATCAACGCCGAGAACAGTGACCTGTTCGATGTGCTGGCGCACGTCGCTTACGCCTTGCCCCCGCTCACGCGGGAAGAACGGACCGCCAGAGCCAAGCTGGCGATCAGTACCCATTTCAATAGCAGGCAGGCCGCCTTTCTCGATTTTGTGCTATCCCAATACGTCAAGGTCGGCGTGGAGGAGTTGAATCAGGAAAAGCTGTCGCTGCTCCTCAAGCTCAAGTACCACAACGCCATCGCCGACGCCGTGGCGGACCTGGGCAAACCGGAACAGATCGGGCACATTTTCGCCGGATTCCAGCGATATTTATACCAGGCTACGCTTTAAAGCCGAAAATTTCGGAGAGCCGCTTCAATCACAACTCTTCTAAATATTTCCAGCCCCTTTCCTTTCCGCCGCTTACGCCTTTTTTGACTGCCCCGGATCGCCGTTCTGTGTTGTCCCCCTGCTACGGTGCCGGTAGCACATACTATGTCCGCCGATACCGCTCCAGACATCTCCTCCTCCTCCTCCTCCATCAGCGAGCGCCGTCTCGCCGCCAATCGCGCGAATGCCCAACTCAGTACCGGACCCACGACCCCGCAAGGCAAGGCCAAATCGTCTTTAAACGCCGTCAAAACCGGCCTTACCGGGCGTACGATCTTGTTCGCCGATGAAGAAGACGCCGAGCAGTACCGGGCGCATGTGGCGCGCTATTACGAGGAGTATGAACCCGTGGGCCAGCGCGAAACCACGCTGGTGCAAAGCTTGGCCGACACGCAATGGCGCTTGAACAATGTTCCGGCCTTGGAATCCGGTCTCTTTGCCCTGAGCCGTCTGCGCGGGGTGGAACTGTTGTCGCACGCGGACCCGCAAGTGCAAAAGATCCTGCTGGACGCGCAGGCGCTGGTAGCCGAAGCGCGGCAGCTCAAAAACCTGTACCTGCAGGAGAGCCGCTTGCGCCGCCAATATGGGCGTGATGCCGATGAACTGGCCGACTTGCAGAATCGCCGCTGGTGGAACGAAAACCGGCGGAAGCAGCAGGAAGCCGAGCGGCGGGAACAGGAAGAACAGCAACAGGAGCAGTAGCGTCAGGAGCAGGCGCGCCAACGCGCCGACAGAAAGAAAGCGCGCGAAGCTGCTCGGAAACCGGAAGCCCTGCCGCAAAGCCGTGGCTTCGAATTTTCAACAGTAAACGAAACAGGTTGGCAAAGGGCCCAGGAAGCCATGGAAACGAACGTGACTTAGGGCCGCTTTTGATTGAAATAGGCCTGCACGCCTTGTTCGGTTAGGCCGAGGGCGCGGGCTAATTCCACTCTCGCCACGTTTAATTGATATTGCGCCGAAATCAGGTTTTCGTTGGCCGCCGCAAGAGCCTGCTGCGCCTGCACCACTTCCACGGTGTTGGTCACGCCCGCTGAAAAACGGTCTTGCGCCTGGCGTACCGTCTGATGGGCGAGTTCCAGATTGCTCTGCGCCACATCCACTTGCGCGCTGGCGGAGGTGAGATCCAACAGTGCATTGCGCACGTCGTTGTCAATCTGCCCCTGCAGGTTTTCCATTTCATTGCGTCGGTTCCGCAATTCGGAGTCATTTTCAAGGATGTCCGCTTTGATGCGGCCCCCGTCGAAGATGTTGAATTGCAGCGTTCCCGTGGCGTTGAAAACTCCGTGCGAGTTGGTGAACAGGTGAATGCCCTGGTCTCCGTAGTAACCATTGGCGCTGAGAGTCGGGTAGCGTTCGGCTTTCGCGGCGCGCAGCGTCCATTGCGCGGCTACTACGCGCGCCTTTGCCGCCTGGTAGTCGGGCCGGTTGTCATATGCTTTCGCCAGCGCGTCCTGCAGGCTCATGGCCGTCATGGGAATGGATACGGCGGGATCGGCAACCGTGAAATCCTGGCCGATGGGCAGCCCGATAATCCGGCCCAGGCTGAGTTTATCCTTCTCGAATTGGTTCTTCACCACGAGCAAGGTTTGCTGCCGCTGTTTCAACTCCACTTGCGAGCGCAGCACGTCGATGCCGATGGCGGTTCCGGCGTCGTGGCGGCGCACGGCATTGATGTAAACAGCGTTGTCGGCGTCGATTTCGGCTTGTGTCGCGGTAATGCGCGAGGCGTCGGCGATAATCTGCAGATAAGCGTAGCCCACCCCAAGCACCACCAGATCGCGGGCGTTTTTAATGGATAAAAGCGAAGCCTTTACTTCTTCCCGCGAACCCTTGAAGTTGCTGATGGCGCTGTAATCAAACAAGGGAACCTGCGCGTTGACCTCCGCCGTCTGATAGCCGAACGGCCCCACGATCTTCGGAAACGAAACGCCGAAACTGGGCGGAAAGCTGAAGGAAACTCCGAGCGCCTGAAGATTGATCTGCTGCTCCGTGGCGCTGATCTGTCCCGTCAACCGGGGCAGAAGTCCGCTGAGCGCCCGCAGCCGCTGGGCGCGTACTTCACGGCTTGCCTGTTCGCTAGTCAGCAAACCCAGGTTCGTCTGTAAACCGCGCTTGATGGCGTCTCCCAGGCTTAAGGGCAGGGGAGTGGAAGAAGCTTGGCCTTGCGGAACGCTGCCCCGGTAACTTCCGTCGCTCGACTGCAACGACAAGGTTGTTGAAGGGACCGCACTGCTTCCTCCGCCGCTGCTTGACGAGGCTCCGCTGCCCTGTGTCTGGCCCAGTAAAGCCGAAACCGTCAAAGCCGCGCAAAGGAAGTTCAAGGAGCAAATCTTCAGGGTCCTGTTCATAGATTTCGCTTTAAGAAAGAGCAGATCTGATAGCCGGTCACGTACTTGAAAGGAAACTCGCCCATTGTATAGTGACCGCACGGCAGCACCGCGACGCTATGCTTCCAGCGATGTTTGCGGGCGCCCTCGATCACCTGCTCCGATAAGTGAGGAGGAAACGTTGTATCGTACCGGGTGTAAATGAATTTCGAGCGGTGCGCCTTGGCGGTAAAAAGATCGTAATAGCTCGGGGGACTGATGCAAAGCCACCACTGGCGAAGAAGATCCAGGTCGATCTCTTCTTCCAGGGCCTCGCGGATATGGCGGCTGGAAAGCCCTTCCCAGACCACATCGGCGAAATAGGTCGAACAATGGTTGAAAACGTTGACGGCGATGCGCTCGTCATGCGCGCTGGCGAGAAAGGCATAGCAGGAACCCAGGCTGGTTCCGACAATGCCCAGTTGCGTGTAGCCTTCCCCCTGCAGCCAGTCAAAGCAGGCGCGGGTATCGATCACGGCTTGCCGGGTGGCGTCGATGGTCCGGCAAATGTTGGATGATACGGCATAATCGGCGCGGTTTAAGTGGGCGGGCATGCGCGCGTCGTGATAAGGCAGACTGAGCCGCAGAGCGCTGATGCCTAAACGCTGCAAACCGGCGCACAGGGCGTTATGCTGCGGCAGCTTGGAATTCCAATGCGGCAGCACGACGACGGCTTTACGCGTTTCATTCTTGGCCGGAAACCACAAGCCGCGCACGGTATTGTTCTCGTGAAACGGCGTTTCGACCGGAGACTGGAATTGGAGCCAATTATCACGCAGCTCGAAGCGCCGGGGAGGGTCGTATCCGAAGAACTCCGCGCTGCGCGCAATGGCGCGCTCGTTATAGCAGGAAAGAAAGTCGGCGGGACTCGCTGTTTGCGGAGAACACTCGTGGACCAGCGGCCAGTTCGTGGTCCATTCCATGCCGTATTCGAAGGGTCTTTTGATGCGGTCCGTCGAACGGAAGCAGAGGTCGTTTTCCCAATCGAGCATCCAGCGCTGGTAGCGGCGGGTGACTGGCCGGAGTAGCGTACTCATGCCGCCGGAACCGCGGAAGCTGACGGGAAACGTAAGTTTTTCAATGGAACGTGGGGGAAGGGCATCGACAAAGGAACAAAACTCTAGTTTAGCGGTCTCAGGATATGATCTGAAAAGCCTTTTCATCAAATACCAGAAAGCGAGATGGCGCCTTGACCCTTCTTCATGAGGATCGACTTTTTCCGGGCGATTCCCAAACGCGCGCGGTGGCCCGGCGGCTCTACCAGTCAATCGCGGGATTGCCGATCATCAGCCCGCATGGGCATACGGAAGCGCGCTGGTTTGCGCAAAACGCGCCTTTTCCCAATCCGACGGAGCTTTTGATCATTCCGGACCATTACATTTACCGGATGCTGTATAGCCAGGGCATTTCGCTGGAGTCACTGGGCATCCGGCAGGCGAAAATCGAGGACCCGCGCCGGATTTGGCGGATCTTTGCGGAGCACTATTACTTGTTCCGCGGCACGCCGACGCGCTTGTGGCTGGATTATTCGTTCGAGGAACTCTTTGGCCTGCGGGAACGGCTGAACCCCCGGAACGCGGATCATTATTATGATTCCATCAGCGAAAAGCTGGCGTCTCCCGAGTTTCTGCCGCGCGCGCTTTACAACCGCTTCCGGCTGGAGGTGCTGGCGACCACGGATTCGCCCCTGGATTCGCTGGAACACCACGCGGCCATACAACAGTCGGATTGGAAAGCGCGTATTCTTCCCACCTTCCGTCCTGACTCGGTTGTTGATCCGGATTTCGCTAACTTCGGCGGCAACATCCAGAAACTGGGGGAGCTCCATGGCGAAGATACTGGTGACTGGAGCGGATACCTGGCGGCGCTGCGAAAAGCGCGGGAGCGTTTCCGCAAGCTGGGCTGCACCGCGACGGATCACGGGCATCCGACGGTTCGGACAGCGAATCTCGGGGAGGGAGCGGCTGCTGATTTGTTCGGAAAGGTTCTGGGCGGCGGCGCGTCGGAGCAGGAACGCGAACTCTTTCGCGCCCAGATGCTGACGGAAATGGCCCGCATGAGCCTGGAGGATGGACTGGTCATGCAGATCCATCCCGGCAGTTTCCGAAATCATAACCGCCTGCTTTACCAACGCTTTGGCCGCGACGTGGGCGCGGATATTCCGACCCAGACTGACTATGTTCATGGGTTGCAGCCCTTGCTGGAATTATTCGGGAACGAATCGAAGTTTACGCTGATTCTGTTTACGCTGGACGAGTCGACCTATAGCCGGGAACTCGCGCCCTTGGCCGGTCATTATCCCTGTCTGCGGCTGGGACCGCCTTGGTGGTTCCACGACAGTCCGGAAGGAATGATGCGCTTCCGCGAACGGGCGACCGAGACGGCTGGTTTCTACAATACGGTTGGATTTAACGATGATACGCGAGCCTTTCTGTCCATACCGGCGCGGCACGATGTCGCCCGCCGGATTGATTGCGCTTTTCTGGCGCGGCTCGTTACCGATGGCCGCTTGGATGAGGACGAAGCGTTTGAAGTGGCGCAAGCGCTTACCAACGGTCTGGTGCGGAGCGCTTACCGGCTCTGAAATCCGAAATCCGCATCTTTGATGGGAGATAAACAGTCTACTAAACAAATGTCCACGTTGAAAATAGCTGGTTTTTTGGCTTTGCCCGCGGCGGCGCTTCTTGCTTCCCTGGCGTTCGCGGATTCCAGAAACACGTTTCCTGATCCCGTGGTGGATCAGACGAAATCGGCCGCGCATGGTAAGGAAACGGCGGTCGTCGCGGGCGGCTGCTTTTGGGGCGTGGAAGCTGTGTTCGATCACCTGAAAGGCGTTACGGACGTTGTTTCCGGTTTTAGCGGCGGCGAGAAATCGACAGCGCACTATGAAATAGTCAGTACCGGGCGGACGGGACATGCCGAGTCAGTGAAGATTACCTACGATCCGTCGCAGATTACTTACGGCGAGATCCTGAAGGTCTACTTCGCTGTCGCTCATGACCCGACGGAGGTCAACCGTCAAGGTCCTGATACCGGCACGCAATATCGGTCCGCTGTGTTCTATGCCGATGACGAGCAGAAGAAGATCGCGGAGGCTTATATTCAGCAGCTTGACGCGGCCAAGGTGTTTTCACGTCCGATCGCCACGCAAGTGGTCCCGCTGAAAGGGTTCTATGCGGCGGAAGCTTATCACCAGAAGTATCTGCAAAACAACCCTACTAATCCGTACATCGTCTACAACGACCTGCCGAAACTGGCGGCGTTGAAGAAACAGTATCCGGCGATGTGCAGGCGTTAAGTCTGGGGAACGGAGATCGTGATATTGCGGTATTTCATGCCGCCGGTGTGATCGCCTTGAATGTAGATCGGTCCCGGTTCTCCCTCGTGGCTATCAAGAGCGCCGCCGGTAATGCCGGGAATCTTCTGGTTGCTGATAATAGTGACGCCGTCGCGCACGATAGTGACCGTGCGGCCTACCAGCGTGATGTCATAGCTTTCCCACTGGCCCGGTCTGGGGCTGACTTTAGCGGCGGGCGCGAGAAAACCATAGATGGAGCCCATGCCGTGGAACTGGTCGTTCTTGTCGGCGGCCTCGTATTCCACTTGCGTTTCGTAGCGTCCGCGCAGATAAACGCCGCTGTTGCCGTCCGGCGGACAGTTGTACTCGACATGAAGCTTGAAATCGGAAAACTTCCGCGTCGTCCGGATATTCGCGCCTGGAGCCTCATTGACCAGCTCTCCGTTCTTCGCGACATAATGGTTCTCCACCGGCTTGCCGGGTTCCTGCACGAACGGCTCCCAGCCGGCAAGATCCTTGCCATTGAATAATGGCGCTGGCTTTGTCCAGCGTGCGGGCATGGGACGGTCCAGGGCGGGCGCGGACTCGGCGGTAATATCGCCCGTTACGCCGTCCGAGCGCTTCTGTTTCCCCAGGAGCTTTCCGCCCTCTTCGTGAAATTCCCAGCTAACCGGTATCTCTTTGCTGAAATACTCCCGCGTCGTGAAAGTCAGTTCATTGCCTTCCAATCGCACGTCCTGGGCCGGGTGTACGCTCGCCACCCGGCCCACAACCCGGACAGCCCTTTTGCCGTTCTCATTGGTGCATTCCATCCAGGAAGGGTACGTCTCGTTTCCCGCTTTGATCGTCAGGTCCCATCGTCCGCTGAACGGCATCCGGTCTCCCTGTGAGCGGAGGGTCGACGTAAGAGCCGCAAAAACAAAAAGCGCTAGCAACGGAGTGTGTTTCATGCCGAGGTTAGTGTATCGAATGGAAGAGAAAGCCGCGTTATTTTGTAATCACGCCGCAGGCGATACGGGAACCGGCGTTCCCTGCCGGATCGGTCTTCATGTCGTCGGCCTTTTCATGAATCATCAGCGCCGTGCCTCCATTGCTGAAGAGAGAGTTAGCGCCTTCGCCGATCATCACGTTGGCGTCGGTAACGGTCGTCTTTGCCGTTCCGTTCTTTCCCACCGTAAAGTTCATCATGTCCCCAGCGTGCGGCCCATCCGGGTTTTGCATGCCGTGTTTTTTGTTTTCCGGGTTGAAATGCGGCCCGGCGGTGGTAAATCCCGGCGGCTCGCATTTAGCGTTCTGGTGAATGTGGATGGCGTGTTCACCGGGAGGCAGATTCTTGAGGTTCAGCTTGATATTTAGCCCGTGATCGGAGCTTTTTCCGGCTGGCAATAATAACGCCGTTCCGACGCTTTCGCCTTGCGCGTTCTTCATCATGACCCTGACCGGCTCCGCCGCTGATAGGGTCAGCATTCCAAGGGCAAGGAAAACCAGCACCGCACTTACTTTGTTCATAGCTTCTCTAGCATATACGCAAAGTGGTTGGAGATCCGCGAAGGTCCAGGACGGTCTCCGGAACCTTGGAATCGCCTGAGTTAATGCTTGGCCGATCTGCATTAAAGATTTTCAATTTTCCTGATTGACGCCGGTATAACTTACAGGTACAATTCAGACATCTGGACATAGCTCTTGACATTAAATAAGTCGGTTTTAACGGCGGATTACGCCAAAAGATACTACGTATTATCGAGAAATACGTCAGCCATTCAGATTATTCCGGACGGGTATGAACGTATCCGCATCGGAACGCTTCTGCAACTGCCCGAGGGCGCACAAGTGGAAATAAACGGCGAGGGCTTCGATGACAACACGGTCCGAATTGCCTGGGAAGGCAATTGTTATTACGCTTTTCTGGACGATCTGCAAACAGCGCAAACTTATCAAGCAGGCGCGGCAGCCGGGTAATTACCCTCGGCTTTAGGGTTTCAAACTCCAAAACATTTCCTTCGCCGGAACAAATTCCACCGGCACTTCTTTAATAAATGTGCGTAGCCAAAAGGCGCACTCTTCCATGCCCGCCTGTTCGGACGGAATATGGCCCAGCAGAAGGAGCGCCTTGTGCTTTCCTTGACTCACGGCGTCCGCCGTATATTCGATGGTTTCCCATTCCGGCACTTCGCCGATGAGCAGTGCTTCCACATCGTTGCGTTCCAGTAGTTGAATCTGTCTTGCCGGTCCGGCCGCGCCCGGCAGAACAGCTACTTTTGTGAGCTTCATTCCCTTATCGCCCACCACCCGCAAGTTTTGGATAGCAAGTTTTTTCTGGACAGCGCCCGCCAAGTTGCCCAGCGTTGTTTCGGGCAGTTGAAACAGGTGCGGATTTTCGGGGTTCTGGCGGTCCACCCAGCCTAAAGCCTTGGTCATGCCGAGCAGAATACCGTCCGGCTTTCTGGCGTGCCAGCCGTCGTGAAAGCGCCAAACCACCAAGCCGTGCTTTTCAATAAAATCCTTTTTGGCCTCCAGCACCGCATCGCTTTGTCGGCTTAATTCCGTTGTTGTGTCCCGGTGGTTGTAGAACGTCGGCTCGTGCGTAATTATCAGGTTTTTGCCGGAAGCGGCGGCCCGCTCCAGCACATTGTAAGTCGCCATCATGGTGACGGCTATTCCGGTAATGGGCTTGTCGGGGTCTCCCGCCTTGAATGTATCCACTGTGTCCTCCGGCAAGGATACGCCTATGTTGGCTTGAATTCTTTCGATGGCCTGCCGGGCCGTGAGCGGTTTTGTTTGGGCGCTGAGGGTTGCCTGAACGATGAGGAATAAAAGAACAAGAGTCTTCACGAACACCAGTATCTAAAAGAAAAAGGCCCGCGAGGAGTTCTCGCGGGCC
>JAABUZ0100005336.1_pt1 | contig 16946 bp, 14 predicted proteins | sample 5562091 | NCBI WGS metagenome assembly JAABUZ01 (sample SAMN12813069, study PRJNA571459) | rock metagenome | isolation source: Antarctica rocks | place: Antarctica: Victoria Land, Linnaeus Terrace sud | collected 2015-12-21
CGCGCGGCACTCGCCCGGCGGAAATGTCCGACGTGGCGACGACGATCGCCTGAAACGGGAACCCGATGTACCCACTACCGCAGCATCACCGACTCGTTTACGGCATCTTCCAGTAATAGATATTTAAGCACGTCTGGCGCTATCGCGAACAACACTTGCGTCGTCTTACTTTGTACGTTTACTTCGCGAGGGACAGTTTCCGAGCAATGCACGACGCGCGCTCAAACGATAGCTTGCCAACATCGTGTACTACCGCCTTCGAGTAGATTACGCAGCTGCGACCCCATCAGCAATCGTCGATTCAGTTGCTGCACGATTGGCAAACACGGTTATTCGATGGTCGAGTGCGGGCTGAATCTCTGAATCCATCGTACTTCGAAACTTTAAGCCAGGCGAGGCCACGGCGGGGATTTGGCGCCAAGAGTACGATGACTTTCGCCCGCACTCAACGTTGAGGAAACGTAACCCGGCGGCCCATGCAGGAGCGGCGGTCGCGCGCCGCGTGAGCTGAACAGTCACAGTGCTGTTCGGTTCAGAAAATGATTTTAACCTCAAAAGCCAACTCGTTACTCGCCGCCCGGCCGGCTTAACGGTGAACTCCATTCTTACCGTCGGCGCAATCTGTTAAGCGCCGTTTCCCCTACGTCCGGAGAGCTTGGAAACCTGCGCTACGCCTTTTCGCGAGTGACGTCCGTAGCGGCCCAGCAATCTCGAAATCAGGCTGTAGACCATGCGCGACGGCTACGTGCAGCTCGAACCGGCGCCGTTCGTGCCTGGATTCGATCAAGCAAGGCCGCCTCCGCGCGACGCGACGAGCGTTTCGACGGTGACTACCTTCTGCTGGGCGAGAAGTTCGCGAAGAACGAGCAAAGAGCATCTCAAATCTCGCACGAGGCGCGACGATATATCGTCTTCGCGCGCCATGCGGCGACTCAATCAACACCGATTTGAGCAACAGTCCACGCTCCGTACGCTGAAGCCCTCGCATGCCAGAGTAGCCCACATCTCGCCGTCGTCGCAGTTATCTCGAGCGCTGAGAATGTTTCCTCCGCGTCCGTCCGTGCTGCTTCGTTCGGAACGCAAGTCGCAAGTGCGATATTTCGGGTAAGACCGACACTTGCGGCAAGCGAGCTTGCTACGGTTTTCCGACGAGCGCACTTTTTGGATTAAGACTCTGGATGTGCCCGCTCTCGGTGCCGGCCTTCGGGTCGATGACGGCGTTGATGAGCGCGGGCTTGCCCGACACGAGCGCGTCACGCACAGCTTTGTTGAGACTTGCCGTGTCGGTAGCGTAATACCCGACGCCGCCGAAGGCTTCGATAATCTTCTCGTAGCGTGCGTCAGCCAGAAATGCGGTCGGGGAAGGAGCGCTACCGCTCGCGTCGCCGCGATAGATGCCGTTATTGTTCATTATGACGGTGACGACTGGCAGCTGGTAACGACAGATCGTTTCCAGCTCCATCCCACTGAAGCCGAATGCGCTGTCGCCTTCGAGAGCTACGACGGGCTTGCCGCTGACGACGGCAGCGCCGATAGCATACCCCATGCCGATTCCCATAACGCCCCATGTGCCGCTGTCAAGCCGATGGCGCGGCTCATACATATCGATAATGTTGCGGCCGAAATCGAGCGTGTTGGCACCTTCGTTTACGATGTAAACGTCGGGCCGGTCTGCGAGCGCATCGCGAACGGCGCGTAAGGCGCTCGAGAAGTTCATCGGCTGCGGATCGGCCTTGAGCTGTTCCGCCATCCGTGCGACATTCTTCTGTTTGCGCTGGCCGATCTGCTCCATCCAAGACGAGCTCGCTTTAAATTGCCCGAGTTTGAGCGCCGCGTTAAAAGCCGTCATCACGGACTTAATATCACCGACGACCGGGGCCGCTATCGCACGGTTGCTATCGATCTCCGTCGGCGAGATATCAACTTGCACAAACTTCGTGTTCTCGGACCAAAGCGGGGCCCTACCGTGCGAAAGCAGCCAATTGAGACGCGCGCCTACCAGCATGACCACGTCGGCCTGGCCGATTGCGAAGGAGCGTGCGGCCGCAGCCGATTGCGGATGGTTGTCGGGCAGCAGCCCCTTCGCCATCGACATAGGCAGGAATGGCACGCCCGTCGACTCGATGAAGGAGCGAATCTCTTTGTCGGCCTGCGAGTAAGCGGCGCCCTTTCCGAGCAAGACCAGCGGACGATCCGCCGATCGCAGCAAGTCGAGCGCATTGGCGATCGATTCGTCGGACGGAAATTGCGCTGGGGCCGGATCAACGACCTTGACCAGCGATTTTTTCGCGGTTTCCATTTCGAGCACCGAGCCGAGAACTTCGGCCGTAAGATCGAGATAGACGCCTCCGGGGCGGCCCGAACAGGCAGCATGAATGGCGCGCGCGAGGCCGATTCCAATATCTTGCGGCCTATTAACCCGGTAAGCCGCCTTTGCGTACGGCTTGGCGGCGTTCATCTGATCCATCTCTTCGTAGTCGCCCTGTTCGAGATCGACGATCGCCCGATCGCTGGACCCGCTAATTAGGATCATCGGGAAGCAGTTTGTCGTCGCGTTGGCGAGAGCTACCAAGCCGTTGAGAAAGCCCGGAGCAGAGACGGTCATGCAAATGCCCGGCTTCTGCGTCAGATAGCCAGCGATAGCAGCTGCATTTCCGGCGGACTGCTCGTGGCGAAAGCCGATATAACGCAGACCTTCCGCATGCGCGAGTCGCAGCAGGTCGGTAATCGGGATGCCAGCAACGCCGTACAGTGTGTCGATGCCGTTGAGCTTCAGCGCATCGACTACGAGGTGGAAACCGTCAGTCAAAACGGCGCTGCCGTTTTGCGAATCGAGACTTTGTTCCGCACCGCGGGAAAGAGTGTCTGCCAAGTTATTTCTCCCGGGATCGCCGATTCTGGCCGCTTCCGGTGTGCAAACGAGCAATCACTCGAGCGGCAAATCAAGACCGCTGCATGTTCGGCCAGGCGGTAATCGCTTGTGCGCTTTCCCGCAACCGTAGTGCCGAAACCTCCGTGCACGAGGATCGACTTCAAGCAAGTGCGGCTAACTGCGCCGTTTCGCTAGCAGCCCGGTTGTTGAGAGTCGCCTCGCCCGTCTCTGCGTTCGTAATTTCACTATAAGAATAGGACGGCCCGGCTTACCGCTCCGGCTTACCGCTAATGTTCTTTTAGCTGCCGTCGCCCATTATTTGAATAGCAAGCTAACCCCACGATTTGGGGGCTTCCAAGAGGCACTGAGCCTGCGCAAAGTCGTTTTGTGCGACTTCACCCCCATGCGTACGGCGAGCTTACCGGCGATCCACTCGGAGCGCAGCGCCACCATCTCGCGCGCGTCGGCAAGGTAATGCATCAAGTCGGGCGCGTGAAGAACAGCGAGCCGGCGTCGGCGAGACGCTGCGTCGGGATCACATCGACGAGGTCCGAACTACCGCCGTACAGTGCGCAGAGGCTCTGCAGCCGGAGGATGGGGATGCTGGCGTCGACGGTAGCATTCCAATGGCGTCATAAACGACGTCAACCCCTCGACCACCCATCCGTCGCGCCCGGTTTTAGAGAAACGGAGCCGTCGAGAACGAAAACATAATCGGCTCCCGGGTTTGTCACGACGGTTGCTTTGTGGAGGTCGCCGACTGACGCGAGCGCCGCTGCACGGGCGACGTTCGCAAGCTTGTACCAGAAGCCGGCGAGCATCTCCGGCGGCGAAGTTGGGCGAAGTTGAAAGAGACTTGCTTAGGCATTTACAATCTGCTTGCTTAGGGATTTACAACCCGCTCCGAAACGGCTAGGATGTGCGGAAGCCTGGTATACAAGATACCAGATAGAGGGCAAGATGCCGATACTGGCCGCGGCGCTTTTCAGTCACGTTCTCGCATCTACGAGCGAACCCGGTAGTAAGTCGCTTTAGGAGACCCGCGTTGAAGCTGATGGAGTATCAAGGCAAAGAGCTGTTTCGTCGCATGGGGATCCCCGTGCCGCGCGGACAGCACGCCGGTTCCGCGGACGACGTCGGTTCGTTCGTGGCTTTGAACCCACAGGAATGGGTCCTTAAGAGTCAGGTTCTCGTCGGCGGTCGTGGCAAAGCGGGCGGCATTAAATTTGCCAACAACGCGGGCGACGCGTCGGCTATCGCGCGACAACTGCTTGAGTTAACGATTCGCAACGCTCAAAATCCCGACGGCGAACGCGTTCGTTCGCTGCTCGTTGAAGAGAAGCTTGCGATCGCGAGTGAGGCCTACGTGTCGATCGCCATCGATCGCGCAGCCAAGCGTCCCGTCATCATCGTTACCGCACAGGGCGGCATGGATGTCGAGGAGGTGGCCGCGAACGATCCGGCGGCGCTTGCGAAATATTGGATCGATCCGAAGATCGGCTATTCACCCTACATCGGTCGCCAACTGGCCTTCGAAGCGAAGTTACCGGAAGGGTTCCGAAAGGCGTTTCCGTCGATCCTCGACGGTCTGTATCGAGCCTTCATGACGTACGGCGCGAATCTGGTCGAAATAAATCCGCTCGTTCTAACGAAGGATGGCGCGGTCTATGCCTCCGACGCGAAAGTCGAACTCGATGATAACGCGCTTTTCAAGCATCCCGAACTATTGCAGTGGAGCGTCGACACCTCGACGGACCAAGACCAGCAAGCGGCGGTCGCAATAGGTCTCGGGTCGTCGAACTACGCGAAGCTGGACGGCTCGGTCGGTGTGATCGCCAACGGCGCGGGCCTCGGCATGGGCACGATGGACGCGATAAAGAACGCGGGCGGCAGCGCCGCGAACTTTCTCGACATCGGCGGCGGCGCGAAAGCCGAGCTCGTGAAGGATAGTTATAACCTCGTCGTCTCCGACCCGAACGTGAAGGCGATGTTCATCAACATTTTCGGCGGCATCACGCGCGGCGATCAAGTCGCCCTCGGCATCGTCGAAGCACTTGCCGGTGACGACGTACGTAAGGTGCCATTGGTCGTGCGGCTCACCGGTACGAACGAGCGCGAGGGCCGCGAGATTCTGGCTAAGGCCGGCATGAATCCTGTTGAAACGATGGACGAAGGCGCGCAGCGCGCCGTCGCGTTCGCGAACGCATAGGGGACGACACGATGGCGATATTCGTAAACGCGCAATCCCGAGTAATCGTGCAAGGCGTCACCGGGCGCGAGGGGCTTTTCCATACGCAACGCATGGTTGCGTACGGCACGAACATCGTCGGCGGCGTGACGCCCGGTAAGGGCGGTACGCGTGTTCTCGATGGCAAGGTGCAAGTGTTCGACACGGTGAGCGAAGCAGTCGCAGCGACCGGAGCAACGCACAGCGTCATCTTCGTGCCGCCGCCGTTTGCCGCTGACGCACTTCTCGAGGCGTATGCATCGGGAATCAGTTTTGCCGCGTGCATTACCGAGGGCATTCCTACGCACGATATGCTGCGCATCGTTGCAGCCGCTCCAGCGATGCGCATCCTCGGTCCCAATTGTCCCGGCATCGTTACGCCCGGCGAAGCGCTCGTCGGCATCATGCCGGGACACATCTTCCAGCCGGGCCGTATCGGCGTGATCTCGCGTTCGGGTACGCTCACCTACGAAATCGTCGACGCTCTCACCAAGGCCGGACTCGGCCAATCGACTTGCGTCGGTATCGGCGGCGATCCGATCATCGGCACGACGTTTGTGGACTGCTTGCGCGAATTTGCTATCGACGACGCTACCGACGCGGTCGTCGTGTGTGGCGAGATCGGCGGCTCCGATGAGGAAGATGCAGCGGCATTTATCGCCGACCATCTGCGTAATAAGCCCGTCGTTGCGTTCATCGGCGGCCGGTCGGCTCCGCCGGGAAAGCGGCTCGGCCATGCGGGAGCCATCATCTCGGGCACGACAGGTACGCCCCAAAGCAAAGTTGCCGCATTCGCGGCTGCAGGCGTACCGGTCGCCGATCGTACGAGTGAAATTCCGGGACTCATCGCCGCCGCGCTCAGCAACCGTCGGACGCCGGCCTCGGCAGGCATGGGCGCGCTATGACCGTATCTCAGTCAAATGGATTCGCGCTGCCAGAGTTCGATGAGCTCGCCGTAAGCGGATCGTCCGTCTTCGACGTCCAGCCTTTAGATACGGTCTCGACGTTTCGTTCGAAAGCATACGATGCGCTACGCTTGGCGATCGAAAATATGAACATTTACGATACGGATGAGGAGATCCGGCTCGATGAGCGTCGCCTCGTCGCGGAGCTCGGCGTTAGCCGAACGCCGATTCGAGAGGCTTTGGTGCGCCTCGAGCATGACGGAGTCGTCCGAAGCATTCCGCGACGCGGCGTTTTCGTGGTGCGTAAGACGCGCTGCGAGATGGTGCAGATCGTCACGGTCTGGGCGGCACTGGAAAGCCTTGCCGCCAGACTTGTCACGAGTAACGCCTCGGACAATGAAATAGGGTCTTTACGAGATTTTTTTAAAACATTCGAAAGCGATGAAATCGAAACGCACATCGATGAATACTCCGACGCGAACCTCGCGTTCCATCAGCGCATCCTCCAAATTTCACATTGCGACGCACTTTTCGACACGGCGAGGCCCTTGTTCGTTCATATGCGTGCCATACGACATAAAACCATCTCGGAAAATCGCCGCTACGAAGTCTCGATCAAAGAGCATATGCGCATCATGGAAGCGCTCGAGAAGCGTGATGCGGATGTTGCCGAGAGGCTTGTACGCGAGCACGCGCTCGACCTCGCGAAACACGTCGAACAAAACGCTAGCTACCTCGCTTAGCGTTGTCGCTTCACACCTCGCTCGTTAGGAGATACGTCATGGCTCGAACCGCACCGCATCCTCGCCGGCCACCAAACGGAGGAGCCGCTTCCGAGGCATTGTCAGAAAGCGTCGATCGGGTCGTGACGCCATGCGCCGGCGACATCTTTGATTGCGAAGCGTTATCATGAACGGCGAAAGCGCGAACGGAAAGCCCGTTCGTCCCGCGCTCGACGGGATCCGAATTCTCGATATGACGCACGTGCAAGCTGGTCCCGCTTGCACGCAGATGCTCGCGTGGCTCGGCGCCGACGTTATCAAGGTGGAGTTGCCGGGCCGCGGCGACATCACCCGCTCGCAGCTGCGTGATAAACCCGGCGTCGACAGCTTGTATTTTACGATGCTAAATTGCAACAAGCGCAGTCTGACTCTCAATACCAAGGCCGATGAAGGGAAAGCGATCTTTCGCAAGCTGCTCGAGCATTGCGACATCCTGGTCGAAAACTTCGGTCCCGGTGCTCTCGACCGTCAGGGCTTCACCTGGACCAAGATCCACGAAATCAATCCGCGCCTCATCTATGCGTCGATTAAAGGCTTCGGTCCGGGAGCGTATGTCGACTTTAAAGCGTACGAGACGGTCGCTCAGGCGATGGGCGGAGCGATGAGCACGACCGGCCTAGAAGACGGTCCGCCGACGTCGACCGGCGCGCAGATCGGAGATACGGGCAGCGGAATCCACGCCGTCGCCGCGATTCTCGCCGCGCTGTATCAGCGCACCCACACGGGTCGCGGGCAACGGGTCGAAGTCGCCATGCAAGACGTCGTGCTCAATCTCTGTCGGGTCAAGATACGCGATCAGCAACGGCTTGCCGCCGGCCCGCTTGCGGAATATCCGAACGAAACCTTCTCAGATTACGTTCCGCGCGCGGGAAACGCATCGGGTGGTGGCCAGCCCGGAGCGGCGCTCAAATGCAAGCCGGGCGGGCCGAACGACTACGTCTACGTGATCATTCAACCACCCGTTTGGGCAGCGCTCGCAACGACGATCGGTCGTCCCGAACTCGTCACGGACGCCGCGTATGCGACCCCGGAGGCTCGCATAAAGCATTTGGACGAAGTTTTCAGCATCGTCGAGCAATGGACGCAGCAGTTCACAAAGTTCGAAGTTCTCGGAAAACTCAACGAGATCGATGTTCCGTGCGGTCCGATCCTGAGCACGAAAGATATCGTCGAGGACCCGTCGCTCAACGCGCGCGGTATGATCGCGAAGGTTGACCATCCGACACGTGGTGTATTTAAGACGGTTGGCTCTCCGCTTTCGCTGTCGGACACGCCGATGACGATTGTGCCCTCACCCGCTCTCGGCGAGCATTCAGAGGAAATTTTACGGGAGATCGGATACACGAGCAGCACGGTCGCCGAATTGCAAACTGCCGGCGTGCTTTAGACGCCCCATCGTCGGCGTAACGCCAACGCTCCGTGAGCGTCAGTAGCGTTAGGCCACGGCGAGTAATTCGCCGCCTTAGGCGCTAAAGGAAGTCCTCAAAATCGTCCGATGTTCCGCGGGACGGCGCCTCGCTTGGCGCTGCGATTACAACGAGACGTACTTCGTAAATTGCTTCGACGGAAACAGCTTTCACGAACTCAACGCAGCCGGCGTTCTGAAGGAGTCAGGATAATGTTACTGGAGCGAACCCCTCACGACCAGGCTACCGTGCAAGATATACTGGCGCGCGTGAAGAGCGAGCGGCGGCTGGCGCTTTCTGCACCCGAGGCAAAGCAGGTAGCCGATGCGTACGGCATCCCGGTCCCGCAAGAGGGGCTCGGCGAATCGGCGGACGCAGCGGTCGCGCTCGCGGACAAAATGGGTTACCCGGTCGTTCTCAAGATCGTGTCGCCGGATATTCTGCACAAGACGGAAGCCGGCGGCGTTATCGTCGGCGTCGCAGATGCGGCCGGGGTGCGTTCCGGCTTCGAGCAAATCGTTAAAAACGCGAACGAATATAACAGCGACGCGAAAATCAGCGGCGTGCAGGTGCAGCAAATGCTGCCGAGCGGCGCTCAAGAAGTGATCGTCGGTGCCGTTACGGATCCAAGTTTCGGTAAGCTCGTCGCCTTCGGACTGGGCGGCGTGCTCGTCGAAGTGCTCAAGGACGTGACGTTTCGTTTGGCGCCGGCGACTCGTGAGGATGCGCTCTCCATGTTGGACGGCATCGCCGCTGCGGAGATGCTCAAGGGCGTGCGAGGCTCCGAGCCCGTCGATCGCGATGCGCTAGCCGCCATCATCGAAAACGTCTCGGCATTGGTGGCAGACTTCCCGGAGATCAGTGAAGTCGACCTCAATCCCGTGTTTGCTACACCCGCCGGCGCAACCGCCGTCGACGTGCGCATTCTCGTGGACTTCGCTCCGCCCGCCGCGCGCCAGAAGCGGACCGACGAAGAGATTCTTTCAAAGATGAATCGCATGATGCGGCCGAATTCGGTTGCGGTCATCGGCGCGTCGGCGGAGGACGGCAAGATCGGTAATTCGGTCATGAAAAACCTCGTAAACGGCGGCTATAAAGGCGATATCTATCCGATCAACCCGAAGGCCAGCGAGATCCTCGGTTACAAGGCGTATAAGAGCGTCAAGGACGTCCCGGGCGACATCGACGTTGCGGTATTCGCCATTCCGGCGAAGTTCGTTGCCGCGGCGCTTACCGAGGTCGGTGAGAAGAATATCCCCGGTGCGGTGCTCATTCCGTCTGGTTTCGCGGAAACCGGTAATGTCGAGGGGCAAGACGAGATCGTTGCGATCGGGTTAAAGTATGGCGTGCGCTTGCTTGGCCCGAATATTTACGGGTTTTACTATACGCCGAAGGACCTGTGTGCGACGTTTTGCACGGCGTACGATGTCAAGGGCAGCGTCGCGCTGTCTTCTCAAAGCGGCGGCGTCGGAATGGCGATCATCGGATTCAGCCGCTCCGCGAAAATGGGCGTCTCGGCCATCGTCGGGCTCGGCAACAAGGCCGATATTGCGGAGCACGACCTGCTAACGTTTTTCGAACAAGACGAGCCGACTAAAGCGATCGCGATGCACATGGAAGATCTTAAGGACGGACGCGCATTTTCAGAAGCAGCAAAGCGCGTCTCGAAAAAGAAGCCGGTCATCGTCTTGAAGGCCGGGCGAACCGATCTCGGAGCTCGTGCGGCAAGTTCGCATACCGGCGCCCTGGCGGGCAACGATGCCGTTTACGACAACGTGTTGCGCCAAAGCGGTGTTATCCGCGCACGCGGCTTGAACGAGATGCTCGCCTTCGCTCGCGCCGTACCGATCCTGCCGACACCGAAGGGTGAGAACGTCGTCATCATTACGGGCGCCGGCGGGTCGGGTGTATTGCTTTCCGACTCGTGCGTAGACGCGGGCCTTTCGTTGATGAAGTTTCCGCCCGATCTCGATGAAGCGTTCAAGAAGTTCATACCGCCCTTTGGCGCATCCGGCAACCCGGTGGACATCACGGGCGGCGAGCCGCCTCTGACGTATCAGAACACGATACGCTTGGGACTCGAAGACGATCGAATTCATGCCTTGATTCTCGGTTATTGGCACACGATCGTAACGCCGCCGATGATTTTCGCGAAGCTCGTGTCGGAAGTGGTCGAGGAGTTTCGTGCAAAGGGCATCGTTAAGCCGGTCGTCGCATCGCTCGCGGGCGACGTGGCCGTCGAAGAGGCGAGCGAGTACTTGTTCGACCACGGCGTTCCGGCATATGCCTACAATACGGAGACACCCGTCGCCGTGTTGGGAGCAAAATTTAAGTGGGCTCGTGGAGCGGGCCTCTTATGAGGCCCTCTTTTTTAGAGGAAAAAATATCCCTCGCGCCGCGGGCGAGTCTCCGTAGCTTTCATGGGGAATCGTGAAAATGACAACGTCAGCGTATGGAGCCGGGGAGACGCCGCCGTCCAGATCCGGATTGGCTAATCCCTGGTATCAGCTTATCTTCGGCATTATCTGCATGGCGATGATCGCTAATCTGCAGTACGGCTGGACCATCTTTGTCGATCCGATCAGCGCCGCCCACGGCTGGGGCCGTGCGGCAATTCAAGTCTCGTTTACGATCTTCGTCGTCGTGGAGACGTGGCTCGTTCCGTTCGAAGCCGCGCTCGTCGATCGGTATGGACCGCGCATCATGGTCGCCATAGGCGGCGTGCTGGCGGGCCTGGCATGGATTATCGACGCGCACGCTAATTCTCTCGCCGTGCTTTACGCCGGCGGCGCCCTCGCCGGCGTCGGCGCGGGAATCGTATATGGCACGTGCATCGGGAACGCGCTCAAGTGGTTCTCCGGTCGTCGCGGACTGGCCGCAGGTTTGACCTCAGCCGGTTTCGGCGCCGGCGCCGCAGCGACGGTAATTCCCTTGACGTTGATGATCAAGTCCGCGGGCTACCAGTCGACTTTCCAGACGTTCGGGCTCGTGCAGGGTTTGATTATTCTGATCGCGGCCATGTTTCTCGTCACGCCGCCGAAAGCAATGCCGGCACAAGCCGCAGCCGTGAATCCGAGCATCCTGCTCGGTAACCGCGATTACGCGCCGGCGCAGACACTTAAATCGCCGGTCTTCTGGACGATGTACATCATGTTCGTCTTGGTGGCATCCGGTGGTTTGACGGCCGTCGCACAACTTGGCTCGATCGCCAAGGATTATCACATCGCTAACATTCCAGTCACGATCTTTGGAGTCACGGCGGTCGCGTTGACGTATGCGCTTTCGCTCAATAACATCATGAACGGCGTAACGCGGCCGCTACTCGGATTTCTATCCGATCGCATCGGCCGCGAAACGACGATGTTTGGCGCGTTCCTACTGGAAGGTATCGGGATCTTCGCGCTGATGAAGTTCGGCACCACGCCCACGTCGTTCGTGCTTTTGTCCGGGGTCGTCTTCTTCGCATGGGGCGAGATTTACAGCATCTTTCCGGCTACGACGCGCGACCACTTCGGTCAGAAATATGCGACGACGAATTACGGTATGCTCTACACTGCAAAGGGCGCGGCGGCATTGCTCGTGCCGCTCGCGAGCGTCGTCACCGCCGCAACGGGAAGTTGGACCGCGACGCTGATGATCGCCGCTACGTTCAATATCATAGCGGCTATCATGGCTGTCGCCGTCTTGCGGCCGCTTCGGCGTCGGGAGATCAATCGCCAGGTCGCTGTATCGGCTCCAATCGCGTCGTCTATGAAGCCCGCTACGGACTATGTCCGTACATCCGCTAAGTAAAAGAAAGAGCCTGCGAATCGCCGCTCATCAACGCGTCGGGTGTCAGCGTTGTGATCGTCTGTCATAATTGCGGCGGATACAACGAGTTCGTCGCCCAAGGAGAAGCGGATCGCACGGGCGGCAACATCGAGGGAAGCGGGGCGACCTATAGCTGTATCGCGAGCTATCGACCCGGCAAATCTGTATTGACGTCGGCTTACGAGCGCTACAATGGCGTCAATCGCACGAGCGATGTCGCAAATTCCGATCGCGTCTCGTTGACGATGAGAGGGCCGTAAAGGACGGGTTCCAATGCCAGTCTACGATCGGGACACCCGTCAGCGGTATGTACCGACGTTCCCATGCGCGACGTTCCCGCATACCTAGAATCTGCAAAGAAGCGGGCTCGCGACGGGTGCGGATTCTCGGTTACGAGGGTGGTGCGGAAAACGGACGGCGTCAACTCCGGCTGGGCTCGTGCGAATCGGTCGCCGGGAAAGACGGGACAGCACGACACGATTGGCGGAGCTCATCCTGATGACATGGCGAAGATACACGCTTCGCGTAGAAGCATCCGATCGGCAAATTCGTCTCACTCTACGCCGGATACGCGTTGACGAAGAGTCATCGGCAGGCGCACGACGATTTGGGCGGGCGGGGCTCGATGACCACCGATTTCCACGACGGTAGGCCGCCGGCGAACATCGATCTCACAGCGTCTTCGCCGACGGTTCGGGCACTGGCGCGCATTGCGGTGCCGGCGAGCGAGTCAAAGGTTCCTCGGGGGCATAGAATTTCAGTTCTCGTGTTCCCCATCGCTGAGATGGCGTGACGCAAAGCGGCGAGCGACTGTTACGCCATCTCAAATTCGGGACACCAGCTCTGGTACCGGCATCACAGCAGCGGATCGAGCTTCGGAGTCATCCTGCTGCATCTGAGGAGACACGTTTGAAATTCGCGATAGTAGGAGCGGGCGCCATCGGCGCCTACGTCGGCGCGGCGCTTTCGCGCGGCGGCAGCGATGTGGCGATGGTCGCTCGAGGGCAGCATCTCGAGACCATGCGTGAGAGCGGCGTGCAGGTTTACAGCGACCGCGGCGACTTCAACGCCCATCCTTTGATGACGGGCCGCATCACCGACATCGGTCCCGTCGACGTGGTCATCGTTGCGCTGAAGGCGCATCAATTCGATCCGATTCTCGAAGATCTGCCGGCGCTGTATCACGATGAAACAGTCGTGGTCAGTATGCAAAACGGCATCCCATGGTGGTATTTTCAGCGCCACGGCGGACCGTACGACGGTCTGATCCTCGAAAGCGTGGACCCAGAAGGGCGGATCGCGAAAGCGATAGCGCCGGAGCGCGTCATCGGCTGTGTCGTGTATGCCGCGACGGAGATTATCGCGCCGGGCGTTATCCGGCACGTTGAAGGGACGCGATTCTCGCTTGGCGAGCCCGACCGGTCGATCAGTACGCGACTCAGAAACGTATCCCAAGCGATGGTCGACGGCCACCTCAAAGCGCCGATCGAAGGGGATTTGCGCGGGGAGATCTGGCTCAAGTTGCTGGGTAACATGTCCTTTAACCCGATCAGCGCGCTGACGCGTGCGACGCTCGTGGAAATGACCGACGACTCACTCGTCGAGCCGCTCGTACGGGAGATGATGGAAGAGTGTGTGGCGCTTGCGACCCATCTCGGCGTGAAGTTCACGATCACGATCGACAAGCGCATCGACGGTGCGCGGCGGGTCGGCGCACATAAGACGTCGATGCTTCAGGACCTCGAGCTTCGTAAGGGCTTCGAGACCGAGGCACTCGTCGGCAGCGTCGTCGAGTTGGGAGAGCGGACCGGCATTCCGACGCCCGCGACGCGTCACGTCTACGCACTGGTGAAAATGCTCGAGCGTTCGGTCCTGGCCGGACGTTGATCGCGAGTCCCGGCCGTGCTGATGATCCGGGCGACTCCACTGCCGCAGAACTTTCGTAAGGGAGACCCAATCACGCATGGAAATTCAACCCCCAGACGAGTTAGATGCGACGCTCTCCGGCAAACTGATCCGTCTCGTACCGCTCTCGCAGACGCATCTGCGTGCACTCGACGCGGCATTTCGCAGCGACGACGATCTCTGGACGTGGACGCTTGCTGCGGCTCCACGAACCGAAGCTGAAACGGTCGCCTGGATCAAACGTGCCCAAGCGGCGCGTGCGACGGCCGCTCGCTACGCGTTCGCGATCGAAGACAGCGCGGACGGCACCCTCGCGGGCGTCACGAACTATCTCGACGTGCGTCCTGACGACGGCGTGCTAGAGATCGGGTCCACACTCATCTTTTCTGCGTATCGCGGCACGCGCGTCAACACCGAGCTCACGTTGCTGCTCTTAACTCGGGCATTCGATCTAGGCTTCGTGCGCGTTACGTTTAAGACGGATGCGCGCAATGCGCGTTCTCGTGCGGCGCTCGAACGTCTGGGTGCGGTGCCCGAAGGCGTCCTGCGTTCGTATCAGCGTCGACACGACCGAACGAGCCGCGACACGGCAATGTACTCGATTCTGGTCGACGAGTGGCCGAGCATCCGCACGCAGCTGGAAGCAAAACTCGCATAACGATTGTGGTCACTTTTCGATGGTCGACCGCCGGTCCGTTGTTCGGGTGCTCTACCGACCGGTTCAGCTTACGGCTTCGCTCGTACCGAAAGCGCGCACGGCTCGATTGAAATCATCGTTCGCGAAGACACGTGCGACGATATCGTCTTCGCTCGGAAGCGCCGAAGGGCGCAGACGTCGCAACGACTCCTTCGCAGCCTACGTCGCCACCGGCGCTTAGGATACGATCTCCGTATCGATATCGGAAGGCAGCCGCTCGAGATCGAAGCCTTCACACGCTTCACTGACGAACCGGCGACGAGCGCCGTCTCGATTGACATCGGGCAGGCGCGCAAAGTCAGGTCGAGTCAATCGGCCGGGTCCGAGTTGCGACGCCAGCAGAGAACACGTATCAATCGAAGGGCAGTTGCCGAGCGTGCGCGCGATGGGCACACCAAAAACGGGCCGATCGAGTAGCGATGCGCAGGGCCACACGGCGGTGATGGCGAGCCTAGATAGACTTCGTCAAGCAAAGTAGCATGCGCCTCGCGGACGCTCAAGTCGGCGGAGCGATCGCCGTGCGGCGTCGAGAATCGCTTGACGTGCAGCGCTACTAAGGCATCGAGGTGACGTCTTGTTCGCCGAGCCGACATGCCGCGCGGGTGCCGACGGTCGCTGCGAGCACGTTTAGGATTTCTTCGACGGCTACTCGTTCGACGCGCTCTCGCTTGCAGCCGCTGCAAGAACGCGTGCACGTTTCCCAGCGCATGGAGCATCGACTCCGGACTTCTGAAGCCGCCGCTGGAGGTGTGCGTTTTCTTTATGTAGCTGCGCAGCTTCAAGTGCATCAGGATTGGCCGGCGAACCGCGCTCTGCGGAGTCGGCGCCGTTGTGAGCGGCTGACTCCAATTGGAAATCAGCGAGCTGTATGGACCTGCTCGCCGGATTGCCGCCGCGCGCTCGATCGGCGTGGATGCTGATTCATACTCTTCGAGTGTGCGAGTCTTCTCCTCGGCGGTAAATGATCGATGCTTGCCGCGCGAGGGAACTCGGGACTCGACGACATAGGTGCAACTTTATCGTCCTTAGGGATTTCTTCGGCTAACTGGTCTCAACCACGATAGACACAGAGGGACGTACATGTTATAGTTTTCGAATCCTTCTTGCCGAGACAGTCACTCTGGCACGATCCGTGGTAATCCTTTGAGCGAAAGTTCTCTCTGCGGATCGAAGGCAATCAGGTTAGGGGTTTTTGACGTCGATGCGACCTATCCCAATCGGGACGAAGGGAACGTTTGAAATGCGTGTTGAGCAACAGGATCTCGCCAACGTGTTCAAAGACGCCACCCTGCCGCCGATCCTTGCGACTCCGGTGATGATCAAGTTAATGGAGAACGCGGCTCTGCGTGCGATCGCGCCCTTTCTCGAAGAGAACGAAGCCGCTCTCGGAACCTTGGTAAATGTCCGGCATGTCGCGCGCAACGCCGATGGGGCGCTTCGTGCGCGTTGAAGCCGAAGTTACGGACGTCGACGGCACCCGCATTGTCTTTGCGGTTCGAGCGAAGGACGGTGACGAAGAAATTGGAGCGGGCACTCACGAACGAAAGGTCGTCGATGTCGTGCGCTTTACACGGCGGCTGACAGGCTCGCGAGGTCCGAGCGATTCGTAGCCGCAGCGTTGATCAGCGACCAAGGGCCGGAACGCTAACGGCCCCGTCGGCCACGGCCAGCTTACCCGCACAGAACTTGAACTCTGCAATTTCCTAATCGGGTCGATTGAATCGTTCGTACGCGGGTTCGCCGCGTTGCACGCCGCGCTCGGCCCGTGCATACGCGCAAGCCGACTGCGGCGCGACTCGAAAGCGATTGCCGTATCGGCGTCGACGGTCGAGCGTTATGAGAACGTCGGGATGACATGCTCACGACCCGCTTCAGGTTCGACTATCAGCGGATCGTATTCTCCGTGCCGCACGTTTCACCGCGCGGCTCTCAAGGCGCACCGCGTGGCGCAGATGGAGCGCCACATGGCGCTCGGCGTCCGGAACCCGGAAGGCTCGCGGTCTTTCCATCGCTCGTCGTGCGCGCGGGCGTCGAACCGCCGCGCTTACACATATGCGCCACATCTGCGCGACGAGCGCCTTCGCGAGTGGCGTCATTCGCAAGGCCGTCAGCGAGATGCTGGGCCATTCATCGGTCGCGATCACGAGCGCGATCTACGTCGAGGTCGTCGATGCGAGCAAGCACGAGAAGGCCCAGCATCATCGAACGCCATCTCGGCGCGGGCGTCCGCCGCGGCCTGCGCACCGGAACGACGAACGCCGCATGAGACACGCCAAGGCGCAATGTGTGCACGCCGACGCCTCAGAATCGCTCAAACCTAACAGCCACGGGGCCTCTCGACC
>JAABUZ0100005338.1_pt1 | contig 16937 bp, 16 predicted proteins | sample 5562091 | NCBI WGS metagenome assembly JAABUZ01 (sample SAMN12813069, study PRJNA571459) | rock metagenome | isolation source: Antarctica rocks | place: Antarctica: Victoria Land, Linnaeus Terrace sud | collected 2015-12-21
TCGCGTAGGTGGAGAACTTGTAGCCGCGGCGGTGGTCGAACTTCTCCACCGCCCGGATGAGCCCCAGTGACCCCTCCTGGATGAGGTCCAGGAAGGTCAGGCCGCGACCCATGTAGCCCTTGGCGATCGACACCACCAGGCGTAGGTTGGCCTGGACCATGTGCTCCTTGGCGTTCATGTCCCCGCGCTCGATGCGCTTGGCCAGCGACACCTCCTCGGCGGCGCTCAGCAACGACACGCGACCGATGGAACGCAGGTACAGGCGCAGGGAGTCCAGGCTCGGCTCGACCGTCAGATCCAACGCCACCTTTCGGAGGCCGTCGGCCTCCCCGTCTCCGCCAGCCCCAGCCACCCCCCCGCGCGCGCCGTCGACCGCCTTGGCCGCGGGGCCGACCGGACGGCCATCGGCGCCGACGATCTCGACGCCCTGATCCTCGAGAAAGGCGTGCAGCTCTCCGACCTGCTCCTTGGTGATCTCCACCTCCTCCAGGCAGGCGGCGATGGCCTCAAAGGTCAGTGAGCCGCGTTCCTGGCCCTCGGCGATCAGCTCGCGAAGGCCCTCGAGCTCGGTGATCGGTGCCTCATCGGCCAGCAGCGTGTCGGTCTTGCCTGTCACTCATCCCCCTCCCTGATGCAGAACACCAACGGCCTCCCGGATCACGGGCTGCCCCCCTTCATCCTCGACCTCTCCCTGTGCCTGTCGGCGGACTCACGCGTCGGTTGGCCTTTCCGAGGACGGCTACCTGACCTGTGGCGATTGATACCACACTCCCGAGCCGGGATGTCCGGTGGTGTCCGTGCCTGCTCATCGGCGTTCGGAAAAGCCCCCCTCGGGCGGTCGCTACCCTGGATCGAGCATGGATCCCGCCGCCCTCACGGCCCGTCCTGCCGACGTGCAGGCGCAGCGCCCTCGCGTGGCCCTGGGCCTCTCCCGAGTCGGCGTCACCGGAGTCGAGAAGGTGATTCGCCTGCGCCACGCCGAAGTGGAGCAGCTCTACTATGCGCGCCTGGCGTGCTACGTCGATCTCGACGCACGCCAGAAGGGAGCGCACATGTCGCGCTTTGAGGAGGTGGTCAACGAGTCGATCGGCGAGGTGGTGCTGGGGGAGGCCCCATTTCGGGCCGAGACCCTGGCCGAGCACGTCGCCGAGCTCGTGCGCGACCGCCAGGGAGCGCTGCGCGCCGAGGTGACCATCGACGCCCGCTACCCCGAGCACAAGCCGGCGCCGGTATCGGGGGTGCCCACCCAGGAGATCTACACGTTGCATGGCGCCGCGGTGGCATCCGAGCGTGGCACCCGGCGCCTGGTGGGAGTCACCGCCCAGGGCATCACCGCCTGCCCCTGTGCCCAGCAGCTGGTGGCCGGCCATGCCCGTGAGGCGCTCGGCGCCGATGGCTTCACCGAGGCCGAGATCGAGCGCATCCTCGACCGCGTGCCGGTGGCCACCCACAACCAGCGCGGCCTGGGCACCCTGCTCGTGGGCTGCGTCGAGGGCTGCGAGCAGGAGATCGACGCCCGCCTGCTGCTGGGCATCGTCGAGTCGGCCATGTCCTCGGAGATCTATGAGCTCATGAAGCGCTCCGACGAGGCGGCGGTGGTGACCAAGGCCCATCGTCGTCCACGCTTCGTCGAGGATTGCGTGCGCGAGATGATCCACGGCGCGGTGCGGGCGCTGCCCACCCTCGACCGCTCGAGCTTTTTATCGGCGCGTCAGGAGAACCTCGAGACCATCCATCAGCACAACGTGGTGGCCGAGCGCTTCGGCCTGGTCAGCGAGCTGCGCGCAGAGATCGAGGGTGGCGTCCCCGCGGCCCACCACACCTCCCGCCGCGACTGGCTGGAAGGCTGACCGCCTCCGGATCGCCTCGACACCTGTCCGCCCGCGAGCCCGCCCGTCGCTGCGCTGCGCCCGCCCGCGGTCAGGCGGGCTCGGCGGACGCCGATGACCCCTGGGCCCCGCGCGCTTGGGCCTCGGCCTGGCTGAGCTGGCGGCGCAGCCCGAAGAAGTAGTCGATGCCCGAGAGCACGGTGACAAGGACGGTGAGGTACACCAGACCATCCATCCAGACGGGGCGGCCGCTGACGGCGATGAGCGCGAGGATGGTGAGGACCTGGACGACGGTCTTGGCCTTGCCCCACCGATTGGCGCCGATCACCACTCCCGCCTGGGTGGCGGCCATGCGCGAAGCGGTCACCGCGAACTCGCGGGCGATGATGACCATGGCGACCCAGGCGGCGACCCGGTGCAACGACACCAGGGCAAGCAGCGAGGCGATCACCAGGAGCTTGTCGGCCACCGGATCCATGAGCTTGCCAAAGGTGGTGATCGAGTTGCGCATGCGCGCCAGACGGCCGTCGATGAAGTCCGTCAGTGACGCCAGGGCGAAGACGATCGCCGCCAGCGTGTCGCCGTCGTGGGTCTTGTCCAGCAGCGCGACCACCAGCACGGGGACGAGCAGGATGCGCAGCACGGTGAGCACGTTGGGGGTGTTGGGCATGAGCATTGATGAGGATTATGGACCCCTCGCCCCAAGGGGCGGGGGTCAGGGAGTTCGGTCGTGGCCGCTACCGGCGCCCGTTCAGGGCTTCAGGCGTCGCCCGGTGTGAAACAGCCACGAGCTCCAGGCCACCGCCAGGGCGGCCAGCGCTGCGGTCACCGCCAGGGCCAGGGCCACGCTGACGTCGCTGGTGCCCAGGAAGCCATAGCGCACCGCCTGGACCAGGTAGAAGATCGGGTTGGCGTGAGAGACCTGCTGCCACGGTGAGGGCAGGCGGTTTACCGAGTAGAAGACCCCGCCCAAGAAGGTCAGGGGCAGGATGAGGATGTTGTTGACGAAGGTGTGGTGGTCGAAGGTCTCGGCGTAGATCCCCACCACCACGCCCAGTGAGCAGAAGAGCACGAGGGCCAGGGCCACCGCCAGGGCCAGCTCGGCCGGCTCGCGGATGGGCACCCCGGTGACCGGCACCGACAGCCCGAACAGCGCCGCCCCGATGGCCAGGGCCCGAACCGCGCCGCCCACCGACAGGCCGAGGTTTATCTCCCAGTTGCGCATGGGGGCCGACAGCACGTCGTGCAGGTAACGGTCAAAGCGCGCCTGAAACACCGAGGAGGAGTTGTTTGAGTAGGCGGCCTGGACCATGGCCATGGTGATCAGGCCGGGCACGATGTAGACCTTGTAGTCGACCCCGTCGATGTGACGGATTCGTCCGCCCAGCGACAGCCCGAAGACGAGGATGAACAGGTATGAGGAGATGACGGGAGCGACGATGGTCTGCGTCCACAGCTTGGTCACCCGCAGCACCTCGCGCGCGCTGAGCCACAGCAGGCCGCGACGGCGAGCGAGGAGCGCGGCCATCACGCCGTCGCCATGGCTTTGACGTAGACCCCCGCCAGCGTGTCTGAGGCGTAGGTGGCGCGCAGGCCCGATGCGGAGTCGCGGGCCAGGAGCTGCCCGTCGCGGATCAGGGCGATCTCCTCACACAGCGCCTCGGCCTCCTCGAGGTAGTGGGTGGTGAGCAGGATGGTCGTGCCCCCTTCGTGCAGGCGACGGATGTAGCGCCACAGCTCCAGGCGCAGCTCGAAGTCCACCCCCGCGGTGGGCTCGTCGAGGATGACCAGGCGCGGCTCGTGCATCAGCGCCCGGGCGAGCAGCAGGCGCCGGCGCATCCCCCCCGAGAGCTTGGGCGTGCGTACGCCCGCCTTGGCGCGCAGATCGAAGACGTCCATCATCTCGCGGGCCCGGTCGCGCGCCGCTCGGCGGGTCATCCCGAAGTAGCCACCGTGGTAGACGAGCGTCTCCTCGACATCCAGGAAGCGGTCGAGGTTTACGTCCTGCTCGGCCAGTCCGATGAGCCGGCGCGCCGCGTTTGCGTCGTGGCGGTGGCCGAACACGTTGATCTCCCCGCCGCTGATCCGAATGAGATTGCAGATCGCGCTGATGAGCGTGGTCTTGCCCGCTCCGTTGGGCCCCAGCAGGCCGAAGAAGTCGCCCTGGGCGATGATCAGGTCAAAGTCGGTGAGGGCCTGCAGCCCGTCGTCGTAGCGCTTGCCCACTGCGCGCAGCTCCAGCGCGGGCACGTCACCGTTGGTCGCAGGCGTCATGCTCCCAGGCTAGTGGTAGCTCTCGGGGCGCCCGCCCGGCGATCTGCAAGGGTTGACCTGTCCGCGTCCGCGTCACCCAGGAGCCCCTCCCATGCCCCTCGTTCCCATGGTCATCGAGCGCACCGCCCGCGGCGAGCGCGAATACGACATCTACTCGCGCCTGCTCAACGAGCGCATCGTCTTCCTGGGCACCCCGGTGGACGACCAGATCGCCAACCTCATCGTCGCTCAGCTTCTGCACCTGGAGTCCGCTGATCCCGACAAGGACATCTCCATCTACATCAACTCCCCCGGCGGATCCATCTACGCCGGGCTGGCCATCTACGACACCATGCAGTTCATCAAGCCCGACATCGCGACCATCTGCATCGGGGTGGCGATGTCCATGGGCTCGCTGCTGCTCACCGGGGGGACCAAGGGCAAGCGCATGGCGCTGCCCAACAGCCGCATCCTCATCCACCAGCCCTCCGCCGGCTTTGAGGGTCAGTCCTCAGACATCGAGATCCATGCCCGCGAGATCATCAAGACCCGTCAGCGCATCGATGAGATCTACGCTCACCACACCGGTCAGACCTTTGACCAGGTTCATACCGACATGGAGCGCGACCGCTTCTTCAAGGCTGATGAAGCCGCCGAATACGGCCTCATCGACCGCGTGATCTCCAGTCATTGAACTTTAATTAAAATATAAGGGAATCAGGCGATGCGGTGCTCGATCGCCCCCAGGCTCTCGATCTCGATGCGCACGGTGTCGCCGCCGGTGAGAAAGCGGGGAGGATCCAGAGCCATGCCCACTCCGCTGGGGGTGCCGGTGAGGATCAGGTCGCCCGGCTCCAGCGTGCAGGTCTCCGACAGAAAGGCCACCAGCTCCGCCACGCCGAAGATGAGGTCCGCGGTGGAGGCGTCCTGGCGAAGCTCGCCGTTGACCCAGGTGCGCAGGCGCAGGGCATGGGGGTCATCGACCTCCTCGGCGGTGGTGATCCACGGGCCGTAGGGGCAGAAGCCGTCGGCGCCCTTGGCCCGCGTCCACTGGGGCTCGCGCTTTTGCAGGTCACGGGCGGAGACGTCGTTGGCCACCGCATAGCCGGCCACGCGGCCACCGGCGCCCATCACCACCGCCAGCTCACCCTCGTAGTCCAGCCGTGTCACGACGGCCGGGCAGATCACCGGGGCGTGGGGCGCCGCCGCCGAGCTGGGCAGCTTGGTGAACACCAGGGGGCGCTCGGGGACCTGGCCTGCGGTCTCGGCGGCATGGGAGGCGTAGTTCAGGCCGATCCCGAAAATGGCGCGAGGGCGCGCAACGGGTGCCAGCAGCGTCACCTCATCCAAGCCCCAGGAGTCCCCCGTAGCCGGTGAGGTCTCCGCGCCGGCCAGGCGCTCCAGCACGGTGGCGCCGCTTTCAAAGGCCACCACGCGCTCACCACGGACCTCACCACCGCGGGGGTCGCCCTCATCGGGAGCCAGGAAGGTGGTGAGCTTCACCGCCGCCACCCTATCTTCCCGATCCGCCGGGCCCGCCCGTGGACGGGCCCCGTTGCCGTCGCGAGGGCCCCGTTTAGGGTGACACGATGGTCGCCCTTCTCCTGGTGTCGCTGTCGGTGGGGCTGAGCAACTTCGCCGGTGCGATCGCCATCGGCCTGTCTGGGGTCGATGCCCGGCTGCGCGTGCGCGTCACCCTGGCCTTTGGACTGTTCGAGGGGGGGATGCCCGTGGTGGGCCTGCTCCTGGGACGCGAGCTCGCCGACTCCCTGGGCTCCCACGCCAACCTCCTGGGCGGTGCGCTGCTGGTGGCCACCGGGATCTACGCCATCGCCTCCTCTCGCGGTCACGGCGAGCCCCACGACGAGGCCGGTGCTCGAGCCCCGACCGGGCGTCTGCTCCTGACCAGCGCTGCCCTGAGCATCGACAACCTGATCGTCGGCTTCGCCCTCGGTACCTACCGCATCTCCCTGGTCGTCGCCGCCGCCGTCATCGCCGTGGTCAGCGTCGGGCTCGCGCTGGCCGGGCTGGAGCTGGGCAGCCGGATCGGCGCGCGCTTCGAAGGCCACAGCGAGCTCCTGGGCGGGCTGGTGCTCATCGCCGTGGGGGTGGCCATCGCCACCCGCCTGCTCTGAGCCCTCGCGCTGGCCGCTGGGCCCCGTCTCCGCCGGGTGCGCCTAGCCTCCGGAGGGCAACGGGGACGGCAGCGAAGGAGCGCGGGGCGGTCCTCCGGGCACGCTGGGCAGCGGCGCCACGGGCAGGGAGGGCACCGCCGGTGTCGGGGGCAGCCCGTTCACCGGCCCGCCTCCCGACGAGGGACCCAGATCGGACGCGGGGGCGCCACTGCTCCCGGAGCCGCCGTCTGAAGGTGAGCCTGCCCCGGGCGCGCTGGTGGAGGCACCGCCACTTTGGGCCGGCGGCGGGCGCCGGGTGGGGCTGGGATCTGATGAGCCGGTACGTCCACCCGGAGTCGAGGAAGGAGAGGGTCGGGACGGGGTCGGGGCCGTACCGGTGCTCGGCGTCCGGGCCTGCCCGGAGGAGGAGGGAAGGATGAGCGCCCCGCTGGAGGAGCTCGGCGACCGACCGGGGGAGAGACGGGGAGTTGCCGAGGCGCCTGAGCCGGGCGCCGCGGGTCGAGGAGAGCTCGCGTTGAGAGGCAGGCCCAGGGCGGGACCGGCCGGGCAGGCTCGAGCCGTTCCGGCCAGGCTGACACAGTTGGTGGCGGTGGCTTGCCCCGGGGCACCTGGCGCGCTCGGTGCGCCCTGTGCGTCGCTTGAGGCACCGCGGGAAGGTCTGACGGTGTGGTGTGGGGCGGAGGGGGGACGTAGCCCGAGGGCGACCTCTACCTGGCGGCGCAGGTGCCCGGGGTCGGCCACCGCCGTCGCCCCCAGCATGAAGGTGAGCAGCAACGCCAGCAGTCGGGGCGAGGCGCCGCGCGCGCTTCCCAAACCGCGGTGCTGGGTGGGCGAGACGCCGACCTGACTGGATGTGGCCAAGTGCCTCGACCACCCGGGGGTCGAACTGGGTGCCGGCGTGAGCCTGGATCTCGGTCATGGCCGCTACGGCTGATGCTCCGTGGCGGTAGGGGCGGTCCTCTCGGATGGCGTGGAAGGCGTCGGCGCACAGGATGATGCGGCTGGCCAGCGGGATCGCCTCGCCGGCGAGCCCGTCGGGGTAGCCCGTCCCGTCGAAGTGCTCGTGGGCGTGGCGAACGGCCACCGCGACTTCGGCCATCTCCGGCACCGAGCGCAGGATGCGCTCACCCGCGGGAGTGTGCTCGCGCATGATCTTCCACTCCTCCTCTGACAGCGGACCGGGCTTGTTGAGGATGCTCGGCGCGACGGCGATCTTGCCGATGTCGTGGAGGCGGGCGGCATCGAGCAGCACCCGACGCTCGTCTCCCGGGATGGCCAGCCGCCCGGCCAGCGCGGCACACAGCACGACGACCTCCTCGCTGTGATCGGCGGTGGCATGGGCGTGCACCGACAGGGTGACGGTGGCCAGATCCAGGGCGGCTCGCCGGGCGGCGGTGACGCTGGCGTCCTGCGCCTCGGCCGAACCGGCGGCGGCGTCGCGCAGGGCGTCCACGGTCATCACCTGATTTCGCCCGCAGCGCTTGGCGAGCAGCAGCGCCTGATCGGCGCGCTCGACCAGGTCCCAGGGGGAGACCTCCGGTGCGGTGCAGGCCACTCCGCAGGACACCGTGACCGCGGGGAGGTCGTCGTCGCGCTCAGACATCGCCTGGCGGATCTCCTGGGCCACCCGTGCTGCCTCAGGCTCGGCGTGATCGGGCAGCAGCACCGCCAGCTCCTCGCCCCCGTAACGAAAGCAGCTGCCGCGGCTGCCCACCTGGTCGCGGACCAGCGCCGCCCCGCGGCGCAGGACGGCGTCACCCGTCTGGTGTCCGTGGCGCTTGTTGACCGCGGCAAACCAGTCGAAGTCGATCATCACCAGCGACATCTGCCCTGCCGATCCGGCGGCGCTGACCTGGTCGGGCAATGCCTGCCAGAACGCGCGGCGGTTGCCGAGGTCGGTGAGCTCGTCGCGTCGGGTGAGCTCTGATCTGGCGCGACGACTCGATGCGCGCGCTCACTCCTCCCGGCCTGCCTGAATCACAACAGCCCTGTAAGCATCGACCATGCGCGTCGATGACTTGAGCCAGACGCCGGTATAGCGCGCCCCGCGTGGGGGTAGGTCATACGTCCAGTGCCTTTGAGGCTCCGGCGAGCACCGTCGATGCCACCTGGGGATGCCTCGCACGCTCGCTAGTCACCGGCTTCTCCTGGCGGGGGGCGCCACGGCGGTGGCGCTGGTGGCGCTCGCGGTGGCACTCCTGCTCGTGGGGGCTCCCCTGGACTATGTCTCCTGGCCGGGCCTGCTTCGCAACGGTCGGATCGGGCGTCTGAACGTGCCCTCGTCGCCGTCGCCGTTGCCGGCGCTGGCTCAGGCTCGCTCGGGCCTTCGGGCGGGCCAGACAGCAGGTGTTTCCTTGTCACTTTCATCGCTGGGCTCAGACCTCGGGCTCGGCCAGGCGACGACCCCTGCCGCGCCCGTCAGCCCCCCAGGTCTCGGTCTGGCTCCAGCGCCCCTCACCGTGGCGCCCCCGTCGGATCCTTCGGTCGTCGGCCTGACCACTCCTGGCGTGGGGCTGGGTCCTTCCGGGGTGGGCGTCCTCGGTCCGCTGCCCGCCAGGCCCGGACTGCAGCCCCCCGTTGGCTCACCGCCGGTGCCGGCGCCCCCGGGACCGGTTCTCACACCGGTGAGCGCTGCGCCTGCTCCGGCCTCATCGGCTCCCGCTTCTCCTGGTCCATCGCCGTCCACTCCCGCTCTCCCGATCCCCGCTCCGCCCGTCTCGACGCCGTTGCCCGCCTCGAGGCCTGCGTCGGCGCCGGACCCGTTGGAGTCAAGGACCATGGATTCCGGCCTCAGGCCCGGATCATCGGGCGCCAGGCCCGGGTCATCCGGCGGCGGCGATGGCCGCGGCTCTCATCGCGTCGACGCCGGCAAGGGGGCCAAGCCTCCCCGCGATGCCCCCGAGGTGGTCCACGGTCACGGCCGGGACGCGGGCCCTCCTCCTCCTCCTCCTCAAGATCAGGATGGGCCTGGTGGGCCTGCGCCGGCCCCCACGCCCGAGCCTCGGGGACCAGATCTTCACCCCCACGGCGCCTCCGGACCTTCGCGGCCCCCGGGCCGATCCCCGGACGCGCCTTGGATCAGACCGGACCCGCTGGCGACAGCTCTGGCGGCCGTCGCCGTTGACACCGGGCGCGGGGGCCCGTCGCGGCGCCGTCGAGGCGGGGCCACCCGGTCCGACCAGGTCGCCAGGCTAGGGTGATCGCCTCGCTGACCTCGTGGCCCGCGCCCCCTGGGCGGAGGGCACCGCCAAGGCTTGGACCTCGTCATCGAAGGGCGATGCGAGATATAGGTAGCCATCGTCGGGGGACAGCGCCACGGCGCCCGGGCCGTTTACCACCGCGTCTGACAGTGTCGGAGTCCGGACCACGCTCAGGTCTCCGTGGCGGCGGTCGCGCGCGACAGTGACGAGCTCGTTGGATCCCAGGGCGGTGACGTAGAGAAACGCCCCTCCGCGGCTGAGTGCCAGTCCCGTCGCACCGCGCAGAGCGGGAGCCTCGGTGCGACACGTCGCGTCGGCCAGGGCCTGCAGGCAGCTCCTGGACCCCGGCCTCGCGCCCAGACGGCCGCTGACCGGGTCGCGGGTCAACTCCGTTATCGCCCCGGGATCAAAGGAGGTGACGTAGAGCTCACGACCATCGGGGCTGAGCGCGAGGGCACGAGCCGAGCCCAGCCCTCCCGCCGTGCTCACACACGCGCTTTCGGGAGGCTCGCGACTGACGCCATCCACCACGCAGCCGCCTCGCCCGGTGAGAGCTCGCAGTCGCCCCGTCCGCCGGTCACGGGCAAAGGCGGTGACCGAGCTGCTCAGCGCGGAGGCGACGTAGACGTAGCGTCCGTCGGAGGTGACGATGACCGCTCGGGGGCCGCGCAGCCCGGGTGCCTGGCGCGCACACCGGGCAGGCCCCGGGCTCTGCACGCAGCCTCCCGGTCCCCGCAGGGCGTCGAGGGTGCCGTCACGCCGGTTGCGGGTCAGGGCCAGGATCGAATCGCCCGGCGAATCGACGCCCGTGGAGACGGCATACACGTTGCGCCCGTCCGAGGAGGCCGCCAGTCCGGTGACGCCAAACAGACCCTCTGCGTGACGGCCACAATCGTCGCGCGGCGATCCGGACAGGGCGTGGCCCTGCAGGCACCCATCATGGGTTCGCGGCGCGAGCAGGCGTCCGTTGGATTGCCGCCGCAGGGTCGTCACCGCCGCGCCGTCCAGGGAGCCCACGTAGAGCTGGCGACCGTCGCTGCTGAGCGTCATGGCGTCGGGGCCCCGTAGACCGGGAGCGTGCTGGCCGCAGGGCTTTCCCCCCGGCGCCTGTACGCACGCCTGAGGCGAGGGTGAGGGGAAGGGAGACAGCGCGCCACCCACACGCTGGCGCTGCAGGGCCAGGACCGAATCGGAGTCGCGCGAGGCCACGTAGACGTCGGCCCCATGCGCGTCGACGAGCAGCGCGCTGGGCGCCTCCAGAGCGCTCACCGCCACCGCGCAGTCCTGGACCGCCGCCCCGCCGCGGGCGGAGTCGCGCAGGCAGTCCCCGCGCGCTGACAGGGGTGCCGGTCCTCCGGTGAGGGTGAGGGCGAGGGCGCGAGCGCCCACGTGGCCCGCCAGGACGCTCATCGCGACCCCGACCGCCAGCATGCCCTGCCATCGGCGCCGCACGGGGGGGGCAGTCTCAAGCCTGGCCACCAGGCCATTGTGGCAATCGCGCCCGCCTGAGCCGCGCATCGACCCTGGGCCCGGGCGGCGGGCGCCCGCCGCCCCGAGCCCCGCTTGTGCCTGCGCAGAGCCCGGGTGCGCAGGCCCGAGAGCGTCGCCCGGCCTTCTATCATGGCGCCCGTGTCGCTGCGCTCATCGAGTCGCAGGTCGTGGGCATGCACTGCGCTGGCCACGGCCTTTGTTGTCGCCGGCGCCACGCCGGGGGGGTTTGTCTTGCCCGGTCTGGGAGGCGCAGCCGAGGCCCGCGCGTCCGAAGCCAGGACCTCCGGCACGCCCCCCCTGCCTACGGTGGCGTCGGGCTCACCCTGTGGCCAGGCCCCCGCCTCGGGGTCCTACACGGTCTCGGTGGTCAGTGGCGGGCGCACCCGACAGGCCCTGGTCCACATTCCTCCGTCGCCTCCCGGCGCCTCCCTGCCCGTGCTCTTCGCCCTCCACGGCGCCAATCAGGATGCAGCCTTCTTTGAGGGCTACACGGGCTACTCGACGATCGCCGACGGCGAGGGCTTCGTGGCCGTCTATCCCGATGTCGGGGTCCACCGCTACTGGACGATCAGCGAGCACCATGGCGGACTCGACGACGTGCGGTTCGTCTCCGATCTCCTTGACCGCCTGCAGGCTTCCCTGTGCCTGGACTCCCAACGGGTGTACGCCACCGGGGTCTCCAACGGCGGGGGAATGGCCGCCCGCCTGGCCTGTGACCTGAGCACCCGCATCGCCGCGGTGGCGCCGGTGGCCGGCGGCTACCGCTCCCTGCCCGCCTGTCGACCCGCCAATCCGGTCTCCGTCCTGGAGGTCCACGGCACCGCCGATCCCACCGTGCCCTACCGGGGCTCGGGCCGCGACGGGGCGGGGGCAGTCGCGCCGTTCCTGTCGGGGTGGGTGACGCGCGATGCCTGTGCACCCACCGCCCGACGTCGGAGGGTGTCTCTTCGGGTGCTGCGCTATGACTGGAGTGGCTGTGGCGCGGGCAGCGCGGTGGCCCATCTCGAGGTCTTCGGCGGAGCTCATCAGCTCCCCGGCGCGCTGCCCCACGATCGCGGGCCCCGAAGCACCTTCTCGGCTCCCTGGCAGGTGTGGCGCTTCTTGCGCGACCGCTTCCATGCCGGAGTTGCGCCCGGGCCGGCGGACTCCAGCGCCTCCGCGCCGCGCTCGTCGAGCGCCAACCGGTGAGCGTTCGCCGGCGCCTTGGCCTGCGAGCGGCGGCGGTCCTGCTTGTCGTGACGGCAGCGCTGGCTGCCACCGCGTCGGCAGCCTGGGCAGCGCGCTACTCGGTGGCGCTGGAGGGTTCGCCCACGGTCACCCAGGGACGGGTGGGCACCCCGCGGTCGGTGACCTTTGCCATAACCCGGGCGCCTGCCACGGCGCCCGGCAGCGTGAGCTACTCCACTATGGACGGAAGTGCCCGCGGGGACGCGGCGGGCGCCCGAGCCCCCGTCGACTACGAGGCGGTGAGCGGTCGAGCTGCCTTTGCCGCGGGAGTCGACCACGTGGAAGTGACCGTGAAGCTGATCGGCGATGACCTCTACGAGCCAGCGCAGCGGTTCTCGCTGGTCATCGACCATCCTCAGGGCGATCCGGCGGCAGACGCGCTGGGCGACCAACGCGCCGGCGTCACGCTGCTGAGCTCGGCACCGGCGCCCTGTCAGGCAGCTCCGAGCGCCGGCGATCACCCGATCGTCATCTCCGTGGACGGCCGCCTGCACCGCGTGCTCGTCCACGTGCCCGCGGGCCTCGACGCGGGTCGCCACCTGCCCCTGCTCCTCGCTCTGCACGGGCTGGGCGCCGACGGACCCACGATGGCGCGCTACACGGGTCTGTCGACCCTGGCCGATCACGACGCCTTCATCGTTGCCTACCCGAGCGCCGAGCGCGGGCAATGGCATCTCTATGGCAGCCAGGTGCGGGCCGAACGCGACGTCGACTTCCTGCGCGCCACCGTGGACCGTCTGAGCTCGGGCCTGTGCGTGGATCGCCGCCGACGGTTCGTCGCCGGAGTGTCCAACGGTGCGGGCGAGGCCGCGCGCCTGGCCTGTGAGATGGGAGACCGCCTGGCGGGAATCGCCACGGTGGCGGGGGACTACCGCAGGCTTCCACCGTGTCATCCTCCGCGCCCGGAGTCGGTGCTCGAGATCCATGGCGCCCGCGATCCCGTCGTTCCCTACGAGGGGCGTGGGCCCGCTCACGCAGGCAGCGTTCCCAAGTTCCTGCGCATGTGGCGCGACATCGACGGCTGCCGTGAGCCGGGTCTTCACCACCGCGTCGACGCCTACACCGAGCGTTCGACGTGGACATGCGCGGGCCACACCAGCGTGAGCCAGCTGAAGATCGCCAATCTCGGTCATGCCTGGCCGTGTGCCTACCCGCCGCCGGGCAGAGTCCCGGGCCCCGGATCGGCCGCCTATGCGCTTTGGAGCTTCTTCAGCTCGCGGGGTCCTCGCGGTCACTGAGCGATCGGCGCGGTCATCGAGCGATCACGGTCGGCCGCCGGCCTCTGCCCTCACGATGCGTTTCATCCCATGTGCGCGCCACCATCTTCAGGGTGGCGAACGTCACCCGAGGGTCGGCGCTCGCCACCCACCCCTCGCCGTCGGCGCCGCCCGATCGTGTACCGCCACCGGATCGTCTACCGCCACCGGATCGTCTACCGCCACCCGATCCCCCTCCACCACCGGCTGGCTTCGGGCGCTGCGGTCGCTGTGCCTACCTGACCAGCGCCAGTGTCGCCATCTGCTTCGGGTGTGCCACTCAAGTCCTCCAGCGGCCGCTGGCCCAGCGGCCGTGTCCAGTGTGTGAGCTTGATCTCGGGGACGCTGAGCACTGTCCGAATCTCCTCTGCCGCAGCGCGGAACGCGCCTTTGCCTTGGTGCGGGCCGTCGGGGTGCACACCCAGGCGCTGCAGGTCGTCCTGCACCGCTACAAGGTCGAGGCGCGTCGGGAGTGGGCGGACGTCCTCGCCCGGCTCCTGCTCGGCTACCTGGGAGAGCGCCACCGCGCCCTGGGTGCCTGTGACCTGATCGTGGCCAGCCCCACCTACCTGGGGCCGGGCGGCCGCCGCTTTGACCACGTCGGCCTCATCCTCGAGCATGCCGCCCGTCTGTCTCAGGCGCCGGGCGCACGCCGCTGGCCCTTCGCCGTCGACGTGGTGGCCAAGGAGGGCCCCACCCAGCCGTTGAAGGCCTGCCGGACTCACCGCGAGCGAGTGATCGTGGCCCGCACTCAGATCCGTCCCGTCCTGCGAATCGCGTCACCCGAGCGCGTGCGCGGCGCCCGGGTGATCGTCTTTGACGATGTCTTCACCGAGGGCCTGACCCTCCACGAGGTGGGCCGGTCCCTGCTCGGTGCCGGGGCGGCCGAGGTCCGCGGCCTCGTGCTCGCCCGTCAGCCTCTGACCTCATGAGCACCCGCCGCGCGCTCGGATCACGGCTCGCTTGGCGAGTCACCCCGGCGGGCGCGCCGCAGCCAGCTATCCGCCCCCGCTGGCGCTTGCGCCCACCAGCGGACAACCCTGGGGCCCGGCGCGCAGCTGGCTTTCCGAAGGCGGGTCGGCCGCCAGGAGCTCGGGGATGCTCACCGCCCTGACGTGATGACGGGCGAGAGCGGGCAGGATGGTCAGCAGGGCCCGGATGGTCTGGCCCCGGTTCTCGTGCATGAGGATGATCGATCCCGGCGCCAGGCCCTGCTCGACGTTGCCGGCGATCCCCGCATAGTCGGCCCCCTCCGAGTCGCGGCTGTCGACGTTCCACAGGATCTCCACCATCCCCAGGGCCTGGGACTGGCGATCGATGGCGGCGCTGCGCGCTCCGTAGGGGGGACGGAACAGGGTGACCGGCGCTCCCGAGGCTCTACTCACCGCCATCTGGGTGCGGGCGAGCTCGTCGTGCACCTGGCCGGCGGAGAGGCCGGGCAGGAACGGGTGCGTCCAGGTGTGATCGCCAACCGCCCCGATCGCCCGTTCCGCCCGCGGCCGGGTGGGGCCGTTGACGAGCTCCTTGCCCACCACGAAGAAGGTGGCGCGCACGTGATGCTTGCGCAGCTTGCGCAGCGCCAGGGCGGTGTAGGGACCCGGGCCGTCGTCGAAGGTCAGTCCCACCAGGTGCCCCTGGTGACCGGCGCAGTAGACGGGGAGCCCCAGAGCGGTCAGGCGGTGAAGCTCGGCGGCCTGGGCGCCGGCACTCGGCAGACCCGAGGCGGCTCTCGACGCCGGCGACGAGCCTCCGCCCGCCGGCGCCGACGCGCCGGCCGGGCCGGAATGCGCATTCGCCGACGACCGGTGGCCGTGCGACCCCGCGCCGCCATCACCGCAACCGTTCGCGCCACAGCAGGCCAGCGCCCCGACCAGGGCCATCCCCCTCCGCAGGCGCCCGCCGCGCGCGAGGCGACGCGGCCCCGGGGCAGCCTCAGGACCGGCGCAGTCCCGAGGGCGCGTTGGGGCTCTGACCGCCAGGCTCATCGGGGCGGATCTTAGCCCGGCACATCACCCGTCCCCAGACCCTCCCGGCCCCCCTCTACGCTGGGCCCGTGCCCCGCGCCGCGCGCCATCCCCACGCCACCACCGTCCTCGCCGGGCTGCTGGCCATCGTCGCGCTCGCCGGTTGTGGCTCGGCCCGTCCCGGACGCCCGATCGCCGTGGCGCCCCCCGAGTCGCTACCGGCCTCCCAGATCTCCCACGTGGTGGTCATGCTCCTCGAGAACAGGGAGTACAACGACGTCCTCGGGCCCACCCACGCCACCTCCTTTCTGGCGCGCCTGGCCGCTCGCCATGCCCTGGCCACCGGTTCCCACGGGGTCTCTCACCCCTCCCTGCCCAACTACCTGGCCCTGACCGGGGGCTCGACCTTCGGGATCACCTCCGACTGCACCGACTGCTCGGTATCCGCCACCAACCTCGTCGATCAGCTCGAGGGCGCCCACGTCAGTTGGAAGGCCTACATGGAGGACCTTCCCCGGCCGTGCTTTGCGGGTGCCGCCTCGGCGGGCTATGCCAAGAAGCACGATCCCTTCCTCTACTACCGCGACGTGGCGGGCAACCGGGCCCGCTGTCAACGGGTGGTCGGCTTCTCCCAACTGGCCGCCGACCTGCGGGCCGGGAGCCTGCCTGGCTTTGCGTGGATATCTCCGAACCTGTGCGACGACGGCCACGACTGCCCCACCGATCAGGCTGACCGCTTCACGGCCGGACTGGTGCCCTCGCTGCTGGCCGAGCTGGGGCCGCAGGGCTTCCTGGTCATCACCTGGGATGAGGGCAGCAGCGATGCCGGCTGCTGCGGCGGGGCCCACGGCGGACGGGTGGCCACGATCCTCGCCGGCCCGGGTGCCCGCGCCGGTGCCCGCTCCAGCGTTCCCTCTGACCACTACTCGATCCTGCGCACGGTGGAGGACGCCTTCGGCCTGGCCCATCTGGGCCAGGCCGCGTGCCCGTGCACGCCCTCGCTGGACGGCCTGCTGAACCCGGGTGCGACCCACCCCGCCGCGGCCGCGCGGGTGAGCCCGGTCCCTGCGCGCTAGACTCAGCGCACCTCGCGCCGTGGCGGGGTTTTTCTTCGCCCGGCGCCCGCCGCCCTTAAATCACCAGCACGGGGAACGCCAATGGCCCGCGGAGACGTGCGAATCGCAGTGACCCTCGCGTGCGAGGATTGCAAGCGACGCAACTATCAGACCAATAAGAGCAAACGCAACAACCCCGATCGCATCAGCCTGCGCAAGTACTGTCGCTGGTGTCGATCGCACACCTCACATCGGGAGACCCGTTAGCGGGAGGGTGTCATGGCCCGTGACCGAAAACGCGCTCGTCAGCGCCAGCAGCGCCGTCCCCGGCCCGACGAAGCCAACGGGTCGGCCCGTCAGAACGGCGGCAGCGCCCCCGTGCACGAGAATGTGTCGGGTGAGCTTGAGCACGCCTCCGGGGAGGTCGAGGAGTTCGACGCCGCCCTCATCGCCGGTGCGAAGGGCACGGTGGCCGATCCCGAGCCTGTTCCGACCCGCTCCGAGGTCGACGGGCCGCCGGCTGATCG
>JAABUZ0100005339.1_pt1 | contig 16937 bp, 19 predicted proteins | sample 5562091 | NCBI WGS metagenome assembly JAABUZ01 (sample SAMN12813069, study PRJNA571459) | rock metagenome | isolation source: Antarctica rocks | place: Antarctica: Victoria Land, Linnaeus Terrace sud | collected 2015-12-21
CGTCCGAGTCGAAGGCGCCCGTATAGGCGCCGGCCTTCTCACTCCAGCCGCGTTCAAGGATCGCCTGGCGGACTTCTTCGCGGGCAGTCCTCCACTGCTGGGGACGGGCGTAGTTGCCGAGGTGGGGGGCGAGCTGGAGCGCCCGGTCCAGCGCCACCCAGCACATCACTTTCGCCGACAGGTAGTGCCGCTCCTGGTCTCTGGCCTCCCACATCCCGGCGTCGGTCTCCTGCCAGCTCACCGCCGCCCGGTCCGCAAGCGCGGCGACCAGGCGTGCCGTGCTGTCGTCGAACTCACCCAGGCGGTCCCGCAGTAGGGACGCGGCGTCGACGATCTCGCCCAGCACATCCAACTGCTTCTGCCGCCAGGCATCGTTCCCGACCCGCACCGGATGGCTGCCCCGGAAGCCCCGCAGGTGCCTCAGCGCGTGCTCGGTCAGATCCCGTTCCCCCTCGACGCCATAGACGATCTGCACCGATTCGCCACCGACCGATTGGCCACCGATGGCGCGATCGACCCAGTGGAAGACCCGCTCCACCTCGTCGGGGCAGGCGGCCACCCAGAGTGCGCGGAGTGTCAGGCTGAGGTCCCGCAACCACGCGTACCGGTAGTCCCAGGTATCGCTGCCCCCGCGTGTCTCCGGGAGCGATGTGGTCGCGGCGGCCACCACCGCGCCGGTCGGCTGGTACGTCAGCGCCTGGAGCACCAGAGCGCTGCGCCGCACCTGGTCCGCGTACAGTCCCTTGTAACCCTGGTGTAGCTCGACCCAGGATGTCCACCCCTCGCGGGCGTTGTCCAGCTCCGCTCCCACGTCCACGCGGGGTGGGTTACCAGCGCTGTTCTCGGCGACCCGCCGTGAGCACAGGGCAAAGTCCACCACTGCACCGGCCGCGAGCGTAAAGTGGGCGCTGGCCGTGGAGCGATCGACGTCGACAGGGCAGCGGGTCACCAGGTGGAACTCGGTTGGGCCCCCGCGGGTCACGATCCCCGCCTCGGTCCGTAGGACGAGAGGGATAGTGAGAGCGTACTCCGGGCGTGGCACGAAGCTCATTTCCATCTCCACCTCGCCCTCGATCCCCTCCGCCCTTCGAACCAGGATGTGGGGAACACGCTCGCCGATCCTGTGGCCCCGCTCACCATGCCCAAGCGCCAGCGTGTCTGTGAGCGTCATCCGGCCCCGAGGAGTCCGAAATACGGTCTGCAGGATCATCGTATTGGCCAGGTAGGCCCGCTCGGCGGTGTGTGCTCCAACGGGTTGGATGGACCAGTGGCCGGCATCCCGATCGAGCAGGCGGGCGAAGATCGAAGGTGCGTCGAAGCGCGGGACGCAGTACCAGTCCACGGACCCGTCTCGTCCGACTAGTGCTGTCGAGTGACAATCGGATAACAGCGCGAAATCGCCGACCGAGGACTCAGCCAGTGCCACACTCGCCCACCGTGCGCTTGCCTCCGGCAAACCGGATCGGGAGCCGACGTTGATCTCAACGGACATGGAACCTTGCGGTGAGGCTCATAAGCAGGCGTCAGGCGGTCACGCCGACGGTGAGGCTGTGAAAGCCATTGGCGCCCTCGGGCTGCGTATCGCGGTAGTCGTTCGTCTGGACGCCGCCCTGGCCATCGGTCGCCCGCGCGACTAGGTGGTACTCCCCAGGCCCAGACGGCAGGAAGTCGAAGGTCCAGAACGCCCAGGTCACGGGCGTGCCCGGGTAGTCGATGCGCGCCTCCTGCCAGGTCTGGCCGCCGTCAGCGCTCACGTCGACCCGCGCCACGCCGCGGTTGCCGCCAAAGGCAATACCCCGGACGGAGATCGGCACATCTCGGGTGAACGCTGTCTGGAAGTTGCCCATGATGAAGTTCGACCGCGTGGGGATGACGAAGCTCGGGCCCCAGCCCTGCTGTGCGTAGAAGCCCTTGACCTCGTGGTCGATCAGCTCGATGCGTGTCACCCACTTGACGCTATTGAGTCCGAACAGGCCGGGCGTGAGTACCCGCGCCGGGAAGCCGTGGTGAGCCGGTAGAGGCTCGCCGTTCATCTCGAATGCGACGAACGTTGTGGGCTCCATCGCTTTCTCCAGCGGGTAGCTGACCGTGTAGCCGTCGGCACCGTAAAACAGCACCTGCGTGCCGTTCGGGTGCGGGCCGGCCGCTGCCAGCAGGTCGCGGAGTGCCAGCCCTTTCCAGACGGCGTTGCTCATCAACCCACCGCCCACGTAGTTGCTGATACACATCAGTGTCGTCTCCTGGGTCGTTGACGGCAGCCCCGCGAGCTCATCGAAGCCGTACGTGTGCGGCCGGTCCACCAGCCCGCCGACCTCCAGTCGCCAGACGGCCGTGGTCGGGTCGGGGTCGACGATGTTCTTGGTCACTGTATAAAAGCGGTCGTTCGGGGTGATCGGCTGCAAGTTGTCGCCGCGATACTCGGTGCCGTCGTAGGAGAACGTCGCCCGTTGCACGAGCTGCCGCACCAGATTGGCCGTGACCAGCGCCAGCAGCGCTCCGCTACCGCCCACCAGAAGCAGCCGTCGGGAGGCCGAGGCTGCGGAGGGCAAGCCAGCCGGCGTCCGCCCGCGCAGGGCGCGGTACGCCAGGACCAAGATCACGCCGTAACCGCTGTAGGAGACCAGCAAACCGAGAGCGGTGGTGAGCCTCGCGGTGTCCGGTGGCAGCCCGAAGTAGTTGGTCGCGAGCACGGGCCAGAGCAACCCGACGCTGAGCAACCACAGGGCCAGGACGATGCCTATGACCGTCCAGAGAGCGCCTCGGGAGCGCCCAGTCTGCCCGCGTACGTCCCGTTCGACGGCAGCGGCGTAGATCAGGCCGCCCAGGATGCCCACCACGAGCTGCCCGACGATGACTCCGCCACCGCCCGCCTGCTTGAGGCCGCTATAGCCACCGAACTGATCGAGCAGAGCAAAGAATTGCTTGATGCTGATGAACGCCGTGAGCCGGTCGCCCACCATCTCCGACGGGGTGGCGAAGCCCAGGATCTGTCGGAAGAGCAGCAGCAGCAAGGTCATCCCGAGCGCCGCGACCAGACCAGCCAGGCCGCCGAGAACAAGGACCGCCGCCCAGTGCCAGGTGCCGGCGGGCGCCGAGGCTGGCACTGCTCTGCTGGGACGATCCACCGAGAGCGGGCCGGCGCTACCGGGCTTGCTTACCTGCATGACACCACCCTACAGCCGTGCCGCTGGACATAGATCACAAACCTTACAGGCTCCAGGCAAGCCCACAGTTATGGCAGGACGGTGGCGGATCGGCCGAATACAGCCGCTCGCGGAACTGCCTGTAGGCCTCCCCGTGCCAGACGGAGTCGATGCCGTCACGCAAATAGTTGCCCAGCGTGATGCTCTCGTACGGCGCATCGGTGAACGGAGCGATACAGCAGGGCAGGGCGTTCCCCTGAGCAGTGATGTACGCCAGGCGCAGAGGACGGCTGCAAGCACGCCAGGGCTCGTCCATCGCGGGGCGGTCGATCAGACTCTCCCGCGGGCTCAGCGCGCCCGCTCCGCGGAAGCTCACGCCTTGCGCCAAGGCGCGCCGTTCAGCATCGTCGATGATCGCTTCGGCCTCAGCGCGATACTCGTGGAAGATGCTCTGCTCTTCCTGCGCCAGCCCCTCCTGACCGAAGCCGAACACCATGCGCTGTAAGTACACTTCTTCCACGCCGATCCGGGCAGCGAGGTCGATCACGCCGGGAAGCTCGGGCAGGTTTTCGCGCATGCCGGTCACCCAGAACGACAGGCGCGGCGTCCGGGCACCGAGCCCCAGCTTGGTCCGGATCATCTCGGCGACATTGTCTATCACGCGGTCGAAGACGGGGATGCCGCGGACCTTCAGGTAGGTCTCCGGCGTACTGCCGTCGATCGAGACGCGGAGCTCGTCGAGGCCACTCTCGATCAGCTCGACCTGGCGCCGCCGCGTCAGGAGGGCCGCGTTCGTATTGAAGACGACATACACTCCCCGAGCTTTCAGGTAGCGGATCATGGACGCGAGCTCGCGGTTCAGCAGCGGCTCGCCAATCCCTTGCATGACCGCCCGGCGCAGGTCGGGCAGTTGATCGACGAGCACCTGGAACTCAGCGAGCGCGAGCTGCTTGGTGTTAGGGGCAGCGCTGTTTGCACACGCTTCGGCGGAATTAGGTGGAGACGACTCGGCAGAGTTTGGTGATGACGCTGATGACGGTCAGCGGCAAGGCGGCAGAGTTCTACGACCATGCCGTCAAGCGTCGGCGGCGAGACGACGCAGTGGAGGGCTCGGGGTGGTGCCGGCGACTGGGGGAAGAAGGGACCTGCGGTCCCTCGCCCGTCAACCCCACCTGCGGTGGGGTCCTCCACTACGCGCTGCGCGCTCCGTTGCGGCCGCTGCGGCGGTGACGGGCTCACCCCCGCTGTCCTGACCGGAGACGAGGATGGTTGGCAAGCAACCATCCTCTTTCCACCGGAGCCGCGGCCCGTCGTTGGCGCGACCAGGCTCAGTCGCGGGTGAGCTCGGCGACGGCCTTCTTGGCGCAATCGTCGTCGACGAGCGCCTTGCCGGCGCTGGCGGCGGCGATGAGCGCGGCAGTGGCGGCGTTGTTCAGCGCCCGCGGCAGCCCGAGACTGGCCTTATGGAGACGGGCGATAGCGTCATCGGCGACCAGCGGGTCGGTGCGCCCGACCAGGCTCAGGTGATGGCGCAGGTAGGTGGCCGATTCGGCCAGGTCCATGGGAGCGAGTTGGTAGCGGGTGGCGATGCGCTGGTCGAGCGCGGCGAACACGCCCATGCGCAGTTGCCGGGCCAAGGTGGGCTGGCCGACCAGCAGCAGCGCGAAGTGGGAGGCCGAGTCCATCTCGGCGTTGGTCAGCAGGCGCAACTCCTCGAGCTGCTCGGGGCTGAGCAGGTGGGCCTCGTCGACCAGCAGGACGACGCGCCGGCGGCGCTCCTGCTCCTCGGCGGCCAGCAGGCTCTGGGCCTGGGCCATCAGCTCGGCTTTGTGGGCGCGGGGGTTGGCCCCGAGTGCCCGAACCAGCGTGACGTACAAGCCGCGGATGCCAAAGGCCGGGTTGGAGACGTAGATGACGTGGTGCGCCGCCGGGTCGAGCTGGCTGGTGGCGGCGCGCAGGGCGACGGTCTTGCCGACGCCGACCTCACCGGTGAGCACGCCCAGCAGGGCCTCGCTGATGCAGAAGCGGATGCGGGCGACGGCTTCCTGGTGGCTGGCGCGGTCGCACAGCTGGCTGGCGGCGATGGTCTTGCGGAACGGCGTGTGGGTGAAGCCAAAGTGGGCCACCCACGGCGCGCGGCTCATGGCTGGACCTCCGATGGGATACCGGTGGGGAGGTCGCGGTAGGCGATGTGGCTGAGGGTCTCGGCGTCATGGGCGGCCAGCACCAGGCCGAGGTAATCGACGCCGCTCGACGGAGCCGCGGTGGGCGGCGGCGCCTGGGGCACCTGGTGGTGCACGTGGCGGCTGACGATGAACGGGATGGCTTGGCCGGCTGGGCGGCCTTCCCAGTACACGTCCAGCCGCGTCAGGTCCTCCGGATCGAAGCGGAGTTCGACGCGGCGATCGACCAGGGCTGGATCGACGGCGTAGCGGTTGCCGGCCAGTGAGACCGAGGCGGTGCGCGTCACCTTGCGCGTGACCGCCCAGCGGAAGGCCTCGCGCAGCAGCGACGGCTCGGCGGCGTGCAGCGGTCCCTGGCTGGTGAAGCGGGCGATCGGCGTCTGGCCGGTCTCGGCGTGCCGCCGCGTATTGCAGACCTGCTCGGCCCAGGCGGTGAAGCGGTCGTTGAGCTCGCTGAAGCTGGCGATGCCCTGGGCTTCGCTCTCGGTCAGGAAGCGCTCGCGGATGAAACGGTTGAGCCGCTCCTGCTTGCCGCGGCCCTCGGGCGCATACGGGTGGCTGTGGATCAGGCGGATGCCGAGCACTGCGCAGCTGCGTTCGAGCGCCGCGTTGGCATACGGCGCTCCGTTATCGACGTTATGCCGAGATCGGCATAACGTCGATTATGCCGACCACCGGATTATGCCGATCTGGCGCAGGGATCCCGAGGGGGCGGGCCTGAAGCGGTCGGCATAATCCAGGTGCGTCATCCTGGCCTCCTCGGAACCACCGAGCAGGAGAGGGTGCATGTCCACCACCTCAACGACACGAGTCAGACCCGTGCGGGTTTCTGGTCCGCTGGTGCCATTCGTGACCGGCCTCACTGCCGCGCTGAGCGCCGCCGGCTATTCGCCTGGTTCAGCTACGACGCAGCTGCTCCTGCTGAACCATCTCAGCTGCTGGCTGGCGGCTCAAGGGCTGGGTGTTCAGGATCTCACCGACGAGCGCATCGAGGCGTTCTTCGCCGCACGCCGGGCCGAGGGTCGCCCCTGGCTGCTCACCCGCCAATCCCTGCTCCCGCTCCTGGACCACCTCGCCGCCTGCGGTGTCCGGCCCAGCCCTACCCCGCCAGCTCCGGTCCGCTCGCCGCAGGACGAGATCCTGGCCCGCTTCCAGCAGTACCTGCTGCACGAGCGCGCCATCGCGTCGTCCACGGCTGCCGCCTACATGCTCCGAGTTCGTCGCTTCCTGGCCGGGTTGCCCGCTCAAACTGACCTCGCCACAGTCACCGCTGCCGATGTGACCCGCGGCATCCTCGCCGAGGCCAGCGTCGTCTCCGTCGGTGCCAGCCAGGTCTTTGTCGCCGCGCTGCGCGCCTTCCTCCGCTTCGCGTTCCTGGAGGGGCTGGTACCTGCCGACCTCACCGCAGCAGCCCTGGCCATCACCGGCCGCCGACGGTCGTTCCTGCCGCGGGGCCTGAGCGACCGGGACGTGGCCAGCTTGCTGCGGACGTGTGACCGTACGCTGCCGGCTGGCCGGCGGGATGCGGCCATCCTGCTGCTGTTGGTCCGCCTCGGGCTGCGCGCCAGTGAGGTCGCTGCCCTGCAGCTCCAGGACGTGGAGTGGCGGGTCGGCGAATTGGTGGTCCACGGTAAGAGTCGCCAGCTGAGCCGGCTGCCACTGCCCGCCGACGTCGGCGCGGCCATCGCCGCCTGGCTTCGACACGGCCGCCCACTGACCAGCCACCGCGATCTCTTCGTGAGCACCCAGGCGCCCATCAGCCCGATCGGTCGTGGGGCGATTTCCGAGGTGGTCCGCCGCGCCTGCCAGCACGCCGGGCTGGCGGAGGTGGGCGCCCATCGGCTGCGGCATACCGCCGCGTGCGCCCTGCTGCGGGCCGGGGTGCCGCTGAGCCAGATCGGCCAGGTGCTGCGCCATCGCAGCCTGACCAGCACAGCCATCTATGCCCGCGTGGACGTCGACCACTTGCGGCAGCTCGCTCAGCCCTGGCCAGGCGGAGCCGCCCGATGAGCACCCTGGCACATCACTTGGCCGAGTACCTGCGGCTGCGCCGAGCCCTCGGCTTCACTCTTGAGCAGCCGAGCGCCGAGTTGCCGCAGTTCCTGGCCTACCTCGCCGCCGCCGGCGCCGAGACCATCACCACCGAACTGGCCATCGCCTGGGCCCAACTCCCGCGGGACGTGCAGCCCATCCGGTGGGCCCATCGGTTGGGCGCCGTGCGCGGCTTTGCGCGCTACCTACAGACCATCGACCCCGCCACCGAGGTCCCGCCGGCGGACGCCTTCGGCGCGCGCCAGCAGCGGCCCACCCCCTACATCTGGTCGGACGCGGCTATTGATCGGCTGCTGCAGGCGGCGCGGCAGCTGCAGTCGGCTCGACGTGCAGCCACCTACGCCACGCTGTTCGGCCTGCTCGCCGTCGCCGGGCTGCGGCTGGGCGAAGCCCTGCAGCTCCGCCGCTCGGACGTGGACCTGACCGATGGCGTGCTGCTGATCGAGGCGGCCAAGTTCGGCCGCATTCGGCAGGTGCCGCTGCATCCGAGCGCCACCGACGCGCTGCGCACCTATGCCGCCGACCGGGACCAGTGGTGCCCCGAGCCGCGCGCCGCGACGTTCTTCGTCTCCACCGTCGGGACGGCGCTGGACCCATCGGTCGTCCAGCACACCTTCAACCAGCTCACCACCGCGCTCGGGCTGCGCACGGCCACCGTGCGGCCGCGGCTGCACGACCTGCGGCACACCTTTGCGGTGCGCACGCTGCTGGCCGGGCACGCCGCCGGCATCACCCCCGATGGGCAGGTGGCCACGCTCTCCACCTACCTGGGCCACGTCAGCCCGGCCGGCACGTACTGGTACCTGGAGGCGAGCCCCGCGCTGATGGCCGTGGCGGCTGCGCGGCTGGAACGTCACCTGGGTGAGCAGCAGCCGTGACCGCCCTCGCCCCGGCGCTGCAAGCGTTCTTCCTGGAGCGGCTACTGGGCCAGCGAGGTGCCAGTGGCCACACCGTCGCTGCCTACCGCGATGCGCTCCGCCTCGTGCTGGCCTTCGCCGCCGAGCGTCACCGTCAGCCGCCCAGCACGTTGGATATCGCCGACCTGGACGCGCCCCTGATCGGTGCGTTTCTGGAGCACCTCGAACGGGACCGCCACAACAGCGTCCGCACCCGCAATCACCGCCTGGCTGCTATCCACGCGCTGTTCCACTACCTGGCGCTGCGCCACCCCGAGCACGCCGCCTCCATCCAGCGCGTGCTGGCCATCCCGGCCAAGCGGACCGATCGCATGCTGGTGACGTTCCTGACCGAACCAGAGGTGGCCGCGCTGCTGGGGGCCTGCGACCGCACCACCTGGGTCGGGCGGCGCGATCATGCCTGGTTGCTGCTGGCGGTCCAGACCGGGCTGCGCATCTCGGAGCTGACGAGCCTCACCACGGCCGACCTGGCGCTCGGGACCGGAGCCCACGTGCACTGCGTGGGCAAGGGACGAAAGGAGCGGCGCACACCGCTGGTGCGGCCCACGGTGCAGGTGCTGAAGGGGTGGCTGGCCGAGCGCCAGGGTGGTCTACAGGACCCGCTGTTCCCGACGCGCGCCGGCGGCCGGCTCAGCCGCGATGCCATCGAGCGCCGCATCAGCCGGTACGTCGCAGAGGCGGGTGCCATCTGCCCATCGCTGAGGACCAAGGTGATCGGCGCCCACACGCTGCGGCACACCGCCGCCATGCGGCTGCTGCTGGCCGGCGTCGACGTGGCAGTGATCGCGTTGTGGCTGGGGCACGAGCAGGTGAGCACGACGGCCATCTACCTGCATGCCGACATGACCCAGAAGGAGAGCGCGATCGCGCAGACCCAACCACTGGCTGCCAAGCCGGGCCGCTACCACCCGAGCGACGCGGTGCTGGCGTTCCTGGAGGCGCTGTGATTATGCCGACCGCTTCAGGCCCGCCCCCTCGGGATCCCTGCGCCAGATCGGCATAATCCGGCCGTCGGCATAATCGACGTACAGCCGTTCCGGCAAGCCGCGGCGCTGGATGGCCGCGCGCAGCACCTCCTGGCCCGCCCGCGTGTTCTGGTCGGGCACCCAGCGCCCGTGCAGCAGCAGGCGCGAGTAATCGTCGACCAGGACAAACAGGTAGGCGCGTCGACTTCCCTGCGTGCGGGGATGCGGGACGAACGGGCCGACTAGCACGTCGCCGATCCACACCTCGTTGGGCCGATCGGCTTCGAACCGCCCATAGGCGCGGGGCTGCCCGGCGAGCGCGGCGCGGTGCAGGCCGCGCTGGCGCAGGTGCTGGCGGACGGTCCGCTCCGCGACCCGGATACCGTGGCGCGCCAAGAGGATCTCCCCGATCTGCGTCGCCGACCGGGTCGGCAGCTCGGCGCGCAGCTGGCAGGCTTCGTCTAGCAGCTCCGGGTGGCGGCGGACGCTGCCCAGGTCGCCGCGCGGCTGGGGCTTGAGCCCGTCGAGGCCCTGCTCGCGGTAGGCCCGCACCCAGCGGTCGAGGGTGCCGCGGGCGTACTGGCGTGCGCTGCCATCGGGCTGCTCGTGGGCGTGCCGGGCCAGCTCGCGGACCAGGCGGCCACGCTCGGTCGGCGTCAGCCGGGGGTTGGCGGCCTCAGCAATGAGGCGGTAGCGGTACAGGGCCAGGGCTTCGGCGGACTCAGCGCTCATGCGCGCCTCCTTCAGGGAGATAGCGCCATCCAACGCGCTCGGCGTGGCCCTGCCTAGGGCGGGCGCGTGTTGGTCCCGAGCGCTCGCCCGCCGCTGATCCGGCTCCAGAACGGCCAGAGCCGCCCGATGCCCTCCCCGAAGCGAGCGCGGGCCCGCTGCCAGGCCACCACCAGCGCCTCCAGCGCGGCGCGGTCCCGGTCCTCGGCCAGCTGAACCGAGACCCCGGCGAGCTGCACGGCCAGCGCCGCGAAGCTGGCCACCAGGGTCGGAGCGCGGGCGCGGAAGCGCCGCCACCAGGCGCGCACCGTCGTGTGCGGGACCCCGAGCCGCTCGCCGATCGGCCGCAGCCCCAGCCCGTGGACCACCTTCAGCGCCAGCCCATGCCCGATCACCGCCGCCGCGTCCAACCGCCGCACCAGCACCAGATCGGGCAACAACGCGTGGCTGCGCCGACACACCCGACACCAGCCCCGGCGAATCCAGATCCGCTGCTCCCCCAGGGGCGGCGCGCGGAGCCAGCGCCAGTACCCGCCCCAGCCCGCCAGCGGACGCCGACAGCGCGGACACCGCTGAGCAGGAATGACGATCTGCTGGCCCGCCGCCGCGTAGCTCGACGGCGATAACGCACACGGCCATATGATGGCCACGGGGGTGCTTCGACCACCCTCCCGAACCCTCTCGGCCGCCCCACGACCGGGAGGGTTCTTCTTCCTCTGATTACCGCATTGTGCCGGTCGTGCCGCTCCCTCGCAGGCGGCACCCGGTCACCGCGCGCCGCTCACGAACCCCGCTCCGCGTCAACACCGTCGGCAATGAGCGGTGCCGAAATCGACCCACCCAGCATCACCGTGTATTAAGGTTCGTGTCACCAGCCGCAAACTAGCGAGCCGATCCGCTTCTCCATCATGGCCGCTCTCAACGTGGTGGAGCGGGCGGAGTTCGGCTTCATCCGCGACGCGGTCGAGATCAGTGACTCGCTGCTCTCACAGCACGTGACGACCCTGGAGCAGGCCGGCTATCTTCGCGTCAGCAAGCAGCAAGCCGGTCGCGAACCAGGACCTGGCTGGGCCTGACAGCGGAAGGTCAAGCCGCGTTCCGCCAGCACGTGAGCGTGCTGAACCAGATCGCCGCCGCGTCGACAGCTTCAACCTGAGCCTGGCCGCCGTGCGTGGGCCGACCACCCGTCGTTCGGGACGTGCTACCACCTCGTGTGATGGAGCGCGGTGAACTCGGCTGAGGCGCCCCGCCCAACCGAATCCGACCTGTTGGCCAGGGCGCGCGGCGGAGACCAGGCGGCATTCGAGCAGCTCGTCGCGGGCTATCGACGTGAGCTGCTCGCGCACTGCTACCGCATGCTCGGTTCGCTGCACGACGCGGAGGACGCCGTCCAGGAGTCGCTGCCCGGCGCCTGGCGGGGTTTGTCCGGATTCGAGGGGCGCAGCTCGTTTCGCACCTGGCTGTACAGGATCAGCACCAACGCGTGTTTGCGGCTGAGCGCCCAGCGGTCGCGGCGCATCGGCTCGCCTGAATACGGTCCGCCGCGCCGCGAGACGGCCGATCTCGGTGAATGGGTCGCGGATGACGTCTGGCTCGAGCCGTGGCCACACAACGTCCCGTCACCGGAACTGGGTCCCTCAGCCAGATACGTCGAGCTCGAGAGCGTGGAGCTTGCCTTCATCGCGGCGCTGCAGCACCTCGCCAGCAGCCAGCGCGCGGTGCTCCTGCTGTGCGAGGTGCTGGATTTCTCCGCGGCCGAGGTCGCGCAAATCCTGGACACCTCACCGGCCGCCGTGAACAGCGCCCTGCAGCGGGCGCGGAAAGCGGTTGACGGGCGGATGCCCTCGACCAGTCAGCAGGCCGAGCTGGCAGCGCTCGGCTCAGAGCGACAGCGTGCGATGGTCGACGCGCTCGTTGGCGCGTAGGCACGCGCCGATGTGGACGCGATCGTGGCGCTGCTCGCCGACGATGTCCGATTCACGATGCCTCCACTGCCAGCCTGGTTTGACGGGCTGGACAGTGTCCGCCGCTTCCTGGTCGAACGGGTGTTTGCCACGGCATGGCGGCTTCAGCCGATCCGCGCCAACGGGCAACTGGCTTTCGCGTGCTACCAGCAGCAGCCGAACGATCGCCGGTTCCGTCTGGGAGCCATTCAACGTGCTGACCTTACGCGGCGGCCGCATCGTCGAGATTTCCGCCTTCCTGGACCCCGACGTCCATCGCCGCTTCGGGTTGCCTGCCGAGTTTCGGCCGGACCGATGAATTCGCCGCCGTCTGTGTCTCTCTCCCTTGGAAGAGAGGTCATGTGGAATGCGCAAACTCATCGTTTGCAACATCGTCTCACTGGATGGTTACTACGAGGGTCCCGATCTAAATGTCATGGCGCTGCCGTTCGACGAAGCGTTCGACGATTACAACGCGGAACGCCTGCGCGCCGCCGATACGCTCCTTTTGGGACGTGTGTCGTTCGAGGGGTTCAAGAGTTACTGGCCGCCTGTCGCCGATAGGCCGGACGTCAGACCAGTCGAACGCGAGATCTCCCGACTCAATGGCGCGATCGACAAGGTCGTCGTCTCCGACACGCTGCGGCAGGATCACACAGCGCCCTGGCGCAACACTCGCATCGTCAAGCGCGCCCAGGCGCACGACGCGATCGCTCAGCTGAAAGGTCAGTCAGGCAAGGAGATCCTGGTCTTCGGCAGTCGAACCCTGTGGAACGACCTCCTGGTCGCCGGCCTCGTGGACGAGTTGCATCTCATGATCGGCGCCGCGCTGCTGGGTGAGGGCACACCCGTGTTCGAGGGCCGCTCGCCGGTGCCGCTGCGACTTCTCGAGTCATCCAGGCTGAACGGATCGAGCCTGGTGCTCGCGAGATACGCGGTTCGCGGCTGATGCCGCCTCGGACGCGCGCGACAATGCACGATGAGCGGGAGCAAGATGGCCACGTGGGAGACGGTGTGCCAGATCGTCAGTTCGCTGCCGGGCACTGAGCTCGATACCGATCGCCAGGGTCGTTCGACGTGGCGTGTCGACGGCCGTCCGATACTGCGCCGGTTCCCGCAACTGCGCGTGCGCGACGAAGAGGCGCTGCTCGAAGCCCGCGGTGAAGTTCTGGCAATCGGCGTCGACCCCGGACTGCGCGAAGCGCTGCTGCAGCAGGACCCGCATACCTTTTTTGTGACGCCGATGTGGTCCAAACGGCACGCGGTCCTGGTCTGGCTGGAGTCGATTGCGTTCGACGAGCTGCGCGAGCTCATCATCGAGGCCTGGCAAACACGCGCCTCAACAGCGCGGGTGCGCCGGGCGGGGAGCTGAGCGGCGATCCCCTGCTTGACGGGCCGACCGCCTGTATTTAACATTACTGCTAATTAACATGCTTGCTAACTACGCCCTGGAGGGGGGCCGCCTCAGCACCATCTTCTCTGCCCTGGCCGACCCGACGCGGCGCGCCATCCTCGAGCGCCTGCGCCTTGGCGCGGCCTCCGTCAACGCTCTGGCGGAGCCCTTCAACATCAGCCTGCCGGCCATCTCGCGGCACCTCAAGGTCCTCGAGCGCGCCGGCCTCATCGCCCGCGGCCGCGAGGCGCAGTGGCGCCCGTGCCGCCTCAACGCCGAACCGATCAGGGAAGTCGCCGACTGGGCCGGCGGCTACCGCCCATTCTGGGAAGAGAGCTTCTCCAGACTCGACGACCTCCTCGACGAACTGCAGAACTCGGAGAGCGCGCCGTGACTAGCACCGACAGCCCCACTCTGACCGTCAACCCCAGCGGCGAGCGCGACGTCGTCATGACGCGCGTGTTCAACGCGCCGCGTCGCCTCGTCTTCGACGCGTGGACGCGGCCCGAGCTGCTGGTGCGCTGGTTCGGCGCGCGCGGCTGGACCGTGCCGGTATGCGAGATCGACCTTCACCCCGGTGGAGCCTATCGCTACGTCATGCGCGGCCCCGAGGCCGCCGATGTCACCATGCGCGGCACGTACCGCGAGATCGATCCGCCCGAGCGGCTGGCGTGGACTGAAGGCTACGAGGGCTTCTCGGAGGAGGGCTGGCGGCCCGAGGACGAAACGCTCAACACGATGGTCCTCACCGAGCGAGACGGCAAGACCACCTGGACACTGACGACCACCTATCCCTCGCGCGAGGTGCGCGACGCCGCCTACGCGCTAAAGCAGGCGTGGGATGGCATGAGCTACTCGCTCGATCGCCTGGACGCCGTCCTGCGGACGCGCGACCTCGTCGTCACGCGCGGGTTTGATGCTCCCGTCGAGCGGCTCTGGCAGGCGTGGACGGCATCGGAAGACGTCAAGGAGTGGTGGGGTCCACAGGGTTTCACCGCCCCGATCGCGAATATGGATGTCCGTGAGGGCGGCTGCTCACGGGTGTGCATGCGTTCACCGGACGGAGTCGCCTTCTACAACACCTGGACCTATCAGCGGGTCGAGCCTGGCCAGCGGCTCGAGTACCTGGTTGCGTTCTGCAACGACAAGGGCGAACCGGTGGAGCCAGCATCGCTGGGTCTGCCGCCGGATCTGGCGAAGGAGGTGCCGCACGTGGTGGTCTTCGAGGCGGACGGCAAGGGCACCCGCGTGACGGTGACCGAGCAAGGCTATACGTCCGAGCAGACGCTCGAGATGTCGCGGATGGGTCTCGAGCAGTGCCTCGACAAGATGGCCGCGCTGGTGTCCCAGGTGCCGCGTCATTGAGCGGGGCGTGAGAGGATGCGCGCCGTCGTGTGAAGTGCCGAGTCGGCCGCTGGCGTTGGCACTCTGTCCAAAGAGCCAACTCCCGGCTGCCCAGCCAAACTCAGGGTCGTACTGGCTGACCCGCCGACATCGCAAAAAGTGCCGACACTGCTGATTCTCGGTTCAACTATGGCGACCGGTTCTGTCGCCGTCGTGCGGGCTGGTGCGGGCGGATGCGACGGTTGGCCCGCAACGCCTGGCGATGACGTTGTCGATGTGGCCGAGTTCGATCTGTCTAGGAGGTGGGCACCCGGCACGCTGCCGGGGTCCGACACATCGGAGGAGGAGACGTCTGTGCCCGCATTACACACGCTGCTGACCGGGCTAGTGGTTGGCGAGTCACCGCGGTGGCACGAGGGCCGGCTGTGGCTCTCGAACTGGGGCGCACAGGAGATTATCGCCGTCGACGGCGCGGGCAGCAGCGCGGTGATGGCGCGCGTCCCGACGACGATCCCGTTCTCGATCGACTGGCTACCGGATGGGCGCCTGCTGATTGTGTCGGGGCCTGAGGCGCGCCTGCTGCGCCAGGAGCCCGATGGGGCGCTGGTCACTTACGCTGACCTGAGCGGCCTCGCCAAGGGATGGAACGAGATCGTCGTGGACGGCCGCGGCAACACGTATGTCAACGGCAGCGACTTCAAGTTCGGAGGCGGCGGGCCGTTTATTCCGGGCGTCATCGCCCTGGTGACCCCAGACGGCTTGGTCCGCCAGGTCGCCGATGACATCCACTTCCCCAACGGGATGGTCGTCACGCCGGACAACAAGACACTGATCGTCACCGAGTCATTCGCGGCCAGGCTCACGGCCTTCGACATCGCTGCGGATGGCGGCCTGTCGAATCGGCGCGTGTGGGCCGAGCTCGGCCAGGGCGGTGACGGCATGTGCCTGGACGCTGACGGCGCCATCTGGACGCCGGCCTTCAAGGATGGCAAGCCAGGCTGCGTGCGCGTCCGCGAGGGCGGCGAGGTGCTGCAGCGGATCGAGCTGGACCGGTTCTGCTTCGCCTGTATGCTCGGCGGCGCGGAGCGCAAGACGCTGTTCATGCTGGTGGCGGAGTGGCGCGGCGTGGAGCATATGGACGCGCTCTTCCGCTTACACACCGGCCAGGTGCTGACCGCTCGGGCGCCAGAGCCGCACGCCGGCTGGCCGTAAACGGCGCCCCATGTCGCCTGTCGATTCAGCCTCGCCCCATTTGTATAGACAGTGAGCCGCCGGCCGCGGCAGCACACCAAACGCAGGAGACCATCGGATGAAGCAGTACCTTCTCAGCATCTACGGGCCTGACGCTCCACCGCCGCCCGAAGTCATGGCGCGCATGGATCAGATCATGGCCGCCGTCAATGGCCTGATCGAGGAAACCAAGGCAGCCGGCGCGTGGGTCTTCAATGGCGGTCTGCACCCCCCGAGCACGGCCACCGTCGTGCGTCTCAACCACGGCGATGTCCTCGTGACCGACGGCCCGTACGTTGAAGGCAAGGAGCACGTCGGCGGCTTCCTCATCGTCAAGGCGCCCGACCTCGACGCCGCCCTCGCCTGGGGCAGCAAGCTCGCCGGCGTCCTCGGCAATGGGCTTGAGTCCCTCCCCGTCGAAGTGCGGCCGTTCCAGGACGAGGCTGAGAACCGCTGAGCGACGTGCCGGCCCGCGAGACCCCCGCTGCCACCCCCGACATCGAGCGTGTTTTCCGCGAGGAGTACGGCCGCGCCGTCGCCGTCCTGGTCCGCCACTTCGGTGATATCGACCTCGCCGAGGAGGCGGTCCAGGACGCGTTCGCCGTCGCCGTCCAGCGCTGGCCGACCGACGGTGAGCCCCCCAGCCCCGCCGGCTGGATCATCACCACCGCCCGCAACCGCGCCATCAACCGCCTCCGCCGCGAGGCGTCCCGCGCGGACCGGCACGTGCAGGCCGCCCTGCTGCAGACGCTGCACGGACGCAGCGCATCGTCTGAGGAGGGTGCTGTGCGCGACGAGCGGCTGCGCCTGATCTTCACCTGCTGTCACCCGTCGCTGGCGACGAGCGCCCAGGTGGCGCTCACGCTGCGCCTGCTCGGCGGCCTCACCACCGCCGAGATCGCCCGCGCCTTCCTGGTGCCCGAGGCGACCATGGCCCAGCGCCTCGTCCGCGCCAAGGGCAAGATCCGCGACGCCCGCATTCCCTACCGCATCCCGAGCGACGCCGACCTGCCGGACCGCCTGCGGGCGGTGCTGGTT
>JAABUZ0100005340.1_pt1 | contig 16936 bp, 14 predicted proteins | sample 5562091 | NCBI WGS metagenome assembly JAABUZ01 (sample SAMN12813069, study PRJNA571459) | rock metagenome | isolation source: Antarctica rocks | place: Antarctica: Victoria Land, Linnaeus Terrace sud | collected 2015-12-21
CATCCCCTTGCCTTGGCCCGCGACCTTCCCAACCGCCTCACCCGCCTCACCCGCCTCTGCCCGGCAGGTAGCATAATGGCAGTATGGCTAACCTACCCTCAAAAGCGGAGGGGGCGGGGGGGGCGAGAGAAGGCAACCTTTCATGGACCGTGGGGACAGGTTCGCGGTACCTGTCCCCCATCATGTATGGTGTATAACGAATAGAGACGACAAGACAGTGAGGAGTGGAAGATAATGGCGGGAGAGAGCCGTTTTGGGTTGACCGGGTTGGCGGTCATGGGACAGAACCTCGCGCGTAACGTGGCGCATCACGGCTTTCCGATCGCCGTGCACAACCGCACGACCGCGAAGACCGATCAATTCTACAAGGACTTCGGGCACGAAGGTCCGATTACGGCCACACACACGATCGAGGAGTTCGTGGCCGCCATCGCGCGCCCGCGCCCGATCATGATCATGGTCAAGGCCGGCAAGCCCGTCGACGCCGTCATCGCCGAGCTCGTGCCCCACCTCGACGAAGGCGACATCATCATCGACGGCGGCAACTCGCTTTTCACCGATACGCGCAGGCGCGAGCAGGACCTCGCGGCCAAGGGCATCCGCTTCCTTGGCGTCGGCGTCTCTGGCGGCGAGGAAGGCGCGCTCAACGGACCCAGCATCATGCCTGGCGGCCCCAAGGACGCCTATGACGTAGTCGCGCCGATCCTGACCGCGATCTCCGCGCACGTCGACGGCGTGCCCTGCTGCACCTATATCGGCCCCGACGGCGCCGGTCACTACGTCAAGATGGTGCACAACGGCATCGAGTACGCCGACATGCAGCTTATCGCCGAGGCCTACGACCTGCTCAAGAACGCGTGTGGCTACTCCGCCGAGGACCTGGCCGACATCTTCGAGCAGTGGAACGAGGGCGACCTCGACTCGTACCTGATCCAGATCACGGCCGAGGTGCTGCGCAAGAAAGACGCGTCCACGGGCAAGCCGCTCGTGGACGTGATTCAGGACCAGGCTGAGCAGAAGGGTACCGGCCGCTGGACCGTGCAGTCGGCGCTCGAGTTGGGTGTGCCCATCACCGCCATCACCGAAGCGGTCTTCGCGCGCGTGCTCTCGTCCCTCAAGGACCAGCGCCAGACGGCCTCCCATGTGCTGCCCGGCCCCAAGGCTGACCCGCGTCAGCGTGACCAGGCGCTGGTCGACGCGGTGCGCGACGCGCTCTACGCCTCTAAGATCGTGGCCTACGCGCAGGGTTTCGAGCAGTTGTCGGCCGCGTCGGCGGAGTACAAGTGGGGGTTGCGCCCCGGCGAGTTGGCCACGATCTGGCGCGGCGGCTGCATCATCCGGGCGCGCTTCCTTAGCCGCATCAAGGACGCCTACGACGAGCATCCCGACCTGAAGAACCTCCTGCTAGCGCCGTACTTCACGGACGCCGTGACCGGGTCGCAGGACGCCTGGCGGAGGGTCATCAGTCTCGCCGTGGAGCAGGGCGTGGCGACGCCGGCCTTCTCCTCGTCGCTCGCCTACTACGACGGCTATCGGCGCGAGCGCGGTCCGGCCAACCTGATCCAGGGGCTGCGCGACTACTTCGGGGCGCACACTTACCAGCGCATCGACAAGTCCGGTACTTTCCACATGCGCTGGGCGCAGGACGGCACGGAGGAGCAGACGTCGTAGATCCCCTCACCCCCTGCCCCTCTCCCGCCCGTAAGAGAGGGGCAAGGGGTGAGAGAGCGAAACCTCGGAACGGCGGCGTAGCCGTCGGCTAGTGAGGAGGGATGATGTATCAAAGCCACTTATACGATTTGGACGAGCTAGCACAATCAGTTCGGGATAAATTCTCGCAGGCGTACATTCGCGAGGCGATTAATGCATACCGAGGGGGAGCGTATCGTTCCGCTATCGTGTCAACTTGGGTCGCTGTCACCTACGATGTTCTGGTTAAGATAACGGAGTTAGCCAACCAGGGTGACGGGAGGGCAACTGCTTTTGCTAACCAATACAGGAAAGCCCTCAAGGAATACAACGATGCTAACACTAAAGCCGCCAGCTTAAAGAAGCTACAAGCCATCGAGAACGAACTGCTCGACAAAGCAAGGTCTGAGTTTCAGTTTATCAATAGCCAGGAATATGTTGATTTGAGCCGTCTCAAGGATGACCGTAATCTTTGCGCCCACCCCGCTTTTGCTGAAGAAAATACTTTGTTTCAGCCGACCCCCGATCTTGTACGCGTACATATTGTCCATGCCATCGTACATCTACTTCAACGCTTACCAATTCAGGGGAATACCGCGATCGCCCAAATAACCAACGCAATAACGCGTCCGTCCTTCCCGAATGCGATCGAGGATGCAGTCAGAACATTGCGCGAGTATCTGGATCGGGTTAAAGAGCCGGTAATCCGTAGGTTAGTTTCCATTCTTGTGAAGGCCGTATTGCGAGGGGATGTCCCGGAAGTGTTGGGGTACGAAAGTTCCGTCCTAAACGCGCTAGTTGCTATATCGCACATTCATCCTGCTCTATACAAGGAGCAGATGAGGGAAACGTTAGGTGAAGTGGGGCCAACTCTAGACGATAGCCGTCTCCCCGCATTATTCTCACTCATTGGTGCCGATCATGAGTGTTGGTTATGGCTGAGCGACGCAGCGAAGGTACGCCTCAAAACAATAATAGGAAAATATACTGCCAGCGATCTAATTAAGGCCAATGCTTTCGATGCGTTGTTGATAGACGACCTCAAGTCACCTTTACTCCATGCATTTGCAGAGCTATCCGACATTGAAAAGAGAAGTATTATATCGACAAGTCCGCATGCCGAATTCGCTGGCGCTGCTGTAAGACTCTATGCGGAAGCGCGCAGTTACCGGGATGCGGGTCAGCTTGGGCAGAACGTACTACTGCCGATGGCCGCCCACCTATCACCTGATCAGGTCATAGACGTGATAGAGGCAGTCATTGAGAACGGCCAAATAAGTCAAGCTATGGAGACATCTCCCATCATTGAGGAGTTCTTCGACGGGACGACAAAACATTTGGGCTCGACACGAGATAAATGGCAAGAATTGCTTGACTATTGGGCAGGACTGTCCTATCCATCTCCAGCAAGCAAAAATACTGGATTGCTTAATAGATTGCGTAATCATGGAATCTGCCCCAAGTAGTCCATCGAAGTAAGGAATACGTACGTTAAAAGTGCTTATGACTTGCCGTAAAGGACGCAGCGCATTCCTGATGCAGCATTCGCTATCATTACTACAGTCTGAGACTTGCCTTGTAACTGTACTGTGATCACGAACGACATGGACGACATACCCGATACCTTCTTACTGACAACTGCTCGTGTTTTCTCAACCGCAGTAGTACAATAGCCGTGATGGATAGTATAGATTGCGTTCATGCTGGCAACACTACAATCGAATTAGTGCGTGGCGACATCACGACGGTGGCGGTCGACGCCATCGTCAACGCCGCTAACACCAGCCTGCTCGGTGGGGGCGGGGTCGATGGCGCGATCCACCGCAAGGGCGGCCCGGCCATCCTGGAGGAGTGCCGTAAGATCGGTGGATGCAAGACAGGCGAGGCGGTGATCACGACCGCCGGGAACCTGCCGGCGCGCTACGTCATCCACGCGGTTGGTCCTGTGTGGAACGGTGGCGCGCATGGTGAGCCGGAGTTGCTCGCCAGCGCCTACCGTCATTCACTACGCATAGCGGAGGAACACGACCTGGCCTCGATTGCTTTCCCCTCGATCAGCACGGGCGCCTACCGCTACCCGATCGCGCTGGCCGCGCCGCTGGCCCTACAAACGGTGGCGGCGTCCCTGCGCGCGGACCCCGAGGGGAGCCTGCGTCGCGTGCTGTTCGTGCTCTTCAGCGACGCCGACCTCGCCGCGTACCGCGAGGCGCTGGCGGAGGTGATGTCGCGCCTATCGTAAACGGGGTTCCGAAGCGGCGCGCTCGTTCGAGGCTTGGTCAGCGTTTGGGATGAGCCGGCGTGGGAGTGGGGAGTGGCGTTTTGCGCGGCGCCTGCTGCCCTGTCGCCGCGCGCACCGCCGGCTTGCGCTTGATGGTCGCGCGGCGTAACGTTTTGTGCGATACCGTGCGGGTGGGCGCTTTATAGGCCGGCTTACGCGTCGATGGACGTGACGGGCAGGTGATGGCGGCGGCGCCGGTCAGCGTCGTGGTCAGGCTATAGGCGCGGCCGAGGCGCAACAAGACATGCACGGTGTAGCGTGTGTCCACGCCGACGTTGAACGCGGCGTCGTACGTCTTTCTCTTGTTGCCGTCGCCGTCGCGCAAGCGGGCCTGAACGAGGGCGATGTGCAAGCGCCCGCAACTCGTTGAGGCCGCGCGCCACCCAACCTCGTGGAGGTCCAGCCGCTTGCCCTTGCGCGTGTCGGTGTAGCGCAGCCAGCCGCTCAACCGCCCGCGCCCGTCGCGTCGCACCTGCACGTCGAGCCGGACAGCCTTGCGCAGGGCCGACCCATACACCCTGATCAGGGGCGGCGCCTGCGGGGTTTTCCTGGACGGCTTTGTCTGTACGTGGCGCGATGATTGGTGCGTGGAGGCGCGCCGGATGACTGTCGCCTTTCTGAGATGCGCGATCGCGGTCACCGTCGCCCTGGGCTGACGGAGGGTCAGCGGCGCGATGGTGATCGGCGGTGTCGTCGTCGCGGACGGCGTTGGCGTAATGCTGTAGGGCGCGCAGGCGAAGCTCGGCCACTGGCGCGGCGCTGGTGGTACGGCCGTGGACGTGGGTAATGGAGTGGACGATGGCGCCGCCGTCGCCGCGTCCGTCGCGGTCGGGGATGCCGTCGCGGACGCGCTCATCGTCGCCGCGGGTGTCGCGGCCGCCGGTCCGCTGGTCGCGGTGAGCGTGGGCGTCGTTGTTCCCTGGATGGTCGTCGTCGCGCTAGCGGACACCGTGGCCGTCCCCGACATCAAGCTGGGGGTTGTCGTCGCGGGCGCGGTCGCCAGCGCGGAGGGCGTCGCGGAGGTGGCCTGCGTGCGCGTGGGGATTGCCGTCGCCGTCGTCGCCGTCGTCGCCGTCGTCGCCGTCGTCGCCGTCGTCGCCGTCGTCGCCGTCGTCGCCGTCGTCGCCGTCGTCGGCGTGCCGGATGGCGTGGTCGTCGGCGTGTCGGACAGCGCGCTTGTCGGTGTCGTGGTCGGGCTGTCCGTGGCGACTGGGGACGGCGTCGGTGATGGTGGGAAGAGGACGCTCTGCATCAACGGCGCGGCCAGCGTGCTCCAGTCGCTCCCGAGCACGCCGTAGTTTTCGCGCTGCCCGTAACAGGTCTGCCAATGGTTGCCGGCATAGGACCAGGAGTCGGAGTAGGTCCCGTTGACCGGCCAGTAGCTCCAACCGATCGCGCCGGGGATACCGTTGGACGGATCGCCGTTGTTCACATACTGCGTGACGGCGCTGAACCAGGCGCCGGCGCTGCCGAAGGCCGTGTCGACGATGCAGTTGTTAGCGTGCGTGCAGGTCCCGAACTCGCCCACCCACAGCGGGGCGCTATAGGAGTGGGCCGGCGTGGCGACGAGGTAGCCGAAGGCGCGCAGCCAGGCGGCGCGCATCGTGTCGGTGGACACGTTGTTGTTACTGTTGCTGAAGCGGTAGTCGTGGGGCGAATAGACCAGGTGGTCGCCGCCGCCGGGCGCGGTGAGCGCGACGGGGTCGACCGCCGCGCCCTGCAAGTTCTCGCCCCAGCCGTCGTCGGGGAAGCTGCCGTCGCCCTGCGGGAACGTCGATACCCCTTCCACGACGATCAACCAGTGTGGGTCGATGGAGAGCAGCGCGGCGCCGGCGGCGCTGGCCGCCTGCTGCCAGTCGGTGTCGTTGTTGTTGGCGCCGCCGCACGCGCCCCAGTGGCCGGACGCCAGGTAGCCGGCGCAGGTCGAGGGCTGATGCGCCGAGTGCGGCTCGTTGCGCAGGTCCAGTCCCGTGACGTAGGGATCACCGGCGAAAAAGGCGCCCAACTTGCGCCAATCGTCGAGCCAAGATTGCGGGGTGTAGCAGCTGTAGGGCTCCGCTGTCGCCGCGCACGTCTTGTCGGTGTACCAGAGGCCGTTCTCCTGCGGACCCCACGCGGCCTGCGAACGGTGGTCGTCCAGGATCACGTAGAGGCCTTGGCCGCCGGCGTAGTCGACGATCGTCTTCAGGATGGTCAGGGCGTCGAGCCCGTAGAGACCGCTGTTGGGACCGAGCGCGTCGGCGCCGCTGTTGGGCAGGCACGACAGGTGCGCGCAGATCGGTCCGAGCGCGCTCACAACCGGGTCGCGCTCGATGAGTTCGTCGGAGAAGGGGATGCGCAGGGCGTTGAAGCCGAGGGCCTTGATGCGGTCGACGATAGCCTGATACGACTGGTAGCGCAGGCCGCCGGCGACGAAATCGTTGGAGTCAAAGCCGTACCAGTTGACGGCGTGGAGCGTGACCGGCGCGCCGCTGGCGTCGACGATCTGTGTCCCGCAGGTGTGCAGATAGGGTGCGGGCCCGTCGCCCGCGCACCCGTCAGCCCCCGCTGGGGTCCTGCCGGTGAAGGGGCCGGCGAGCGTCAGTGCGAGGGCCAGCAGGGCGGCGACGAGGCGGACCCACTGCCCTCCCCTACGCGCGGTCTTCGCGCCTATAGGGGAGGACCGCCGTCGCGCGTCTCCAATAGTCAGCCGCACGTCTGCCCCCAATCTATGCCTTGTGCCTAACCATGGTCGGATGTACAGGCAGTATAGCGACGGTTACAATGAATGTTGTGGAACGAGCCAATAATAATGAATCGACGAACGGAGCCGCACGCGCGGCGGCGTACGACGCGCTGGTGGCGCGGGCGCAGGCGTGCCGCCTGTGTCCGCGCATGGAGGGGCGGCGGCGCGTGCTGGGCGCGGGCAATGGGCCGCTCGACGCGCGCGTGCTCTTCGTGGCTGAGGCGCCCGGCCGCCTGGGCGGGGATCGCACGGGTGTGCCGCTTGTCAGCGACCAGAGCGGACGCAACTTCGCGCGCCTGCTCGAGGCGGCCGGCTGGCGGCGCGACGAGGTCTTCGTGAGCAACGCCATCCTGTGCAACCCGCGTGACGTCCAGGGGCGCAACGACGCGCCGGCGCGCGTGGAGATACGCAATTGCTCCACGCACCTGCGCGACCTCTTGACGATCCTCGACCCGCCTTACGTCGTGGCGTTGGGCCGTGTAGCGCTCGACGCGCTGGCGCTGATCGCCCCGCACACGATCGCGCTGCGCCGCGACGTCGCCACGGGCGTATCGTGGGACGGCCGTACGCTCGTGCCCCTCTACCACCCCGGCCCGCGCGCCCAACTGCACCGACCCTTCGCGCGACAGCAGGAAGACGTCGTACGGCTGCGCGCGCTAGTGGACTCTGGGCGCCCCAGACTTTGATGATGGACCACGACGCGGTATGCTATGCAAGAGGACTGCTCGGGTAGCTCAGTGGATAGAGCACTGGTCTTCGGAACCAGGTGTCGTAGGTTCGAATCCTATCCCGAGCGCCAAAAATGTTCGGCCCAGGCCACAATCATTACACACAAAGGACACTTCATGGCAAAGACCCAGGCACAGGCTAGCCCTCAGGCGATCACGCGCAAGAGCGAGAACTTCTCCGAGTGGTACATCGACGTCGTGCGTAAGGCCGAATTGGCCGACTACTCGCCCGTGCGCGGCTGCATGATCATTCGCCCCTACGGCTACGCGCTATGGGAGAACGTGCAGCGCGCCCTCGACGATATGATCAAGGCGACCGGCCACCAGAACATGTACTTCCCCCTGCTGATCCCGCGCTCGTTCCTGACCAAGGAGGCCGAGCACGTCGAGGGCTTCGCCCCCGAGGTCGCCTGGGTCACGCACGCCGGCGGCGAGGAGTTGGAGGAGTGGCTGGCGGTGCGCCCCACGTCCGAGACGATCATCTGCTCAACCTACGCCAACTACATCCAGTCATGGCGCGACCTGCCCGTGCTGGTCAACCAGTGGGCCAACGTGATGCGCTGGGAGATGCGCACGCGCTTTTTCCTGCGCACCACCGAGTTCCTGTGGCAGGAAGGGCACACCTTCCACGCCACGTCCGAGGAAGCGGTCGAAGAGACCGACAAGATGCTCGGCGTCTATGCCACGCTGGCCGAAGAGTGGCTCTCCATCCCCGTCATTAAGGGGCGCAAGACCAATGCCGAGAAGTTCGCCGGCGCCGACTACACGCTCTCCATCGAGGCCATGATGGGCGACGGTAAGGCGTTGCAGTCGGGCACCTCGCACAACCTGGGGCAGAACTTCACGCGCGCCTACGACATCCAGTTCCAGGACAAGGATTTGACGCGCAAGAACCCCTGGCAGACCAGCTGGGGCCTCTCCACGCGCATCATCGGCGGTATCATCATGACGCACGGCGACGAGAGCGGGCTCATCCTGCCTCCGCGCGTGGCGCCCTACCAGGTCGTGGTCGTGCCGATCTTTCGCAAGGACGAGGAGCGCGCCGTGGTGGCTGCGGCCATCGAGAAGGTACTCGCGGAGTTGCCGCCGGAGGTGCGCGTGAAGGTCGACTGGCGCGAGGAGACTCCTGGTTATAAGTTCAACGATTGGGAACTCAAGGGCGTGCCGGTGCGCATGGAGGTCGGTCCCAAGGATGTGCAGAAAGAGCAGGTCGTGCTGGTGCGCCGCGACACGCGCGCCAAGGACTTCATGCCCATGGCCGCGCTGGCCGAGCGCGTGACCGACCTGCTGGACACGGTGCAGCGGGCGCTCTACGAGCGCGCCCTAGCCTTCCGGCTGGACAACACCCGCCGCCTGGACGACTACGCCGCGCTCGTCGCGGCGTTCGACACGGGTCCCGAAGACACCACGCCCTTCGTCGAGGCGCACTGGTGCGGCGCCCCCGCGTGCGAGGCCAAGGTCAAAGAGGACACCAAGGCCACGATCCGCAATATCCCCTTCGACGCGCCGGAGGAAGAGGGCGTCTGCGTCGTCGACGGCAAGCCAGGCATCGGCAAGCGTGTGGTGTTCGCGAAAGCCTATTAGCGGCCGCCCTGGCCCGTCAGGGCGATGCCTTCGACGATCCAGCGCTGCGCCAGGACGTAGACGACGAGCACTGGGATGAGCGAGAGCGAGGCGCCGGCCATGAGCAGGTTCCACTGCACGGTGAACTGGCCCTCGAACTCCACGATGCCCAGCGGCAGCGTCTTGAGGCTCTCGCTATCCACCACCACCAGTGGCCACAGGAAGTTGTTCCACGCGCCCAGGAAGGCGAAGATGACTACCGCCGCGAGGGCCGGCCGCGCCAGGGGCAGGATAACCCGCGAGTAGATCGTCCAGTGCCCCGCGCCGTCGAGCACGGCCGCCTCCTCCAGGTCGGCCGGGATGGTGAGGAAGAATTGGCGCAGCAGGAAGGTGCTGAAGACGCTGGAGATGAAGGGCGCGATCATGCCCTGGTAGGTGTTGTGCCAGCCCAGCAGGCGGATCAGGATGTAGTTGGGGATCAGCGTGACCTGGAAGGGCACGATCAGCGTGGCCAGATAGACGGCGAAGAGGATCGAGCGGCCGGGGAAGCGCAGCCGCGCGAAGGCATAGGCCGCCATTGAGGCGGTGACGACCTGTCCGGCGGTCACGGCGATGGCGACGACCAAGCTATTGACGAAGAAACGTCCCACCGGCAGTTGCTGCCACACCTGCGCGTAGTTGCCCCACTGCACAGGGTTGGGCACGAACTGCGGCGTCAGTTGCCCGATCTGCCCGTTCGTTTCCAGTGAGGATACGACCATGTAGATGAAGGGTAGGGAAACCACTAATGCCCCTACCAGCAGCGCCAGTAACAGCAGCGCCCGCCCGGCCAACCGCCGCCCGCTCACGCGCCTGCGTGACGGCGGCGCCGCCACGACGCGGCTACTCATAGTGCACCCAGCGGCGTTGCACCGCGAACTGTAGCACCGTCACGGCGAAGACGAGCAGGAACAGCACGCCGGCCGTGGCCGAGGCCAGCCCGATGTTGGCGCTGGCCGAGACAAAGGCTTTCTGGAACAGGTAGCCGACCAGCGTGTTGGTGGCGTTGTCGGGCGAGAAGCGTCCGTTGGTCATGATGTAGGCCTGGTCGAAGACCTGGAACGAACTGATCGTGGTGACGACGACCACGAAGAACGTGGTGGGGCTGATTAGCGGCAGGGTCACATAGCGGAAGCGCCGCCACGGGCCCGCGCCGTCGACCGCCGCCGCGTCCAGCAACGAGCGGTCCACTCCTTGTAAGCCGGCCAGGAACAGCACGATGTTGAAGCCGATCTGCCGCCAGACGCCGAAAATGATCAGGGCGGGCAGGGCCCAGGTCGTACTGTTGAGCCAGCCCGGCGGGTTCTGGACGCCGATGGCGTAGAGCGCGCTGTCGATCAGGCCGGCGCGCGGGTCGTAGATCCACTGGAAGACGAGCGCCGAGGCCACGAGCGTCGTGATATAGGGGGCGAAGTAGGCCGTGCGCAGCAGGATGGCGCCGGGCAGCTTACGGGCGAGGCCGAGCGCGACCAGCAGCGCCAGCGCCGTCGACAGCGGTACGACGCCCAGCGTGTAGGCGGCCGTGTTGCCGAGCACCTGGCGGAAGACATCGTCGGAGAATAGGTCCTGGTAGTTTCGCAGCCCCGCCGGGGCCGGCGGCGACACGAGGTCCCAGTGCGTGAAGCTCAGGCCGCCGGTGGCGAGCACGCCGAGCACGGTGAACACAAAGAAGGGGATCAGGTCGGGCAGCAGGAACAGCAGCGCGACGCGGCCGTGGCCGCGCCGGTACGCGCCTTCCCGTCCCGCCACGCGCCGGACCAGGCGCCGCCAGGGGGTCGCGCGGGTCTCAACGGCCATGACGGCTCGCTCTCCCTCTATTCATAACGTTAGGGTGGCGTCGTGGCCGAACAGCCGCGCCTCCTCACGCGCCAGCGCCGTTTGGGCGCGATCCGTCAGCAGCCGATCTTCGATCATCCGCTTCTAATCCCCCCACTAATTACTCGCCATGTTGCGCGCGCAGGCGTCGCACCTGCTCCTCAAGCTCGGCGATCTGTTGCGCTTGCTCGACCCGTGCTTGTTCGGCCTCGTTCAGGCGTTGCTCCAGGCGCTCGGCATGCTGCCGTACTTGGCGGGATAGTCCAATCAGTTGGCCATTGCGATCACGGACGGTCATGAACGGCTGCGTCGCCTGGAACGAGATAGCGAGGGACGCGCTGTGCCACCAGCCGTCAGGGTCTGGCGCCCATGGCGCGTAGACGCCGAACTGTAGGCGCCAGGCTCGTAGGGGCGTGCGTAGTACACCCCCATCCGGGTCGAACACGATGTACTCGGGAACGCCGATAGCCTCGTAGGCGCGCCGCTTGTCACCGGTGTCGTTTCGCCCCGTCGATTTGCTCGCGACTTCCATGACGAAAAGAGGAACACCAGCGTCAGCCAAAGAAATAGAGGCCAGGTCGCCGGACGGGAGCGGTCGATCGAGCACCATGACGTCCGGGTGCGGATCATAGGCGGTACCGTCCTCATGTTGTAGCCCCACGAGCGCGATTTGGTTGCACACGCCCCAGGCCGCGCCGCGCCTCCGCGCTACCTCCTCTATCATGTCCGCCAAGGCGGCGATGGCGCTTTGGTGCCATTGTGTCCCCAAGACGCTCTCCTCCGTATCACTAAGTAGCGTGTCGGGGACACGATACGTCGTCGCCCACGTCGTTGCCTGTGCCATTTCGTCTCCACCCCCTATGCTTCTTGCATCATTCGTCGCGTTGCTCGTGCAGACGCCGCACCTGCTCCTCAAGCTCAGCGAGCCGGCGCGCTTGCTCAACGCGCGCCTGTTCGGACGCGATAAGTTCGCGCGCTTGCTCGACGCGCGCCTGCTCCGACACGGTAAACTGTCGTGACAGTTCGGTAAGCGCCTGCACGGCCTCCAGACGCGCCTGTTCGGACGCGATAAGTTCGCGCGCTTGCTCGGACGCGACGAGGCGTTGTGAAAATTCGGTCACGGCCTGCTCCGCGGCGGCGAGGCGTGGGACTGTCTCGCGCTCGTACAGATCGACGCGTTGCTCCAGTTGCTCGAACCGATCCAGGCGCTGCTCCAGATATGCGGCGCGCGCGCGCATCTCGTGGGTGAGCTCGATTTTGCGGCCGTCGCGGTCAAAGACGCTTAAGAATGGCTGTGTTGCCTCAAATGAAACGGCAAGGGACGCGCTCCGCCACAGGCCGCCGGCATCCGGAGCCCACGGTACATACACGCCCCCCCGCATATGCCAGGCTCGTATAGCGGGGGACGACGAGTCCGCATCCGGGTCGAATACAATGTACTCGGGGACGCCAATAGCCTCGTAGGCGCGCCGCTTGTCGCCGATATCATTTCTGACGGTCGAGTCGCTCGCCACTTCGAACACAAAAAGTGGGACGCCAGCTTCACTCAGGGCAATGGAGTTATCGTTGCCGGACGGCAAGGGACGCGTGAGGACCATGACGTCGGGGCGCGGATCGTAGGCTGTCCCATTCTCGTGCTGTAATCCCAGGAGCGCGATCTGGTTGCACACGCCCCACGTTATCCCGCGACGACGCGCGGCCTCGCGCAGTATATCGACGAGCGCGCTGGTTACATCCTGATGCCACAACGTCCCCAAGACGCTCTCCTCCGTATCGCTGAGTAGCGTGTCGGGGACACGATACGTCGTTCTCCACATCGTCGCCTGTGCCATTGCTATTACCCCCTGTACGCCCATGTTTGTCCTGGTCCGGCGCCCCGTCGTATCTGTCGTTCTCCTCCGTGCCTCCGTGTCTCCGTGGTGAATAATTCAGGCTACTAAAGTAGATACGTTGGGCTACTTTCCGCTCTGCAGCGTCTTGGTCGCGGCGGACGCGGCCTTGGGCAGCAATGTCGTGGCCGTGCCCTCGCCGCTCCACAGCGACTGCAACACCTGGTCGGCCGCGGTGTAGACATCGAAGAACGTTGGGAACGAGGGCAGCCGGTGTCCCAATGCGGTCTGCGCCTGGAAGACCGTATTGTAGGGCTTGCTACGCCAGAACGTCGAGTTCAGCACGCCGGGGTTGATCGGCGTCACGTCGTTGCCCTCGCTGAACGTCAGCGTCGCCACCGGACCAGTCATGAAGTCCCACAGACGGTAGGTCGCCTCGGGCGCCTTGGTGAACGCGGACATGCAGTAGCCCGCGCCGCCGGACGCGTTGACGACGGGCCGCCCGCTCCAGTGCGGCATCCCCACCACGCTCCAGTCGAGGCCCGGCGTCTTGAGGAACGTCGGGACCAGCGCGTGGTTGCCGAAGGCCATGGCCAGCTGCCCGCCCGCGAACAGCGACGAGATCGTGGCCGACGAGGCCATCTGCGAGGCCGGCGGCGTCACCTGGTCCTTATTGGTGAGGTCGGCGATGAACTGCAGCGCCTGCGCGGCGGCCGCGGTGTCGAAGGTGACCTTAGTCGGCTTGGCGTCGTTGTCGAACAACTCGACGCCCTTCTGCCACAGCCACAACCGCCAGAAATCCGTCTCGTAGGCGAAGCCGTACTGGCTGATGCGCGCGCCGCTGCCCTTGGTCAATTTCTTGGCCGTCGTGCGCAACTCGTCCCAACTCCAGCCGCTCACAGGGTAGGAGACGCCGGCGGCCTTGAACAGCCTGCGGTTGTAGAACATGACCTTGGTGTCATTGTCGCGCGGCACGCCGTACAGCCCGCCGTCCCACTCGAAGACGAACAGCGGGCCCGGCGCGTAGGCCGCGAGGCTCTTGCCATGGCTTCTAGACATGGCGCGGATGTCCTGCAGCGCGCCCTTGGACGCGTAAGTGGGCACGTAGGTGAGGAACATTACGTCGGGGATACTCTTGGCCGCGAGGTCGGCGTTGAGCTTGACGAAGTAGTCGCTGAACGAGGTGTACTGCGGCTGCACCGCGATATTTTGGTTGCGTAGCGTGAACACCTTGAGCACCTGGTTGATGGTGACCTGCTCGTCCAGGCTGCCCCAGGAGCCGAACGTAAGCTGCGTCGGCGTCGTGGCCGCCCGCGCCGGGGCGGGACCCTCGATGGCCTCCAGCGCCCCCGCGATGGCCGGCGCGGCGAGCCCCAGCGCCAGCGCGCGCCGGATAAAGCTTACGCGGCTCATCCCGCTCGCCACCGCCTCGGCGGCCAACTCGTCCAATCCGAACTCTTGCCTCTTGTCCATCGAACTGTTCTCCTTGTGCATCTATAAGCGCTTGCCGTGCCGATATTGGCTGGCTGATAGTAGGCCGGCTGATCGTCGCGGCATGACCGTGCCGCGACGCATCGAGTCTTAGTCGGGCGAGGCGCGCCCGTAACCCACAGTATACGCAACAGTTGGTCTGTCCGACTTTTGTGACATGGGACCCGGCCTTAAAAGGTCTCTCGTAAGTTGATCTCGCGCCGACCCTTCAAGGTCTGTGCCCTGCCATGGTCTTGTAAGGCTAGGCCGAGGTGTTTATCACCGACGGGGCGACAGCGGCCTTGTGTCAACGCGCGGCGTCAGCCTCTTTACTAGCGCCGGTCAAGGCGGGCGTGATAGCCTCGACGAAGGGCGCCTTGTCGTCGAAGGGACCGACGACGGCTACGCGCAGGGACTCGGGCCGCAGCAGCGCGGCGGCGAGGCGCTGGATGTCATCGGCGGTGACGGCTTCGACGAGGGCCAACGACTCTTCGGGCGTGCGCGCGTAGCCGCGCTGCAACACCGAGCGCGCGTTGCGCGTGGCCACACTATAGGAGTCCTCCAGCGCCAGCAGCAGTGACCCTTCGTAGGAGCCGCGCACGCGCTCGAGTTCGTCCCGGTCGACCGGCTCCGCGGCCAGCCGCCGCAGCTCGTACGCGATGACCTCCAGCGCCGCGACCGCCTTGTCGGGGGCGACGCCGGCGTGGATGGAGAGCGTGCCATGGTCGCTCATCGCCGCCGCCCCGGCGCCGACCGCGTAGGCCAGCCCGCGCCGCTCGCGCACTTCCATGAACAGCCGCGAACTCATACCGCCGCCCAGGATTTCGGCCAGGATGGCGAAGGCCATGTAGTCGTGACTGTCGAGCGCCACGCCCGGCGCGGCGACGTAGAGGTGCGCCTGCCCCTCGCGCCGTGTCAGCGCCACCCGCTCGCCCTCGGCGTAGACGGCGGCGGGCGCCGCCGGCGCCGGGACGACGGGCCAGTCGCCGAGCAGTTCCGTGGCGCGCCGCGCTACGGCGTCTGGGTCGATATTGCCGGCCACGGAGAGCACGATGCGCGCGGGCGCGTAGTGCGCGGCCATGTAGGCGCGCAGGGCATCGCTCGTCACGGCGGAGACCGTCTCGCGTGAGCCGATGATCGGCCGTCCCAGCGGGTGGTCGCCCCAGACCGTGCGCTGCAAGAGGTGCGCCCCCACCACCGCCGGCACATCCTCGCCCTGCGCCAGTTCCTCGACGATCACGCCGCGCTCGCGCACGGTCTCGGTCTCGTCCAGCAGCGGGTCACGCAGCATGTCGGCGATAAGGTCAAGCCCCACGTCGAGCTGTCGGCTGGGGACTTTGGTGTAGTAGGTGGTGATCTCGCGCGAGGTGCTGGCGTTGATGCGGCCGCCCAGGCGTTCGATAGTGTCGGCGATGAGCTGGGCGCTGGGCCGCTTTGTCGTGCCCTTGAAGAGCATATGCTCGAGGAAGTGCGACACGCCGGCCTCGGCGTCGTCCTCATAGCGCGAGCCCGTCCCGATGACGGCGACGACGGTGGCGGAGTAGGTCGCGGGCATGGGGTGCAGCGCCAGGCGCAACCCATTGGACAGGGTGATCAGGGTAGTGCTAGGCATTAAATACTTTCTGTTCGTCGATGTCGCGCGGCGCCCGCGCCAGGAAGTCCTTCGCCAGCGCCTCGACCGCGGCCGGATCAGCCCCCTGCGTCGTGAGCGTCGCGCCTACATCATGGGTCATCGCGGGCCGGGGTTGTCCGTACGGCGCCTCATTCATCGTCGTGTCCCTCGTGTCGTGTGACGCTATCTAGTCGGAGTTAGTATACCTTGTGGATCGCCATTGCAGCTGTAACAGCTCTGATAGTAGGGCTTATGAATTATTGTTAGCGTGCAGCAGTCCTGGGATCGCGGGCGTGACACCCGCGATCCCAGGACTGCCATTCCAAGGCTTATGCGCACCTACGAAGAATCCATCTTTGTGTGGATAGCGAGGGTATAGTGCGCCATACTAGTTCGTATGATTAACATAATGTGTTGCGGCGCACGGAAAGGTGTTCTGATGACCTGGAGTGAGGGCGTAGTCGATGGGGATCAGTAAGCGGCGCGGGTTGCAGGTACTTCAATATGTTTCGCTGTTTGTGCTAAGTATTTTCGTTGTACAGGAGTTTAGTCCGGGGCACAGGGGTAGTGTACTGCCTGTCAGTGAATATCCCCTTTTCTTCTTTGTGGCGGCCCTGAACTTCACTGTCACGTACCTTTTACAGAAGGGCAACTTACAGAAGGGCAACAGCGCCCGTTTGGTGCGCGTTTTCGTCGTCACGGTTCTATTTATTATCTGGTCAATGACTTTGCTCTTTGACGCCTTGACTGCCTATATCTTCTGGGCACAAAATGCTGTGAACTTGCTAGTCAGTGGCACTCATTTCGCCTCCAATAACTCAAACGGCGTTCAAGCGGTCTTTGCTGTCCTAATCTTCGTCGTTACTACCATGTATGTATTCTTCACAGCCATAACTGTCCGTCAGACCAGACTGAGTCGGCGCACACAGGAACGCATCGCGGATGATCAAATGAGTTTGGCGCGCGCAGGCTGCCAAGCAGGCAGAACTGGAGCGTCGTCACGATGATTTTGAGCAACGGACGACCGTGGCGCTTGAAACGATGGCACAGAGCCTGACGGTGCTCACAGAGCTACTGCGTTCCCAGCAGTGTGCCACGACGACTGTTCCAAGGAACGGGCATAGTCGTAGGGTCACCACTCAGGTTGCACGACATCTACGCGTGTGGGACGATGAAGATGTCACAATA
>JAABUZ0100005341.1_pt1 | contig 16935 bp, 19 predicted proteins | sample 5562091 | NCBI WGS metagenome assembly JAABUZ01 (sample SAMN12813069, study PRJNA571459) | rock metagenome | isolation source: Antarctica rocks | place: Antarctica: Victoria Land, Linnaeus Terrace sud | collected 2015-12-21
CCGCTCACTCGCGCCCACTGCCCAGTCCATCGCCCGTCCCCCCGCTGCGTCGCACTGTCACCTCCTGGTATTCTCGCGTCTGGTCCCCACCCAACGCCAGCGCAAAACTTTGGTGGGCACCCTCGTTCGCGCGCCATATCGGCAAGCACAATGTCTAAATTCGCAGTCTGTGCCTATCCCTCTCTGTCTATCGTAATACACGCAACGATAGACCGGGCTGATGTATAGGTTCGGGACATACCGTATTCGTACTATTTTTGGCCGAAAACGTGCTTCCCAGCACAGAACAGAACGCATGGCAGAGGTAATTTCATATGCCATGCCTGAGCGCATACCTCATCTGGAACCGGTACCCACCGCGAGTCGTTCTCAATGCACGACACAAGCACGCGACATGGTGCGTGCACGCCACTCTGGCTACTGCTCGTGCCGCACTCCTGACCAGAGCACCTGACCAAGCTGCCTTGCACTCCGCCAGAGAATGACGATATCCTCCAGCGGGGTGTAATCATGTACGTACGCCAGGTCGGCTTTCAGTTCCTCCTCCGGCAACAGGCGACTTTCTCCATGCAGCAACCAGGGACCCACCAGCCCCGGTTTCATCGAGAGCAGTACGCCTGCCCAGTCACTGTAGAGGGACAGGTCTTCGTCATCGATGGGCCTTGGTCCGACAAGACTGAGGTCCCCCATGGCAACATTGAGGAAGCGCGGCAGCTTCCGCAGCAGCCGCACCGAAATGCCGTGCTGTCGCGCTTCTGAAAAGTCAAACGTGCGATGCACGGCAGGATCATCTTTCCACCACGCCAGCAACGACCACCGTCGAAATCTGCGCCCCCGATACCCAACAAGCCACGTGCCGGTGAACACAGCACGGTCGTGCGCCACCGACCAGACCCACGCGACCAGAAAGAGAGGCGATGCAACCACCAGGACCAGCACCGCAATGACACGGTCGAACACCTCTTTGGCGATGGCATGTGCTCCCGTGATACGTCGTAGTTCGGGAATCGCAATGGGCACGCCGCCACGATGCGCCGGCTGCAGCCGGACAACCAGCTCCCCCGTCATGTTCGGTATAAAGCGAACGGGGGGAAGCTCAGGAGTCGTATACGCTTGCCGCATCAACCGATCAAAGCTCTCGTCGGGTAACGCACCCTGCACTATCAACAGTTCATCAACCTGGTGTTCTCGAGCAACATCCAACGCACCGTCCGCGCGCGCAAGGACGCGCTTTCCAGAGCGGACCTCCGTACCGAGCGGAAGATAGTCATCGAGAAAGCCAATGACACAGATATCCGTACGGCGCGACACCTGTTCCAGTGCATGGACCGCCTGATGCGAAGCACCCACTACGAGCAGGCGCCAGGGGTTGCGGCGACGCGAGACGCGCTCCATGCGCTGTACCATCAACCGACCGGCCAGAACCAACACAATGGACGTACACCAGGTCAGCACGACCCACCCGGGCGGAAGGAGATGTTCCCCCAGAAGGCCAATCAGAGCGAGAGAGACCAGCGTGGCGATCGATGCGGCGTTGACGACGCGGGGTGCCATGCGCGTCCCGTGCTGCACCACCTCCTAGCTATAGAGGCCACGGGCCGCGAAGTTGGCCAGCCAGAGCGGCACGAGCAGCGCCATGACTTTGACAATGTGATGGGAAAAGACGCCGCTGTGGCTGAAGACAAAAAGGGGCGTGAACACGTGCACATAGTAGGCAACGGAGAATGCCAGCGTCAGTGCGAACGCATCGGCCGCGACAGTGACGGCAACAGCCGCCGGATACCGTAAGTAACGCGTGGCGCGCTCCTGCTTGCTGAATGGCCGTTGCTTTATGGGTTGGTATTAGATTACCAAATAGGCCGCGAAATCCTACCCCGTGTGACGGGAAGCAACCGGCTCATTACGCGTCACGGCAGAACCTGTATCTCCGTCACCCACTTTACCCACTGAAACCCACGTCGCTCCGGCACGACCAGACGGAGCGGGAAGCCATGACCGTGTGCAAGGACCTCGCCGCCGACACGCGTGGCCAGCAATGCCCTGCGTGCCTCGTCTAGCGGAAGCAGCGTCCAGTGCCCCGTCAATGAGCGAAAGAGCACCGCGCGTGCGCCGTGCACGGGCTGCGTGGCATCCAGGAGAATGTGTACGGGCACGCCGTGCCACGAGCGCTCCGCGCACCAGCCACCCGTGCAATCCACCGTCGCCACGACGCTTGCGTCATGTCCGGAAAGATCGTCATAGCCCAGGCTCAGTCGTTCCCCAACGTGGCCCGTTACCGCGAGGCGCCAGGTAGACACATCCACAGGCGGTGGCGCATCCATGAGGAACGCGGTCTCGGGAAACGCGTTGCCATTCCCATGTCCCGCCCAGAGCGACCCGGTAAAACGGCGCGGAACCGGAAGGCGAGTGAGGTACGGCGCCAGCTCTCCGAGCAGCAGAGCGGCTCCGAGACCCAACCCACCCACCGTCCCGAGGCGCAGGATACTTCTCCGCTGGAGGAAGTTGACCACGCGTGGACGCTCCCACCGGAGCCAGACATGGCCGACGAGTGGGAAAGCAATGACAAACAGGAGATACAGATGGAGCGCCAGAAAGCTGTTCCCCGCCATCGACCACCAGACAGACAGCCCCGTCAGCCACCCCCACCCGGTGACGACCAGCGAAAGGACCACGATCGCAAGGAGGAGGCCGGGCCACACGGTATACGTCGCACCCCGCCGCCGAAACGATGTAACAGCGATCGGTACCTTCCACATCAGCAGTGGCAGGAGCGCGACCGCCGCGGCACGATGCGTGAGATAGACCCACCGTGACGTGCCGCCATTCGCGAACAGTTCCACTGTGCCCGTCCCAGCCAGCAACAACAGCACCGTCAGGAGCGCCGTATGCACAACGGTACGGGGGATGGAAGCCTTCAGACGGGCGCTCACTTCAGATCAGGCACGCCGCACATCTTCAAGACACGAGGAAGCCGCGGAACGGATACCAGCGTCCAGAATCGCCATGGCGTCCAGGTTAAAGCCGAGTTGCAGTGTTTCGTGTAGCGGCTCCCCGGTTTCCAGGTGGTGCAGAAACTCCTCCGCCAACGTCGCGCGGCCAGCAGGCAACGGGTCCCCCTGGATGATCCGCGGCTCGGCCCCCTTGCCGGTAAGCAGACGCACCACCTGTTGGCTGCCACTCCGCTCCACGACCATCGTCCCGGTCTCGCCATACAGAATCGGTCCGGTCGGAATGCCGTGATCCACGCAACTCCACGTGGACTCCAGCAACGCCATTGCGTTGGGGAAGCGGACCGTAATGACGGCGTTATCCTCGGCGTCGCCATACGGGCTCGCCAGGTTGAACTTCATACCTGACGCCGACGTCGCCGGTTCGCCAATGTACCAGCGCGCGAGGCACGCGCCATAGCAGCAATAGTCGAGCAAGACGCCACCGCCCGTTGCGCTCTGATGCCACCAGGTCGCTCCCTTCTGCTCGTCGGACATGGGCACGGCTTTTCCGTCAACCCCAGGAAGGGTGGACCCGTGCGACAGTGGACCGAGGGAACCGGCACGCCATTTCACCTCAAGCAACCGACCAATCGCGCCTTCATCCAGCAGTTCCTTCGCTTTACGCACGGAAGGCGACCACGTGGTGGGCCAGTTCACCATCAACTCCACCCCAGCCGCTTCCGCCGCCCGCGCCATGCCGAGCGCCTCATCAAAGGACGCTGCCATCGGTTTTTCTGTCAGCATATGGGCACCGTGAGCGGCAATTGCTTCAGCCACCTCGCCGTGCCGCGCATTCTCCGGGCAAAACAGGACAATGTCGAACCGCTCGTTCGCCAGCATTTCGTGATAGTCATCGTAGACGCGCGGTATGCCAATCTCCTCGTGTGCATGAGTCCGGTTCCATCCCCGCGTGAAACGTGCCTCCACCAGTTCCGGCACGGCAGGAACCGTATCAGCGCAGGCTACCCACTCAACATTTGGACAGGCTTTAAACGACCGCATCAACTCGTTGATGTGCATATGAGCGAAGCCAATAACACCGAGCCGGTACGTTTTTCCCACGTTGCCCCCTCCATTGCGAACCCGTCCCGTTGCACAGGTACCGAGCCGTTCTGCCGCACGACGATCTGTCGGAGCCGATGGTATCCGGGAAACCCGAAGAGCGTCAACCGGGTTGCAGGAGAGAAATTGTCAGCCCGGCGCCAGAGTATCGAGGCTCCGCCAGAGATAATACGAAGCGGCGCTGGCATACGGATGCCACGGGATGGCGAGCTCACGCATCTGCGCCGCCTTCGGGAGGGTCTCGAGTCCGTACGCACGTTGTGCGCCCGCACGAACCCCAAGGTCATCCACCGGGAGCACGTCGGGCCGTCCCAGACCGAAGAGCAATAACATCTCCGCTGTCCAGCGGCCAACGCCACGCACGGCTACAAGCCGCCGAATAACATCTTCATCCGGCAGAGAGGCAAGCACCAAAGGGTCTATACGGCCATCGAGGACATGTGTCGTCAGATCGCGAAGGGCAAGAAGCTTGTTGAGCGATAGACCGCACGAACGGAGCGCATCATCGGACAACGCGGCTACGTGTGCGGGTAAAAAAGGATCGCCGACAGCGGCAAACACGCGTCCACGGATGGCGTTCGCTGCTTTGCCGGATATCTGCTGGCCAATAATTGCCTTTACAAGCCGCCCATACACGTCGGGATCGGGATTAAAGTGGATAAGGCCAACCGTCGTGGCGATGCCTGCCATCACCGGATCGGCCGCGTCTCGTGCCGTCAGGTGTGCAAACGCGGCTCCAGACCAGGGTGGCCAGTATGGTGTCACCTGTCCGGCCATCCAGTCAGCATGCCATCAGGTGACGGTATGTTCGACCACAAATACTGCCGTAAACAGGATGACAATCAACACGGTGAGCACGGCCGTTGCCCACCACTCCCACTGGACCTCACCATGCACGTGTCACTCCTTTCAAATCAAACGTCGCAGACATTCGCATATCGGGCACGCAACCATGATCCTTCAACCTTAGGATCATAGTACTACTCCTCCGCCCACCTTCGATCAAGCAGTAAGACGGAAGTACTACCCACAAGCTTCACAATACACCAGGAGCAGGATATTTGTACGATACACCCCGTACGACGTGCCATTCAAACCTGTTAATAGTACCAGCCCCAGAAGTCCCGGTGGGTTCCGTGGGGCACACCATTGCCATGGGCACCAGAAGTACCGTATGTGGCGCCGCGGCGGCTCTTAAAGATGTTCCGTGGCCCACGAACCGCACGCTCACATGAACGTCGTCCGGCTGCGAGACGAGCGTGGTGGCGGCAACCACCACAGCACGGGCCAACCCTGACGCGGCGCAAGCCGGGCGAGGAGCGGGCCTGGGTTGACGGCAACGGGGTGGCCAGTCAGTGCCATGTGCGGAATGTCATTCGCTGAGTTCGCATACGCCCAGCTCTGCTCCAACGACAGGTGATCGTCAGCCGCCAGTTGTTGGATCAGCCGTGCCTTCTCATGTCCCCGTGGCGTCGGTGTCAGGAGCCAACCCGTGAGGCCATTGGCGTCGGCAGCAAGGCTCCCCGCAATAACGACATCCGCACCCAGCACGTCCCCCAGTGGCTCGGCGACCTGGCGCGGAGCCCCCGTCATCAACACAATCACGTGGCCCGACTCCCGGTGCCACTGTAATCGTCGCAATCCCTCCGGTGTGCTGCGCGGCAAGATGCAGTCGTGTGCAACGGTGCGGCAAAACCGCGCAAATTCGTCGTCGGGCCAGCCCTGGAGGTAGCCACGCACTCCCCACATCGCGGCAGCCCCACGACGGGCCGCACGCAGGCTGTAACTCACGCCACGCACAATCGCACGCGTCGGAAGCCTGCCCGAACGACGCAACGCCGACACCAATTCGCGATCGCAACTGGTGTCAGGTAACAACGTACCATCGAGATCAAAAAACGCGGCAGCCGACTTCAGATGTGACACGGGTTCACTGGATAACCTGCGACCTGAAACGTCGATACGCCGTTTCCCATACGCCACTGGTGGCTGGAAGGTATGTGGCCAGAGAAAAGGATGCACGCACCGCGCGCCTCCCCGCGGCAAGCGATGGGAGCACGCCGGCTGCGACCGCTTGCACCAGGATATTCCCCAGTGCCGTCGCTTCCACCGGTCCGGCAATCACACGGCAACCAGTGGCATCGGCGGTCATCTCGCACAACAGGGTATTCTGCGCGCCACCACCCACAATATGGACGGTGGTGGGACGGACGTCGCGGACGCTGGCGATGGCGTCGATGACGTACCGATACTTGAGTGCCAGACTCTCGAGAATGCAACGTGCCATGGCCGCCGGAGATGAAGGTACCGGCTGATGCGTTCTGGCACAGAGCGCGACGATCGCCGCTGGCATATCCACAGGGTTAAGCAGTTCAGGGAGGTCGGGGTCAATCAAGGATCGAAATGGGTCTGCCGACGCCGCCTCCTGGATCAGTGTGCCATAGTCTGTCCCGGTCGTAGCCCCCCAGGAGCGGCGACACTCTTGCAAAAGCCAGAGCCCCATCACGTTCTTGCAGAATCGGAACGTACCACCCACGCCACCCTCGTTCGTGAAGTTGGCTTCCATCGTTCCTCTGGTCACAATGGGAGTTGCCACCTCGACACCAACGATCGACCATGTGCCCGAGCTGATAAAAACCGTATCCTCCTCCTCGTCCAAAGGAAGCGCTGCCACTGCCGACCCGGTGTCATGGGTGGCGGGAGCAATGACGGACACAGGGCCGAGTCCGGTCTCAGTTTGTATTTGTGGAAGCAGTGGACCGAGGTGGGTTCCCGGAGACACGATCCGGGGGAAAAGCCGCGTCGGAATCCCGAACCGTTGCAGCAAGGACGCGGCCCATCCGCCAGCACGGGGATCGTACATCTGCGTGGTGGTAGCGTTCGTGAACTCACACGCCACCGTGCCAGTCAGCCACCAGTGCAGCAGGTCCGGCACCATCAGGAATGTCGATGCTCGGTCCAGCATGTCCTTCTGGTCGCGAGCCAACGCAAGCATCTGGTACAGCGTGTTAATCTGCATAAACTGGACGCCTGTCGCCTCGAAGATGTCAACGCGTGGCACCCGCAGGAAGGCGGCGTCGGGCATGCCGTCGGTTCGGTGGTCCCGATAGTGACGAGGACATACGAGCAGCTGTCCTTCAGCATCCAGGAGTCCGAAGTCGACCCCCCAGCCATCCACCCCCAGTGAAGCAATGGGTGGACCGGGCTCACCGGCTACCAGTCGGAGCCCGTGTCGTATCTCCTCCTGGATCTTTGGAAGATCCCAGAAGAGCTCAGCACCCGCGTGCAGTGGACGGTTGGGAAAGCGATGCGCTTCAGACAGCGAGAGACGGTTGCCATCGACCGTGCCAAGCATCACACGACCACTTTCGGCCCCAAGATCGATGGCAATGTGTCGCGTGGTCACCGCTGGTCACCTTTCTGCCAAAGCGTCTCCACCACGAGGTGATGCTAGGCGTGTCGCACTGGTGGTGGCAACTGCGCCCCCGAGGCCTGTGGAGGCACCAGTTTTGGAGCGTCCGGGTGGGCATGATCGGCTGCCGCATGCTCGGCCGTGGGTATATGGTCGTGCTCTTTGTGAACCCGCAGGGGAAGTTCAGACGGTATGCACATGCGAGCGGCACCAATGCGGGTGTCGGCCATGCCATAGTACACATCGACGATGTCGGGGCCCATGTCCTGCCGGACGTCCAGGCCCGTGGGAAACACCACATTCTCCACGACACCAGTTTGTTCCGCGCCGCTGGTCGGTACAAGCACCGGCTCCGGCGAACGATACAGGACGTGCCACGGCTTGTTCCGGTCGAGAACGGCCACGCCCGCACAGTACTGTCCTCTTGGCGCAGGCGAGCCATCGGGCAGCGTCACCGGGCGGATGCCGTGGTACACCAGGACCCAGCCGAGTGAGGTCGGGATGGGCGGCGGTCCTCCACCAACCTTGATCTGCTCCCAGGGCGCGCGTGGGGACAATAGCAGATGATTTTCGTGTACGTGTGTCAGCCACCGTTCGTCATTATGGCACCGGTCAAGCGCGACATACGAGATCCAGACACACTCGCGTTCGTCGGTAATGTGGTCTGGTAGCACGATACGTTCCGTGCCATCGGGAAAGTGCTGCCGGTACGTCGGTCGGTGGATGAGCGCAAGCGCCACTTTGCCGTTAGGATCGATGACAGGCTCCGGGAAGAAACAGGCGTCCTTGTTCCCATACCCGTGGAAATCGACACGTGCCTTCGCGAACTCGAGTTTCCCAAGACGCCGCCATGTCACCAGGTCGTCGGAGATGGCAACAGCCACGCGTGGTCCGGTGGGACCAAATGCGGTATACGTCATGACGAACCGCTTCAACACAGCAATATAGGTCACTCTCGCGTCTTCGCAACCGCCTCCGTTCAGCGGATTCCGCTCATAAGGTGCTTCGGGTTCGAGCACATAGCCCAGGCGATCGACACCTACGGGATCCCCGGCTGCATCGAAGCGGACACGGACTCGTCCGATGCGTGAATAGTTCCCGGCGGCCACCACGCGCGGAAACAGATAAAGATGTCCATCGAGCCCGCGTGCGGCCGCCGGGTTGAGCACCCCCATCGCTTCCAGCGCATCATGCGGGTCAGGGGCCATAACAATGCCTAGCCGCCGCATCTCAAACGGCACATGCGTAGTCTCGCACGCATATGGCGCGGGCGGCTGTGATGGTGGTCCTTCAGACGTACGCTGCATGATTCCCTACCTTTCATTACCTTGCCCCACGGCGCCAGCCAGTTACGGCCGGTGGATCAGCGCATGGTGTCACGCAAACAGCCACCTCCCGGCGAGTGCGCGTTCCTGGCATTATTGGTCGTGTAGCAGGCGGCGTACCAGTTCACCGCTGTCCCGATGTGGTGGGCATGCCGGGAGTACAGTACCCTCGTGCGCATATCGTCCCGTCATCTGGTGTCGCCTGAGCTAGCCTATGCTGACGGCGCCAACGCGGAATGTGCGACATCAGGCGACGCCAGCACGTTGCAGGTCCAGCAAGTCACGGTCATGCTGCACCAGCAGGCCCTCGAACCGTTCCACGCCGTCAGCGGCCACAATTTCCGCTTCTGAAGCCGTCACCGGTAACAACCAGATGATAGAGATAGGGACATCCAGACCAGGTACCACCAGGGGTTCCGTGAAGGTCGCCGACGTCGTGCAATACATGGCCTCAAGCGTGGAGTCGGGGAACAGTGGTCCCGCTGGCCCCAGCAGTTCACCCTGGGAGAGCGCATTACCCTGCGACATGAGGACCCGTGCGATCACCGCCACAATTTTCTCCGGCCCCCACGACTCAAAGCGGTCGTAGCAAGCAAACAAGAGTTCCTGTCGCATAGCGACCCCGTCGCGCAGTAGCGCGCGGGAGCTGAGACCGACGCTCGCGTACGTCGAGGCCCCACTTACGGGCTGACCCACAAACTGGATCACCTGATACAGCGCACCGTTGTCGTGCTGAAACCGCCACTCGCGCCCCGGCGTGCCCAGGTGAGATTCAAGGTACGCAAGGACCGGTAGCGCAGGCAAAAGCGAGTCGCCCGCCATTGTCGCTTCCTTCTTGTTCGTCTGCACCTCCCTGGGGTTACGCCCATCAGTAGCCTACCATCCCATCTCGAGGCACGACGCAAACTCCGGTCAGTTCGTTCTCCATGCCCAGGACACCTACGGACAAGATCAGGAACAGCAATATGCACGGCCCAACGGGCCACCACCGAGCATGAAAAGCATGCCATCCCCGTGGAACCACGCTGGGAGTCCGCGAAGGCGCACGTTGCCGTGTCAGGAGCGACTTCAGTCGCTGGCCGCGCACGACCACCAAACGTGGCATCGTCAACGAGACGCGGGTTCCCTTTTTAGCACAGCGGCCCGCCTACACCTCACCGCGCCCAGATATACATGAAAGGCTTGACCCACCGAATTCGTTGCCAGGCGGCGATAAAAGCAACGTCAGTCACGGTGACATCATCCCCCGCAAGAGGATCGTTCAGGGTGACGGTACCGCGTCGCCCATTGACGCCCGTGACCACCGTGTAGTGGTCGATGGTGGTCGCTACCCAGGATGGCCGCACCAGCGCGATGAACGGTCGCCCGCCGCCAAGCTCAGCCGCAAGCACACTTCGCGCGGTTGCCCAACTACCTGCAGTCGCTGTGTCGGAACGGACGCCGGGCGCTAACGTCCGGACGATCTGTGCGACCTGCCACGGCTGCGTACCACGTCCAATAATGGCGTTCCCTCCGGCAAGCGTGATGGCACGCCCCAAGTCGGGCTGCATGCCAGTAAAATATGACGCGAGCATGGCCGCACTGGCAGGGCCGCACGCATAGAACGACACCTTCCGGCCCACCCCGTACACCGGTACAAGCTGACTGACGTACGGGACGTCCACCGTAAACTCTGGTGACTGCACACGCAACTCCACGCATCCTATTCACGCCGCCTGGTACCAGAAACGCGGGTGATGGCTATGTGTTGCGGTGCGTCGGGTGGCGGGGACGATCAGGCGAGTTCGACCGCCGACGTGTCGCCGACGTTCAGCCGATGAGCCACGCCACGCACGGTCACCTTACTCCCGATCACCGAACCACGCAAGGAGATATCGGTGATGGTCGTGCCATCCCCAATGATGGAATCGGCAATGGTGGCGCCGGTCACGGTGGCGCCTTCCCCAATGCTGACGTGTGGACCGACAACCGATGCGCGAATCTGTGTTCCGGAGCCGATATTGACCGGCGGGATGATGACGCTGTGCTCCATCTGCTGGGGTTTGCGCTCATGACCGTGGTCAAGGAGCACCCGGTTGGTGTGCAGCAGTGCCTCGATGGTGCCGCAGTCCTCCCACATGTCTACGGTCCACGCCTGGAAGCGTGCTCCCGCCTCAATCATGAGTTGGAGCGCATCGGCCAGGTAGTATTCGCCCCCCGTCTGGATACCCTTCTCGATGACGTCGTGCAGAGCTGTCCGGAGTAACTGCCAGTTCCGCAAGTAGTAGTAGCCGATCACGGCTAGATTCGAGACCGGCGTTTGTGGCTTCTCAACCAGACGCGTAACGACGCCGTGGTCCAGCACAGCCACACCGAACCGGCGAGGATCCTCGACCTCTTTCACGTACAGCACACCGTCGTCCTGCGTTTCAAGGAGACGAGTCAGGTCGGTATTCACGATCGTGTTCACAAAGATGATGAGTACCGGCTGGTCGATGAACTCCGCGGCGAGATCCAGAGCATGCGCCTGCCCCCGCAGTTCTGTTTGCTCAATGTATCGCGTCTGGAACGCATATCGTGGCCGCACATACTCCTCAATCTGGTTACCCAGATGGCCGACGATAAAAATGACCTCATCAATCGGCAAACCGGCCAGACCATCGAGCACGTGACCTAGCACCGTATTTCCCGCGACGCTGATCAGCGGCTTCGGGCGGGTGTACGTGTGGGGACGCACGCGGCTGCCCAATCCCGCAAGTGGCAAAATGACTTTCACAGAACGTTCCTCCTCATGACAACAGTAGCGTGAGCCGTCAGGACAACAAGTGACCGAGTATCGGCCCATGGCACATCCGTCAGCAACGACGCGACATCCCCGCATCCCCGCCGCTGCCTATCTTTTCCGGTGGTCATATGCGACTATTACAGCATGGCATCCTCTCGGGCACCGGTCAGCCCCGTCATCGAAGAGTACCTGGAAGCGATCTACAACATCGCGATGGAGGGCGATACCGTCGTGGGAGCACGACTCGCCGAGAAGTTCCGTGTCTCGCCACCAACCGTCACCGCGACCCTCAAGCGCATGCGCAGTGACGGCTTCTTGATGGATACGCCGGCTGGCATTGCCCTCAGCACGGCCGGAAAACGCGCCGCCGAATCCTCGCTCCGCCGCCACCGTCTGTGTGAACGCTTCCTTTCAGAAGTGCTCGGTATGGACTGGTGTCAGGCGCACGAAGAGGCCCACCACCTTGAACACGGGTTGACCCCGGCCATGGAAGAACGGATGTTTACCGTACTGGGCAATCCACGGACGTGCCCGCACGGGAATCCGATCCCTGGTGGAGATATCGACCCGTTGACCTTCCTCCAGGAGCAGGGCGCAGTGCGTCTTACAGAAGCTTCACCCGAGAGCCCCGTGCGGGTCGTGTGCATCTCGGAAGTCGTTGAGGACGAATCGGCACTGCTTCGCTACCTCGGTGAACGTGGCATGCACCCTGGCGCCATTATCCGTGTTACCAACCGGGCTCCGGGCAGCGGGCCGTTAGCCGTGCGGATGGGGGACGAAGCGGCTCCCATGGCGCTTGATCATTCCGTAGCCCACAAAATCTGGGTCGCTCCGGTCACCCGCGATAGAGCGGTCCTCGAAGGACAAGGAGACAACGCATGAGAATCGGTCTATCGGGCAAAGGCGGATCAGGTAAAACAACGACAGCCGCGACGCTAGCACGGGTTCTGGCACGGCGCGGTTATGGCGTGAATGCACTTGATGACGACCCGAATCCTAATCTAGCGACAGCGCTCGGGATGACGCCCTTGCAGATCGAGAAGTTGAAGCGTGTACCGCGCGACGAGATTATGGTAGAGCGGGAAGACGCCGACGGGCACTCCTCACTCCACCTGTCACGCCCGTTCGGAAGCGTCCTCGAAGAATATGGCGCCACCGGTCCCGACAACGTCGGCGTCCTGATGATGACGGGCCTGCTGGGTGCGGGCAAAGGTTGACTCTGCGGTCAACACGCTGCGGTTCGCGGTGTGATGGGTGACCTCCCGGCCAATCATCGCAACGATATTACGATCCTCGACATGGAGGCATCCATCGAGCACCTCACGCGCGGCACCGTCCGCAACGTCGACGCGCTCCTTGTGGTCACCGAGCCGTACTACCGTTCCCTGGAGACCACCGGCCGCATGGTGCCACTCGCGCAAGAACTGGGACTCGAGCGAGTCTGGGTCATCGCCAACAAAGTGCGCGGTGAACGTGATGAAGCCGCTGTCCGCGAATACTGTTCGCGCCGTGACTTCGACATCATTGGGGTCGTGCCTTTCGACGAACACGTCACCGAGGCAGACCGGTATGGTCAAGCACTGATCGATCACGCGCCAACGTCGCCAGCAGTGCTCGAAGTGGAGAAGATTGCGGACCGTATCCTCGAGCGATTCGCTGGGGTACTGGTATAGCTGTACACGGGCATCAGAGACGGAACATCCTGCATAGTATCTTTATCCATATGTTGGTGGACCGACGGTCGACACCCTGCACCCTGTGTCAGCGACGAAAGGAACGGTTCCTGATGGACGAAATAAGCATGCCGCGATCCCCCCTGGCCCAGGCCACCATCGAAGAGCGTGTGGCTCCTGTCGACTGGATGACGTCAAGCGTCGAACGTGAACTCCTTAAATCGCCCGCGAATGAGCGCGCCGGGGCATTGCTCGGTCCAGTTAAGGTCGTACACGCGTTCTGGCTCGCGGGAATGAGTTGCGACGGCTGTTCTGTCGCAGTCACAGGCGCGACCTCGCCAAGCGTTGAGGACTTGTTGACCGGGCGCTTGCCGGGTGTGCCGCGCGTTGTGTTGCATCACCCGGTACTGTCGGTGGAAGCAGGCGACGCGTTCATCAGGAACTACGAACTCGCGGCCGAGGGGAAGATTAACGCCCCCTACGTCGTCATCTTCGAGGGATCCATTCCCAACGAGCGCATTGCCGAGGAGCGCGGTGGCTACTGGTGTGCGATGGGGTCAGAAACGATTCCCAAACCCATCCCCACGACGACATGGTTGAAACGTATGGCCCCCGGCGCCGCCGCCGTCATCGCCATTGGCACGTGTGCCACCTGGGGTGGCATCCCCGCGGCATATGGCAATCCCACCGACTCGATGAGCGTTATGGACTTCCTGGGCAAAGACTATCTCAGCGCTCTCGGTTTGCCGGTGGTGAATGTCCCCGGCTGCTCACCTGTCGGCGATAACTTCACGGAGACCGTCAGCGCGGTCTTACTTTTCCTCAACGGTCTCGGTCCCCTTCCGGAGTTCGACGAGCTTGGGCGACCGGCCTGGCTCTTCAATCAGACGGTTCATCAGCGGTGCGTTCGCGCTGGCTATTACGAAGAGGGTACCTTCGCCGAAAAATATGGCGACAAAGAGTGCCTGGTAGAGATCGGCTGCTGGGGCCCCGTGGTACAGTGCAATATCACCGCTCGCGGTGCCATCAATCATGTGGGCGGTTGCATGAACACCGGGGGCGTCTGCATCGGATGTACGATGCCCGGCTTCCCCGATCGCTTCGCCCCCTTCTATCAACGTCCACCCGGCACCATTGTCTCATCCACCGCTTCCCGAACCGCAGGCTCGTTTATCCGGCCATTGCGACGCTTGACGATGGGCTTCCAGAATCGAGAAACGCGATGGGATCGGCAGCGACACGTGCCAAGTGGATGGGGCAATGTCGCGGCTCCCGGTCGGATAGAAAAGACGGTTCACTACTTTTATGAGAAGATTCAGAACCTCAATTCCGAGCAAGCTGGACGCACGAAACCCGCGGAACAGTACCGTGACGGCTATGATGTGCCGGGCGTCCTTGAAGGCGACAGTACACCGCTAGATCGCCGTGCGGAGCGTGTGAAGTGAGCGGGAGATGATCGAAAAACGATTCCTCACCAACTGGTATCGGGGACTCGGCGTCGGAGCCGCGGTCGTGGTCGCCGTCGCTGCCTTGCTTCTTGCGATCATTGGTACGGCACGCAGTATCCTCTTGAACGCGCGGCGCGGCATTGGCGTGGCGAACGACATCGTCGTCAACACCCGGCCAATCTGGGATCTTGAACAGACAAATATGGTCGCAACGCAGCTCCTCGAAGGAGCAAGCGAGATCGAGCGCCACGCCACCGAAGTGGCGGATGCACTCGCGCCGTCGGCGTCCGCCCACTAAGTCTTGACCGTCGTTCAGCACACGGCACATGCGCCTGTCACGACCGCTACGCAAAAACGCTGGAGGAGGTTGTCTCTATGCAGTCCCATCTGGTAAAGCCGAACTCCGTCGATACCGCCATCCGCTGCTGGCGCATCACTCTGGGGCTAGGAGTGGTGACCACGGGCGCTGTGGCACTGCTCCTCAGTGTGCTCACGCGAACGGCGGAGCAGATTGATGGCGGCGTTGCCGAAATCTGGCAGGTCGGGAAACTGATCGCCAATAACACCGTGCATGTCCCGCTCCTGGTCCGCACCAATCAAATCGTTGCTGCCATCCTGCCGAAAGCCGACGGCATCGCCGCAGCCACCGGCCGAATTCAACGTGCGGTCGTCGGCGACGAAACAGCGGAGGGACCAGTACGATGATTGTTCGACTTGCGCTGTTGTCGGCACTCGAGGTGCTCACCTTCGTCGCAGTGCTCGTTCACTTTCTACGACGGATCGTCAATTCGCTAGAAAGCATTGGCGGCTTACCCACCAGTTACCTCGCCAAAATCAGTTTTGGCGTCCGCGCTATCGAGAAGGAAACGAGTCATCTTGCACCCCAGGTGACACAACTCAACCAGGGACTGACGACGTTGGGCGGCAAACTCGGTGTGGTGGATGGTCACCTCGGACGTGTCGCACAGACCCTCAAGAAGAGCTGAGGAGGCAGTATGCATAAGTTCGTTGCAGGAATCTGGTCGTTTCTGTTGATCGCCACCGGCGTCGCAGTCGTGCCAATCGTGGTCTCGCTCCTGCGACGCGCCCTTGCCGCCGCGCTGAACATTGAGACGTATACCGCCGAAATCTTAAAAGCGGGTGTCGGCATCGCGAACAATACGGCGAATGTCGCTGCCTTGAAGGATACGCTGACGGTTGCACCGCAACTGGTGAGCGGCGCAGGGTCTATCCTGCGTCACGTCTCGACCATTGAAGCGGCGCTCGGGAAGCATGCATCAGCGGCGGAAGGTGTTGCGCAGTGAGAACGCTACTGACACGGCTCACGTACGGCCTGGTTGGTGTCATTGTCGTGGTACTGGCAAGTTACCTCGTCCTGATCGCTGCGGCGTTGATCCGTGCCAATCGTAATCTGACAAAACTGGTTGGCGGGCTCGAAGCCATTCGTAACAATACAGCGCCACTCGCCAATGACATCGGAGCCATCAACGATGCGGCGATAACGCTGCGTGACGGCCTCAGAGCCGTGGACGGCCATCTGCAGGGGGTGATCAACCTGGTACGCCAACCTGTGAGGCACTGAACACTCCAGAGAACGGGTGTGGCTCACGGCGCCCATGACAGTTGTCCATCGAGTCCGACACGTAGTCACGGAGAGGGTAGCAAGGCATGTGTTTCAAAAATCTACCAATCGAGTTTGATGCGAACGGCAAGGCAACGCTAAAGGATGGCGTTCGTGACCCCTATACCTACCAGACGAAATCTCTCGATGAGCAGGCCGATAAGATCAAAGAGTTGCTCGAACGCAATGGTCACATCAAGTCTCATAACTTCGATCCGGTGACGCGCGTGGCCGGTGCATTGGCTTTTCACTCGGTGGTAGATCTTAAAGAGCGACGCGTCATCGAAACGAACTCCATGGCAACCCTCTTCCGTGGTTACGAGGTCATCCTCAAGGGCCGCGACCCACGGGATGCCGCGTTCATAAGTAGCCGCGCCTGCGGCGTCTGTGGCGGAGTCCACTCCACGGCGTCGGCACTCTGCATGGAGATGGCGTTTCCCGTCGCCCCACCACCCCTCGGCATTGCGGTACGCAACCTGATGCTGGCGTTGGAGTTCTGGTACGACAATCCGCTGCACCTGTTCCTGCTGGCGGGGCCCGATTATTCTCAGGCAATCGTCGAAACGACGAACCTGGAGATCTGGGACCGCGCGAAATCGACCCGCGCTCCACACGCGAACATCCATGGCTACCGCATGAT
>JAABUZ0100005345.1_pt1 | contig 16927 bp, 10 predicted proteins | sample 5562091 | NCBI WGS metagenome assembly JAABUZ01 (sample SAMN12813069, study PRJNA571459) | rock metagenome | isolation source: Antarctica rocks | place: Antarctica: Victoria Land, Linnaeus Terrace sud | collected 2015-12-21
GATCTCCTCCACCCCCAAGCACGTCCTCCTCTACCAGGCCTTCGGCTGGCAGCGCCCCCGCTTCTGGCACATGCCCCTGCTCCGCAACATCGACAAGAGCAAGATCTCCAAGCGCAAAAACCCCGTCTCCCTCATCTACTACCGCGAGGCCGGCTACCTCCCCGAAGCCATCATCAACTTCCTCGGCCTCATGGGCGGCGGCATGCCCTCCTCCGACGGCAAGGGCACCGACATCTTCAGCCTCCCCGCCATGGTCGAGAACTTCTCCTTCGAAAAGATCTCCCTCGGCGGCCCCGTCTTCGACCTCACCAAGCTCAGATGGCTCAACGGCGAGTACCTGCGCGCCCTCTCCCCCGAGGCCTTCTTCCAGGCCCTCCGAAGCACCATCTTTTCCGACACCTACCTAAGCCAGATAGCGACCCTCATGCAAACCCGCATCGAGACCCTAGGTCAGATCGGCGACATCACCAGCTTCTTCTTCGCCGATAACATCCTGCCCACTCCCGAAGTCTTCCTACCCAAAAAACGCGCCCTCGACGAAACCCTCGCATTCACGGCCGAACTCCTCCCCACCCTCGAAGCCGCCGTCTGGTCTCACGACAGCCTCGACGCCGCCCTCCGCGCCCTCGGCGAAGCCCACACCTGGTCCGTCAAAGAAACCTTCATGCTCCTCCGAGCCATCCTCACCGGCTCCACCACCTCACCCCCACTTCTCGAATCCCTCATCATCTTCGGCAAGGCCCGCTCCATCGACCGCGTCCGCCGCTTCCTCGATGCGCAGAAGAAGCTGACGACTACGAAGAAGTAACGCGGCTCCCAACAAGGCTTGCCCTTCTACTTCAGAAGCATGGAGACGATCGACGCGCTCATCAGGTTGGCCATCGTGCCAGCCAGCATGGCGCGAAGGCCGAGACGTGCAAGATCGTTCCGGCGGGCTGGAATCAGCGCTCCAATTCCGCCAATCTGCATCCCGATCGATCCCAGGTTGGCGAAGCCGCAAAGCGCAAACGTCGCGATCGAAAAGGTGCGCGGCGTCAGCGCATTCTTCTGCAGGCCAAGCTGCGTAAACGCGACAAACTCGTTCAGAACCGCACGCGTCCCCAGCAGGTTCCCAATGGCCGGAGCCTCACGCCATGGAATCCCGATCAACCAAGCCACCGGCGCTCCCACAAGGCCAAGCACGGAGTTTAGAGAGTGCGGAAACGGCACATGCCCGTGCCCCCAGGCAAAGTTCGAGATCCCCAGCATAATGCCGTTCACCAGGCCCACGAGTGCCAGAAAGCTGATCAGCATAATCGCCACGTTGAAGGCGAGCTGGCCGCCATCGATCGTCCCACGGGCAATCGCCGCAATCAAATTCTCGTTGCGGTGCTCCTCCCCCGGAGGCATCTTCACCACGCCCGCAGTCGCCGGCGTCTCCGTCTCCGGAACCAGCATCTTCGCCACCAGAATCGTCCCCGGCGCGGTCATAATCACCGCCGACAGCAGATCCTGCGCGTTGATCCCGAAGCTGATATACGCCGCCATAATCCCGCCCGAGACATGCGCCATGCCCGACGTCATGATCGTCATCAGCTCGGAGTTCGTGGCGCCCGCCAGAAACGGACGGATAGTCAGCGGAGCCTCCGTCTGGCCCATAAAGATGCTGGCCGCTACATTCGTGCTCTCCGCCCCGCTCGTACCCATCGTCCGCTGCATCAGCCACGCCACCCAGCGAATCACCACCTGCATCACGCCAATGTGATACAGCACCGCAAAGAACGCCGACACGAAAATGATCGTCGGAAGCACCGCAAACGCGAGAACGGCCAAAGGATTTCCAGGCGTGCCCAGCGGCCCAAAGACCAGCGACGAACCGTCTACCGAGTGAGCCAGCAGCGAGGTCACAAACTGCGATCCAGCATGAAGAATCCTCTGCCCAAAGCTCCACTTGATGACCAGAAAGGCAAACAAGATTTGCAAGCCAAGCCCCCATCCAACCGTCCGCCAGCGGATGGCACGACGGTTCGTGGAAAAAGCCCACGCAAGCACCAGAAAGGTGACAAGGCCCAGAACGCCAGTGAAACGTGCCAAGAAGTTCTCCTTCGGTGCGCCGGGCTAGGGTGTTTGAAGTGAGTGTAACCAATGCTCGCGCCGACACCGGCATCTATCATCTGCCAGACGTCGCCCCTGCACTTACGTGGCAGTGCGTTGGAGACCGTCGGAGGTCAGAACCTCGCGAACGAGCGGCGTCCTCGCAGGCGGCTCCGGCGCAATCTGGAGGACCTCGCGCAGCATCTCCTCGGGCTCGGCCAGAAGCGCGGGATCTTCGGCAAACAGAGTGATCAGCGGCTGGCCCGCGGTCAAGCGATCGCCAAGCTTGGTATGCATCTCGATACCGGCATGCGCGCTGACTGGCTCTCCAGGTCGAAGCCGTCCCGCCCCCAGCCGCTGCACAGCCCAGCCGACCTCCGTACAATCCATGCTGCTCAGATATCCGGTGCGCGAGGCGACCACGGTCCGGCTAACCTCCCGTCTGTGGTAGCTGTCAAGCTTCTCGAAGACAGAAACATCGCCACCCTGAGCCTCCACAATCTGCAACCACGATCGATACGCTTCGCCCGAGGCAAGCGCTGCGCGAGCAAGCTCTACACCGTCCTCGGGATCAGCGGCCGCGCCGGCCAGGTGAAGCATATGCCCGCACAGAGCAAGCGAAAGCTCGACAAGATCCGCGGATATCGGATGCGCTTCTCCTCGAAGAACGTCCACACACTCCCAAACCTCTACCCAGTTGCCCGCAAAGCGGCCAAGCGGCTGGTCCATCGCCGTCAGCAGAGCAACCGTGCGTGTGCCAGCCGCCTCGCCGGTACGCACCATCAGCTCCGCAAGAAAGCGCGCGTCCCCGTCTCTCCGTATAAAGGCCCCACTGCCGGTCTTGACGTCGAGCACCAGCGCCTGGAGCCCCTCAGCCAGCTTCTTGCTCATAATGCTCGCGCAGATCAGAAACGGCGACTCCACCGTGGACGTATGGTCCCGCAGAGCGTACAGGATGCGGTCTGCGGGCACCAGATTCGGGGTCTGCCCAGCAAGAGCGGCATGGGTGTCGCGCAGGAGATCAGCAATCTCGTCCAGCGACAGCTGCGTGCGAAATCCAGGGATGCTCTCGAGCTTATCCAGCGTCCCTCCCGTGTGCCCCAAACCTCTGCCGGAGATCATCGGGATAGAGATCGACGGCGCGTTCCGCATCCCCACAGCAGCGATAATCGGCGCGATCAGCAGCGAGGTCTTGTCGCCCACCCCGCCAGTGGAGTGCTTGTCCACACAAAAGGTTCGTAGCGGTCCAGAGTCAAAGGTCTCGCCGGAGAAGCGCATAGCCCCGGTAAGCGCGTTGAGCTCGCCAGCGTCCAGACCGCGCAGAAACGTCGCCATAAGAAATGCGGCGGTCTGTGCATCGGTTACGCGCCCGTCGACGATGGCCCCGATCAGGCTCTGGATCTCCTTTTGCGTCAGGGCGAGACCGTCGCGCTTGCGGCGAATCACGTCCTGAGGATGAAAGCTGTGCTCGATCGAAGTCATGCCTGGCTAAAAGAAAACGCGAACGGCAGAAGCTCCGCAAGGGAGATGAAGATGATCGTGCCGTTCGCGCCGGGAAAGGCAATGCGCGTCTCGGGAGAGCTGAATTCGAGCAGCGTCTGACGGCAGGCGCCACACGGGCTGCACGCAGCGCCGTTGAGGTTGGCAATCGCAACCGCGCGGATCCGCATAGCGGGGCCGAACCGCGCAACTGCGCTGGCAACAGCCGCCTGCTCGGCACAGGTCGTCAAACGAAACGATGCATTCTCGACGTTGCAGCCGGTAGCAACGAACCCGGCCTCTGGAGCTTCGAGCAGAAGCGCCGCTCCGACCCGAAACCGGCTATAGGGAGCGTGCGCGTGCTCAGCCACGTCGCGCGCAGCCTGCTGCAGGCTCGGAAACTCGAAATCTCGCGGGGACACCGGATACTGCGACATGTAAAACGAGGCTACGTCGACGCGCAGAAGCTCGCAAGTAGGAGCGAGATCTCAGGTCTCGCCTCAGCACGTGTCAGCCAAAACGACCACCGCACAGGCGCTCGTTCGTGGAGATCAAACGCTGGTCGGGCTTACGAACAAACTGCATGGAGATGCATCCTAAAAGAGACAGGAGCTACGGACGGATGGCAGCACGCGGAACCAAGGCGAAGGCAAAGGCGAACTCCGCCGCTCTGATCTCAAAACCGGACGGAGATCTCGGAGTCGTCCCCGATATCTCGGCCGCTGATGCAGCTCTCGCGCTCTTCCATCCCATCACCGCGAAGTGGTTTAGCGCCGTCTTCGAAGCTCCCACCGCACCACAGATTGAGGGCTGGCCGGCGATTGCGCACGGCGAGTCAACCCTGATCCTCGCCCCCACCGGCACCGGCAAAACCCTCACAGCCTTCCTCTGGTGTCTGGATAAACTGATGCTCCGCACGCCCGTTACCGCCGAAAAAGGCTGCCGCGTGCTCTACCTTTCGCCGCTCAAGGCACTCGCAGCGGATGTCGAGCGAAACCTGCGCTCGCCTCTCATGGGCATCGCCAACATGGCCCAGCGCGAGAGCGTCGCGGTCCGCATTCCGGAGATCAGCGTCCGCACAGGAGACACCTCGCAGAAGGAGCGCGCGCGCTTCCGCAAGCACCCGGGCGACATCCTCATCACCACCCCCGAGAGCCTCTATCTGCTTCTGACCAGCGAGGCCGGCGAGTCCCTCCGATCCGTCGAGACCGTCATCATCGATGAGATCCACGCACTCGTGCCTTCCAAGCGCGGAGCGCACATGGCACTATCGCTCGAGCGCCTCGAAGCTCTCACCGGACGGCGCCTGCAGCGCATCGGCCTCAGCGCCACGCAAAGGCCGCTCGAGGAGGTAGCCCGCTTCCTCGGAGGAGCCGACGCAAACACCGCCACCAAACCCGCAAACCTCCCAGCCCTGCGCGCGCCCGGCGAGACCTCCGCACCGGAGATGCTCGAAGTCTCCGACAACGCGCAAGAAGACGCCGCGGAGCTGGCGCAAGGCGTCCGTTACCGTCCCGTCACGGTCGTCAACGCCGGCGCACGCAAGGTGCTGGACCTCAAGGTCGAGGTCCCCGTCGAGGACATGGCCCGGCTCGGCGAGATCGAGCCGCAGCCCAGCGGTCCCGCCAGCCAGGGCCCGAAGCGCACCTCTATCTGGCAGTCCATCCACCCGCGTCTGCTCGAAATCATCCGCGGCCGAACCTCGACCTTGATCTTCGTCAACGCGCGTCGCATCTCCGAACGGCTGGCCGGAGCGATCAACGACCTCGCCGGAGAACAGATCGCCCGCGCCCACCACGGGTCCCTCGCGGCAGCGCAGCGCACCGAAATCGAAGAACTGCTCAAAGCCGGCAAAATCAAAGCCCTCGTCGCCACAAGTTCGCTCGAACTCGGCATCGACATGGGCGCGGTCGATCTCGTCATCCAGATCGAAGCTCCTCCCTCGGTCGCCAGCGGCATGCAGCGCATCGGCCGCGCCGGGCACCAGGTCGGCGCACCATCAAACGGCATCATCTTCCCCAAGTACCGTGCCGACCTGATCGCGTGCGCCGCCGTCACCAGAGCCATGCACGAGGGCCACGTCGAATCCACCCGCTTCCTCCGCAACCCCATCGACGTCCTGGCCCAGCAAATGGTAGCCGTAGTGGCGCACCCACCTCTCAGTGTCGCCGATGCCGAAAGACGCTCAAACAGCAAGAGTGACGAGGAGTCGAGCCCCGGCATCAGCTACGATGCGCTCCTCAGCCTCGTCCGTAGCGCCGCACCCTTCGCAGGTCTGAGCCAGGTTGTCTTCGACGGCGTACTGGATATGCTCGCCGGCCGGTACCCCTCCGATGAGTTCGCAGAACTGCGCCCACGCGTCACCTGGGACCGCACACGCAACTGGATCACTCCCCGCCAAGGCGTCAAAAGGATCGCAATCCTGAACGGCGGCACGATTCCGGACCGCGGCACCTACGGCGTCTTCCTCGCGGGAACGCATGCCAAGCCTATCCGCGTCGGCGAGCTCGACGAAGAGATGGTCTTCGAGCAACGGACCGGCGACACCTTTATCCTCGGCGCCTCCACCTGGCGCGTCGAAGAGATCACCCACGATCGCGTGCTCGTTAGCCCCGCCCCGGGCGATGCCGGCAAGATGCCCTTCTGGCACGGGGACCAGGCCGGCAGACCCATCGAGTTCGGTCGCCGCATCGGTGCCCTCGTGCGTGAACTCCGCGACGCCCCCCGCAGCGTCGCCATCACACGCCTCATGGGCGAGCACGATCTCGAGCAAGGCGCCGCCGAAAACGTCCTGCGCTACCTCGCAGACCAGGAGCTCGCCAGCGTCCACGTCCCCGACGACCGCAACATCGTCATCGAGCGTGTGCGCGACGAGCTCGGCGATTGGCGCGTCTGCTGCCTCACCCCGCTCGGCAGCCGGATCCACGCGCCCTGGGCCATGGCCGTCACCGCCCGCATCCGCGCAAACGGCGGCCCCGACGTCGAGACCATGTGGTCCGAGGACGGCTTCTGCCTGCGCTTTCCCGAAAGCGAAGATCCGCCCTCCTCGGACCTCCTCCTGCTCGAAGCACAGGAAGCCGCCGACCTCGTCCTCCGGCAGCTTGGCTCCACCGCCCTGTTCGCCGCGAAGTTCCGCGAAAGCGCCTCCCGCGCTCTGCTCCTGCCGCGGCGCCGCGCCGACGGTCGAACTCCGCTCTGGCAGCAGCGCAAGCGATCCTACGACCTCCTCGGCGTCGCCAGCCGCTACCCATCCTTCCCCATCCTTCTCGAGGCCTACCGCGAGTGTCTGCGCGACGTCTTCGACATGCCGGCGCTCATGGAAACTCTGCGCGCCGTCGAGAACCGCAGCCTCCGCGTCCACACAGTAGACTCGCGAACTCCCAGCCCCTTCGCCAGCGCGCTTCTCTTCAGCTACGTGGCCAATTACATCTACGACGGCGACGCCCCACTCGCGGAACGCCGAGCCCAGGCCCTCTCCATCGACCAGGATCAGCTGCGCGAGTTAATGGGCGACGCCGATCTCCGCGAGCTCCTCGACATCCACGCCATCGAAGAGACTGAGGAACAGCTGCAGTGCCTCACCGAAAACTGGCGCGCCCGCTCCATGGACGGCATCCACGACCTCCTCCTACGACTAGGAGATATGTCACGCGACGAGTTACGTATCCGCTGCATCACCCCCGAAGTCGCCGAAAGCGCCGATCGCCTCATCAAGGCACGTCGGGCTCTCGAGATCCAGATCGCCGGCGCAAAACGTCTCATCGCCGTAGAAGACGCTGCGCGCTACCGGGACGCCATCGGTGTGCCCCTGCCACCCGGCCTCCCCACCGCCTTCCTCACCCCAGCGCCGGACGCCCTCCTGGACCTCGTGCGCCGGTTCGCCAGGACCCACGGTCCGTTCACAACCAGGGAGATCACAGACCGGTTCGGTGTACCGTTGGCAAGTGCCGAGTCCGTGCTGCAGCGCCTGGTGCAGGTCGGCCGCGTGCAGGAGGGAGGCTTCCGGCCCGGAGGTCTGCATCGCGAGTGGATCGACGTCGAGGTCCTTCGCCAGATCCGGCGCAAAAGCCTCGCGCGCCTCCGCAAAGAAGTCGAACCCGTCGAACAGCGCACCCTCGCGCGTCTCTTCACGCGCTGGCAGGGCGTTGTCCAGCCGCGGCGCGGCCTGGATGCTCTGCTCGATGTTATCGAAAACCTCCAAGGTGCTCCACTCGCCGCCTCCATCCTCGAAACAGAGATCCTGCCAGCACGAGTCCTCGGCTACCGCTCCTCCGATCTCGACACGCTGATCGCCGCCGGAGAGGTCGTCTGGTGCGGCGTGGAACCGCTCGGGGAACGCGATGGCCGCGTGACCCTCTACCTCGCCGAAAAGCTCCCAATCCTGTGGCCGCCAGTGCGCGCAGCCGAGGCCGATCCCCTTACAGAAAAGGAAACCGAAGTCGTTACATACCTGCGCTCGCACGGAGCCTCATTCTTCCAGGACCTCCACGATGGCATAGGCGGCGGGTACCCCGGCGAGACGATCGACGCTCTTTGGAACCTGGTCTGGCGCGGCTTCGTGACCAACGACGGCCTGGCCTCGCTCCGAGCATACTGCGACCGGCCAACCACCTCCACGGCAAAGAACGGGCGTCCCGCGGCAAAGCGCGTCCACAATCAGGCAGGCTTCCGAAGCCGCCGCACCACGCCGCCAACCGTTCAGGGGCGTTGGGCCCTGCAGACACATGCATTTGTAACCGACGACGATCGCGCACGTCGCGGAACAGAATGGAGCCACGCCGAGGCGCAGCAGCTGCTCACACGCTACGGCGTCGTCTTCCGCGAAACGGCGCAGGCCGAAGGTCTTCCCGGCGGCTTCTCCGCTGTCTACGACGTACTCAAGGCCATGGAGGAGAGTGGTCGCATCCGCCGTGGCTTCTTCGCCGCAGATCTCGGCGCCACACAGTTCGCCATGCCCGCCGCCGTCGACCTCCTGCGTAGCCTGCGCATACAGCCCGTCGACGCCGAGCCCGAGATCCTGCAACTGGCAGCAACAGACCCCGCTAATCCCTACGGCGCCCTCCTCAAATGGCCGGCCCCGCCCGACGAGGGCTCGACCCTCACCCGCAGCGTGGGCGCAAAGGTCATCCTATGCGATGGCGCCCTGGCCGCCTACCTCCGCCGCGGCAACCCCAACCTGCAGGTCTGGCTTCCGGAAGAAGAGCCGGCCTGCGGGCAGGTCGCGCGAGCCCTCGCCGAGTTCCTCGTGCGCCGCGTCCAGGGAATGCGCGAAGGAGAAGGAGAGGCCGCAGCACGTGGCGGCATGCTCATCGCCACGGTCAACGGTGCGCCGGTGGCAGAGAGCCCACTCGCACGACCTCTGCTCGACGCCGGCTTCCAGGCCGGAGCCGTCGGCTTCAACGTCCGGCGCAACCTGCCCGCTCTGCCCGTCACCGCGGGCAGCACGCGGGTCAACGCGTGAGAGAGATCGTGACCATTTCTCCAAGGAGGAGCGCCCATGCCTGAAGGCGACACAATCTATCGCGCAGCGCGCGCCATGCAGCGAGCCATCGGCGGCAAAGTGATCACCGGCTTCGACACCGGCCTGGCCAAAATCGCCCGCGTGAACGACCAAACACCCCTGGTCGGGCGCACCGTCGAAAAGGTCGAGTCACGCGGCAAATGGTGTCTCGTCTTCTTCTCGGGCGACCTCATCCTCGTCACACACATGCTGATGAGCGGCTCCTGGCACCTCTACCACACCGGAGAAAAGTGGTGGATGGGCCGGGATCGCATGCGCGTCGCCATCCTGACCGAAGACTCGCAGGCCGTCGCCTTCAACGTCCCCGTGGTGGAATTCCACACCGCCCGGACCCTGGAACGAAACAGCCAAATCCCGAAGCTCGGACCCGACCTCCTCTCCATCGAATACACCGTAGAAACAGGCGCAAAACGTCTTCGCAGCTACGGGGCCGAGCACCCCGATGCCGAGATCGCCGTTGTCCTGCTCAACCAGCGCGTCCTCGCCGGGCTGGGCAATGTCTACAAGAGTGAGGTAGCGTTTGCGGCAGGTGTCAACCCCTTTCGCGCCATGCGCACCATCACACCGCGCGAGATGGAGGTCATGGCCGAGGTCTCGCAACGCTACATGAAAGCAAACGTTCTGGATGGATCCGGCGATGGCATAGTCACCTACTCCGGAAACCGCCGCACCACGCGCTCCGCCAACCGCGAGGACCGTCTGTGGGTGTACGGACGCCAAGGCCAGGAGTGCCGGCGATGTGGGGCAAAGGTGATGATGCGCAAGCAGGGAGAGCAGGCCCGCTCCACCTACTGGTGTCCGCAGTGCCAGCCGTGGGTGCCTGCGGAAGATCAGAGTACGGCAGCTCCCGTAGGCGGCGAGCGAGGGTCGAGGCGGCGAAAAGTCGGCTGCTGAACCGCGCTACTGCGGCGGTGGAGGCGGTGGCTGATGCGTCTGCTTACCCTTATCCCCGCCGCCAAACAGCTTGCGGAAAAAGTTCGGCTTTTTCGGCTGATTCGGGTCCGCAGGCACAGCAGGCGCTTCGTCGGGGTTCGGCAGGTCAGGCGTCTGCTGGGAGCCATTCCCCCCAATGCCGAACATCTTTTGAATAATCGATTGCGGGCTCTCGCTCATCTGCGAGCACGTATTCTGCGGCTGCGTCCCATCCAGAAAAGCAGCAGAATAGTCATCAGGACACGAGGCGTCCGCCAGCAGGTTCGTCGTCTTGTCCAGCCGAACCGTAGAAACCCCCTCGGGTGCCGCAAAACCCTTCATGTCCGAGTACTGCGGCAGCTTGATCGCGCGATTCATGAACTCGGCCCAGATAGGTGCCGCCGCCGTAGCGCCCTGCAGCTTGGGGTCGGAGTAGTCGTCGTTGCCGACCCAGACGACACACAGCAGGTTTGAGCTGTAGGCGGCGAACCAGACGTCGTGGGAGGTGCCGGTCTTGCCGGCGGCGGGAGCGGTAAAGCCGTGGGAGCGGACGCCGGCGCCGGTACCGAAGTTCATCACGCCTTCCAGGAGCGACTGGGTGAGATAGGCGGCGCGGGGGTCCATGACCTGCTTGGCTTCGGGCGAGAAGTCGGAGACAATGTCGCCGTTCGCGTTGCGAACGCTGGCAAGCATCCAGGGATTGAGGTGGACGCCGCCGTTGGCGAACACGGTGTAGGCCCCCGCCATGTCAAGCGGTGTGGCGTCGTAGGCGCCGAGGGCAACCGAGGGTGTACCGCGGGCCCCTGTGATGCCGGAGGCGCGGGCAAGAGCGGCGACGTTCTCAAAGCCGACCTGCTGGCCGAGGGAGACGGTTGCACTGTTAAGCGAGTGGGCGAGGGCGTAGGAGGCGGTGACCTCGCCGCGGTAGCCGCTCAGTTTGTTGCGGGGGTTGTAAGTCTGGCGGCCGTTGTCGAAGCTAAAGGTTGTGGCTTCGTCATGGAGGATAGTGACCGCCGTGAACACGCCCCCGTCGCCCAGCGTCAGCCCGTTCAGCGACGAGTTGTACGCGGCGGCATACACGAAAGGCTTGAAGATGGATCCCGTCGGCCGCTTCGCCACCGCGTGGTCGTACTGCGACGCGCCATAGTTGCGCCCGCCCACCAGCGCCAGCACCTGCCCCGTGTGCGGATTCAGTGCAACCAGAGCGACCTGCGGGTACACCAACGGCTCGGCGCCGTGATGCCCCTTACGCACCAGCTCGTCCACGTTGCGCATCCCGACCTCGACAGCCGCCGACGCAGCCCTCTGGAGCTCGGGATCCAGCGACGTGTAGATCCGCAGCGTGTCCTGCCCGAGCTGCTGCTCCCCCATGCGCTGCGAAAGCTGCTCGTGCACCAGGTCGATGAAGTACGGCGCCTCGCTCGCATCCACGTTGACGGGAGCAAGACGAATAGGCTCCGCCTTGGCGCGCACTCCCTCCGCCGGCGTGATCGCACCGGTCTCCACCATCGCGTCCAGAACCACGTTGCGGCGTTCCATAGCGCGCGCAGGATGACGATACGGATTCAAGTAGTTCGGACTCTGGATGATGCCGGCCAGCATGGCGCACTGCGCCGTATCCAGCTGCCGCAGATCCTTTCCGAAGTACGCCTGCGCCGCTTCACCGAAGCCGTTGATGGCAAACGATCCGCGCTGCCCCAGGTTGATCTGATTTGCGTACATCTCAAAGATCTGCTGCTTGGTAAACCGCGATTCAAGCTGAAACGTAATCAGGATCTCAATCAGCTTGCGCTTGATATGCCGCACCGGCGAAAGAAAGATCCCCCGCGCAAGCTGCATCGTCAGCGTCGATCCACCGCCCGTGTAGCGGCGGTCCCCCTTGAGATCGTGATACACCCAGCCCATCATCGAGTGGTAATCGACCCCGCCATGCTCAAAAAAACGGCGGTCCTCGATTGCCGTAACAGCCTGCACCATCCGAGGCGGAATCTCGCTATAGGTCACCAGCCGCCGCTTGGTCCGGTTCTTGTCCTCGGAGAGCGCCGTGATCAGCTGCGGCTCCAGCTGGTACGCTCGCAGCAGAGCTCCATTGTCGGCCGTGATGCTCTTGACGTTCCCGCCCGTCGTGTCGATGGTTGCGCCGTCGGTGGAATGATACGACTGCGGCCCCGGCTTGATAGTGATCGTGTCGCCCTCAAGCTGGTACGTGCCCAGCTGCCGGTTGCTGTTATAACCAGCCTGGCTCAGGTCGCGCGCAATCTCCGCCGCCGAAAGGTGCTGCCCGCTCCGAACCTCGCGCGGCGCCGCGTAGATCTGTGCCACCGGCGCAAACAAAGGTCCCGCCGCCAGACGCTCGTCCACAACCTGCTTGTACTTGCTGTAGTAAAAGGCGCCGATCGCGGCCGCAAACAGCACACCCACCACCACAAGAAGAAGAAAGGCGCGCACAACGGAGCTGGCCAGAATGCCGCCTGCCCGCTCCGTGCTGCTCCGATATTTGACCTTGACAGCCAATGCTCCCTCTCTTGGACGCTAAACAGCGATTTTTGGAATCTCTCGTGCCTCGGTAAGCAACACCCCGAGGCCGGCGACGACCTCCCCGACAAGCACGTCAACGCTCTCATTCCGGAGTCGGTCCACCAACTCCACCTTGCCCTCGGCCAGCCTCTTCCCCACATTGATCCGATACGGAACCCCAATCAGATCCGCATCCTTGAACTTCACCCCCGCACGCTCGTCGCGGTCGTCCAGCAGCACGTCGATGCCGGCCCCCTCGAGATCCGCCGCAATCCTCTCCCCCGCCGCCAGCAGCGACCCTTCTCCAATATTCGTCACCGTCACCACCACCTCAAACGGAGCGATCGCCGCCGGAAGCGCATACGACAGACCATCGCCCTTCCCCCCCGGCATCGCCAGCCCCGACCGCTGAGCCGCGCTCGACTCGATCGCCGCCGTCAGAATGCGCTCGATCCCGATCCCGTACGAACCCATAATCGGCGTCGTCTCCTTCCCTTCCCTGTTCAGCACCGACGCTCCCAGCGACCTCGAATACTTGTAACCCAGCTTGAAGATATGCCCGATCTCAACCGCCTTTCCGATCCGCAGCGCCCCCCCGCACGACGCGCACATCTCGCCCTCATTCACGTTGCGGATGTCCGCCGCATGCGTCCATGTAAAGTCCCGCCCCGGCGTAATGTTGCGGAAGTGATAGTCCAGCTTGTTCGCTCCGCCCACCATGTTCTCCCGTCCCTCAAGCCCGCGATCCACCACCACCGTCGCAGCTCGCGCGTCGTCCTTCTCCCCAGGCAGCACCTTCAACCCAATCGGCCCAAGATACCCCGCCGGACCTTCAAAGTACCGCAGGAGCTCCTCCGGCCCCATCGGCCGCAGCTCCGAGACCCCCGCGACCGCCGCCAGCTTCGTCTCATTCACAAAATGATCGCCGCGTAAAAACGCGATCACCGGCTCCTCCACCCGCCTGCCATCCGCCCCGAGCGCCTGCCCCATATACGCCACAGTCTTGATGTCCGACGACGCCTCAATCCCAAAGAACTCCGCCACATCCGCAATCGCGGCCTTCCCCGGCGTGTGCACCGGCTCCGGCATCCCATCGCCCGTCGGCTCCATCTCTTGCACCGACCCCAGCCGCGAAGTCGCCTTCTCCATATTCGCCGCATACCCGCACGCGCAGCTCACGATCAGGTCCTCGCCCGCATCCGTGTACACCATAAACTCCTGCGACTGCGACCCGCCCATCGCGCCCGAGTCCGCCTCGACCGCCACATACTGCAACCCGCAGCGATCAAAGATCCGCCGGTACACCCGGTCATGCTTGTTGTAGCTCTCGTCCAGCCCCGCCTCATCGATATCGAACGAATACGCATCCTTCATCAAAAACTGCCGCACCCGCAGCAGCCCCGACTTCGGCCGCGGCTCATCGCGAAACTTCGTCTGAATCTGATACCAGATCTGTGGCAATTGCTTGTACGACCGAAGCTCGTTACGCGCAATCCCCGTCATCACCTCTTCGTGCGTCATGCCCAGGCACAGGTCCGCGCCCCTGCGGTCCTTCAGCCGGAACATGTTCTCGCCCATCCCCGTCCACCGCCCCGACTCGATCCACAGATCGCTCGGAAGAATCGCCGGCAGCAGAAACTCCTGCCCAATCGTATTCATCTCCTCCCGAATAATCGCCGAGATCTTATGAATCGATCGTGTCGCCAGAAACAGATAGCTGTAGATACCCGCGCCAAGCTGCCGGATATATCCCGCGCGCAGCAGCAGTTTGTGGCTCGCAACCTCGGCGTCCGACGGAGCCTCGCGAAGTGTAGGAATAAAGATCTGGGACCAGCGGTACATGCGTTCGACAAGCCTTCCCGCCCCTCTTCCAAGCGGGCGTCTCCGAGCAGGATTCGTGTCCCGCCGCTAACAGACATTCTATCGTCTCAAGTTGTGAGAGCCCCGCATCAGGGCAGCTGCAACGCCCAAAGATCGTGGAGATGCACCACGCCCTCCACACCGCCGCCCGGCTCCAACACAACCAGCGACGTAATCTTGCGCTCCTCCATCAGCGCCAGAGCCGTACTCGCATACACCTCCGCCGCTACCGTCACAGGGCTCGCATTCAGGATCTCCGCCGCCGTCCGCGACAACGCCCCTGCCCCATCACGCCCCAGCAGCCGCCGCAGATCGCCGTCGCTCACCAGCCCCAGCAACCGGCCATCCTCCACCACCGTCGTCATTCCCAGCTTCTTGCGCGACATCTCGTAAATCACATCCGGCAGCAACGCCCCGGGCGCAACCAGCGGAATTGCCTCGCCCGTGTGCATCAGGTCGCGCACCCGCGTCAGCCGCCTCCCCAACCGCCCCCCCGGATGCAGATCCGCAAAGTCCTCCGGCCGAAATCCGAGCCGCTCACTCACACAAAGCGCCAGCGCATCCCCAAGCGCCAGCATCACTGTGGTTGAGGCCGTCGGCGCAAGATTGTGCGGGCATGCCTCCCCCGAGATACTCACATCCAGAAACACCCGCGCACTCTTCGCCAGCGTCGAATCCAGGCACCCGCAGACCGCGATCAGCTCGGCACCCATGCGCTCGAGCACCGGCAAAAGCGTCAACACCTCTTCCGTCTCCCCGCTCGCCGACAGCGCCACCACAACATCCCCCCCCGTAAGCATGCCAAGATCGCCATGCATCGCCTCCGCAGGATGCAGAAAGTGCGCCGGCGTCCCCGTCGATCGCAGTGTCGCCGCAATCTTGCGCGCGATAATCCCGCTCTTGCCCATGCCGGTCACGATCACCCGGCGTTTCGCCGACACCGTCTCCACCACGAGATCGACAGCCCGGCCAAACGCCTCCGCCGACGTCGTCTCCAGCCGCCCCGCCAGATCGATCAGCGCCGCAGCCTCCAGCCGCACAAGCGCGGAGGGACGTTGAGTTGACGCGAGGTTCCGTGAGGTCTCGGACGGAAAGGCCTGGTGGAACGTCCTGTTTTCGGCCGACATGCTAGTAAAGCCTAACAGTGTGTCTGGATCGCCAGCTGTAAACTGAGAGAGATATGTCCCATCATATGTCAGAAAGAAATATGTAGCGGGATGAGGTGAGAGATGGAGATGATTCATTGCCCAAACTGCGGGAAGCAGATGGGCTACAAGAGGGCCATCGGATGGGGCACATTCTTCGCGATACTACTCACGGGAGGACTTTGGATCCTTGCAATCCCGTTTTACCCGAAGCGATGCATGAGTTGTGGAACACCCACGGACAACCAAGCTCCTGCCGCAAAATTCGCCTTCGTCATCGCTCTCATGATCGTCGGCATCTCCATGATGCTCTGGGCAGGTTGGCACAACCTCCGCGAGCGTCGCCTCGCCATGCAGCGCGCGCAGGAAAACCACGTCACGCTTACCCCCGCTCCCGGTGGCTCTGCTCAAAGCTCCGAAGGCCCCGAACTCAACCTCCGCGGAAAGGCCGCGCCCGCCTTCGCGCTCACCACGCTTGACGGCAAAAAGGTCTCGCTCAGTGACTACAAGGGCCGGCCCGTGCTCGTCAACTTCTGGGCCACCTGGTGCGCTCCTTGCAAACTAGAAATGCCCTGGTTCGAGCAGTTCCACTCCCAGTACGCCTCCCAGGGCTTCGAAATCCTCGGCATCGCCGAAGACGACGCCGGCAAGGATGCCATCGCCAAGGCCGCCACAAAGCTCGGCGTCACCTACCCCATCCTTCTCACAGACGGCAAGGTCGCACCCAGGTACGGCGGCATAGACTACCTCCCCATGTCCTTCTATGTCGGCCGCGACGGCGTCGTCGTAGAAGAAACCGCCGGCCTCGGTTCCAAGGATCAGATCGAGGCAAACATCCGCAAGATCGTAGCCGCACCCGTCCAAAGCGCCGCAGGTGGCCTGTGAGAAGGCTCGCGCTCACGGCAGCCCTCTGCGCCAGCTTCGTCGCCTCGCTCCCCGCACAGCAGATAGGGGACTTCCAACCCGGCTCCCAACCCACCTCAAAAGCAAAGAGCCATATCAGCTATGCCGCCGAGCCCCAAACCCTGCCCGCCGGTCGCCAGGGCTGGATCGATCTGCGCTTCCAGGTCGACCCCGGCTACCACGTCAACTCCCACACGCCGAAGTCCGATCTCCTCATCCCCACCGAGCTGACCATCCGCCCCGAAGACGGCGTCAGCCTCGGCAAGCTCCAGTACCCCGCCGGAACCTCGTACAGCTTCCCCACCCAGCCTGACGAAAAGCTCGACGTCTACACCGGCATCTTCCTCGTTCGACTCTCCGTCCAGGCCAAGGCAGGGGACCATACCCTCTCGGCCACCCTCCGCTACCAGGCCTGCGACCACGCCGCCTGCTACCCCCCCAAGACCCTGCCCGTCGAAATCCCCTTCACCGCAAACTAGCACCGACCGCGCACATCCGCTCTTGGGTGGAGAGTAAG
>JAABUZ0100005351.1_pt1 | contig 16912 bp, 14 predicted proteins | sample 5562091 | NCBI WGS metagenome assembly JAABUZ01 (sample SAMN12813069, study PRJNA571459) | rock metagenome | isolation source: Antarctica rocks | place: Antarctica: Victoria Land, Linnaeus Terrace sud | collected 2015-12-21
CGCGTCGTCGGGCGCCGGCGCCGTGCCGGCGACCGGCCGGGCCTCCGCGCCGGGCACTGTGGCCTCGCCGTCCGGCGCGCGCGCGGCCGGCTCTGCAGCGGGCGCCTTGCTCGGCTGCTCCTCGGGCGCGCCCACGCCGGGCCCCTTGACGGTCTGCTGCCCCTGCGCGGCCGCCTGCGCCATGCTGCTGCCCGGGCCGCCTTGTCGAGCGCGGACTCGGGGCCGCGCGCGCGCGCCTGGCCGCACCCGTGCGCCCCGCTCTGTCAGCCAGGGCGGGCGCAGCCAGCGGAGCTCGCCAGCTGGGCGGCTCAGAGCCGTGCTCGCACGTCAGGCTCCCAGCACAGAGTGAAACACATCTCCAGCAGTCGTACGAGAAGCAGGGAGCGAGCACCCCGGCCTCCCCATCGTGCCAGGAGTCTGGGCACGAGTTAGCCTGGCAAGAAGCCCCTGCCCTGCTGGTGAGCACCGGTCGCGAACAGGGAAGATGTCGTGCCCACCTGGGTGGGGCCCTGCAGCGCGCAACCTCCCCCCTGCCGATCGCCCTGCAGCGCGAGCTCACTCGACCGGCGGGGCGGCAGGCGTGCTCCGAGTGTTGGATCACCGCGAGGACGTCCTGGGTCTTGCTTCCCCGCAGCGCCGAGCGCCTGATTGGGGTCTCTTCGCCGCGAGTGAGTAAGTTCACTGCGGGAGCAACGAACTTCAAAAGCGAAAGATGCGGGTTCTCTGCGGGGGGACCCCGGGTTCTCGCCATGGGCCTGCCAGATAGACAGATAGGCAGAGGCAGCAGGCACATCATCATCACCATGAACAGGTCACCACGTCGGGCAGCCTGCCTGTTCCAAACAGCACGCGCTGCCCCAGCAGCACCCGGCAGGCTTCAGGCTCGCGCCGCCCGTGGCCCTGCACACAGGCGGCCGCGCCCGCCAGCACGGTCCGGCGAACGGCTCATGCCGCCCCTGCTGCACACAGCATGATGATCATGCACGCTATCATGCTCTCGCGGCATGGCACAGGCGGCCACGCACAGTGCCGAGGGCATCGGGCACAGGGCGGGCTCGAGGCTCCCCGCTCAGCAGGCCTCCCCCGCCGCTAGCAGAGCGCGACCCAGGGGCGCATGCTCACCAAGCACAGCAAGCCAACGTGCCTGGCAGCGGTTTCTGCAACTGCATCACAGAGCGCACGCCGCACAGGGCAGCACCGGCCTGCCGCACCCCACGCGGCGGGCAGCAATGGTCTGACATTCATGCTAGCTAGATCCGGCCACCGCGCCGCCCAGCGCCCATCCCGCCTGCACGCACACAGGGGCGCATAGTCGTCGCGGGCGCGGCCACGACGTGGCAGCGCCGGCAGCAACAAGGTTTAAGCCCGACGTGGCCACATGCACACGCCCCGCTTCGGCACAAAGCGTGACACGTGCTGGCCTGTTTGCGAGCCCGTCCACGGCACCTTACGCGGCGCCGCACCCCTCACATGAGCCGCATACGACAGCAGACATCGGTGCAGGGCGGCAGGGCGGCGGGCGGCGCACCTGCAAGGCCGGGACAGCGCTGGCGCGGCGCCCACGGCGCTGCGGCCGCCCGGGCCGCCGTGGAGCCGCCCGGGTTGCGCCGTGGCGGGCCCAGCCCCGCCGCCAGCGCCTGCGACCTCAGTCGGCCTCCCTGGCGGCGGCGGCGGCAGCAGCCTGAAGCTGTGAGCCGCCCAGTGGAGGCTGCGCTCAGCTCGTCGCCGCGCGGGCGGGCGCGTCCACCGCGACGCCGCGCCGCGCCAGCTCCGCGCGCGCCAGCGCAATATCCTGCGCCGCGGCGCCCGCTCGCCAAGCCCGCAGCGCAGCCTGTGCGCCGTGCCACCAGCACAGCGCCCGGCGAGGCAGGAGCGCGGACCCGGTGCAGCGCCTGCGCCTCCTCCGGGCAGCTGCGGAAGGTGGCCAGGCCGTACGCGAGCGCGCCCAGCAGGTACGACGCGAACGCTGCCGCGCACAGCAGGGGCAGCTGCCGCGTGGCGCGGCCCCGGCGGTCAGCGCCTGATCGAGCGGGACCGGCCCGCGAGCAGCAAGATCCACGTGCGAGCAGGGCGGCGCACCAAGAGGATCACCAAGCGCCGCAGGGGCGGGTGGTCGAGCCGCAGCGCGCTCAGCCAGGCGGCGGCAGCCACGACAGCACAGCTGAGGATGCGCACGATGCGCAGCATGCCCTCCTGTCCCGGTGCAGCTGGCCCAGGCCAGCCCGGGCCAGGCCGCACAAGCGGCTCCTCAGAAAACACACAGGGTTTTGGCTCAGCTATTCAGGCGCGACTTGAACGAGGCTCACGCAGTATAAGGGGAGGTGGGGCTTGCTGCAGAGGGGTCGCCGGTGCGCTGCCAGGCAGCGTGGCTAACGCGGACTCGGTGCTGCCGGTTGTGGAGCGCCTGACGACGCAGTGCGGCGTCCTGCTCACGCAGCTGCGGGGCCTGAGCACGAGCGCGGCGGCCATCGTCGGCACCGTGCACCAGCTGACCCGTGCGCCCGCGCCGCCCCGCCCGGCATTGCCCGTGCCGCCCAGCATTGCCCGTGCCGACCGCGCCGCGCGCAACAGCCGTGCCCCGGGCTGCCCCGCAGTGGACTACCGGCCGCTGCTGCAGCTGCAGCTGCCCGGCGGCGGCGCGCAGCAGCTGAGCCGCCAGCTGCTGGCGCTGCTGCAGAGCCTGACGCTGCAGTGCCTGCAGCTGGTGGAGGTGCAGCAGAGCCTGACGCGGCAGTGCCAGGCGCTGCTCGCACTCGCGCAGCGCCTGACCGCCAGCCTGGCCGGCGCGTGACGGCCGCATGGCCGAGCAGCAGCCCGACGAGGAGGAGAACGCCGCCGAGCTCAAGCTCGGCAGCGGTGCGCCCGGCGCCGCCCCGGCGCCGCCCGCCGGCCGCCCGCGGCGCGCTGAGCCGCGCCGCGCGCAGTGTTCAACGACGCGACCGCGCTGTCCAACTCGGAGGCGGCCGCGGTGATGAAGATCGTGCTCGGGGAGAGGAAGCAGGCGGACCCCGCCTACACGGCCAACCCCGTCCTGCAGAAGACGCTGGAGTATGCGGGTGGGTTGCCGCGGCGGGCCCGCTGCTCCGCGCAGCTGTGTCGGCGGCGGGCGGCGAGCGGGGCGCGCGCGCGCGCAGAGCGCTTTGGCGCGGCGCGCACCAACGCGGCGGCGATATCCATGCGGCAGTGCGCGGCCCGGCAGCCCGCCCGCGCGCCCCACCGCGCACGCGGCGCCGGGCTGACGCGCCGCCGCGCAGGGCGCTGGTGGATGCGCAGCTGGCAGAGTTCGAGGTCGGCTGCGTGGCCAACCTGATGCCCGAGACGGCCGAGGAGGCCAAGTTCCTGGTCCCCAGCCTGGACGTGCGCCGCAGCCGCCCCTGCCCCGTGCGCTGCAGCCTGTCCGGCGCAGGGGCCGCCACGCGCCGCGCGCGGGGCCGCAGGACGCGCGCTTTGCCGGCAACGACGAGGCGCTCCAGGTCGCGCTCAACAACCTGGCGTCCTACAAGGACGCGTGAGCGCTGGGCTCGCGGCGTGAGCTGCGGCTCTCGGGATGCGAGCCTGACGCGCGCAGCGTGCCACTGATGCTTGCCTGCCTGGTTCGCTTGAGCAGCTCGTCTGGGCACCTTGAGGCGTCGAATGTGCGCTCGTCGCTCATACTGGAGTGCAGTGCAAGGCTTCCTGAGGCCTGACACAATGATTGGCTGTAATGCCATGCGTGACACAAGCTCCTGAGACATTGCTGCTCTTGCTTGCGCAGCGGCCCGCACTCAGAAAGACCTCCGCAAGCAACCAACCGCGAAAGCTTATGCTCTGCACGGCTGTTGTTTGGCAGTAGGTCAACAGCAGCAACGCAGGTGCAGTGTGCATGAGTGTCGATGCATGCATGGAAGCGCGGAGCCTGTGTGAGGCGTGCCAGGTTGCGCGAGGCATTGGCAGCGCAGCAACCGCCCGCCCCTTTTACACAGTGCAAGAGCACAGAGCGAGCAATATTCACCCAGCGCATGCAGCCTACTCGCTGTCGCAGCGGTGCTTACCCACGCTGTCCTTTGGTACACCCACAGCCTCCAGGGCGGCGCAGAAGGTGAGGGTCCTGCTCCCCTGCGGTATTGCAGTCGACCGTGTCAAGCACATCCACGCGCCCCTGCTGCAGCAGGCTACCCACGAATATAAGGAAGGCCAGCCACGCCGGGCCGCTGGCGGGATACGAGGCGCGCAGCCGCAGCCGCTCCAGGCGGGGGTGCACGGCCACGGCCTGGATGCTCGGGCAGAAGAGCACGCAGCATTTGTTTAAGCTCAGGCGGCGCAGGCGTGGGAAGCCAGCCAGGCTGCCCAAGGCGCGGGCGTCGAGGGAGCCCCCAGACATAGGTCGTACTCCATCATGAACATGCGCATACCGCCCGAGGCGCAGCTCCTCGAGGGCGGTGAGCACGCTCACGTGCTTGGGCACACACTCAAAGCCGCTCTGGGACAGGTCCAGGTGCTCCAGGCGGCTCATGGCCAGGACGCCTGCGGGGAAGACCGGCAGGTTGTGCCCCGCCAGGCTGAGACTGGTCAGAGAGGCAAAGCAGGGCGCGCCAAGCGCGGGCAGGCCCGCGAGCGGCGACTGCATGAACATGTTCCCGTTCCCCGTGCGCGCGAATGCCCGTAGCTGCGTGAGCTGCCACAGGGACGCGGGAAGCACCCGCAGGCTGGGGCACCCGCATAAATCAAAGCTGGTCAGGGCCACCAGCGAGCCCATGCCCGGCAGCGCATCCTCGCCATCGATCGCAAACGTGCACCTGTCAAACTTCAAGCTCGCAAGCAATGGCAGGCGCGCCCAGCCGGGCGCGCAGCGCAAGCCAGTAAGGCCAGACAGCATTAAAGAGGTCAGCTGCGCCAGGCGCGACAGGCAGGCAGGCAGCGGGGCTGCCGTGCGGATGCGCTCCGACCCCAGGGTTAGCGCGCGCAGCCGCGATAGGCCAGCCAGGCCCGCCACCAGGTGCGCTACTTGCGCAGTGGGGGGCATATACAAGTTCTCCACCCCCCGGCACCGTACAGCCAGCTCGAGCCGCTCCAGTGTGCGCGCTCTGGCCAGGTCTTGCACCATCGTCTCAGGCAGCTGGTCATCCCAAGTGTTGAGCAGGATGTTCAGCTTCAGGTGCAGCAGGCACTGGCAGCGGACAATGGCGCGCGCGGCCCCAACCAGGAAACGCCAGGCATCTGATGGCGAAGTGTACGACCAGTCACGACGCAGTTCCGCCACGCTCAGAGACTCCAGCACAGGCAGGCTTTTCAGCGGAAATGACAGCCGCTCAGCGTCCCTGTCGACCACCTCGAGGCCGGACACGTGCTTCACGGCGGCGCCTTGCACGCGGAGCCAGCGCCACGCGCACGCTCCCGAGTGCGTGCCTGCGGCAGCCAAGGCCGCGAGCGCAGCGCCCGCCTCAGTGCCTGACGTGCTGACCATGCGCTTGGGAGTCCAGAGTGGCGGCGTGAGCAGCATTCTCAAGGAACGCGCGGTGCAATACACCACTGCCAGACTTCATAGCAAGAGCACAGACGGAGGAGGGCGCGCACTGAGGCATCCCAGCGCCCGCCACAAACTCATAGCGCTGTGGTGGGTCAGCGGAACCGCCTGCTAAAAGTGTTCAGGCCCGGTGCGCAGTCGCAGACACGTGAGTGCTCGGACACCATGCAGTGCGCACCTGCAGACTGTCTGCAGCCTGAAGCATGTTGTTGGGTGCAGTTCGGTGAGGTGGCCCGCGCACGCCTGCAGGACCCGCACAGGCCGAGCAGGGCACGTCCGCAGAGCAGTCGGCACAGGGCGGCCTGATCCTGGGCAGCGCGGATACTGCAGCACACACACCTCTGTAGGAAGCTCGTCGAGCCGCACTGCCGGTGACCGGGCGGTCACGCTGGCGGCGCTTCAGCGCAGGTCAAGTGCGGTGGTTATTGAAGGGCTTCAAGTGGCCTATTTATTCTGCAGAGCCACAAGCCGCTTGTACGTCTGGAGCTAGCGTAGCAAAGCTCCATTGCTTATGTGGTGTGTTGGACAGAGAACTCTCTGCACCCTTCAGGCCTGTATTTTATACCGGTGTAAACTGGTACCGGCAGAGATCAGGCCCTGGGATGTGTGCACGTGCGTCCTTATGAATTCATAATATGAAATACAGCTGGAAGTCTGCTCTGAAGCACAAGCTCTGGAGTGCCGGCGGTGACAGACAGCCATTCAGCCAGCTCCCTGTGGTGAGCCTGTCTTGCATACGCAACCTGGGCCATGCAGGCGTACTTCCAGTACCGAAGGCGAGGCCGTGCGCCCGCCCGCTGAGGCTGTGCTGCCGCGCCTGCCGGAGCACTTTCGAGCGCCACGCTTCGGGCCAGGCCAGGACATTGTACGCGCTTGCTAAACTCAGGCGCCTGGGTGAGGGCCTGCTGCGGCGCAATAGCGCCGTGCTCGAGGCGCGCGTGTCGGGCGGTGACAGCTTGGGCAGGCTGCGGAGCGCAGCCAGAGCACTGCGTCGCAGAGCGCAGCGCTCGTCCTGGCACGCGCGGCAGGTGCCAGCGCTGCGCCGGGTGGCGACCACTGGGCCCGCCAGCGAGCGCTGCGGCGCTGCCGCCCTGACGGGCCTGTCGACGCTGCCTGCAGCAGCCATGCGTGCGCCTGAGCGGCCTCATGCTGACCGCGGTCGGGCCTGTGTGCGCCTTGGGGGCTTTACACAGCGGTCAGACGCAGCGCATCTGGCTGGCGCCGGGGCTGCTTGTCGCAGGGCCGGCTTGCGCTGATGGAGGTCAGAGCTGGACGGCCCGCCCTGCCACCCTTCATCGAGCGGGGCGCGCACCCGACCCTGCGCCAGGACGCGCGCCCGCCGCAGCCGCGAGCCGCTGCGGTGACAGGTGCAGCCATGCGCACGGGCCTGCACATGCGTGACCTGCTGCTGCTGCGGGGGCTCGAGTGCAGTCCGGTCCTGGCGATGGACAGCGGCAACGGCAAAGCGTGGATGACCGTGAGCGTGCCGCACCTCGCCCGCAGCCTGTGCATGCGAGGCACCCGTCTGGGCGCTCTCTGCTCGCCAGACCGCGCTCGCCGGTGCAGAGCTTGTGCGGGCAGCCCGCCACGCTCGTTGTGGCAATCGGCCCTGGCCGGGTAGCCCCAGCAGGGCACCGGGGCGGCGGGCGGCGGCGCGCGCGCATGCGAAGGCCGGCGCATGGAAGCTTGGTGCAACAGAGCCCGGGATGCATGTGAGAGACTGAGGGGGTTTTGCATGCCTTGTTCGCGGGGCGCCCGAGGGACATGGTCGCCGGGGCGGGCACGCGCACAGCAGTCTGCTGCGGGCTGCGCACCCACGCCCGGTGCGGCTGCTGACGACACGCAGCGCATCGCGCAGACAGGTCTGCGCTGTGACCCGAGTCGGCGTGGTGCGCCGATCAGAGGCGCGCCGGTGCAGGCTTTGTGCCGGGCTCATGGCGGCAGCCGTACTGCAGACTGCCATTGCTCGACGGGTGAGCACCTTTGAGGCTATAACAGGGTGCATATTGGTGTATGCCTGCCTGGCAGGCTTGAGGAGCTATTTTGGGCCTCTTTGAGCGGCAAGTATGCGCGCTTGCCGCTCATCTGATGCCTGTTTTACTGATTACCTGTAATGTCATGCGTGATGCAAGCTTCTATGAGAGCGCTGCTCTTTCTGGCGCAGCGGCCGCGCACACACACAGACCTTCTGGGCGCTGACGCCAAAAGTTCTGCCTCTGCGCGGCTGTCGTCTGGCAACAGAGCAGCTGCAACGCATGTGCGGTATGCAGGAGTGTTGGTGCATGCATGGACCAATCGGAAAGCAGTGCGAGGCGTGGCCGTTTTGCGCGAGGCGTTGACAGTGCGGCGACTCGCCACCGCTGGCCTGTTGCAAACACTGCACAAGCACAAACCCCAAGAAAGCTTCACCCAGCGCATGCAGCCTAGTCATCGTCACACAAGTAGCCATGCGCATATACTTTGTCCCTTGGTACACCCATAGCCTGCAGGGCGGCGCAGAAGCTGCTGCAGTCTTGCTCCCCCGTGCCACGGATGTTGCACTCGCGCAGGTCAAGTGCGTCCGGGCGCCCCTGCTGCAGCAGGCTACCCACAAAATTGAGGAAGGCCAGCCATGACGGGCCACAGGCAGGATACGAGGAGTGCAGCCGCAGCCGCTCCAGGCAGGGGTGCACGGCCGCAGCCTGGATGCTCGGGCAGAACAAAACGCAGCAGTTGTAGAAGCTCAGGCGGCGCAGGCGTGGGAAGCAAGCCAGGCTGCCCAGGGCCCGGGCGTCAAGCGAGCCACCAATACATGGCAGTCCGTTGTAGGAATGCCCATCATACAACCCATGGCGCAGCTCCTCAAAGGAACCCGGATACCACCCAAGGCGCAGCTCCTCAAGGGCGGTGAGCACGCTCACGTCCTCGGGCAGGTGCTCAAAGCCGCCATAGGACAGGTCGAGGTGCTTAAGGCGCCTCATGACCACGATGCCTGCCGGGAAGACCAGCAGGCCGGGGGACCTCACCAGCTCCAGGCCAGTCAGGGCTGTCAGCGCGTCCATGCCCGGCAGCGCAACCTCGCCATTGGCCGCAAATGAGCACTTGTCAACCCTCAAGCTTCTAAGTGACGGCAGGCGCGCCCAGCCGGGCGCGCAGCGCAGGCCATGAAAGCCAGACAGCCTTAAAGAGGTCAGCTGCGCCAGGCGCGACAGGCAGGCAGGCAGCGGGGCGTCCATGCGGATAAGCTGCAGCTCGAGGGTCAGCGCACGCAGCCGCGAGAGGCCGGCCAGGCCCGCCACCAGGCGCGATATGCGCGCAGGGGGGGATATGTCAAGATTGTCGACACCCCCACACCGTACCGCCACTTCAAGCCCCTCCAGTGTGCGCGCTCCAGCCAGGTCTCGCCCAAATGTATCGGGCAGCAGGTCCTTTCGGCTGTCGAGCATGATGTCCAGCTTCAGACGCAGCAGACACGGGCAACGGCCAATGGCGCGAGCGGACCCGGCTAGTAAATACGCGGTGTCCGCTGGAGAAGTGCACCGGGGAGCACGCTCCAGTTTTGCCACGCTGAGAGACTCCAGTGCAGGCAGGCTCATCAGCAGGATCGACAGCCGCTCAGCGTCCCTGTCGACCGCCTCCAGGCCGGACAAGTGCTTCACGGCGGCGCCTTGCACCCGGAGCCAGCGCCAGGCGCACGCTCCCGAGTGCGTGCCTGCCGCAGCCAAGGCCGCGAGCACAGCGCCTCAGCGCCTGACGTGCTGAACATGCGCTTGGGAGTCAAAGTAGCAGCACGAGCAGCGTTCTGAAGGAAAGCGACGCAGCCTTTGCATCACTGCCAAACTGCACCACTACCACACTGAGGCCTGTCAACAGCACAATCGGAGGAGGCCGCGCACTGAGCCGTCCCAGCGCACGCCACAGGCTTGCAGCGATGTACTGGGTCAGCGCGGTGCAGAACGGCTCCTTGAGCGTATCCCGAAACCGCCTGCTGGCACAGTTCAGGCCTGATGCACGGCTCTCGCAGGTTGTTGACTCCTCGGACACCACGCAGCGCGCACCTGCAGACTGTCTGCAGCGTGAAGCACTGTGTGGGATGCATCTTGGTAATATGGCCCGCGCACGCCTGCAGGGCCTGCGCAGGCCGAGCAGGGCACGTCAGCAGCGCGGCAAGCGCAGGGCGGCTTGATCGTGGCCAGCGCAAAGAACTTCAGCACACACCTCTGCTGGAAGCTCGTCGAGCCGCACTGCCGGTGATCGGGAGGTCATGCTGGCGGTGCAGTTGAGCGCGAGCGCAAGCGCTGCGTTGTTTACAAGGGCTTCAAGTGGCCTCTCTGTGCTGCATCAGTTGCACGGAAAGCTACACGCTGCCTGTACGTCTGGAGGTAGCATGGCACAGCTCTGTTGCTGATGGTAGTGCATCGGCTCTGGCGAAGGATACAGTGTCGATGGGTTTTAGGTGCTAAGGCCCACGAAGGCTGTGCGCACGTGCACCCTTATGAATTCATATCTGAAGGGCGAGCTGGCTGTGCTCTGAAGCTCAAGCTCTTGAGTGCTGGCAGTGACAAACTGCCCATCAGCCAGTTCCCTGTTGTGAGCCTGTCTTGCACGCGCAACCTGGGCCGTGCAGGTGTGGTCCCAGTACCGAAGGCGAGGCCGTGCGGCCGCCCACTGAGGCTGTGCTGCCGCGCCTGCTTGGAGCGCCCGCACCGAGCAGGATGCTTTGAGCTGGGCGGCAACAGCGTACGCGCTTGCCGAACTCGGGCGCCTGATTGAGGGCCTGCTGCGGCCGCTCGAGGCGCGCGTGTCAGGCTGCAACAGCTCAGCCAGGCTGCGGAGCGTAGCCTGAGACGCTGCATGCCTGCGAAAGGAGGGTGCCAGAGTGCGCCCTGAGCCAACTGCACGGCACGCAGAGTCGCTGAACGCACCGCTTATCCCGCATGCGCGGCAGGTGCCAGCGCTGCACCGAGGCCGAGCTCTCTGGGCCCGCCAGCGAGCGCCGCGGGGCCGCCGCCCTGATGGGTCTGTAGAAAACTGCTCGGGCTGCCGCAGGCAACTTTTCCGCGCGCCTGAGCGGCCTCGCGCTGACCGCGGTCGGGACTGTCTGCACCTTGAGGGCCTTACGCAGCGCTCGGGCGCTGCGCACCTGGCCGACGCTCGACTGCCGCAGGTCTTCATCTAGCTCGCGCTGATGGAGGTTCAAACCTGCACGGCCCGCCCTGCCGCACTGTATTGAGCGGGGCGCGCACCCGGCCCTGCGCCAGGACGCGCGCCCGCCGCGGCCGCAAGCCGCTGCGGTGACGGGGTGCAGCCATGGGATGTGCACGGACCTGCACATGAGTGACCTGCTGCTGCTGCGGGGGCTCGCGAGCGTTCTTGCTGGCATTGGACAGCGTCGACGGCGGCGTCGACGGCGAGGCATGGGTGAGCGTGAGCGTGCCGCAGCGCGTCTGCAGCCTGAGCATGCGAGGCTCCCATGCGGGCGCCCTCTGCTCGCCCGAGCGCTCACCGGTGCAGAGCTTGTGCGGGCAGCCCGCCACGCTCGTTGTAAATCGGCCCTGGCCGGGCAGTCCCAGCAGGGCACGCCGGGGCAGCGAGCGGCTGTGCGCGCGTCTGCGAAGGCCGGCGCATGGACCCATGAGCTCGACCCTGGGTCATTACAGAGCCTGCGGTGTATGCGTGAGAGGCTGACACATGCAAGGGCTTGCTGGAGTGCCACATGTGAGCGTGGCGCTTGCCACCGGCAGGGGCCCGGCGCCAGCGAACAAGCTGGCCAGACGGCACCCCCACATGCTGAACAACCGCGTCGAGCCGCTGCGCTGGGCAAAGGGCGCGGCTTGCATGCCTTGTTTGCAGGCCGCCCGAGACATCGGCGCTGGGGTGGGCACGCGCACAGCAGTCTGCTGCGGGCTCCGCGCACGCGCTCGGTGCAGCTGATAACGACAGCGCGCCGCGCAGACAGGTCTGCGCTGTTGCCGGAGTCAGTGTGGTGCGCCGAAGAGAGGCGCGCCCGTGCAGGCTCTGCGCCATGACCAGGGGCTCATGGCGGGCACACCGCAGGTGCACTGCAGAGTGCCATTCTCGGCGCGCGAGCACCTTTAAGGCTGTGAACAGGGTGCATGTTGGTGCATGCCTGCCTGGTCGGCTTGAGCAGCTCGTCTGGGCCTCTTGAGCCGGCGAGTGGGCACCCGCCGCTCATGTCGGAGACCATGCCAGGCTTACCTGAGGCCTGACTCAATCGTTGCTTGTCATGCCATGCGCCACACAAGCTCCTGAGAGACCGCTCCTCTTTGTGGCGCAGCGGCCGCGCACGCATACAGCCTCCGCGAGCCGCTAACAGCAGAACCTCTTGCTCGGCACGGCTGTTGATTGGCAACAGGGACAACAGATCTTATGCACGTGAAGTGTGCGTGGATTTCGGTGCATGCACGGAATGCTCGACTCCTGAGAGAGGCGTGGCCAGGCACGAGGCATTGGCAGCGCAGCAAGCGCGGGCCCTTTACACACACTGCAAGCGCCCAGACCCAGCACACCCTTCACCCAGCGCATGCAGCCTACTCGCTGTCGTAGCAGTGCTCATAGAGCCAACTTCTCCTTTGGTACACCCACAGCCTGCAGGGCGGCGCAGAAGGCGAGGCGGTCTTGCTCCGCCTGGTTGTGGCAGGGGACCACGTCAAGGACGTCCAGGCGCCCCTGCTGCAGCAGGCTACCCACACAGCTGAGGAAGGCCGGCCACGATGGGCCACCAGCGGGATACGAGGAGCACAGCCGCAGCTGCTCAAGGCAGGGGTGCATGGCCGCAGCCTCGATGCTTGGGCAGAACAAAATGCAGCAGTTTCTAAAGCTCAGGCGGCGCAGGCGTGGGAAGCCAGCCAGGCTGCCCAAGGCGCGGGCGTCGAGGGGCGCCCCAGGCATAGCTATGACTGCATTCCAGCGATCGGCATACCGCCCAAGACGCAGCTCCTCAAGGGCGGTGAGCACGCTCACGCCCTCGGGCAGGTGCTCAAAGCCGCCATGGGACAGGTCGAGGTGCTTCAAGCGGCTCATGGCCAGGATGCCTGGGGGAAAGACCGGCGGGTTGTGGTCCGCCAGGCTGAGGCCGGTCAGAGCGCCCAGCGCGGCTATGCCCGGCAGCGCGTCCTCGCCGTCAACCGTAAACACGCAATCATCAAATTCGAGACACTTGAGCGCCGGCAGGCGCGCCCAGCCGGTCTCGCAGCGCAGGCCTCGGAAGCCAGACAGCTTCAAAGAGGTCAGCTGCGCCAGGCGCGACAGGCAGGCAGGCAGCGGGGCATCCATGCGGATGTACTCAAACTGTAGGGTCAGCGCGCGCAGCCGCGACAGGCCGGCCAGGCCGGCCACCAGGTGCGAAACGCGCGCAGGGGGCGGCATGTCGAGATTGTCAACCCCGCCACACCGTATCCACAGCTTGAGCCCCTCCAGTGTGCGGGCTCCTGCCAGGTCTCCCCCAAATGAATCGGGCATCGGATTGGTTCCGCTGTCAAGCCTAATGTACAATGTCAGGTGCAGCAGGCACATGCAGCGGCCTATGGCGCGCGCGGCCCCGGCCAGGAAGTCCCAGGCAGGCGTCTGCTGGAGAAGTGCACGAGGCATCAGCGTACATCTTGACCACGCCGAGCGACTCAAGGGCAGGTAGGCTCTTCAGCAGGAGCGACAGCCGCTCAGCGTCCCTGTCGACCGCCTCGAGGCCGGACATGTGCTTCACGGCGGCGCCTTGCACCCGGAGCCAGCGCAGGGCGCACGCTCCCGAGTGCGTGCCTGCGGCAGTTGCGAGCACAGCGCCTGCCTTAGTGCCTGACGTGCTGACCATGCGCTTGGGAGTCAAAGTGGCAGCACGAGCAGCGTTCTTCAGGGAAAGCTGCGCGGCTCTTTTACCACTGCCAGACTGCACCACAAGAGCACTGCCGGAGGAGGCCGCGCACTGAGCCGTCCCAGCGCCCGCCACAAACTCATGGTGCTGTAGCAGTTCAGCGTGGTGCAGAACGGCTCATTGAGAGCGTCCCGAAACCGCCTGCGGGCACGACTCAGGCCCAATGCAGTGCTGTCGCAGGCTCTTGAACGCTCGGACGCCGTGCAGCGCGCACCTGCAGACTGTCTGCAGCCTGAAACACTTTGTCGAGTGCATTTTCATAAGGTGGCCCGCACACACCTGCAGAACCTGCGCAGGCCGAGCAGGGCCTGTCGGCAGCGCGGCAGGCACAGGGCGGCTTCATCCTGGGCAGCGCAAACACTACAGCACACACACCTCTGCAGGAAGCTCGTCGAGCCGCACTGTCTGTGCCCGGGAGGTCATGCTGGCGGTGCACTTGAGGACGAGCGCAAGCGCCGTGGTTTGGAAGGGGCTTCAAGTTGCCTTTTCTGCAACAGTTGCACAGAGAGCTGTGCGCTGCCTGTATGTCTGGGGTAGCTTGGCGCAGCGCTGTCGGTAAAGGTGGTGCGTCGGATGGAGGCTGCTCTGACGCACTTTCATCTCGCCTTGGACTCGCTGCTAGAGAGGGCCCGTTTTCCTGGTCAAATCACACAGTACTCCCTGGAAGTACGAGCTGGATGCGCTCTCAAGCTCACAAGTTAGAAAGTGGCTGACGTGACAATGTGCCGTCCTGCCAACACGCTGCGACGGGCTCGTCTTGCCTGCGAAACTTGGGCAACATGCAGATGTGGTCCCTGTACCATAGGCGAGGCTGTGCGCCCGCCCGCTGAGGCTGTGCTGCCGCGCCCGCTGGAGCACTTCCGAGCGCCCCGTACTCAGCAGGATGCTTTGAGCTGGGCGTTGACAACGTACGCGCTGGCCGGTCTTGGGCGCCTGGACGAGGTCCTGCAGCGGCGCATCAAGGCCGCGCTCGAGCCGTGCGTGGCGGGCGGCAACAGCTCAGTCACGTTTCAGAGCGTAGCGCTCTGGCCCTGAGCCATGTGCACGACTCGCAGAGTTGCTGAGCGCGGCCCTTGCTGGCACGCGCGGCAGGTGCCAGCACTGCGCCAGGGCTTCATCTCTGGGTCCGCCAGCGAGCGCGGCGGCGCTGTTACCTTCGCGGGCCTCTGCGCGGCCTCGCCCTGACAGCGGTCGGACTGTCTGCGCCACGGGCGCCTTCCGCCGCGGTTGGGCGCAGCGCATCTGGCTGGCGCCAGGCTGCTTGCCGCAGGGCTTTACCTGGCTTGCGCTGCTGGAGGCCAGAGCTGGACGGCCTGCCCTGCCGCCCTGCGTGTGTGTGGGGCGCACACCCGGCCCTGCGCCAGGACGCGCGCCCGTCGCGGCCGCAAGCCGCTGCGTCGACGGCGTGGAGCCGTCGGACATGCATGGACCTGCGCACGCACGACCTGCCGCTGCTACGGGGACTCGCGAGCCGTCCCGCCCTGGCTGTGGAGTGCATTGACGGCGACGCAAGGGTGAGCGTGAGCGTGCCGCAGTGCGTCCGCAGCCAGTACATGCGAGGCCCCAGGCGGGCGCCCCATGCTCGGCCGAGCGCTTGGCACTGCAGAGCCTGTTCCGGCAGCCCGCTCTGCTAGCCGCGGCAAACAGCGTCAGAACTCTCACCAGGGTTGATCGAGGGCGCGGGCGCGGGCGCGGGCGTGGGCAGCCTGCGCGCGGCGAGTGGTGGGTGCTGCGGCCGGTGTGCTTTCGGGATGTTTAACTCGCCATACATGCGGGGCGCCCTGCAGGGCCTAGCCGGGCGCGGGTGTCCGCAGCAGTGCACGCCGAAGCGGCTTGCGGCGGTGCATGCACACTCGCAAACCGTTGCATGGCGCAACAGGCCCGACCCTGGGTCGGATAGAGCCTTGGTTGCATGTGAGAGGCCGATGGGGCATGTTTGCGGAGCGCCCGACACGGCGGCGCTGGGGTGTGTACGCGCACATCAGTCTGCTGTGTGGTGCGCGCGCGCGCGCCCGGTGCAGCTGACGAAGGCATGCAGTGCATCGCGCAGACAGGTCTGCGCTGTTGCCCAAGTCAAGAGTAGTGCGCCGAACAGAGGCGGACGTCCGTGCAGGCTCTGCGCCGGGCTCATGGCGGGCGGATTGCATACGCACTGCAGCATGCCGTTGCTCGGCGCGCGAGCACCTTCGGGGCTGTGAGTGGGTGCATGTTGGTATTACCCTTGGTGCCTGAATGTCAAGCTCCCGGCTTTATCGATGAACCAGTGTAACGTAGTGTAATGTTCCATCGTGCCCGCATCAAAATGTTTGTATACAAACATGCATGTCTGTAGCAATAGCAGCGGCAGAGCGCCAGAGCACGCCCCGCAGGCGTCCCACTCGCACGCACACATTTTTCTTTTGTTCAACAATGCTGCTATACACAAGTGTCACATATGTCTATTCTGCTCTACGCAAGTACACGCATGTCTGTTCACTCTGTTTGGCCACACACAGCAGCATGCTTGGGAAACGCTCAAAATGCACGCTCTGCAGGTCGATGCCTCCCAAAAGAGGGCCCGGGCACCAGCGCCCATGAGCCAGCACCGCAGCGCATCCAGCGCTTCTGGCCAAACCCTTGCAGGCGCCTGTGCGGCGCAGGGCTGCACAGGTCATCGCGCCAGAGCAGACACGCAATGTGAGGACATCCTGTTGGCGCGTTGACAGACTCGGGTGCGCATCGCACCCGCGGGAAGCGGCCGCGCGCACACTGCTCGTGCCGCAGAGCGTGCGCCTGCGCCGCGCAGGACGAGCCGCTGCACTCCGGCGCGCTGGCGCACACCGACGTGAGTCGGTACAAGTGCGAAAGAGGCGGCCACCAGCTCTACGCTGCACATCAGCCTGCACGCAGCAGCGCACGGGGCATGCGCGGCAGGCGGGCGCCGCGCGGCCGCGCCTGTCAGGCGCGCGCTTGCAGGCGCTGGCACGCGCCCTTGTGCCCCGCGCGCCAGGCCGCCTTGTGGCACGCCGGCGAGCAGAAGCGCGCGGTGTTGCAGCCGGAGCACAGCTGCGTCTGCAGGCCGGCCTCCGACGCGCCGGACAGGTTGCCGCACCTGCGCGCGCACGCCGCGCTGGCGAGTCAGGGCCTCGATGTGCGCGCGAGCGGGCGATGCGGCCGGCAGGAGCAGGTGCGCACCCCGACCACCAGCAGCCCACGGGGCGCAGCGCGGGCGTGGCCAGGCGCAGGTCGTCCAGGGTGGCCTGCGACGGGCCCTCCGCCGCGAGGCCCGGCGCGACCTCGGCCTCTAAGCGCGCGATGGCGGCCGCCATGGCGGCCAGCCGGCGCTGTGAAGCAGTGCTGCTTGGCTCTGACAGCGCTGGCTCGCCCAGCTGCAGGGCGGCCTGCCGCCGCGCCCGCACAGCGTCAGCAGGACAGCGCCTGCCTGCAGAGGTCGGCCCGGGTGCTGCGGGGCGCGCGCGCACCACCGCCGGCGAGTGCTCCCCAGCGGCGCGCAGCACGCCGTCCATGCAGCGCCGCGCGTGGGCCGCCGCGCGCTCGCGCTC
>JAABUZ0100005352.1_pt1 | contig 16912 bp, 18 predicted proteins | sample 5562091 | NCBI WGS metagenome assembly JAABUZ01 (sample SAMN12813069, study PRJNA571459) | rock metagenome | isolation source: Antarctica rocks | place: Antarctica: Victoria Land, Linnaeus Terrace sud | collected 2015-12-21
CAACTCGCAACGCGGCTACCCCGCTGCTGCTGCGTCGTTGACCAACGGCATACCCCCGCGTCGAAACCCACCCCGAACCGGGTTTTTCTACACCCTCAACGAGCCACTGTGGTCGTGTGTCACGCTGGTGCTGGTGGCGATGGGCTCCAGGACGTGCCGGCGCGCGTCATCGTGTTCAGCATCGTGTCCGACCCGGCGAGATCGGCGCCGAATACCCGCGCGTCGACGCGCCATAGAACGGGATTTTCTACACTCTCAACGGCGAAGTTCCATTGCGGGCCGTCGATGCGCGCTGACGGACGCGGGTGACGGTGGTCGCGGGCGCGCCGGGGGATCCCGGCGTACCCGACACCTGCAGCGCCCCGTTCGGCAGACGCGACGCGACTGACCCCGCTCAGTTCGGGCCCACGCGGTGGTAGTGGAAGACTGGCCCACCGTCCACGTTGACGCCGTAGCCGAGGGTGAGGACGGAGTCGGAGAACGCGCCCATGATCGTGCGCGGGCAGAGGTCGCGGCACGCCCCGACTGGTCCCACGGCGATGCTGTCGCGTATGATCGCGTACCCGTCGCGAAGGGTGTGGGCCTCTTGCGGGGACGTCGACGAGCGCCACACGGCACGGCGCCGCTGCGCGAGGACCGCGTTCCCGCGGCCGTCCAGCGCGACCGTGCCCGCGTAGACGAAGGTTATGTCGCCAATGGCGTCGGCGATCGACGGCGTCGGCGACGGGTGCCCATCGATCGCGTCGAGCGCGTACGTGCGCGGAATGAGAAGGCGCTGCCGCCTCGAAGTACTGTGCTGCGTCGAGCACGGACCGCCCATGCGTGTACCTGTCCCGGAATGCGCGGCGCGCGCGGTCCGTGATCCCGCGCGGGCCGACACCCGCGAGGGTCTCGCGCGCCCGCTCGAACAGGTGCGCGTGCACCCGCGCGCGCGCGCCGGGGTCGCGCTGCGCCGCGAGGGCGTGCCGCGTCAGCGCGTGCAGCGCGAACTGCCCGGGCTCGGGTTCCTCGACGAACGAAAAGCGCGCCAGCGGCCGGCAGCGCCCATCCGCCACGAACGCGCGCCCACCGCGCCTCCTGGCCGGACCGCGCGCGGAGCGGGAGCGGTGCTACGTGCCCCCGGTGGGCGGATCGGCGTCCCCGAGCGGCGCCAACGGCGTACGCTCCGCCCGGTACGCCGCGATCTGCCGCGCCAGCCGGGCCACGAGGTCGGGGGGGATCTCATCCTCCCGCAGGATGGCGGATGCCACCGCGCGCGCCACCAGCGTCTCGGGGGGCACGCGCGTGTACAGGACATACAGGTCGCGCGCGGGCCCGTGATGGAACGCATGAATCCGGTCGCTCAGCGCGGAGGGCGAGATCTGCCCCGCGCGCCACGCACGAAAGGACGCCTCCAGCCGCGCGAGTTCGGCCCCGAGCTCGCGGTCCCCTGCCACCCCGGCGAGTTCGCGGAGCGTACGTCGCTCGGCTCGCGTGAAGTCCTCGTGTTCCATGCGGCGGCCTCGCGCCAGAGGTTCGCTGCCGGCCTGCACCGCGCGTGGTCGATCGTGGTCCACCAGAGACGGACGCCGGGCCAGGAACGTCCCGGCGGACCGGCCAGCTTCAACGCCTCGTTAGACGTCGTCGAGCGGCGGAATCCGAAGGTCATCCTCATCCTTGCCGATGCGGCCGCTCGCCACATGCCGCTCGTACGCCTCGGCCATCCGTAGTCGGCGCAGCAAGGTCATAGGGCCGCTCTGGTGGATGTAACCGTCGTACATCACGACGGCGCTTCCGAAGTGCCGTTCCAAGGTGTTCAGGATTTCCTTCAGATCGGCGAGCGCACCAGTGACGTCCCGAACAACTGGCCCCGATGGTAACTCGATTCGCCTGCCGAGCGCCGTACCCAGATCCAGATGCGCGAGGCGTCGGTTTCTGATCGAACGCACGTCCGTAAGTTTATCGCGTGCCGCCTCGAGCCGCTGCTCAAGGTTCATGCGTAGCGACGCCTCAGCAGGGTCGTCGAGCAAGCCGACGAGCCGTTCTACGGTGAGGTTACTTCTCGGCTCCACTCCAGCCGGGTCCGTGAGACGCGCGAGCGAGATGATCGTGTCATGCACGAAGAGAGACTGCACGGCTGCGAAGAAGCTCGATGCGGACCGGTTGAGCATATCGACGCGTTCCTCCCCCGTGCTGAAGAGCGCCAGCCAGACCTGCCAGTTCGCGTGAGCCATAATCGCGTGCTCGCGGAGGGGCTCGTAGAGGCTTGCGAACTCCGCGAGGCGGTCTCGCTCAGGTTCCGGTTGATTCATCACGATGTTCGTAGACGTCTTGCTATCTAGCGGATGCGTGATTCTGCATGCACGCTGAACCGGGCGCCAGCTCGTTGTTGTCTAACGAGGCTGTAGGAAAAGCCTGGGACCACTCTGGCGTTAGGCGCACCGGAGCGCAAGATTGGCGGCGTCGCGTTGCTGCCGCTTTGCTGCCGTGCCACCCGCCCCTGAGCACCCCGCCCATGGCCCGTTACAAGCATATCGGCCGGAGCCCGCGCTTTCTGCCCGTCGATCTGGCCGAGCAGCTCCTCCCCGGCACGTCCGAGCACGCGGCGCACCACCTCCTGGCGCACGCGGTCGACCTGTCGCGCTTCGATGCGCGCTTCCGGAACGACGACACCGGCGCGCCCGCGTACCCGCCGGCGATGCTCCTCACCGTGGTCCTGTGCGCGTACGCGCACGGGATCGTGAGCAGTCGGGCCATCGAGCGGCTCTGCCGCGAGCACGTGACCTTCATCGCCCTGTGTGGCGACACCGCCCCACACTTCACCACCATCGCGCAGTTCGTGAGCACGCTCGGGGCCGAGATCGCCCACGTCTTCGCGGCGGTGCTCGCCATCTGCGATCAGCAGGGCCTGATCGGGCGCGAGATGTTCGCCATTGACGGCGTGAAGCTGCCGAGCAATGCGTCGAAGCAGCGCAGCGGCACGCGGGCGGACTTCGAACGCCAAGCCGCGAAGTGCGAGGCCGCCGCGGCCGCGATGCTCGCCCGGCACCGGGCCGAGGACGCGCGCCCGGTCGAGCCAGACGTGGCCGCGAAGGACACGGCGCGGCGCGAACGCCTGGAGCGCGATGCCACGGAGCTCCGTAGCTGGCTCGCGGCGCATCCCGAGGACCGGCGCGGCCCGTCGGGCGGCGTCCGCCAGAGTAACCGCACCGACCCGGACAGCGCGAAGCTGGCCACCGGCAAGGGCGTGATCCAGGGCTACACCGGCGTGGCCGCGGTCGATGCCAAGCACCAGATCATCGTCGACGCGCAGGCCCACGGCACCGGGGCCGAGCAGGAGCTGCTCGTGCCGGTCGTGACGGCCCTGCAGCCACTGCTCGCCCCCACCTCGGTGATCACCGCAGACGCGGGCTACCACAGCGAGGCGAACCTGCAGCAGCTGGCGGAGCAGCATGTGGAAGCGCTCATCGCCGACAACGACCTGCGCCGGCGCGACGAGCGCTTCGCCACGCAGGACCGGCATCGCACCGCGCCGCATCCGCTCCGCGCTCTGACGGGCGGCCGCCCAGAGCCCCGCGTCTTTCAGCCGGCGGACTTCACGTACGACGCGGACGCGCGCACGTGCGTGTGCCCGGCGGGCAAGGCGCTCTACCGCGCGGGGCGCGACGTCGTCACCCGGGGCTACGTTGCCGACCGCTTCCACGGCACCAAGCGCGACTGCGGCCCGTGTTTGCTTCGGGCGCAGTGCCTGCGCACCCCCGACCGCACGCCGACCCGCCAGGTCGCCTTCTTCCGCGGGAAGGCGCCCGGCACGCCGGAAACACATACCGCCCGGATGAAGCGGCGGCTCGACACGCCCGAGGGCCGGGCGCAGTACGGCCAACGCTTCGCGACCGTGGAGCCCGTCTTCGGCAACCTGCGTGCGAACAAGCGCCTCGACCGCTTCACGCTCCGGGGGCGGACGAAGGTCGATGCACAGTGGAAGCTCTACTGCCTCGTGCACAACATCGAGAAGCTCGCTCATCACGGGTACGCGGCGTAGACAGACCCGATGGGCACGACCACGGCGGCGTGCCTAACGTGTCTCGACCGCCTCGTGCCGCTATGTGCGCCACCCGCCCACGCGGCATCGGTGACTAACGACATAGCCGCCGGGTGGAATGCGCCGAGAATCGGGTTTTCCTACAGCCTCAACGCCACAGTTCACTTGCGGGCTGTGAGCGCGCGAGGGATACCGCCGACGAGGATCGTAGCGGCCGCGCTACCGGCGCCCCGCGTACCCGCCAAGTGCAACGCCTTGTATGGTGCGGTGCCGCTCCGCCGCGTCACGTACGTTAGGGCTGTTCCCGGAGTGCGGTAGGCCGTCAACGCATCGGTCCGCCCCGCGAGACCGCTAACGAGGAACGAGGTCGCCGTGCTCCCCCGCGTGCCAAGCTCGGACAGTCGCCAGGGCCGTCGCCTGCACCACCACGCTGGGGCGGCGAGCCCGCATCCGCAAGGCTGAGCGCCGCCGCACCCCACTCTCCCGCGCCCGAGGTCCCGATGAGCCCGCACTTCATCGGCGTCGACGTGTCCAAGGCCACGCTTGACGTGCACGTCCGCCCAACAGGCACCACGCTCCAGGTGCCCAACACCGCCGCCGGCGTCCGCAAGCTCGTCGCGCTCTGCGTGCGCCTCGCGCCCGAACGCATCGTCGCCGAGGCGACCGGGGGCCTCGAGCGCCCACTTGTCGACGCGCTACGCGCTGCGCAGCTGCCCATCGCGGTCGCCGGCCCGGATCGCGTGCGCCACTTCGCGAAGGCGCTCGGCGTCCGCGCCAAGACGGACCGCATCGACGCCGCCGTACTCGCGCACGACGCCGAGCGCGTGCGGCCCGACGTGCGGCCGGGCCCCACCGCGGACGCCCGCGCCCTGTCGGCCTTGCGTGCGCGCCGGCGCCAGCTCACGGCGATGGTCGCCGCCGAGAAGAACCGGCTCGCCGCCGCCGCCGTGGCGCTCCGGGCGGACCTCCGGCTGCACGTACACTGGCTGCAGCGGCGCATCGCGCGGCTGGACACGCAGATCGCGGCGGCCATCGCGGCCGACGCCGACCGCGCGGCTGAGGCGGCACGCCTGCAGACCGTGCCCGGCATTGGCTCCGTCGTCGCACACACGCTCGCGGCTGAGCTGCCGGAGCTGGGCCGGCTCGGACGTCGACAGGTCGCCGCGTGAGTCGGACTCGCGCCCTTCCCGCGCGACTCGGGTATCCTGCGCGGGACCCGCACGATCTGGGGCGGCCGCGCCGTCGTGCGCACCGTGCTGTACCTCGCCGCGATGTCCGGCGTCCGCTGCAATCCCACGCTCCGCACGTGCTACACGCGCCTGGTCGACGCCGGGAAGCCGAGGAAGGCCGCGCTCACCGCGGTCGCCCACAAGCTGCTCACCATCCTCAACACCATGGCCCGCTCGGGGACGAGTTGGGCACCGCCGTCGACGGTCCCGACTTGACAGCGGACCACAGTCGCTCGTTAGGCGGCGTCCGCGACACAGCCCGGCGTGCGCGCCCGTCGTGCCTGACGATGCCTGCCAGCGCGAGCGCGGAAGACGCCCGCTGGGGCGCACCGGTCGCATTCCGCTCACCGATGGGGGGCCCCACCACCGTGGGGCGCCTCGCCACACGCAACTCGCGTGAGCGTGACAGGCGCAGTCTGCCGCGTTCGCGGGAAGTCCCAGAAAGGGCTGGCGATCCCCCGCCACCCCGCGCCGTAGCGGCGCACGGTCAGGAGGACGCCGCTAAAGCCCGTCCCGAAGAGCACCTGCGCGCTGTCCGGACTGATCGCGACCCACTCCCCGCGGTCGAGCACCGGCCCCGCGGCGCCCGCGAGCGCACGGAGTGCGTACCGGTCAGCGCGCACGGTGCCGCCCCGGCGCGTGGCAACCCGGAAGCCACGCGGCGGCATCGTATAGATGGAGTCGCCACCCCACGCCCGAGCAGGCACCCACGACCCGAGGTGCACGGCGAAGCACGCGCCGACTGGCACGGCGCCAGCGCCGGAGTCGCCCGGCGTGGCAAGTCGGAGTGCGGACAGCAGGAGGATACCGAGATGCACGTGCTCACCTCACGTACGACAAGACCAGTGATGACGCCTAACGCCCATCCGACGGACCCGTCTATCCGCGCGACTGCAGCGGGTCCGGTCGCCACCGCGGCGGCCCGGACAGTCTATCACGCGTGCCGCGGCCGGGCGCGCGCGTGCACGCGCCGCGGGTGTGGACCGCGCCCGCCGGCACGCCGACGCGCCCGAATGCGCCGCCCGATCCCAGACCTGTCTAACGCGCGGCCTTCGGACCGGCTCCGGGCCGCGCGACGGGGCCGCCACGGACACCGGCGGGCACTCCGAGCGGCAGGTCGGCGGGGCTTAGAAGTCGCTGCTCGACCCGCCCCCGTCGAACCCACCCTCGCCTCCGAATCCGGCGTCGCTGCCACCGCTGTCATGGGTGCTCGGGTCGGGCGTGCTGTCTAGCATGCTCGCGCTGTGGTCCGGGCCGCCAAAAAACGGGTTGGGCGTGTGGTTGAACAGCGCGCCGAAGGGGCGCACGGCCGGGTCGGACGTCCCGCTCGCGTCGTCCCGGTCCGGGGCCGACGTGTTCGGCCGTGGGGGCTTCGCGGCGAACCGGCGCCCGCACCGCGGACAACGGAGGACGAAGCTGCCCGGCTTCGTGGCGCGGAGCGCGACGTGGCAGCCCGTACAGGGGAAGACCCAACAGTGACACTGTTGGCGAATTCGGTTGTCGCGAGACGAAATGGGGCCGGGCGTAGGGAGAATCGAGAGCTGCTCCCTTCCAACCGCGGTGCCGCACGAGAATTCGCCAACAGTGTCAACAGTGACATTGGTGCCGAATGCGTCGGAAGTGCCCCAGTCGGGGCCTCCAGCGCATCCTGCTTGCCTGGGGATCGCCGCCAGATTCAGCGTTCGTGGGGCCCGGGTCGAATTCGGCACCAATGTCACTGTTGGGTCTTCCCCAGCAACTGGCGGACCTCGCGCGCATCCAGGCCAGCCAGCGGCACCTGCTCGGGCTCATCAACGAGGTGCTCAACTACGCCAAGCTGGGAGCCGGGACGGTGCAGTACACCCTCGCGGACGTGGTCGTGCGCGACGCGTTCGCCGCGGCCGACGGGCTGATCGCGCCGCAGGCCCGCGCCAAGGGGCTGACGCTCACGTTCGGCGCGTGCGCCCCGGACGTGGCGGTGCGGGCCGACCCGGAGAAGCTGCGCCAGGTGCTCGCCAACCTGCTCTCCAACGCGGTCAAGTTCACGGCCCGCGGGGGCCGCCTCGGGGTGACGTGCGCGCCGGCCGGGGCGCGCGTGCACCTCGCAGTGTGGGACACCGGGCTGGGCATCGCAGCCGACAAGGTGGGCGTGATCTTCGAGCCGTTCGTGCAGGTCGGCGCCGCGCTGACACGCACGGCCGAGGGAACGGGCCTCGGCCTGGCCATCAGCCGCGACCTCGCGCGGGGCATGGGCGGGGACCTCATCGTGGAGAGCACGCCCGGGGCGGGCAGCACGTTCACGCTCACCCTACCCGCGGCCTAACGGGTCCGGGGGTGCCGGGTCCGGGGGGTGCCGGGACCGCGGCCGTCCGCCTCCTCTGGTGCCTCAACTGGGGTCGTTTTTCGTGCCTCCCCCGGCGGTGTGCCACCGTCACAGTGTTCGAGCGGCGCGGCATCTCGATCGCCACGCTCGAAATCATCGTCTCTTGCCAGCGGACCGGGACGGCGCGTGAGACAGCGGCGAGATGGGGGCCGGTCACACAGCCGCTGGGCGACTCGGCATACGGTCGATCCCGCTACAACCACTCGCGAACTGCTGTAGCCTCCAGGATCTCGGGCATCCGAAAGCTGCCGCCGATCTCCCCCAGCTCGGAGCGGCTCACGAGGACGTCGCGTCCGGGCGCGAGCGTGTCGAGCGCGAGCAGCATGGCACCCGCGCAGGTGTTCACCACGAGCGCCAACTCGGCGCCCGTGAGCAGCCGAAGTCGCTGCTGGAGCGCGAGGTCGCGGTTGCCGCGTCCCGGCAAGGCGGCGTCCCACTCGAGGTCGGTGTAGCCCGCCAGCGCACGCACGTCGAGGACGCGAGCGGCTTGCCCCCGGCCTCGATCGTCTCAGGAGCGGTGCCGCACATCGGGCGTGTGGCCATCAGTGCAGGCGGACGCGAGGCGGGAACACGAGGGACGGAGCACGGAGGGATACAGGAATCGAACCTGCGCGCAAGACGCAGTCCCGCACCACGGTTTTGAAGACCGCGCGCCACACCAGTGACTCCATCCCTCCCGATGGCCGGGCAGACAGGTGCAACAACCCTACCGATGGCGGGGGCACGGCGAGTCGGGCCGCGCTGGCGAATCGCGTCGGCGAACGGTCTCATGCCAGCCGCAGCCGCGCGCGGGCCTCCTCCACGGCCGCGAAGAGCTGGTCGAACGAGTCCACCACGAAGAGTACGTCCTGCAGGCGATCGATTTCGTACGGCTGCGCGAACACCGCGTCGAGCGAGAACGGGCGCCGCTCGCAGTTCGGGCCGAGCGCGTTGGCGGCGTCCCCGTGCGACGAGATCAGCCCGCTGCCGTAGACGCGCACCCGTCCGGTCTCGCGCACCAGCCCGAACTCCACCGTGAACCAGAACAGCCGCGCCATCGCCTCCACCTGCGCATTGGTCTCGGCGGCCGCGGCAACCGCGCCGAAGCGTTGCAGGAAGTCGGCGAACACCGGGTCGGCGTGCAGCGGGACGTGGCCGAAGACGTCGTGGAAGATGTCCGGCTCGGGGAGATAGTCGAGCTGCTCGCGCGGCCGCACGATGATGGTCGTCGGGAAGCGGCGTGCGGCGAGGCAGGCGAAGAACTGTTGCGTGGGAATGAACCCCGCGACGGGGATTGCGGACCAGCCCGTGCGCGCGGCGAGGCGGGCGTTGACGTCGGCGAGGTCCGGCACGCGATCCGGGTGCAGCCCGATCGCCGCGGCGCCGCTCAGGAACACGCGGCTCCCGGTCTCGCGGAGCGCGGCCATGCGGCGCGCGTACAGGATGGCCCACACCGCGTGCTGTTCGGCCGTGTAGGCCTTCCAGTGCTGAGCGACGGACGGCAGCTCGGCGGGAAGGGCGATCGGGGCATCGGCGACGTTCGTCATGCGAGGTGCGACAGGGGAACACAAAAAAGGCGGTCCGTGGGAATCCACGGACCGCCTGCAGGAGCGATGGTGCGCGTAGCTAGTCGCGCACGCGCCGCCCGAGGCCCGTCGAGCGGGTCGCGGGATACCCGTAATACCGGCGGGAGGCGGCCGAGAGCGTACGCATCGTGCCGAGAGATACCGCGCCTGGCCTCGCCCCGTCAAGCCGCGGGGCTGGCCAGCGGGTTGCACGGCTGGTCCGCGGTGCTCCGGGAGGCAGCCTGGGGTGGGCCGGCCGGCGCAGCGGTCGGCTTCGCACGCCCGCGGAGTCGCACGCCGTCGGGTATCGGCCGCCTTCATCTTAGGACGACAGGAGCCTTTTCATGAGCGATCCCTGGTCGCTGGCCGGGCGCACGGCCGTGGTGACGGGCGGGACGCAGGGGATCGGCCGGGCGATCGCCGAGGAATTCGTGCGCCTCGGGGCCGAGGTGCTGATCGTGGCTCGGAGCGCAGCCGACATCGAGGCGTTCACGACGGCGCACCAGGGCCGCGGGGGCACGGTCCTGGGGGTCGCGGCGGACGTCGCCACCGAGGAGGGCCGCATGGCGGTCGAGCAACGGTGCCGCGAGTTGTGGGGGCACCTCGACGTCCTCGTGAACAACGTGGGGTCCAACGTGCGCAAGGGGACGCTCGACTACACGATCGACGACCTGCGGCACGTGATGGCCGTCAACGTGGAGTCGGCGTTCGGGCTGTGCCAGCGCTGCTATCCGCTGCTGCAGCGCTCGGCGGCGGGGGAGGCCGGCTGCATCGTCAACCTGTCCTCGGTGGCCAGCCACACGGTGGTGCGGTTGACCACGGCCGCCTACGCCATGTCCAAGGCCGCGATGGATCAGCTCACGAACTACCTGGCCGTGGAGTGGGGCAGCGAGGGGATCCGCGTGAATGCCGTGCATCCGTGGTACATCCGTACGCCCCTGGCCGCGGCGGTGCTGGAGGACGCAGCCAAGCGGGACCGGATCGTCGGGGCCACCCCGCTGGGCCGCGTGGGGGAACCGGAGGAGGTCGCGCGCGTGGTCGCGTTCCTGGCGATGCCGGCCGCCTCCTACGTGAGCGGCGTGCACCTCGACGTGGACGGCGCGTTCCGTATCGTGGGCGTCCGGTGAGCGCGCGCACGCCGCGGACCGCGAATCCGGCGTGCCGCCGTCCTTCGATGGCCGGAGCGTTCCTCGCCCTCGCAGCGCCGCCGGCCTCGCGCGCGGGCAACTGGATCTCCCCGCTGACCCTCGGCGCGATCGTCGTGCTGATCTTCGCGCTCGGGGCGTACTTCCGTCGACGGCGCCGACGCGATCGAGCGGATCGAGTGCGCGAGGGCGTTGTCAGGTAAACGTGTGGCTGAGCGGCCTGAGCCGTTTGCGTACCGCGTTGTACCACGGTGCGCCCGACAGGGCGGCAGCCGTGCGCTCACGCCAGCCCGCGTACCGGGCGTGCCGAACGGCTCGATATTCTGCCACCGTGAGGAGGTAGCGTCGCGGGTGGACGTAGTTGCAGCATCGGCGGAACGCGACGAGGAACCGCTGGGCGGACGGCAGGGACCTGAACCGGCGCTGAACCGGCGCATCTGGCGCTCCCGCAGCCGCGTGGGCTGGTGGGATGGCTCGACCCGATGGTGCAGCCGGGCCGCGGCGCGCACGCGCACGCGGCCTACACAGCGATCCGGTGCTGCGGCATCACTACTGTGCGGCTCGCAGCAGCGATGTTGGGTCGTCCCCTACAAGCGCCTCGACACGCCCGATGGCGCGCTCATGCTCGCGACCTACGCCGTCACGTTGGGGCTGGCCGCGGCCGGCGGCGCGCCGACGAGCAGCGTTTCCTTCCGCTCGCGACGGCGGCAACGGTAGGCTACGACGTGTTCACCAACATCAGCCTTGCGCGCGGGAATGGGCGGGCAACAAGCGGCTGTGCCAGGATTGCCAGCTCGCCTCGCTCGCGCTCGTCGTGCCCGAGGCGGTCGCGGTAGCGCGCCGCGTTCTCGGCGCCACGGCGAGCTCTGTGCGTGACGTCGCCCCGCGAGCTTCCGCATCGCTGCGGTCCTTTCCCACACTCGACCATACGCCCACATGCGCGACACAGACGACTCCCGGCCGGCGCTCGGTGACGCCGCACTCAAGGGTGCCCTCGCCGCGATCGCCGGTGGGCTGCTGATGAAGGTGGTCTGGGAACTCGGCACCCGCGTGCTCGGCCCACAGTCCGAGTTCTCCTCGCCGACCCGGGGCGTCGTGGACGCGCTCGCCGCGAAGGCGGGCACGAGCCTGTCCGACTCGCAACGCACCGCCGCATCGGCCGCGCTCTACACCGGCGCGATGGCGACGTGGGGCGCCGTCTACGGCGCCGTCCAGAGCCGGCTGCATCCGCCGATGCTCGTCCACGGCCTGCTGTTAGGCGGCCTCGTGTACGCGGCGAATTTCACGCCGGCGGGCGCGCTGCCGAAGGCCGGCATCGTCCCGGCATTTGGCGACCAGTCGCAACGGCAGCGCGAGCTGTCGCTCGCCGCGCACGCGGCGTTCGGCCTCGCGACGGCCGCTGCATACGAAGCGCTGGCCTGACCGCCGGGCGTCGTTCCCGGCCGGGTCTCGCGGGACCGCACGCGCCTGAAACCCGTTCTCTCCCCGATCGCGGCCGCCGCGTGGGTTCCGGGGCCTGGGTACTCAGATGTGGGTCCGGGCGGGGTCTCGTTTTGACGGCGGTTCGGCGCGAGGCCAAACTTTCTCGACGACGAGAGGAGGCCAGCGATGCGAAAGAGCACGTGCACGCCGGAGCAGATACGCCAAGCGCTCCGGCAGGCGGAAGGAGGAACAGCCGTCGGCGACATCTGCCGGAAGCTCGGCGTGGCCGAGGCGACGTTCTCCCGCTGGGAAAAGCAGTACACGGGGCTCGACGTCCGTGAGCGGCGCGAGTCGAAGCAGCTGCGCGACGAAAACCGGCGGCTGAAGGCGGCCGTCGCCGACCTCACGCTCGATAAGCGCATCCGGCCGGACGCCCTCGCGAAACAATGGTGAGCCCAGCGCTGCGCGGTCGTGAGCTGGGCGCAGGAGGCCTACCGCGTGAGCGAGCGCCGGATGCCCCGTCCACGGGCGTGCCGCGCACTGCGCGTGCACCGGGCCGTGGTGCGCTACCGCTCGGTCACGCCGGACGACGCGCCCGTGCGCCGCCGGCTGCACGAGCTGGCGCGCGACCGGCCGCTCGCGGAGCGAGAACAGGTCGGCGAACTCGGCATCGGGGTACATCGGCCCGAGCAGCTCGGCGAGCTGCAGGCGGAGGGTGCCCTTCGGGAAGGCGGCGCGTGCGACGCGGTGCGTCTGCTCGGGCACCGGGTAGTCCGCATGCGGTTGGAGCGACATCGAGAGCTCCGGGCGTGGCGTGTGACCAGGTGGGAGCCGGCCGGTGCCACGAGAGCCATGCCGCCCCGGGGACCCGGGTGGATGCGCCACCAGTGTCAGCCTTCCACGTAACGGCAGATCGCGACCCGCGCCTCGGCGTGTGACGCGAGGCGGCGGCCCGCTGCAGCGCCGCTCGCACGACGTCGTTCATGCGTCCGCCTGCCGCGTGTTGGTGGAGGGCTCGTACGCGCCCGACGGCGATCCGGCCGGCGGCCCGGACGCCCCTTGCGTGGCCATCTGTTCCATCTGGCTCATCAGTGCGGCCATGTTCGCTCGCACGATGAACGTGAGGAGACCCCGTGCCGAGTCGGGCGCGACCGTGCGCTCGGCCGGGGGAATGCGGGCGAGCAGCGTGGGGCTTCCACCCGCACCGCCACCGCGGGGTGCCTCGCCGCGGTGCGCTTCGCCGAGGCGCGCGCGCGCGAGGCGCGTCAGGTAGGCCGGCGCGTCGTCGGGGATCTGCCCGACGTCGTCGCGGCCGACGATCAGCGGGCGCACGTTCGCCGCGCCCGGCAGTGCGCCGTACATCGCGCGCACCTTGTCGGCGTACCGCGGGTCGGTGCCGACGAAGTAGACCGGGCCCGCCGCGAGGTACCGGCCCACTTCGGCCACCACGTCCGGGGCGAGGGCGACCGCAATCCACGGCTTGCCCGCCCGCTCGGCGGCGCGCCGCACAGCGGCCCCGTGGAACGGCGTCGTCACGAGCAGGTCCGCACGCCGAATGGCCAGCGCGGTCTCGGGCGTGTCGAGCGCGTCCACCTCGACGTCCGTGGTCTCGAGGCCGAAGTCCGCCCGCAACTGGCGGCACAGCGATTCGAGCTGGTCGGCGTTGCATTCGACGCAGAGCGCCCGCAGCCGGAGCGTCTCCAAGCAGCGGCGCACGCGCTCGGGCATCTCCGGCGCGGGCACGCCGAGGGCGAGGCCGGCGACCAGGAAATCGACCAGCCGCTCCGAGAGCTTGGGCAGCATTGCGCCGTCCGCCCCCGGTGGCGGGGCGACGTAGATCCCCGAGCGCGGGCGAAGCTCGACGAGCCCGTCCGCGGCCAACTCGCCGTACGCGGCGAGAACCGCGCGCTGGTGCACGCCGAACTCGCGCGCTAGGTCGCGCGCGCTCGGCAGGCGGTCGCCGGGCGTGAGAAGGCCGAGGTGTATCCCGCCCACGACGCGTCGGCGGAGAACCGCGACGAGTTCACTGCGCTGCCCGGCTGCCATGCCGCCAGCTGGGGCGAGGAGTGTGCCACCTGGACGCTGGCAGCAGTTCCGCTAATTACCGGAATCTGCTCCACATGCGTGAGAGCAGTTTGGCGCACGATGTGCAGCGGAGGCGTCCATCACCGGAGCGCCCGACGACGGCCGACGCGAGAAGCCGCGAGACAGCTGGGGCGCGCACTACGGAGGCTGGCATGCATACGAGTCGAGCGTTTGGCGCCGGCGTCGCAGGTGGCGCCGTCATGAGTCTCATCATGTGGATGGGGCGCACGGTCATGGGGCTGCCCATGAACCTGGAGATGATGGAAGGCACGTTCCTCGTCCGGCCGCCCGGCCCGGTGGCGTGGATCGTGGGCTTCATCATGCACCTCGTCATTTCGGGCCTCATCGCGCTCCTGTACGCTTGGGCCTTCGAGCACGTGACCCACCGCGCGGGCTGGCTCGTGGGCGCCGGATTCGGCCTCGTGCACGCCGTGATCGCCGGCCTGTTCATGGGGATGGTGCCGGCGATGCACCCACTCATCCCGGGGGTGCTGCCCGCGCCGGGGGCGTTCCTCTCGAACATCCCGATGGGGCCGGTCGTCCTCTTCGTGCTGCACGCCATGTACGGCGCGGTAGTCGGGGCGGTGTACGGCCGCGTGGTACACCCGCAGGTGGCGCGACGAATGGCCACGGCGTGACGACCCCCCGGCATCGCAACGAGGGTCGAGCGGCACCTGCGCCCCGTCGGACGCAGTCGTTAAGCACGGGGCGACTTCCGTCCCGTGCCGCACACTCGGACACGGAGAGACTCTGATGAAGCGCTCGAACACGGCCAGCCACGTGACCTGCGCCCTCGCCGCCGCGGCGATCGCGTTCACCACCACCACCACGTCGGCGTCCGCCCAGGGCAACATGGGCGAGGGGCGCGGCGCGGGCCGAATGAACCAGGCCCAGGTCACGCGCATGATGCAGGGGTGGGACGCCTCGGCCCAGGAGGCCGCGCGCATGATGATGACGAAGTACGGCCCGCCGATGGAGATGACCGCGACGATGGCCGTCTGGGGCCCGGCCGGCCCGTGGAAGCGGACGATCATCTCCAAGGAAGCCGTCCAGCACAACTTCCCCATGCCGCACCACGACGTGATGCAGCAGTTCGTCGACTACAAGGTGCCGCCCGAGATGTTCGACGACCTCGCGATGTTCGACGGCAGCGTCATCGTCGAGCGGACCAAGGGGGAGATCTCCGCCCGGTGCGACAAGGAGGGTGCCAACTTCCTCGCGCTGAATCTCGCGCACGAAATCGTCATCGGCAAGCGGAGCGTGGCCGACGCGCGCACGACGTACGGCGAGCAAATCATGGCGATGAAGGCCAAGCGCCCGGCGCCCTACACCGAGCGGCTGATGTTCGCGCCGACGCCGAACGCGGCCGACCCCGACCAGCCGCTCCCGATGTCGGGGACGTCGAGCTCGCGCCCGTAGGCACGGACGTTCCCACCGTCGCTGACGCGCATGGCCGACGAGTACCGCCCGACCGCGGGCGACATTCACGCGCAGAGGCTGCCCTACCCGGCGCGTCGGAGCGACATGGCGCAGCAGCCGGACAGCGACCTGTCGCATTACCGCCCCGCGGGCAAGCTCGCCGGCAAGCGCGCGCTCATCACCTCACCGGCGCGGACTCGGGGATCGGCCGCGCCGTGGCCGTGGCGTTCGCGATGGAGGGCGCCGACGTGGCTCCGGAAGCAGTGGGGTGATTGTACTGCGCATGCGGGCCGACGGCGTGCCGGTGGTGGGCTTCACCTGGTACTCGCTCACCGACCAGGTCGACTGGGACGTGGAGCTGGCGGAGCAGCGGGGCCGCGTGAACGCGTGCGGGCTGTACGACCTGGACCGGAACCCGCGGCCCGTGGCCGCCGCTACCGCCGCCGTCGGTCCCGCCACCCCTGAGCTCCCGAGAGGCCCCTGATGAAGCCGAACGACGCCAACAGCGCCTTACCGACGGCCGAGCGCCCCTTCCGCGTATTGATCGTCGGCGGCTCAGACCGCCGGCAGTTCAACTGCCCCGGCGTGGACTCCAAGGCGCGCGCGCTGATGTTGCGCATGGCCGAGCGACTGCCGCACGACTGGGAGATCGACTACGAGGATCTGGGCAACGTGTACGGCCGCGAGAAGATCCAGAGCTGCAACGCGTGCGTGTCGACGTCGATGGCCCTCTGCGTCTGGCCGTGCAACTGCTACGAGAAGGGTGACGACAAGGAACCCGACCTGATGTGGAACCTCGACCTCTACAGCCGGCTCGACCTGGCCGATGCGTGGGCGATCATCGGGCCGATCAACTGGTACGGGCCGTCGTCGAACCTGAAGCTCATGTTCGACCGTCTCGTGTGCATGAACGGCGGCAACCCGCGCGAGGATCTTATCGACCACAAAGATCCCGAGAAGGCGATGGCGCTCGAGAAGTCGCCCGAGTGGCAGGCGCTCTCGGTCAACCACCTCGAGGGGCGCACGGCCGGCTTCTTCTGCTACGGCGACGAGGGCGCCGACGAGATGACGCCCGACGGCTACCCCGTGAAGCTGCGCCACCGACGGTACTTCGATCCGGCGACCGAGCCCTTCGGCGACGAGCGCGACGCCTACCGCCCGATCGTCTGGCAGTCGCGCTTCAGCGGCATCGAGGTGCCGGACCACCTCTGGCGCTACGGCACGACGGGCAAGGGGAAGCCGTACGCCGACGACCAGGCGGAGGACATGGTGCGCGACGACGCGTTCATGGCCGCGTTCGACCGCTGGGTGGACGCGTTCGCTGCGTTCGTTGGCACGAAGGGGAAGGTGGAGCCGGGCCGCTGGCGGGCCTACGGCCACGAGGCGCCGGGCCACCGTTGGGCCGACGCGAAGCTCAAGTGGCGGGCGGTGCGGATCGGGCTCGGTTTGCCACCGCCGCAGTCCTCGCCCGCGGAGCAGCAGCAGCTCGGGCTCAACCAGGACGCGACCCTGCGGGTGAACGCGAGCGAGGGCCAGAAGCTGCGCGACTGACCGAGTCGTAATCGTTCAGTGTCGTAGGCTGGCGGCCTGAGACGTGCGGCCCCGGGCCGGTGATGAGTGCGGTCGAGCAACTGGAGGCGGCGGGGGAGGTGCTCAGCCCCGCGGTGCGCGCCGTGATCGCGGCG
>JAABUZ0100005353.1_pt1 | contig 16909 bp, 27 predicted proteins | sample 5562091 | NCBI WGS metagenome assembly JAABUZ01 (sample SAMN12813069, study PRJNA571459) | rock metagenome | isolation source: Antarctica rocks | place: Antarctica: Victoria Land, Linnaeus Terrace sud | collected 2015-12-21
GCCGCCGCTGCCGCGGCCGCAGCGGGGCGGTCCACGGCAGCGCCGGCGGCCGCGTCGCACGCGCTCGCAGGTCTGGGCATGGGCTCGCCCTGGTCGCACTCCGCTGGCGCTGCTGCGCCGTCCTGCAGGCGCGCGCGCGGCAGCGCCCCGGTCAGGGCGCTGTCACTGTCGCTGCACCTGTCCACCGATGCAGGCAGAGCCTCACTGCGTCCAGCAGGGCGGCGGCGCTCGAGCACGGACACCTTGAAAGGCAGGAACAGGCAGGGAGCTGCATGCAAAGCGCCAGACATTCACGCTCCCAGCCACTAACGCAGTCAGTGCACAGAGGCAGATGCGCCTTGCTGTATGCGCGCGTGAAGATCAGACGCGCTTTCAGCACTGCGGCAACAGTGCGCTCTCACCTGAGCGCTCGGCCCCAGGGCGGGCCCGACAGCCTCGCCCGCCACCGCCACAAAGCGCCCTGGCGGCGCCGGCGCAGCGTGCCGGCGGAGCGCGCGCTGCGCCTGCAGCGCCGCCATCCCCGCTGCACCCGGCGTCGGGCATGCTCCGCTTGGGCTAGCGCTGCGCCCGTCCGGGATAACTGCGGCCAACTGCAGCGTGCTGCCCGGGAGGCTCGCTGGGGCCGCCACGCTGCTGGATGGCCCTGGTCGTGCCGACCCTGCTGCGTTCAAGGGCTGTGGCGGCGCGTTGGCGGCGTCGGCGCCGGTGCCGCGGCCCGCGCACAGGGCGCGACCGCCGGTGCTTGCCAGGGCGCTGCTGCCAGTGGGCCTGCTCGCCAGCGCGCCAGCGCGCTCAGCCGCGGATGCCTCCGGCAGACCGGCGTGCAGGCATGCCGCGCCAAGGGGCCCCGGCGTGGCCCACATGTCCCCGCGCTCAAACTGCATGCGCCGTCACGAGCGCCTCCCCCTCCGCCATGCTGGGGCCTATCAGCACTGGCGCGCAAAGCACACACCAGCTCTCCCCCGCGCCCCTTTGGTAGGGCCACCTGGGACTGGATCAATTCATCATGCGCAGCACACTTGGTGGATGGCGCCCCGCTGCCCACAACAGGCCACTGCAGGGCTACTCCTGCCTTGGTTAGCGACGACTGCAAGCCCTACGAGCACGACGGGGCCATGCCCGTCTGATTCAGGAGCTGCCCCTGCCTCAAGAAGGACGTCGATCTGTCACTATCGCTCTTCTATGCCAGACTCTGGCAGCCAGAGCGCGGCTAGGTGTGCGCCAGAGAGGCTAGTGAGGCCTGGGTACATCTCGATCAAATACAGGTGGGTAGCCAACCCTGAGGTCCTGTGTGGCACACTTTTGGCCCAGAGAAGCCAGGCTGATTTCAGCTGTCCTTGTGCCCTGCACACTTTGCTCCCGCCTGCCCCTGACACAACTCCTGCTGCACGCTCTGTCCCACGCTCACCAGCATGACAGCCACAAGCCTGGTACGGCCAGGGCACTGACCTTTGAACTTCGTGCTTGCCTGCTGTCAGGCGAGGGTTGCAACAAGTGCAGACTGCCGAGCGCAAGCTCTCACAGCACGCGCCGCACCGCAGGTATGCGGCACCGCGGGCTCGCGCCGGTGCCTGGCTGGCGGCTCCGCATTCAGGAGCGCGCAGGCGCGGCGGGTGTGTGCGCGGCGGGGGCTGGCGCGGGCGAGGGCCGCGCAGGCCGAGGAGGGGAAGCCGCAGCCGGCCGCGGTCGGTGAGGACGACGCGCCGAAGCAGAGCGGGCCCGGCGCGCCCGGCGCGCCCGGCGTGGCAAAGCTGGGCAGCGCGGCCGGCGCGCCGAAGCTCACCTTTGGCACGAACGCCAATGCGGTGCGTGCGCCGCTCCCGGCTCTGCTACCTGTGCTGCCGGCGGCGCGGTCGCGCGTCCACCCTCGCCTGCGCCGGCCGCTGCCCCCTCTGCTGTGCGCTCAGGGCGCTCTGCCGCTGCGCAGGCGCGCGGGTACACAGCCGAGGACAGCGCGGGGCAGTCCAACATCTTTGCTGTCGAGGTGCGCAGATGGGGGGGCCTGTGCTGCAGTGGGTCACTTAGACAAGTGGTGGGGTAAGGGACATGCTGGCAAACACGCTGCGACTGCACCACCGGCATAAAGGTATGTCCTGGCTACAGCTCCTGGCCAGCTGGAGCACAGCTGCTAGGAGGCGCCCGGGCAGCTCTGCAAAGGCAGGCTGCTGACATTCTGTGTTGCTCCTTTGCCTGCTGACTTGCTGTGCCGCAGCGCAGAGTGTCAGGTGATGCTGCCGTCTGCTGGGTTGGGAGCCTGCGCTGGCACACGGTGGTGGCAGAGGTGGCAGGAAGCGGCGGTGGCACGACGGGGCGGTCTGCCGTCGCAGTCAAGAGCGAGTGCAGGGCGGCGGCCAGGCATCCTCTTGCACAGAGCTGCGGGGCATGTTGGTGCGCGGTAAGCCAGCACTGGGACTGACCCTGTGCTCCGATGCGCGCGACAGCCGAAGCAGTACGTCCAGGGCAGGGATGGGCCGAGCGGGGCCAGCAGCAACGTGGGCGCTGCGATCGCCGGCGTGCTCGCCCTGGGTGTCGTCTTCGCCGGCCTGTTTGCCATCAAGGGCGGCAGCAGCGACAGAGTGGTCCCGGGTGCGGGCCCGCGCGTGTGCAGCCCTGCACAATGCCTGTGACCTCGAGAGAGGCTGGCGCGCGCTCGGCATGCCTGTTGTTGGTCCACTGGTGTGCGCTCCAGGCTTGCTCACGTTGCCAACGCTGCTTGACACGCCGGCGCCCACCCCGCCGCCCGCGCGGTGTCTGCGTGCTGCCCCCCATCCAGCATGTTCAGTTCTGATTACGGCGTCGAGCGTGTGCGCGCACGCGCGCAGCGCCCCTGCGCATGGTCCAGGAGGAGACCAGCAGCCTGCGGAGCTTGTCGACGATCAAGCAGCAGCTGGGGGACGCGCCCGCAGTGCAGTGATGCAACTTCCCCGGCAGCGCGGCGCGGGCGCGCGGCACACGCGCGTGTGGCTCCCCGGCCAGTCTGCTGTTGGGAGCGGCACGCTGCAGGCCGCCAGCAGGGTCTGGCAGCCTGTGGGCCGTGCGGCGGCTTATGCTGCGCCCTGAGCTGCGCTAGGATGCAGCTTCCCGCGCCCATGACATGGGTCGTGGCAAGCAGCAGGTGGACCGCGCACGGCTGGGCGTGGGCGCGGGCGCGATTTCTGAGGGGACATGCTATGGGCTGGACGGCTGTGGTATGGCATGCATGTCACCAAGGCGGGGCCTCTTGTTGTGAGAATGAATCATAAGCCTGCCTGCAAGTCGTCCTGAGAGCCCTTGAGCGGGGAGTCCTGTCAAGCACAGCGCTGGCCGGGCACGCAGGTGCTGTTCAACCCGGTAATGGCGGCCGACGGCGCGTGCACGCTGAGCGTGGTCGGGAGCGGCACGTTCCGGCTGCTGCGCGCGGGCGAGGGCGCGCTCAAGCCGGCGCCCTGCGCGCTGGCCAAGCGCGAGCCGCAGAACTACACCGCGCACGCCTGGCTGACCGACAGTGCGCGCCCGCCCGACCGGCGCTGTCGCCTCCAGGCGGCCGGCCTGTGCGAGCAGGGGGCCAGCTCCGGCCAGGAGCAGTGGTCGACAGCCTGGGTCCACCGCATCTGCAGGACCATGCGCATAGTACACACAGTTTTCTGGCGAGGCTGCATGCAGGCTTTCTGTAAGGTGTGATTCAGGTAGCCTGCAACACCACACACGCAGCGAGCGCATGCAGGCTTTTGCTGCATCATCCAGCCTGCCTGGACAGCAGGTAAAACGGTGTTGCAAAACAAACACCCTGCAGCGCTGCGCCTGCGCAGGCGAGCGCGAGCGCCTGGTGGCCGGCACCGAGCGCGGCGACCTGCTCATCGTGGAGGCGGGCGACCTGCGGCAGGCGCTGCCCTTGGAGGGCGCGCCGGCCATCGACGCGATCCTGGCGACGCCCAAGGTGCCCCACCCGCGGCGTGCCATGCATGCGCTGACGGGTCCTGCAACGCACTGTCCATGGCTTGAATCCTTGTCTTCTTTGACATACGCCCCTGCATGCCTCCCGCTCTGCCTCCTGATCCGAGCCAGTCTGCCCGCGGGGCAGCTCCAACGGACCATGTCTGTACTGCTTGTGAACTAGGAGGCGCATGCTGCTGCTGCAGAGCGGGCGCTGTTCCAGAAGGATCTTGCCCTGCCAAGCAGCACTGCAGATGCCGCGCGCGCGCGGCGGTGCAGCCGCGGGGCGCGCGCGCGCCAGGGCTTTGCAGTGGCGGCCGCGGACGTCGCGGTGTCGCTGTTCGAGAAGGACGCGGACGAGGCGCGGCTGTACCGCTGCGCGCGCCGGCTGCCGCTGGACGCGTGCGGCGACGCGCTGGGCCTGGGCCACGGCGGCGGCCGGCCGCGCGTGCGGTCGCTGGCGCTGTCGGCGGCCGAGGACGCGCTGCTGCTCGCGCTCGCCAGCTGCCAGCTGCTCAGCCTCAACCTGGGCGCGGCCGAGCTGGCCAAGGCGCGCGCGGCCCGGCTCCGGGGCCCGCGCATCGCTTGCTGTGTGTCGCTGGCAGGGCAGCGGGTCGGGGACAATGGGCATGCCCCGCGTGCAGCCGGCCGCCGCGCCCCTGCATTGCCCGGCCCTGGCTCGTGGGCAGGACATGGCTTACAGAGCGCCCGAGCGGCTCAGGATAGGGTTAGGGCCGGGCGCTGAGCGGGCGCGCCGCGCGGCCGCAGGCGGACGAGTACGTGTACGCGGCTGTGCCGCATGCCTTCCACGCGGCCGAGGCGACCGGCGTGGCCACCTGCATGCGCAAGCCGCTGGTGGCCACCTGCTCGCTGGACCGCACGCTGCGCCTGTGGAACTACCAGGACTGGTGCGCGCCCACGCTCGGAGCGCCGGCCTGGCCCGCCGTCCCTCCCGCGCGGCGACGTGCCTGACCCAGGACGCACAGCAAGCTTGCAGGTCACAGACTGTGGCACGATGCAGCTCAGCAGCATGGGAGGCGGACAGGCTTGACCATTGGCGTGGCCGACCTGGGAGGCGATGGATGAGACCCTCCTAGCCCAACGTCCCTGTGCAGGATTTACAAAAGTACGCGCCATCAGCCTGCATGCCCCTGCGTTGGATTTTTTGACAAGCGCAGTGTCGAGGTCTCTGCACTGTTGGCTTCTCATCATATAGGAGGGCAGCAGGCGGATGCCTGCGCATAGCTCGGCACTGCGAGGTGCCTGGCATGTTGATGTGCGCGCCACGGGCACACCACTGGTGTAGCGGCGCAGGTCGCTGGAGCTGTCCAAGGCGTTCTTCGAGGAGCCGCTGAGCGTGGCGCTGCACCCCAGCGCGCACAGCGTGCTGGTCGGCTTCGTGGACAAGCTGCGCCTGTTCACCGTGCTGCTGGACGACCTCAAGTGCGCCTCACTGAGAACATGCGTTCTGTTGTGTTTCACTTGCATGCATGGTGCAAGGCTCCAATATTTTCCTATGGATGGGCTTTCAAGGGGGGGCAAAACGGATATATGTCTTCGTGGCGTGTGCGTTGTAAGCGACAGGCATGGTCTGTGACACCTGTGCGGTCGACCGGGCTCCACAGCGCTGTAACATGGTGCCGGCCGGCAGGCTGCTCAAGGAGCTGGGCATCAAGGCGTGCGCCGAGTGCTGCTTCAGCACGGGCGGGCACCTGTTCGCGGCCGCCAACGGCGCCACCATCGCCGTCTTCAACGCATACACCTGCGAGAACGTCGGCAACCTGCGGCGCGCGCCCCCTGCCCCACCCGACTCCTTGGGATGGCTGAGCCAGGTTTATGGTTAGGGTTGAGGGTAGGGTCAGACACACAGCCGCGTTCGGTGGCTGTGCCCATGCATGACGGGCGCGCGCCGCGCGGGCAGGGGCCACAACGGGAAGGTGCGCAGTATCGTCTGGTCGCCCGACGACAGCCGGCTGGTGAGCGCGGGCGCGGATGGGGCGGTGTACGAGTGGGCGCTGGCGGGCTTCAAGCGCGAGCGGGAGAGCGTGATCAAGGCGCGCGCGCGCATGCTGCCAGTGCACCTCCGGCATGCTGTTGTTGCGAGGGCGAGGGTCCTGGCGCCCGCCGCCCTGCTGACATACAAGTGACATGCCCCGGGCAGCAAGCCATATTTGACGTTTAAAAACATACCGCGGTGTATCAACCGCGTTTTATATACGGTATAAATATTTGAGGGGGAAGCGCGCAATGCGACTGGTGCCACACTCCTGGGTGACTGGTCGCAGCAACGCACTCAGGGCAGCCATAGGCAGACAAGGAGCTGCCCCGCGTGCAGGGCTGCCAGTACAGCTGCGTGGTGGCCACGCCGGAGCGCGCGATGTTCGTGGCAGGCTCGGACCGCAAGGTCAAGGAGCTGGAGGACTCTGAAAGCGCGGGCATGCAGATCCTGCGCGAGGTGGAGACCGGCTGCGTCATCACCCAGCTCGCCATCGCAGCAGGTGCCAAGCCGCGCACCGGCCACATGATGTCGAGAGATGGCAATGCTCTTGGCAAGTTGCTGGACAGATCAGATTCGTATGTTAACGTATGTTAACAACCGGCATGTAGTAATGTGGCTTGCTCAAGCGTGGAAGGGGTCCGGCTGGGAGCACTGCATGCTCAGCAGGCAGGCCCACAAGGACATCACATACCAGCAAGCGCACTAAACATGCATGCTGCGGCACAGGCACCGCTGCAAATGTTGCACAGCAACCAGCAGTGCGGCATGCTGGCGTCGCGCTTGTCGTGGGCATGCGGCCACAGCCGGCGCGCGCGCGGCGGCGCAGGCGGCCGCTGCCTGTTCATGGGCACCGACGGCGGCGCGCTGCGCGCGTACAAGCTGCCGCTGGGGCCGGGCTTCCAGGAGGCGCGCTGCGCCGCGGGCGCGGTCAGCCGCATGCGCCTGGGCCACGAGGACGCGCAGCTGTTCGTCGCCTCCGCGGACGGCTCGCTGTTCGTGTTCGACGTGCGCGACCGCGACCCCGCGCGCGGCGCGGGCAAGCGGTGCGGCGCGGCGGCACCCGCCGCTCGGCAGGCCGTCTGAGGGTCCATGCGTGCTTGCTGTGGAGATCTTGTGGTGGTGCATACCAACATATGTCTGTAAGGGCTAGCAGTGCTTAGCTGCAAGGGCCAAGGCATGGGTCAGCTGCGACAGCATGTCAATCCTGTGCGCGCGCAGGGAGACCGGCGACAAGCTGGCGTACGCGGAGGGGGTGCTGGTCTCCAAGGCGGACCTGGAGGAGAACAAGCAGCGCATCGCCGAGCTGGACGCGCAGGTGCTGGCCGCGCGCGCGCGGCGCCGCGCTGCCGTGCAGCCCCCCGTATGCATGCTTCAGCGCACACCCCAACGCATTGATTTGATGAGATGTTAATGACGATCTTCATGAGCAGCAATGCATTCTGAGCAGCAGCGGCAATGTGGACTCTCGCCAAAAGGCAAGCAAACACTGCGACGCCTGGGGGCCGCAGGTCAAGGAGGTGGCGATGGAGAACGAGTATGCGCTGCGCCTGAAGGACGCGGCAACGGCCGAGCGCCTGCGCGAGCTGGCAGACCGCGGGGCCGCCGAGCGCGAGGCCGAGCGCGCGCGCGCGGACGCGCTGCTCGCCGAGAAGAACGAGGCCGAGCTGGAGTATGAGGACCAGCTGCGCCAGGCCGAGCAGCGACACCAGGCGGGGCCTGGCTGCTCATGCACTGCTGCTACTTGAACGCTGGATACACCTATCAGAGACACCGTCTGGCTGGCACGACATGCCCTGGGATTGGAGGTATTTGTACAGCCTTGCCGCCCATGCCTGCTGAGTTCTGCGCTGCTTAAATGAGCAGGACTTCACACTTTTGTGCAGGCAGCGCGCGCGCGCAGGCGGCAGCGGCCACGCTGGAGGCGCAGCACCAGAAGGCGCTGGCGGCCGAGACGGAGCGCCTGGAGGGCGTGCTGCGCGACAAGGCCGAGCTGAACGCGCGCTGGGACGAGCAGAACCGCGCGCTGGTGGAGGGCCACGAGCGCGTCGTGCACGAGGTCACCACGGAGTTCGAGGGGAAGCTGGCGGTGCGCACCGACTGCTCCAGGTCACATCTTACCTGCATCATGCTGCATATGCACAAGAGGCAGACAAACGCTTGCAGACAACTGCATCATGCTATGTATGCACAGGAGGCAGACGGCAGTCCCGCAGAGATGCTCTATGGCAGTGAAATTGAGTGCCAAGCAGGCTACCATGAAAGCCAATGCGACTGCAAATCGAGCAAAGGCTGCATGTTCAGCGTGGCCGCTTGCAAGAGTCAGGCGCCTGACCTGATGAACAGAACCACACACATTGACTGCGCAGGAGGGGGTAGATGCCCGCACACGCAGCCTGAGGGAGCGCGATGAGTCGGAGCGCGAGGCGGGCGAGGTCAAGCGCCAGCTGGAGGAGGACGCCGACCGCGAGATCGAGGAGCTGCAGGACAAGTGCGCTCGAGCAGGCGCACCGGCACGCATGCTGCTTTGCCGGCCGGCATGCCGGGCACACTGCTGCGTGTGCTCAATGTTCTGCCTCGCTTTAGGCCACCGCTTAATACACTACAACACATGCGACCCTGTTTTGTCTGTTTGTCGGGCGGGGTGGTCCGTGCACTGCGCTGGTTCTCTGGACAAGCAGGGGAGCCGCTCTGGACCTGCATGACCTGCACGCGCGCAGGTACGAGGGTAGGCTGGCGGCGGAGCGCGAGGCCGGGCTGCGCCTGAAGGGCGAGAACGGCATCATGAAGAAGAAGTTCGGCACGCTGCAGAAGGAGATAGACGACCAGCGCGCCGAGATCGCGCAGCTGTTTAAGCACAAGAAGGAGCTCTACGCGGCGCGCGCCCTGCCTTCATGCCAGACATGCATGGCAGACACATGATGGTACAACATGTGGGTGCCACGCACTGGAGCATTGCATTATACCCCACCCTTCTTCCTGTTGTGAGCGCTATCTCTGGACAGCACTCAGAGCTCACGTTTACTCATCCATTGCAGAGCGTGTGAGGTCTCATTCGCAACAAACAGCGCGCACGTCGTGAGCAGGCGATCACCGGGCTGGAGCGGGACGTGGCGGCGCTGAAGCGCGAGGTGGCCGACCGCGACGCGACCATCGGCGACAAGGAGAAGCGCATCCACGACCTCAAGCGCAAGAACCAGGAGCTGGAGAAGTTCAAGTTCGTGCTGGACTACAAGATCAAGGAGCTCAAGCGCCAGATCGAGCCGCGCGAGGCCGAGCTCGTGCATCTCAAGAGCCAGATCCAGGCGCGCGCGCGGTGCCGCCGTCCTGCCGCTGTCCTGCCTCCCTGTTGTCTTACGTTGATGATGTGGGAGCCATATGTGCCATGTGCCATGAGCCACATGTGCCACATGTGCCTGCTGGAGTACAGAGGTTCAAGAGCGGGTGCACAGAGCATGCTGTGCCGACCTCTCAGTAAGATGTTGATGTCAGCGGTGCGGATTTAAGGATAGCCACTGGCAGATGCTGGACACTGCGAAGCGGGACAGGAGATGGACGGGGAGCTGGAGCGCTACAACCGCAACAACGCGGCGCAGGACCTGAACATCAGCGACCTGCGGCTGCGCCACAGCGGCGCGCAGGCGGCCCTGGCGCGCGAGCGCGCCTCCGTGCAGGCGTCCCAGCTCGTGATCAGGTGCTGCCGCAGCGCACCCGCGCCGGCGCACGCAAGGGCGGCGCTCTGCATGCACACCCTCGGGGACCCCAGCACCTGGCTCATGCAGGAGCGCACCCCACTGCGGTGCCTGCCGCGGTGGTGCTGCCGCGCGGGAGGCGCGACGGCGCTTTCTGCTGTCACAGCTCGCAGCTGGTGCATGCAGCATGAGCAGATCGCAGCGCCATGACAGCGTGCATCATGCCGAGCGCACCTGACGCACGCCCGTTGCGCGCGCGCGCGCGCGCCAGGCGCTTTGAGCACGACCTGGAGGAGGTCGTGCAGCACGTGCAGGAGCCGGCGCAGCTGAAGGAGGCTGTCAAGGCGCTCTACCGCAAGCACGCGTCGGGGGCGCCGCAGGACGCAGACCCCGGCGGCGACCTGCAGCGCGAGTACAAGCGGCGCGCGCCCGTTCGCGGCCTCGCTGACGTCCCGAGGCGTGTCATCATATGTGTGTTGCATCACCGAGCAGCACGGTGCCATACCCTGATCCTTGAGAGCACAGGCCGCTACCTAGCCAAAGTTGGGCGTCAAGGCTTCGCATGCAAGCTGTGGGTGCATCGGAGTAGATATGATTCGGGTGCATGCTGCGGGGTGTGTACATGCACATTGACGGCACTCTGCATCGCCACACTACTGCACATGCAGAGCCCCACACAGAGGCTGTCCATACCAAATTCACCATCTTTAAGACACAGGGCCGCAGGCGGCGAGCGCGCGCTGGGCCGTGCGCCGCAGGCAGCAGGAGTACCTGGAGAAGAGCGTGGAGGGGCTGAAGCGCAAGGTGCAGACCACCACGGACGTGCACCGCGCGGACACCGTGCGCTTCCGGCAGGCGCGCGTGCTGCAGCCCTGCTACCGCTGCGGCTGCTTTGTTAATGCAGTGCACACCTGCACCCTCAGACACTTGTGCAGAGCAGCTACTGGCCAGCCCTGCACCGAGCGGTACTGCAAGCCTGACGTCTGTGCCTGCTGCACCTGGGCTCTGCAGACGCAGGCCGCAGACATTGCAGCCCCGTCGTGTCACATGGCCCCGCCCGTCGCTGGCGCACGGCCAGAGCTCTGCCCTCCCCGCCGGTCCACCGCACTGCTCTGTGACAGCTCTCGATGACGTCAAGTCCTGCTCGCCTGCCACTCCGCATGCACCCGAGCACTGGCGCAAGCGAGCGGCGAGTCCTGCTCGCGTGCCACTCCGCACGCACCTGGGCACTGGCGTTGAAAACAAACGGCGGGCGCAGGAGAACTGGCAAGTGGTGGCGGAGGTGCAGGCGCTGCCGTCAAGTCCTGCTCCCTCTGCCTCTCCGCATGCACCCGAGCACCCGCTTGAAAACGAGCGGCGGCCGCAGGAGAATGGGCAGCTGGTGGCGGAGGTGCAGGCGTTGCGGCGCGAGCTGGCCGCGCTGCGCCAGCGCGCCGGCAGCCGCCTCGGCGCGACTGCGGCGGAGGCCGCCGCCGAGGAGGCGGGCGCCGCGCTGCGGTCCGAGAACCAGGCGCTGCAGGCCGCCATGGCCGCGCTGCGCGCCGAGCTCGCGCTGCGGCACGCCGCTGGGCTGCCCGTCCCTGTGTGTGGATTCGAGGGGCTGCCGAGGGCTGCGGGCGCATACTCCCGCGTCCTTGCCACACGCGACGTTTGTATGGTATACGTCAGCCGTGTTTGAAAGTATGGCAAGGAATGTCCTTGCATGCAGCCAGCATGGTATACTTCTTACCGGAGGAGGTGCATGGACAGGGGGGTACACGTACTAGATCGCTGATGGCTTTGGTGTGGCTGCAGGATGGCTTGTCTACGTCCACGCTTTTGGCCTGTCTAAATTGAGTTGCCATGGTGACAGTTGTGTGTGCCGCACGTGCGCAGGCTCAAAGAGGTGAGCAAGCTGGAGCAGCAGGTGCTCCCGCGGCCCGTCTCGCGCGAGCGGCTGCCGCGGCAGCAGTAGGGCTGGCATATGCTAGCACAGTGACTATGCGGGCACATGCACTGCACGGCGCATGGTGGTCTGCGAGGTGTGATACTGCACCTTACATGTCCTATGCTACAGACCCAGGTGTTTCCCGGGTCGCTTTGCATTTTCATGTGTCCGGCACTGCTCTGGCGCACCCGCAGCGCATTGCAGCCTGAATGAGTCAGAAGCAAGCAAGCAGACGCTCCCTACACGATGGAGGCCCTCAGCTGCACGTCAAGCAGAACAAGGCAGCGGCGACATGCGTCAGCGGGTGTGCGCAAAGCTAGCATTCTGCTCAGCGCAACATACCACCACCTCCGCCAATCCTTGGCGGGCTAATGGAAAGCCGGCGAAGTACTCTACCCTACATGAACCCTACCTCCCTGACGCATACGCATGCGGCGGCGGCCCGCCCAGCTGCTGCGGGGGCGCGCCCAACTGATGCGCAGGCGCGCCCAGCTGCGCCGGTGGCGCGCCCAGCTGCGCCGGTGGCGCGCCCAGCTGCTGCGAGGGCGCGCCCAGTGCCGGAGCAGGCAGGCCCAGCAGCATGCCTGCTGCGGCCTGCGCGCCGCACTCCCCGCACTGCAGTCACGGCATCTGGCGCGCACGACTAGCTGTTTCTGCAACAGTGTGCAGCATGCCGTACCTCCACTGCTGCCTCAAACACCTCAAGCCGTCGCGCCGCATGATGATGCATGTGCAAAGCACGAGAGAAAAATGCTGGGTATTTCGCCACATGCACAGCGCCCTTGGCAGCCTGACAACACGATGCCGTGCACTATACTGCGGATGTGGCCGTGAGTGGTATGCCTGAGGGTGACCACCCAGGCGCAGCTAGACCACCAGCATCGGCATGAGCACATGGGAGCTTGCCCACGCAGCACTCCCACTGCCCTTGGAGCGGCGGAGCGCCGGCGCTGCTCCCATGCCCGCTTCACACGCAGCCCAGAGGTAGCGTGCTTCCCCCGCGTCAGGGGCGCACCGGCGCCTGCGGCAGCGCGAGCAGCGGCGCGCCGGGCGGGGGCAGTCGCGGCGCGGGCTCCACGTCGCCCTTGCGGAACTCCTGCAGCACCGGGTAGATTGCCTCGAACGCCGCGTAAATCTCTTCCCGCTTCTTCGCGCCTGCCGGCCCCACGCCCCGCGCGCTCAGCTCCCACAGCACCGCGTGCGTTGCGGGCAATGCCGCGCAGCTGTTCTCCCGCTCCTCCGCGCCTGCCGGCCCTGCACGCCAGCGCACCGCAGGCGCTCAGGTGCAAGGCTGCGCAGGGCGCACAGCCCTGCCAGCGCCAATCTGACATGCTCCGCCTGTGCCCCGCGCATCCTCAGGACTCCAGCCGCCTGGCAATCGTGCCGCATCCGTGCAATGCTCGTGCCCATGCTTTCGCGGCTGCACCGCCTGGCGGTGCCGCGAGCGGCTGCGACGCATGCGGCTGTCGCAGTCTCGTCCGGGCGCATGCACTCGCGCTGCCTGCACTGCTCGCCAGAGTGGCGCATTAGGGGATAGGGGGTGTGACATACACCGGCGCAGGCTCCGCACCGGTGGGCACGACCTTGCCGCTCGTCATAGGGGATGTGACCTTACTCGGCGCAGGCTGCGCACCGGTGAGCACGACCTTGCCGCTCACAAAGATGAGCAGCACCACCTTGGGCTCCTTCATGCGGTAGATGAGCCCTGGGAACAGCTCCGGCTCGTACTGCGCGCGCCCCGCGGCGGCCGCGGCGTCAGCGAGCGCCCCAGAGCGCCCGCCCCGCACACGGTGTGCCGGCAGCCTGCTGCTACATCAGTGCACCGTGCTAGGATGGGGCACCTGCTGACTGGTGTACCAGCGGGGCCACGGACATCGTGAGGGCGCCGTACCTGACTGCAGTCACCTTGACGACACCAGCGCAGGCGGGTCGGGGCGCCGCGCGCGCACCGAGCAGAACATGCCGTGCGAGTAGGACAGGCCCTCCAGGCGGATGGAGTTGGGCGTCGCAGGGTAGGGTAGGGTCAGGGCCGCGGGCGCGCACCGAGCAGAACATGCCGTGCGAGTAGGAGAGGCCCTCCAGGCGGATGGGGAAGCGGACGTCGCAGGAGCCCACGATGTTCTGCACCTTGAAGTCCTTGAACGTGGCCGGGAAGCCCAGGCGCTGCACGATCTTGGCGTACTGCGCGGCCCCGGCGCGCCGCGCGCCGCCCGTCAGCCCTGATGCGTAGCGAGGCGGGCCCGGCGCTGCCGGGCCAGCAGCCACAGCCTCCGGCAGACCTGCACCAACCCACCACTCTGGCGCGTGGCACGGGCTGGCGCCCTGCCGCCTGCCCATGCCTAGGTGCGCCCAGGCGCGACAGTGCACCCGGTCCGTCCCATACATGCCGCTACGGCGGCGGCGAGGCCAGGCAGCGCGAGGGCGGCCGGGCGCGGACCTTGCGCGCCGCCATGCGCGCCGCCTCCTCGCTCTTCGCGCCCGTGCAGACCTGCGCGCCGCGGCCCGCCTCAGCGACTGTGCGCACGCGCGCGCGCACCGACGCCGCGTGCGCCGCTCAACCGCGCGGAACCGCTTGCAACGCCGCGCTGCAGAGCGGCGTCGGGCCGCGGCGCGGCTGCGTGGGCAAGGCGCCGCGCACCATCTTGCCCGACTTGAAGATCAGCGCTGTGGTCTTCGGGTCGCGGATGCGCATGATCACCGCGGCAAACCGCTGCGGCGCGCACAAGCACTGCTTCAGCCGCTCTGTGTGTGCACATAGCCAACCTGCATGCTGGACGTGAAACAAGGCATGCTCTGCGGCTCCGCTCTCAAGCAGGCCACAACCCCTGTCGTCTCTATTTTAAAGCCCGAGAGCTCAGAGCACACGAGCAGTGCTTGGCAAGGCCGATTGTGGCGTGACACAAGACGAGCCATAACAAGGCCTGCCGCGGCAGAGCGTGATCGCACACAGCCCACACTGGGCCGCGCAGGACCCCGTGAGCGGCCCCGCAGCCCGCTGCCCCCGGGCGCGCGCCTTGGGGTTGTACTCGGCGTTGCGTGCGTGCAGCGCAATCGACTTGAGGTCCAGCTCGCAGTCCAGGTTCACTGTCGCAACGATGTTCTGCAGCGTGGGGACGATGCCCGACGGGTGCACCGCGCGGTCAATCTCTACGGCCGCCAACGCGGAGGCGCCTGGGCCCGCAGCGGCGGGCAGGCCGCCGGCCGCCGCGCCGGGCAGGCCCGCCATGTGCGCGCGCTCACCGGCCCCGCCTCAGCGCCTGCGTCCGCCTCCGCCTCAGCGCGCAGCCTGCACGGCGCACGTCCAGGAACCAGGGCCACGGCCGCAGGTCCGTGCCTGCGTCCTGCTCCGCCCCAGCGCTCGGCGCGCACGGGTGCTGCCCTGGCCCTGCCCAGGCCTTAGCAAGGGCCTCGGCAAAGCCCTGCTGCAAGCTCTGAGCGCAGCGGCAAGCAGCGGGTGACTCGTGCGCAGCCAAGGCCTTGGCTGTACGCTGCACCAGTCTCACCCACACCGGCGCTCCTTTCAAGGTGACGATAGCCAGTCCTCTCAGCAGCACGTCTATTGCTTGGGGCCTAGAAGTGAGGTTGGGACGCTGGGCCACTGCACAAGCCAATCACAGACCCCTTGCAGCTAGGTCCGGAGGTCCGAGCACCCCTTTAATTATGCGAGACATTGGAGGTTGGCGATGGCCTTCTCACCATCATCAACAAGGCTCACTCGTGCACCCCATGATCGCCCAGCTGCGCCCGGTCCCCGCCCTGAACACCAAGCTCTCTGTCTGCCGCGCACGGCCCTTCACCTGTGCGGCACCGCAGCGCGCCCGCAGCGCCTGGACCAGGGGCGTGGCGGCAATGAGCGGCAATGCGCTATTCGACGTGTACGTCAAGGGCGAGGAGGACAAGCTGGGAGATTGTGAGTGGGCTGCCGCATGTGCTCGCTTATTCATGTGTCTGGAAAGCTTGCTTGCTGCCGTGTGTGTCACACCATCAGCCTGAGTCAGGACTCTGTGTCTTCTGCAATCTTCAGCAATCCATTTCTTGCTTACCAACGGCTTGACGTTGAGCCTGACGGTGAGCCTGAGTGAAACAGAGGAGTTTGCTTCTGTGGTCCACTGCTTACCAGTGCTTGAAATTGCCAGGGAGTCTGGTGGTCACTTAGCGTGGCAACTAACAGGGCGCCGCCCGCGCAGGCCCGTTCTGCCACCGCGTGCTGCTCACGCTGAACGAGAAGAAGGTGCCATACAACACCAAGATGATCGACCTGGCGAACAAGCCGCAGTGGTGCGCCTGCTTGCCTGGCTCGCAGCCGGGGCGTCGAGGGCTGCGCGTGTGCTCTGCCAGGCCAATGCGGCTGCACCCTGCAAGCCAGGGAGGGCCGGCTGAGCTGCGCGGCGCGCGCCGCGCAGGCTGCTGGACGTCAGCCCGCCCAAGGGGTCCGTGCCGGTGGTGAAGGACCTGGCGGCGGACAAGTGGGTGGCCGACAGCGCCGCGATCGTGGACATGCTCGAGGAGCGCTTCCCACGGCCGCCCATGGGCAAGGCCGACTCCGGGCCTGACGTGTGCGTGCCCCGGCGGCAGTTATTGACCTGAAAAGCTGTGCGCCAGACGGTCAATTGATAGAAGCGTCGTGGTCAACCGGCAGACATGTGGTGTTGTCTACAGAGGCGCAGCAGGGCCGCGCCCTGGGAGGCCGGGGCGCGCGCACGGGCAGGCGGACTGACGCGGCGGCGGCGCGCAGGGGCGCCAACGTGTTCCCGAACTTCCTGGGGTACCTGAAGGACAGCGGCGACGAGAGCTTCAAGCGCCGCGGCTACTTCCTGAAGGTGCTCGCCCGGCGCTGCCCGCTGGCCCGCAGGCCGGGCGCCCGGCACGCGGCTGCAGGCAGGCGCATGGGTGTGGTGAGGAGACGAGCATGCGCGCCGTCTGCGAGACTGGCAGGCGCACGCCGGCCTTGGAAGGCAGTCGCGTGTGTGCGCGGGAGCCGGAGGGGCTGGGCGCGTGTGCAACGTAGACCCCAAACAAGGGCAACAGAGGGTCGCGAGCCCGTGCGCTGGCACTGGAGAGGCTGGACGCGCGCCTGGAGGCGCACGGCTGCGCTCATGGGCGCCAACGCGCGCACACTGCGGCAGCACGCCGCCCAGAGCGTACCCGCCTAACCCTAATGCGAGCGCGGACCTGGCGGTCGCAGGAGCTGGAGAAGGTGGGCGCGCACCTGAAGGCGCATGGCCCCTTCCTGGGCGGCGACGCGCCCAATGCGGCCGACGCGGCCCTGGCGCCCAAGCTGTACCACGCCAAGCACGCGCTCAAGCACTTCAAGGCGCGCGCGCTCTCGCCCCGGGCGCCGCGCGCCCGCCGGTGGCGCGCAAGCCGGCCCGCGCCGAGCGC